>Ga0079224_100012567_pt1 | contig 11730 bp, 11 predicted proteins | sample Stecom2015_FD_80414 | JGI IMG/M metagenome (GOLD analysis project Ga0079224, IMG submission 80414) | Agricultural soil microbial communities from Utah to study Nitrogen management - Steer compost 2015 | ecosystem: Environmental > Terrestrial > Soil > Agricultural land | place: USA: Utah...
GACTTCGGTGCGGGCGACTCCAGAAAGGGGGGGGACGGAAGGCTTATTGGACATGGCCGTGTTGCCCGTGAACTCAGGCAGGCCTCTCGTTGTTCAGAATTTCAGCCAGGCGGGCAAGCCGCTGTTCTGCCGGCAAGCTGGCGTCCAGCGTGGGTATGCGCCCGTCCACAACCGCCTGGGGCCGTTTGAGTGCAGCGACGTATTCTTCCCAGTGCTCCAACTTCCATTTGTCGCGAGGGTCGCCGCGGTCAATGATGCGCTGCCTGCGTACTTCCAGGGGAAGGTCCAGCCACACATGGCGCAGCTGCGTGTGTGCGGGCAGACCGAGTGCCGCGGCCGAGAATATAGCTCCCGAGGCCAGCTCCCGGCTCCAGGGCCCGGGGAAAACGACGCTGGTTCCATGGTCGATCTGGTCCCGGCCCACTCTCAAGGTGCTCTGGTAGCCAAGGTCGCGGGCCACCTCCTTGAAGAAAGGGCTGTCGCGGTCGTTGGGGTCCTGGCCATGGGCCGCAAGCAGGGGCCCCGTCCACACCTCACTGACCACATCCTTGTCCAGTACGCACCACGATCGGCCCTGTTCATGCTGCTGGGATACGAAGCGGTGTGTGAGCCACGACTTCCCGGTGCCAGCATGGCCCAATATGAAGAGTGCGTAAGGTTTTTCCGGGGGAGTGGAATGCATCAAAGAATTCTTGCAATAGAGTGGAGGGGTCAGACAGAAAGCAATGACGCGCAACCCACAAAGTGGCGCTGCGCGTCATAGGATAGCAAATTGCTCACCTGCTACGCCCAAGGCAGGCGGGCAGGGTCATCAGAAGGTGATGTTGGCCGATAGCCAGAAGGCGCGCCCAGCGTAGGGGATGGTGCCTCGAGTGGAACGGCCTGTTTCGGTGTAAGGACTGCCGCACAGTACGTCACCGGCGGAGTTGGTCCAGGTTTTGCACTCCAGGAAGTCCTTGTCGAACAGGTTGTAGATGGTGGCGTTCAGGGTCACGTTCTTGCTTGCACGGTACTGGCCGCCCAGATTGAAGACTGTGTACCCTTTGAGGTCGCCAAGTGCTTCATAAGCTTCCCGCGTGTCACCCGTATAGGTGGAAGGGTCCCCGTCGAAACGGCGGCTCTTGCCGCGGTATTCGCCCTGCAACCAGAAGCTTACCCGTTCGCTTGCATCCCAGCGCAGGGTAGCATTGGCCATGTGTTTGACCGTATCGCTGAGCGGGCCGTTCTTGCGGCCGTCTTGCTTGATCTCGCTGTCGGTGAAGGTGTAATTCAGACGCAGCGACCAGTTCTCGAAGAGATCCAGGTTGGTGGTGAACTCCAGGCCCTGTGTGGTGGCGCTGTCCAGGTTGACGGGGTAGCTTGAGTTGGCATTCGCACCCTGGACCCAGCAACTCGCAATCATGTTGACTGCGCAGGTTGTGCTGGAGATCTTGTCTGTGATGCGGTTGTGAAAGGCGGTCAGGCCGGCGGTCCAGCCTTGCAGGCTGTCGTAATGCACCCCAACTTCCGTGCTGGTGCTCACTTCCGGTTGGAGGTCAGGGTTGCCCACGTTAATCTGAGTGCCTTGACCGGACACGCTGTTGATCCCGCCATGAAGCTGGTTAAGCTTGGGAGTCATGTAGCCGCGGCTCACACCGCCCTTGAGCGTCCACTGCGAGGTCGGGTTCCACACCAGATAGGCGCGAGGGCTGACGTGGCTTCCAAAGGCATCGTGGTGGTCGTAACGCGCGCCCAGAGTAAGCAGAAGGTCGTCCGTCAGAGCCCATTCGTCTTCGGCGAAGAGGGCGTACATGTCCTGCTTGTACTTGTCCGAAACCAGGCTGTCGGTCATGGACGCGCGCCAGTATTGGCCGCCGACCGTCAGAACGTGGGATTCCCCCACAGGTGCAACCAGTTTGGTGTCGAAGACGGTATTGGTGGTTTCGAGTTCACGCGGCGCACCAATCGAGGGGTCACCGGCTGGGCGAGCCTCGGAAGGAATGGTGCGACCCAGCGTTTCCGTCTTGCTGCGCATGATGCTGGATTCGACCGTGCCAAACGAAAAACGGCTGGTGTGGCCCAGAGCGATCTGGTCTCGGTTGAAGCGCATCACATCTTCGTAACCCCAGAATGTGTTGGCTTGCGGGGCCGTGCAGTTGCGGTTCATGCCGTCCAACGTGCCCAGCTGGCATTCATCGTTGTTGAAGCGCTGGCGTGAGGTGTCCAGATCAAGCCAGATGTCATGATCTTTGTTCGGTGTGAAACTGAACTTGGTTCCGAATGTATAGTTGCGCCCGCCCACCGGAGAGGGGCCGCGGGTGGAAACCTCCGAGCCATCGCCAAATTCAAGACTGGAGTCGCCCCGATGCATGACGCTGCCGCGCAGAGCCACGCCCAGCTTGTCAGCGACTATGGGCCCGCTCAGGTAGAAGCTGGCTTTATTGGTATCTCCAGCGTCGCTATTCTGTTCCAGACGCGTTTCCAGGTTGACGGACCCGCCCCACTCTTTGGCAACTTTGCGCGTGATGATGTTGACCACCCCACCCATGGCGTCTGAGCCGTAAAGAGTAGACATGGGGCCGCGGATGACTTCAATGCGCTCGATGGCTGACATGGGCGGAATGAAGCCGGTAGACGTGTCTCCGAAACCATTGGGCGTGACATCACCAGCCGAGTTCTGCCGACGGCCATCGATCAGAACCAGGGTGTATTCACTGGGCATGCCGCGGATGCTAATGTTCAGATTGCCAGTTTTACCAGTGGCGCCTCGTACATCGATGCCTTCGACATCACGCAAGGCGCTGGCCAGATCCGAGTAGGACTTCTCTTCCAACTGCTGACGTGAAATCACGGAGATGGATGCGGGCGCCGATTTGAGTTCCTGTTCAAACCCCGACGCGGTAACCACGACGGTATCCAGCTGCTGAACGGACTGCTGTGCTGCGGCGGGCAGGCTTGCCAAAGTGCCCAGTGCGGCACCAAGAAGCAGCGTCAAACGGGTGGCCTGCACAGAGAGGCCCGGGTTCCTGACGGTCATATTTCTACACTTATTCTCGAGTGGGTGCGAGGTCCGGATATCGAACCGAGCAATGGAATACGTTGGAAACGGAATCGAAACATTTGATGGATCTGAATGATAACGATTGTCATTACCATGCGCAACATCATCCGCGAAGAGGTGAGAAAGCGAGGCCAGACCGTTGTAGAGAGGCTGCACATAAAAAAACCCGGCATGGCCGGGTTTGATGCTGGAGTACGGGTGGAAGCTCAGCCCTGCGTGCTGGCTGCCTGTTCGGCGATCCGTGCCAACGCACGGGTTTCCTTGAGAACAGTATTGACGTAGCCGCGTGCGTTACCGGAATACTTGCGCAAGGCCCGGTTCATGTCGCCGCCCGCTTGTGCGAGATATTCTTCCAGTACCTCGGCGCCTACCCGAATGTTAACCACAGGGTCATACAGTGATTCCGAAGGATGAAGTTTGTCGTGATGCCAACGACGCACGACCTGCATCAGGCCCTGCGCACCATAACGACTCTTGGCCTTGGGGTGAAACTCGCTTTCCTTCTGAATGATGGCGATCAACAGTTCGGGGTCGACGAATTCACGCCGGCTGGCTTCGGCCCACGCAAGGTCCACATAGGGGCGGACGTGGGCAACGTCTTTTTTCAGTTTCTTGGCCAAGTAACGCGCCTGCGCCTGTTTCTTGAGCTCATCCATGCTGTTTGAGCCCAAGGGTGAATCGTTACGCTTGGAGCGAAGGTCTTCAATGCCGTGCAGCTTCATGCGAATGCTGGCGGAGGTTGCGGGCCGCTCGTGCAAAGCGAGTTCGGCAATGGATGCAGAAGATCTTCCGGAGACTTCGCCGGCTTGAAGCGGCAGCGACGCGGGCAGCATCAGAATGGCTGCAAGAAGCAGGGCAGGAGTGGTCTTGAAGCGGCCGGCGGGGCGGCCCGTTTCGGTCGAATGCAGATTCATAGGTTCTTGAAAGCCGGCATCCTCGCGTACGCCGGTAAAACCTGACGCAGAGAATTCTGCGAACGAACGCACAGAGCTGGAGTGGCCTGGATACCTGAAGGATAGAAAGGCCAGGAATGATTCTGGCCCGAATTGCTAGACTTGATGATAGCATCACGTGCCGCGCCGTGCTGCCGCCAGCCGCAGAGAGTATTTCTATAGGTTACGCCGAGTCAGCGGCGGCGGCCTTCCAGGCGCCATGTCACGGAATCCAGGGCCTTGAGACCGCGAGCCTGGAATTTGGGTTCTTTATCCAGGATGTCCATGCGCGCGAGCGTGGAAACTTCGCCCAGTGGTGAAAACAGTTCCTGAATTTCTGCTGCCGGAACTGAAAACGGTGGGCCTTCCATCAGGGCCTGGTCGTATTCCAGCGTGAGCAGCAGCCCCAGATAACCGTCGGCCAGCTGGCCGTACACGTGTTGGGCATAGTCGCGACGCATGGAGGGGGGCAGGGCCACCAGAGCTCCACGGTCGTACACCCCCTCACATTGCCCGAGTGTGCCGGCGTCGACCTTGAAGACGTCACCGCAGATGATCTCGATTTCACCGGCGACGTAGTGTGTGCCCAGGGGAGACTCGTGTATCTCGGCCACCAGCTTCTGTTCTTCAAAAAATTGCTCAACAGCCACTGGTGAGAGTTCCACACCAAGCACCCGATACCCCTGAGCGGCGAGCCACACCATATCGAGTGACTTTCCACACAGCGGCACAAGCACACGGGCGCCAGATGCAACCCCAAGACTCGGCCAATACTTGGCCAACAGCGGGGTTACCCGTGTCATGTGGAAGCCGGTGGCGCCCTCCTGCCACCGTTTGAGCCAGAACTCGGGGTCCATGATGCGTCCTCGGTTACTTCAGTTGTCTTTTTGATTTAATTAGAAACCACGCCGTTTGGCGTTCAGCCGGCGCTCCAACCGGCCGATGTAATGCTGGATGAGAGTCGCGTCAGCGGTGGAGAGGTCGTTGAACTTGCAACCCAGTTCCACCACTTCCTTCTTGTTGGGCAGTACGTGCGTATGGACACGAAGGACAGTTAGGCTGACCGTAACTTTCCCGGTTTCGGGCAGGTTGAGCACAACGCTGTCGAACCTGACGCCGCTCTGATGTGGAAGTTGAGATTCCGTATCAACCAGGGCAAGTCCGCCCACGCTCAGATCTTTGATGCGTACACCGACGCGCCGCAGCGGCTTGCCCGGTTCGATATAGGGAATGACACAGGAGATCGGCTCGCCGAGCGGAATTTCCACACGATAGTATTCACGCCGCTGGATGCGCCGAAGCGAAGCCGGATAGGGCAGCGACAGGGCAGGCATGCCCTCGTAGGTGGTTCTTTCCAGGTTTCCGCCGGAGAAGTGGACGTTCACATGGTCGACCTGGGTGTCAAAAATGATTGACGGCGCACGGGTCAGCCGGCTGTTCAGATCTTCATCCGGAGAAATGTCCACGATCACCCGCCCCGTACTGTCATCGAGGTCGAGGATGGTGGTCATGATGGATTGGTCCGGGTTCCCCCGCGCATACATACGCACCAGTGATTTGCTACGTTGAATGGAGCGCAGGATGGAACGGATCTCCAGCTCGGATGTAATGAGGAAGGGATCGTCGTCCCTGTCGGCAGGGGTAATCATTCAGCAAAAGGGTGTTTCGGAATCAGCAAAACATGAAGGATAGATCATTGAACCGCTCGCCGCCACTTGTAGGACACTCCCGAGACGCTGCGGCGCAGGAACTCTACCCTATGAAAAGCTTTGCCCCCGGCCGCTTGCGGCGAACCGGGGGCAGTGGAAAGGCTGCAAATCAGCGGCTGGCTTCCAGTGCCTGAGTGAGGTCGGCGAGGATGTCGTCGATGTGTTCGATGCCAATGGACAGGCGGATCATGTCCTCGGTGACACCCGCTGCCTTAAGCTCTTCTGCATTGAGCTGGCGGTGCGTGGTGGTTGCAGGATGGCTGGCCAGCGATTTGGCGTCTCCGATGTTGACGAGTCTCAGGATCAGCTTGAGTGCATCGATGAAACGCGCCCCCGCTTCACGGCCACCCTTGATGCCGAAGGACAGAATGCTTGCGGGCTTGCCACCGCAGTATTTCTGAGCCAGGTGGTGTTCCGGGTGGCTCGGCAAGCCTGCGTACTGAACCCAGGCAACCTGGTCGTGTGCGTCAAGAAACTCAGCGACTTTCAGGGCGTTTTGCGTATGACGCTCCATGCGCAGCGCCAGCGTTTCTATGCCTTGCAGGATCAGGAAGGCGTTGAACGGGGAAAGCGCAGCGCCCGTATTACGCAGGGGAACCACGCGGCAGCGGCCAATGAAAGCAGCCGGCCCGAAAGCTTCCGTATACACCACGCCATGGTAAGAAGGATCGGGCTCGTTCAGCATCGGGAAACGATCCTTGTGTTCCGCCCACGGGAACTTGCCGGAATCAACGATGGCGCCCGCTATGGTGGTGCCATGACCACCCATGTACTTGGTCAGGGCGTGTACCACAATGTCGGCACCGTGCTCGAAGGGACGGCATAGGGCAGGCGAAGCAACGGTATTGTCCACGATCAGGGGAACGCCATGACGGTGCGCCACTTCGGCCAGGGCGGAAAGGTCCACGATATTGCCCGCCGGGTTGCCAATGGTTTCACAGAACACCGCGCGGGTTTTGTCGTCGATCAGGGCCTCCAGGGCGGCCAGGTCGTCATGTGGAGCAAACTTGACGGTGATGCCCTGCCGCGGAAAAGTATGTGCGAACAGGTTGTAAGTGCCCCCGTAAAGCTTGCTCACTGAAACAATATTGTCGCCCGCCTGGGCAATAGCCTGAATGGCATAAGTGATGGCTGCCATGCCCGAAGCCACTGCCAGGGCACCGACGCCACCTTCCAGGGCGGCGACGCGCTCTTCCAGTACCGCGTTGGTCGGGTTCATTATGCGGGTATAGATATTGCCAGCCACCTTGAGATCGAACAAATCAGCCCCATGCTGGGTATTGTCGAAGGCGTACGAGGTGGTCTGGTAAATGGGGACCGCCACAGCCTTGGTGGTAGGGTCGGGTTGGTAACCGGCATGAATGGCAAGCGTCTCGAATTTCATGTTGTTCTATCCACGGTTTTGTAATCCAGCCGACTAGGGTACACGCTGGAAGGCGTTCTGGCGCACCCATCTTCGACGTTTAATCGCTTTGCTTATTTCCCAAAGTAATAAAAGAAGGAGGAATTGGAGATGACCATTGCAGACCGGTCGCAAAATGTTTCGCCGCCCTGTGGCGGACCACGCTCCTAGGTTAGTATTCTGGATTCTTGGCGTGTAAACGCATTGGGGCTTACCCCAGTTTTTGAGGCGTGAATGAAAGTCTGGTTGAAGCGGGTATTGATCGGTCTTGTCGTAGCGTTCCTGGTGGCGCTCGTCGGGGTCGCTATTTTCCTCCTCACCTTTGATCCCAATGCCTACAAGAACAAGCTGCAGGAAATCGTCTATGCGCGGTATGAACGTACGCTGAACATCAATGGCGATATAGAGCTCTCACTGTTCCCGCGCATCGGGCTGGCCGTGCAGGACGTCACCTTATCTGATCGGGGCAACAGCGACCTCTTCGCCTCAATGGACAGTGCAAGGCTTGCCGTTGCCATCTGGCCGCTGATGTTCAACCGCCTGGTGGTCGACCACGTGGCGGTCAGTGGCTTCCAGGCTTGGGTGGTAAAAGATGAAAAAGGCGAATTCAACTTCAATGATTTGCTCAGCCAGCACAGGGCAGTCAGCCTGCCGGCGCCCGATCTCGGCTCACCACTGAAGGCGATTGCAGGTACGGTCAACCTGGCGCAAGCTGCGGTTGTTGCAGCCACCACCGGTTCAGCCGCTTCTGCCAGCGAATCGGAAGGTGCGGCCGAGCTGCAGGCTGCGCAGGAAAAGCCAAATAGTGCCGAAAGTGCCGACCTTCAGATTGATATTGCCGGGCTGACCTTGCGCAACGGCCAGATTCATCTCCACGACAAGAAGCGCGGGTATGTGGGGCACATCACCAATCTGGAAGTGAACACGGGCCGCATGACTGCCGACCAGCCGTTTGATCTTGCCTTCCGTGGCCGCCTGCTGGGTGACTTCCCGAGCGCCGATGCGCGTTTCGATGGCCAGGCCCTGGTGCGCTTCAACACTGACCAGAAGAATTATTCCGCCCAGCGGGTCAACGTGCAGATAAACGGGCAACTGGGCGATCTGCAGGCGCGTTCCTTGGGGCTCAAGGGCAGCCTGGCTTACAGCGCCTACTCGCAGATGTTCAGTGCCAATGGGCTTGATTTTGTCGTGCAGGGGGAAATCAACGGGCCGGAGCCAGTCAAGGATTTCGAAGCAACTCTCACGGTGCCGAGACTGAAGCTGGACCGCAGTCAAGCCGAGCTGCATGTAGAGAAACTCAACCTCCGTGCGAAGGGTGCGCGGCCTGAGGAAACATTCGATATCGGGCTGGATGCTCCCAGCCTCTCCGTGTCACCTGATACTGCCAGCGGCGAGCCTCTTACAGCCACTATGCAGCTGCAGGGCAAGGACGAGCGGTTGTCCATGGTTCTGGGTATGAGTGGTTTGGCCGGGAATGCGTCCCAACTGAGTTTCAAGGAATTGAAGCTGGATGGGCGCATGCAGCAGGGCGAGCAACAGGTGCACGTGAAGATGGCCTCGCCCGGTGCATGGCACGTATTCCAGGAAAAGGGCAACCTCTCGGCCATGCGCGGTGATGTGCGTATCGAGCATCCGGCCTTGCCTGGGGGCGTATTCGAGTTCCCCTTCATCGGCAGCGTCGCGGCAGACATGCAGAAGGATCAAATACGCAGCGAGCTGGACGCCGTGCTCAGTGGCAGCAAGCTGGGCTTCCGGGTAGGGGTGCAGCGCACGGCCGAGCGGCCGCAGGTGGATTTCAGCCTTCATGCCGATCAACTCGATTTCAATACCTTGTTCCCCGCGGCTTCCAGCGTTGCGCCTCCGGGCTCTCCGGCGGCTGAGGCCGAGCGCAAGGAAGCCAAAGAACAATCAGCGGACAAACCGGCTGACCCCAGGCAGCCGGCGGAACAGTCTGCCCCTGAAGCCGCGCGGGCATTCAGCCTGGCGTTCCTGCACGACATGGACCTCACCGGAAAGGTGGACGTCGGTACGCTGAAGGTGCAGCAGCTTGAGGCCGGCGACTTTCATGCGAATTTGCGCGCCGTCGATGGGAAGCTGACCGTCAAGGATTTGCGGGCGGAGCTGTACGGCGGCAGGGCAGTGGGCAATTTGGTTGCCACTGCAGACAATGTGATCTCGGTTGACATCAACGCAGCGGATGTTGCGGTGGAGCCGTTGCTGGCGGCGGCGACAGGGGAACGCCGGCTTGCCGGTATCGGCAACCTGCGCGCAAAACTGGACAGCAAGGGCCAGACCATGCCGGCACTCATGGCCGCGCTGAATGGTTCTGTGCAGCTACAGATGCGCGACGGCGCGGTGCGTGGAATCGACGCCGCCCAGACCTTGCGTCAGGTGCAGGCTATTGTGCGCAGCCTTACCCAGGGGGATGGCGGCACGGTTGCGGTGAATTTCGACGCTGGCACGGAAACCAGGTTCTCGCGCATGGATACCGAGCTTCGCTTCAAGAATGGTCAGGGCACGGTCCACAAGCTGGATGTGGTCTCCCCAGCCGTGCGCGTCACGCATGGCAAGCCTGCGTCCATTGACCTGGTTAACCAGCAGCTGGACGTTCTGGTGAATTTGCGTGTGAGCGGCAGCGCCCAGGATACTCACGACTTGATGGCGCTGCGCGGTGTCACCGTCCCCCTGAGGGTGACGGGGCCCTTCAAAAAACCCGCCTACCAGGTTCAGTGGAAGGACATTGCCGGGGTGGCGGTGCGTGAAGCCGTCAAGAGCGGCTTGCTTGAGCTGCTTGGAAGCCAGCTGGAGAGCGCGGTGCCGGGTACGCCACTGCCCGAGCAGCAGGCTCCTGCAGCGGCGCCAGCCCCCAGCGAGGGCAAAGACCCCATGCGGGCCATTGGTGACGCCCTGAAAGGGCTGTTGAAGCAATAGTGAACGCGTGGTAGTAGTGCGCCGGCAGCACAGGAAGTGAGCCAGTCATCAGAAGGGAATCAGATCAGAAACCAGATGAGTGGCGAATCAGGACACTGCCAGCGCAAGGAATTTTGCCTGCAGTTCGTCGCGTGATTCCTGGTGTTCTGGGTCCACTTCAATACATTCGACGGGGCAAAATACCTGACATTGAGGCTCGTCAAAATGCCCCACGCATTCCGTGCAGCGCGAAGGGTCGATGTCGTAGTGTTCCGGCCCCATTGATATAGCCGTGTTGGGACACTGCGGTTCGCAGACGTCGCAGTTGATGCATTCGTCGGTGATACGCAAGGCCATGATGCTTTGGACTCTCAGGTGAATCACCCGCCAGGAGTTGGCGGGCACCCCCGAAGTGTAGCCTAGCCGCCAGACGCGCGCCCGATTACCCCTGTTGGCCCTGGGCTTGTTGTTCCCTCAGCGCCTTGGCCTTGTTGTGCAGCCAGCGCTCTACCGAAGGGAAGACAAATTTGCTGACGTCCCCACCCAGAATGGCGATCTCCCGTACGATGGTGCCGGAGATGAACTGGTATTGGTCGGAAGGCGTCATGAACAGGGTTTCCACTTCGGGCAGCAGATGCCGATTCATGCCGGCCATCTGAAACTCGTATTCGAAGTCGGATACCGCGCGCAGGCCCCGCACAATTACGCGCCCGTTCTGTTCACGCACGAAATCCTTCAGCAGGCCGCCGAAACTTTTCACCGTGACATTGGGGTAATGGCTGAGAACTTCTCGAGCAATTTCCACCCGTTCCTCCACACTGAAGAAGGGGCGCTTGTTGGGGCTGTGCGCCACGCCGACAACGACATGGTCAAACAAACCTGCGGCGCGACGCACGAGATCTTCATGGCCACGGGTGAGGGGGTCGAATGTTCCTGGGTAGACGGCGGTAATCATGCGTTCTTGACGGAGGTTGCGTCCGGCGCGCGCCGGTCAGGCATTGTGAAAAGGAGAATTATTGTCGGTTTTTTGCGTCGCAGCAAATCTTAACAGCTGAAAATGAACTTGGCCTGCCTTGCTGCTACGCAATACTTCAAATTGTTGGGGCGCCTGAAATGCCGCTTCGGCCTCAATATACAGGAGTCCATCGCTGCTGAGTACATTGGGCAGCTTATCCCAGAGCATGTCCAACCAGTTTTTTCCGAACGGCGGGTCCAACAGCACGAGATCAAAGCGAGCATCGCCCAGCCGGTTCAGGGCCACCATGGCGTCTCCTGCGTGTACCCTGACTTGCAACGCCCCGAGCTTGTTGCGCAGGGCTCGTATGGCTGCAACCGCAGCCGGGTTGGATTCCACCATCTGCACGTGGGTGACACCGCGCGAAGCGGCTTCGAACCCAAGCGCCCCGGTGCCCGCGAACAGGTCCAGTACACGTTTGTCGCTGAAGTCCCCGGCCCAGAAATGATTGAGCCAGTTGAACAGGGTTTCGCGCACACGGTCGGGGGTCGGCCGTAGGCCTTCGCCTTCGATGACGGGGATGGGGGTGCGGCGGTATTCACCGCCTACAATACGAATGTTGTGCTTCTTCATGCGCCGCTCAATGCGTCGTCCACGGAATTTCGATCGCTAAGTGTAAAACGTATGTTCAGTTTCTTTAGAAGGAAAAAGCCGGACAACCAACCCGCAGAGGTTCCGGCGCAGCAGGCGGAGCAGCTCTCCCAAGAGGAAGCGCAGCCCTC
>Ga0079224_100012568_pt1 | contig 11729 bp, 12 predicted proteins | sample Stecom2015_FD_80414 | JGI IMG/M metagenome (GOLD analysis project Ga0079224, IMG submission 80414) | Agricultural soil microbial communities from Utah to study Nitrogen management - Steer compost 2015 | ecosystem: Environmental > Terrestrial > Soil > Agricultural land | place: USA: Utah...
TGGCAAGGTTGCTCAGGGTGTGACTGTTGACGGCGTTGAGAAAAAGGCATATGCCGGCGTGGCTAACCTTACAGGTGATGCACTCAAAAACATTACCGAGGGGCATATTTTCCATGTGATTACGTATGGTAAGGGTCTGATGATGCCGCATGGGTCTCAGATTTCTGCCGAGGACCGCTGGAAGATTGCACGGTATGTAAAGACTTTGCAGAAATAACGGCTTAAGATTCTACAGGATAACGATATACATAAAATGGCTCATCAAGTAGTAGTTACAGAAGAAAGGTACGAGTTCAGACCCGGGGCAAAGAAGAAGCTGGTTTACCTGCTGATTGCGGGAGTCGTGCTTTTCGCTATCGGATTGGCGTTTGCCATTGCAGGTGGCGGACATGACGACCACGGTGCCCACAGTGCGATCGACTCGAAAGAACTTCTGGCCAGCGTGAAACAGGATCCAACGAACGCTCCCGAACATGCTGAGGCGGCACATTCGCATACGTCTACCTGGGTCAAGCGTCTCTACACATCGTTGTGGATGAACAACATCTACTTTGTGGGATTGGGCATTATTGGTCTGTTCTTCGTAGCCATTCAGTATGCTGCGATGGCAGGATGGTCAGTAGGCGTGAAACGTGTAGCCTTCGCGTTTGGAAACTGGATTCCGATTTCCTTTTTTCTCACGCTTGGCTTGTTTTTCCTTGTGGGCCATGACGTATTCCACTGGACACACGACTACCTCTTCAAAGAAGGTCCTGAGTTTGACAAAATCATTAACAAAAAGGCTCCCTTCTTTTACTGGCCACTTGCAGGTGGTTCGTTCCCACTGTTCTTTATCCTTCGTATGGTAATCTTCTTCGTCCTTTGGTACTGGTTCTTTATCCAGATCCGTAAGAACATGCTTGCTGAAGACCTCGAAGGCACAACGAAATACTGGTTCAAGAACCGTTCAATGTCGGCATGGTTCCTCGTGTTCTTCGCAGTTAGCTCTTCCGTTGCTGCATGGGATTGGGTGATGAGTATCGACACACACTGGTTCTCAACCATGTTTGGATGGTACGTTTTTGCGAGCTGGTGGGTAACTGCTCTGGCGGTAATAACGCTGGTAGTTGTTTATCTCAAGGATGCAGGGTATCTGAAAATCGTGAACTCAAACCATCTGCACGACCTTGGCAAGTTTATTTTCGCATTCTCAATTTTCTGGACGTACATCTGGTTTGGTCAGTATCTGCTTATCTGGTATGCAAACATTCCGGAAGAAACAGTGTACTTCATTGAACGCCTGGAGACAAGTCCATACAGCTGGATATTTTATCTCAACCTCATACTGAACTTTGTACTTCCATTCCTGTTATTGATGACAAGGGATGCGAAGCGCCAGGTATCCACACTCAAGCTGGTGTGCCCGATCATCGTCGTTGGTCACTGGTTCGATTTTTACCAGATGGTTACGCCTGGTGTAATGCAACAAAATGGTGGAGTAGGCTTTTTGGAACTCGGTATCTTCCTGATCTTCGCTGCCGCCTTCCTCTTTGTTGTCCTTGGAAGCCTTGGCAAACTTCCGCTGTTCGGCAAGAACCACCCAATGCTTGAAGAAAGTCTGAACCACCATATTTAATCCGCAGTATCAATATGAAGAGTCTGATTATTATAATAAGTGTTGCCCTGATCCTGGGGATCCTATACCTGATCTTCCGGGTAGGAAACCTGATGAGTATTGCGAAGGGACGGCCAAAGGATGCACGTGTTGGCCCGGATAACAAGATTCATGCGGTACTGTTCGTGATTTTTATGATCGTTTCGCTCGTTGGATTCTTCTGGTATTCATGGGCGAATTTCGACCGCTACCAATTGCCGATCGCATCTGAGCACGGCGCCCGCACAGATGCCTTGTTCTGGATCACGATGGCAGTTACTGTTATCGCGTTTGTGATCATCAGTATAATTATGTTCGTCTTCGTTTTCAAGTACCAGTATAAGGAAGGAAACCGGGCGAAGTTTTATCCCGACAACCACTACCTCGAGTTAACGTGGACCATCATACCTGCCGTTGTACTGACTATACTTATCATCACGGGATTGAATGCATGGACAGACATCACGAGCCCGGCTTCGAAAGAAGCGGAAGTCATTGAAGTGATGGGGCAGCAATTCGCATGGATCGCGCGTTATCCCGGAAAAGACAACCAGCTCGGTGATTATAATTACAAGTTCATCGATGCTGTAAATGAATTTGGTCTTGATCTTCAGAATGACAAGAATACATTCGATGATTTTAAGTCACTTGAACTGCACCTTCCGGTAAACAAGGAAATTCTGCTGAAAATCCGCGCGAAGGATGTATTGCACAGCGTGTTCCTTCCTCACTTCCGTGTGAAGATGGATGCCGTTCCCGGTATGCCGACGCAGTTTAAATTTATTGTGACCAAGACAACAGAGCAAATGCGGACTGAAACCGGTAACCCGAATTTCAATTATGAACTCGCGTGTACCGAGATTTGTGGTCGTGGACACTTTTCAATGAAGATGTCTGTCATCGTTGAAGATGAGGCATCCTATGAGCAGTGGAAGGCTTCGCAGGAATCATGGCTGAAACAGAATCCTGATTACCTGAATAAGATTCCGGTTGAGTTGAGGGAAGCAGCGATGATCAAGGCCGGAATTGAAAGTGATCCCGGAGCTGTAGCATCTGCGGATTAAGTAGTAGTAGTAACGAATCAAGATTTTCAAGCAAATGGCAACCACTGATATTCACATTCAACACGAACTCCACCACCACGATGATCACGAACATGAGCATCATGAGGGTAACTTCTGGACGAACTATGTCTTCAGCGAGGATCATAAGGTAATTGCTAAACAATTCCTGATCACAGGTATCTTCTGGGCGTTGCTCGGTGGTATCCTGTCAGTGATCTTCCGCCTTCAGCTCGGCTTCCCCGATGCAGACTTGTCGTGGCTGCAGCCTGTGCTTGGAGGTTGGATTAATATCGACCCCATCACGCAAAAAGGATCACTCGACCCTGAATTCTATCTCGCACTTGTCACCATGCACGGTACGATCATGGTGTTCTTTGTGTTGACTGCCGGGCTGAGCGGAACATTCTCGAACTTCCTTATCCCGCTCCAAATCGGAGCGCGTGATATGGCGTCCGGGTTTATGAACATGCTCTCATACTGGTTCTTCTTCGTGTCGAGTGTTATCATGTTCGTTTCCCTGTTCCTTGAAACTGGTCCCGCAGGTGGTGGCTGGACTGTTTATCCGCCACTTAGTGCCCTGCCGCAGGCAATCAAGGGCTCCGGCACCGGGATGACGCTCTGGCTGGTAGCAATGGCGCTCTTCATTGTAAGTTCTCTGCTCGGTGGTATCAACTACATTACGACGGTAATCAATATGCGCACACGCGGAATGTCGTTCACACGCATGCCGCTTACAATCTGGGCGTTCTTCTTTACCGCAATCATTGGTCTGCTTTCATTCCCTGTTCTTTTTGCGGCCGCATTACTGCTGATTTTTGACCGCAGCTTTGGCACAAGCTTCTACCTTTCCGACATCTTCATCGGCGGCGAGGCTCTTGCCAACGAAGGCGGAAGCCCGGTTTTGTTCCAGCACCTTTTCTGGTTCCTGGGGCACCCTGAGGTTTACATCGTGCTTTTGCCCGCACTGGGTATTTCATCCGAAATCATTGCCACCAACTCATGCAAACCAATTTTCGGTTACAAGGCAATGATCGGTTCTATGCTCTTTATCGCGATCCTTTCTTTCATCGTTTGGGCGCACCATATGTTCGTGACTGGTATGAATCCGTTCCTCGGTTCTGTGTTCATGCTGCTTACGCTGATCATTGCTGTGCCTTCAGCGGTTAAGATATTTAATTATGTGACCACGTTGTGGAAGGGTAACATCCGGTTCACTTCAGGGATGCTATTCTCCATTGGTATGGTTTCGTTCTTCCTCACGGGAGGTATCACCGGTATCTTCCTCGGAAACGCTGCGATTGATATTCAGTTGCACGACACGTACTTCGTGGTAGCTCACTTCCACCTTGTAATGGGTAGCGCTTCATTCTTTGGAATGCTCGCGGGTATCTACCACTGGTTCCCGAAAATGTTCGGCCGTATGATGGACGAACGCCTCGGTGCAATACACTTCTGGGTTACCTTCATCGGTGTTTATATGGTGTTCTTCCCGATGCACTACATTGGTATCGCTGGTTTCCCGAGGAGGTACTACTCATGGACGAACTTTGACACCTTTGCCGGCTGGGCCGACCTCAATATGTTGGTGAGCGTCGCTGCTATTCTAACACTGGGGGCGCAGTTCATCTTCCTGTTTAACTTCTTCTACAGCATTTTCAGAGGACGGTTAGCACCTGCGAATCCGTGGTTTGCTACTACGCTGGAGTGGACGACACCGCGTCTGCCCGGACACGGCAACTGGCCTGGAGAGATTCCGTCGGTTTACCGCTGGCCTTATGACTACAGTAAGCCGGGTGCTGCTGATGATTTTATCCCGCAGCATATTCCGTACTCCGAAACACCGGAGTCTAACCTGCCTCATGAAAATGAGTTGATCAAACTTGAGACATCGAATGGCGAAGGGGCCATCATCGTCGAGGGGAAGGGACATTAATTTAATTTAATCCGGGGCCGGGCCACCCGTCGAAACACCGGTAGGGTGTGCCGACAAAGTCCGGACTTATAAATGAATTTCAGAAGGCTGACGATATCGACGCTGGTTGCGGTTTATGTGCTGATTCTTGTCGGAGGTGTCGTCAGAAGTACCGGTTCCGGTATGGGATGCCCTGATTGGCCGAAATGTTTTGGCAATTGGGTGCCCCCAACTTCGGTGGAGCAGCTGCCGGAGAACTACAAAGAAATATACTCGAACTTCCGCGCGAAGAAGAATCAGCGCTTTGCAAAGGTTCTGACAACGTTCGGAATGAAAGAGACGGCGAATGAACTCGTAAACAATCCGGAGGTCGTGGCTGAACAGGATTTTAATCCTACCAAGACCTTGATTGAATACGTCAACCGACTTGTTGGTGTTACTATCGGGTTCATGATTATTCTGGTCTTTCTGGCATCATTGAGATTCTGGAAAACTGACCGGAGGCTGACGTGGGTGGCGTCTGCAACGCTGGTGCTGGTGATCGTGCAGGGCTGGATGGGATCCATTGTGGTGTCAACCAATCTTACTCCATGGACTATCACGGTTCACATGTTTCTCGCCCTTGTACTGGTAGCCTTACTGGTTTACCTCGTAAATGCCACGTCGGTATCACAACCCATAGCATCATCGTTGGGTTTCTGGTGGTTACTGGCGGCAATGTCGATGTTACTCGTACAGACGCTACTGGGTACACAGGTTCGTGAAGCAATTGACCAGGTTGCGTCGCGTTTACCGCGCGAAAGCTGGATCGCCAACGCGGGTGGTGCGTTTATTATTCACCGCTCATTTTCGTGGATTGTGTTGCTTGTCCACGCCGGATTTATTGTAAGACTGGGTAGGACGGAAGGACTAAAGACTTTTCCCCTTACCTTAATCATACTGATATTGGCAACGATTCTCACAGGGGTGGGAATGGCATATTTCTCTATCCCTGCGTTTCTTCAGCCGGTTCATTTACTGCTCGCCACGATTACGTTTGGCCTGCAGTTTCTGATGCTGCTGAAAGTTGCCGGACAAAAGAAAATACAGGTAGCGTAAGATGATTGCAGAGGTTAACAGGATCGGAGTATGGATGACGGCAGGAGCAAAGGCAAAGGCATTTGCTGAAATGCTGAAGTTTCGCTTATCGCTTCTCGTCGCTTTTTCATGCGCCTTTGGTTTTGTACTTGCTTCCGGTGAACTCAACTGGTTCAAACTCGTGATGTTGTTCGCAGGAGGATTTCTGCTTTCAGGAGCGTCCATCGTGATCAATCAAATTAAAGAAAAAGAATACGACAAGCTGATGACCAGAACGATGAACCGTCCCTTGCCAACGGGACGGGTATCAGTTCAGGAAGCTATGGTATTTGGTACAATATGCGCAGTAGCGGCTATTGTCATCCTGATGGTGTTCACCAATCCACTGACAACACTGCTTTCGATCGTTTCGATGATCCTGTACAGTTTCGTGTACACACCCCTTAAACGCGTCGGACCGATTGCCGTATTCGTAGGTGCAATACCCGGTGCGTTGCCGCCACTGTTGGGCTGGACGGCAGCAACGGGTGTTATTTCACACGAAGCACTCATTATTTTTGGAATTCAGTTTATCTGGCAGTTCCCGCATTTCTGGGCCATTGCCTGGGTGGCAGATGAAGATTATAAAAAAGCCGGGTTCAAACTTTTGCCGTCCGGCGGAACCCGTGATATCAATACAGCGATTCAAATCATGGTGTACACTATGTTTTTGATTCCGTTTGGATTATTGCCTGCAACGTTTGGTATTACTGGCATCAATTCGGCCGTAGTGGCAACCGTTTGTGGCGTGCTCTTTTTTGCGCAGACTTTTTCTCTTATGAGAACCGGGGATCGGAGGTCAGCGCTGAAAATCATGTTCGGTTCGTTCCTGTATTTGCCTGTAGTGCAGATCGCGTTTTTATTGGATAAAGTTTAGAGGAGGTTGATTATGGCTGCAGAAATAAAAATCGTAGAAGAAGCAAAGGCGCCGCTGGCGATGAATCCCAGAAAATTCGCGCTTTGGCTGTTCATGGTAACAGTCGGCATGCTGTTCGCCGCATGGACAAGTGCTTATCTTGTAAAACGTGCCGACACCGGCTGGGCGGAAATCATTTTACCCTGGCACTTTTGGCTGAATACGGGCCTCATTGCACTGAGCAGTGTCACTATGGTGGTGGCAACTCAGGCGGCGCGCCGCAACAGGGGAGAACTCGTTAAGGTGATGATGACGCTTACCGCCATACTGGGACTAAGTTTCCTCGGCGGGCAGTTGCTGGCGTATGGAGAATTGATCGCAATGAACCAGTATTTCACTGGTGGAAACGTGTCGCACAGCTTCATGTATGTGATTACCGGCGCGCACGGTCTGCACGTTGTCAGCGGGGTGATTGTTCTCGTCGTTACGCTGGTTTCAGCGCTTCGTAACCGCGTGAATTCCAGTAACATGACCGGCATCGAAATGTGCGGAACCTACTGGCACTTTTTGGGTATTCTTTGGCTATATTTGTTCGGATTTCTATTATTGTACAGATAGAAAACGACCCGGACAGCAACATATTTGCATGAATCTTTTAAACCGAATATAAACGACAAATGGCAAGTACTTCTGTGACACCGGCTCCGGGCCGCAGCGTTTGGGATGGGGGAGTCTCTCCGATGGGCGCCAGCTATGGCAAACTGATGATGTGGTTCTTTCTCCTTTCCGATGCTTTCACTTTCTCAGCATTGTTGATCACTTATGGTCTGGTGCGCTCTGCTCACGAAGCATATACAGGTCCGATAGCGGATTTTGTATTCTCACCCAATTACTGGCCAATTCCTGAAAAGGTTTTTGAGGCGATTCCGTTCGTACACGGTGGCGGATACCCGCTCGTATTCGTTGGTATCATGACGTTCATTCTCATCATGAGTTCGGTAACAATGGTATTGGCTGTAGAGGCCGGTCACCGTATGGATCGCGCAGCTGTTGAAAAATGGATGCTCTGGACAATCCTCGGGGGTCTTACATTCCTTGGTTGCCAGGCGTGGGAATGGTCGCACTTTATTCACGGTACACATGAAGGCAGTGCTGTAGCGGAAGGTACTAAATACTTCGGGGCATCTTTGTCCATGAACCAGTATGGTCCTCCGGACTTTGCGGCTTTCTTCTTTTTTATCACAGGGTTTCACGGGTTCCACGTATTCAGTGGCGTCTGTCTGAACTTCCTCATCTACTATAACACGGTGATGGGTGTGTACGAAAGAAGAGGACATTATGAAATGGTCGAAAAAGTCGGATTGTATTGGCACTTTGTCGATCTCGTCTGGGTATTCGTATTTACTTTCTTCTATCTGGTATAATTTATAAACACGTTAACGATCTAGATCATGGCACATACTGAAGAACATGCACCGGTAAATGTGTTACCTCCAGATAAAGCAAAGATCAAGAAACTCTGGACGGTAGCCGGAATCCTGCTCTTCGTAACTATCATTGAATTCATCATTGCGTTTACGATGGATGCCGGGGTTTCGAAAACTACCATATTCATTTTGCTGACTATTGTAAAGGCTGCCTATATCGTGGGTGAATTCATGCACTTGCGTTATGAAGTAAAAGTCCTTTTCTGGTCTATACTGATTCCTCTCGTATTCATCATTTGGATGCTGGTCGCATTTATCTATGAAGGAATGTCGATCGGGGGAGCAATCGGCAACGGTTAATGAACTTTGTTCTCTGAATAAGGAAACGAAGAGGCTTAAGGAATACTTAAGCCTTTTTACTTTTGAATCGACTGTCACTAAACATGAAATCACGCCAGGTACTGATTCTGCTTATCGCACTCATCTTTCCTTCCTGTATCTTCATTTTCCTGAAGATGTTTGGAAAGAACCGGTTTGATGTACCCAAAATGTTTGTCGACGAGGTTCCCGCCGGCACATTTGAGTGCGGCTTTGATTATAACTTACCTTATCAAGTAGCAGATTCGGTATTGCAGCGGATTGATATGGATGACTCCCGCGCGGCGTATGTGTATTTTACCGAGGAGGGTGCCGAAAAACTGTTTGCCCGGGTGGATGAACGCTATGAAGATGATCCGGTTACGTCCTTACGCCTTGACCCCGAAAATGAATCCCTTTTGCGTAAATGTATTTTCCTCCTTGAGGAACCTTTTAACGTAGTCCTGGTTGATAGTAACGGAGTGATACGCGGTCAGTACAATTCGCGTGAACGCGACGAGATTGACAGACTGATTACCGAAATTGCTATCCTGATTGAGAAATACTAATATGGAATCTGCACTGCATACGGAGCGAAAGGGCGAACCCTACAAGAAGCTGATTATCGGGCTTTCCATAATACTGCCCCTGTGTGTGGCTGTATTGTTCCGTGTAAAAATTCCCGGTTATGACCTGTCGTTTCTCCCGCCGGTTTATGCGACAATCAACGGCCTTACTGCAGTGTTACTGATAACAGCGGTTGTTGCAATCAAGAACGGGAAACGCAAACTGCATGAAATGCTGGTCAAAGTTTGCCTGGGACTTTCTGCCGCATTCCTGCTTATGTATGTGGCTTATCACATGACAAGCGACTCAACGCCGTTTGGTGGTACCGGCAGCATTCGGTATGTCTACTTCTTTATTTTGATCACGCATATCATACTTTCCGTAATCATAATTCCGATAGTACTATTTACCTTCGCCCGTGGTCTGGCAGGGAATTATGAGCGCCACAAGAAACTGGCGAAGTATGCTTTCCCATTATGGCTTTACGTCGCTGTAACGGGAGTAATTGTCTACATCATGATTAGTCCATATTACGTAAATTGAGTTATGCGAGTAGTCCTGACATTGATAATATGGTTCGTCGTCAGCGCCGGAGAGGTCATGGCCCAATGTGCCATGTGCCGGTCGACGCTTGAGAACAACTATTCAAATGGCAGCCCGGGAATCGGTGCGGGAATTAACACAGGCATTTTGTACCTGTTGTCCATGCCTTATCTCGCTGCAGGTATCCTTATTTATTTGTGGTATAAATCAAGCAGAAATGCGCGAAAGAACGTCTCTGGAAGCGCTGGTTAAGGGGAAGTGCCCCCGGTGCCGGCAGGGTGATATCTTTCAATATTCCGCGGCTAACCTGCGGCGATTCAGCATAATGCACAACGAATGTCCGCACTGTGGTGTTCGACTCGAGCCCGAACCCGGATTTTATCAGGGAGCGATGTATGTGAGTTATGGTTTTACGGTTGGCATTCTTACGATTCTTGCGGTTCTTTTTTACCAGTTTACAGACATGAGTGAGTGGCTGATGATTGGAATAATTATCGGCGTTCTGTTTTTGCTTGCTCCCCTTAATTACCGCTACTCGCGTATCGTTTACCTCTACCTTTTTGGCGGCCTGAGGCAAAAAAGGAAGCCCGAGGCCTAACACTCTGCCCAATTCCCGTTTTGCACAATCTTTGCTAACTTTAACGGTCTGCCATCTAACGCACCGCCAGTTGAGAGCACGGATCCGAATCTATGTTATCCTATTCGTTGTTTTTCTCGCGTCGGGATTGATTGCCCTGTACGTTACGAGCCGTCCCCGTTCTGCTACTGATAAGATCTCACGTATATCACTCGCGCTCGAAAAGGAGTTGCAGCAAATGGATGACCATGCTGCACAAATTATAGCTGAAATTACGAAGCCCGGTGCTAAGGAAGTCCCGCTTTCAGCGCCGTATTCATTTTATGTATATGACAATTACCGGTTGACGAGCTGGAATGATCACTTATTCGTGCCGAGAGCCAGCGCGATGGCGGAAAACTTCACGGTGCGGCTGCTCAGAGACGGAAACAGTGATTACCTCGCGCGTAAATGGATGGTTGATAACAATACGTTCGTTGTCGGCATTCTGCCGCTCTTCAGACGGTACCAAATCACTAATCACTACCTTGAACCTCAACGAAACGAAAATGTGTTCAGGGGTGAACGAATCAGTATTCACGATCCAAGTTCTGCGGACGGAATTCCCGTTTGTGTCTCTGACAATTGTCCTTTCAAGGTAACGTTTCTTTCCAGCTCGTCAACGACGGAACTTCCAGGTGTCCTTGCAGTTGTATTCATCTGGCTTGCCGTGATTGCGCTGCTTGTTCTTTGTTTTGAATTGCTGCAACGGTATCTCTATCCCGATTTGGTATTTGTGATTTTTCTCTGCCTGATGCTGGTAACCCGGTTTCTTATGACCGCATTGGAGTTTCCCCGTTCATTTGTTGACAGCGATTTGTTTGATCCATTGCAGTTTGCGGCATCGCGCATTAATGCGTCTCTGGGTGATCTCCTTATTAACGAGGTTGCGTTGTTCTTTTTGTGCTTCTACCTTTTTAGAAACTTTTTTCGCTTCAGATCCCTGCGTTACCTGTCAACAGGTTGGGCCCGGTGGCTCTTATCTTTCTTCTCAGGGGCGTTGATCTTCTTTGCGATGCTCTTTCCCTTTGTGGTAGTCCAGACAATCTACAACAACTCCTCGCTTGCGCTGGGCGTCTCGGAATCGCTTGAATTCAGCGGCATGCGGATCGCAGCACTAATTGCAGTCGCGCTAGCGGGCTTGTGCACTTTTTTCTTTTCGCACTGTTTTATCCGAATCGTGATTGGCGACGGAAACAAAATTCGCATATTCACTTCTATTCTTTTTGGACTGCTGGTTTTTTTCCTGGTGAACCAAATCTCGGGGCAGATTTTTCTTCCGACAATTGTCGTTACCGTTCTTTATTTTCTTGTTGTTTACGCGCTTGATCTTACGGCAAGTCTGCGGAAACTAAGCTTCACGACTTTCACGTATTTCTTCGTCTGCATTTTTTTCATGTGCGCGAACGCAGCTTTTGCGATGCATCATTTCGCGAGACAGGAGAAGATTGCCAACATGTTCAGGTTTGGTTCGAACTACCTGGTTGAACGCGATTACTTTGCTGAATATTTGCTTCGGGACCTTTCTGAAAAAGTTGCAGCTGACGTATTCATTAAAAGCCGGGTAGCGACGCCGTTTCTTTCGAAAGACGCTGTCAAACAGAAAGTGAGACAGGTTTTTATACCGAGCTATTTCAA
>Ga0079224_100012569_pt1 | contig 11729 bp, 10 predicted proteins | sample Stecom2015_FD_80414 | JGI IMG/M metagenome (GOLD analysis project Ga0079224, IMG submission 80414) | Agricultural soil microbial communities from Utah to study Nitrogen management - Steer compost 2015 | ecosystem: Environmental > Terrestrial > Soil > Agricultural land | place: USA: Utah...
AGGGCCGCACCCTCGCGCAGCATCTGCGGGAACAGGTCGCGCGCGAAGTCCACGTTCGTCCGCGGCGGGATCCGTTCGAGCGCCTGCGGCTCGAGCACGTAGATGCCCGTGTTGATCGTGTCGCTGAAGACCTCGCCCCATGTGGGCTTCTCGAGGAAGCGCTCGATCCGCCCCGTCTCGTGGTCAACGATCACGATGCCGAACGCGAGCGGGTTCTCCATCGAGGTCAGCGTGATGCTGGCCTCGGCGCCGCGCGCCTCGTGCTCCTCGATCAGCCTGGTCAGGTCGAAGTCCGTGAGCACGTCGCCGCTGATCACCAGCACGCGGTCGCCTTCGAGCAGGTCGCTCGCGTAGCGCACCGCCCCGGCCGTGCCGTAGTCCGCATCCGCCGTGACGTAGCGCATGCGGACGCCGAAGGCGGAGCCGTCGCCGAAGTGCTCGGTGATGTGCTCCGGTTGGAAGTAGAGCAACGCGACGAGGTCGGTGATCCCGTGTCGCTTCAGCAGGTTGACGATGTGCTCCATGATGGGCCGATTCGCGATCGGCACCATCGGCTTGGGACGATGGATGGTGAGCGGCTTCAGGCGCGTGCCGAAGCCGCCGGCCATGATCACGCCTTTCATACCGACGTGGCCCCCGGCGGAAGCGTATCTGGCGATCTGTGTGTTCTGGGACCTGCTGGGCAATCGCCGTGCCGGGCTAAGCTACGCGCCGCCCCGGGGCGCGGCAACTCACCACCCCTTGACGCCGGCACCGTGTTCCGTGCATCCTCATGCGACTCCCCGACCAACCTGGACTCCGGTGATGAGAGACATCCGGACGAAAGAGGCGGCAGAAGCGGCCCTCCTCGAGCTGCCTTCCGTTCTCGGCGCGCACGTACGGGAGGACATCTACGGTCACCCGCGCGAAGTGCACCTGCTCGTCGCGCCCGGACCCGACGTCCGCCATCTGGCGCGTGACGTCCGTGACCTGCTCGAGGAGCGGCTCGGCGTCCCGGTGGATCAACGCGTGATCAGCATCGCCCAACTCGCCGACACGCGAGCGGCGCTGGCCGCCATGCCGGTCGAGCAGGCGCGGCCGGAACCGCCGCCGGCGCCCGACACGCCGGACGCGGAGCCGCGCCTCGCGTTCCAGGGGATCCAAACGTCGCTGGTGAGCGGGCAGGTGAGCGTCCAGGTCCGACTGGGGTTCGGCAAGCAGGAGATCACGGGCAGCGGCTCGGAGCTGGACTCCGAGCAGGGCCGCATGCGTGCCGCCGCCGCCGCCGTGCTCCAGGCGGCGACGGAGGCCTGCGACGGAGCGATCCGCTGGGACCTGGACGGCGCCGCGCTGGTGCGCGCTCTCGAGCACGAATACGTGCTGGTCGCCGTCCTCGCGATCTCACCCAGGTTCGGCCGCCGGCCGCTCCTGCTCGCGGGCGCGCATCCGGCGGAGGACGGGCTCGAGACCGCCGCGGCTCTCGCCGTCCTCAAAGCCACGAACCGCGTCCTGGCGCGCGGGCTGAGCGGCGAGCTGGACTGATCGGCCCCGCGCCGCTAGGCGATCGGCCGCGCCCGCATCTTCGCTCCGTCCCGCTCAGGAGGATCCGACCAGGCCGGCCAGCGCGCTGTAGACGCCCGAGTACTCCTGCTTCACCGCGAGCCGTCGCTCGACCAGCCGGTCCAGCACGTGTCCCGCCTCTCGGGACGAGGCGCCGAGCGCGCCCGCCACCTCTTCCGCCTCCGCGTGCACCAGCGTTTCCAGGGCGGCCCACGCCTTCCGCTCCAGCGGAGACGCGACTCCGAGCAGGACGGGCCCGACGTCGCACACCTCCGCCGCCAGCGCGAGCCCGTGCCGCTCGAGCACCGCTTCCAGCGCATGCCTGTGCCGGTCCGCGACGCCGCGCGCAATGAAGTACGCCTCCGCCGGGCGGTCGGGCTGCTGGTAGCGCATCAGCAGCTTGGCGACGGTCTCGTCGGCGCAACTGTAGTCGAGCACGATGACTTGCGTGAAGTCCAGGATGGACACGCAGATGGCGCCGAGCTCCGCGATCTGGCTCTCGATCCCGATGCGCAGGGCCTGTCCCGTCGGGCGTGTGACGAGGTGCGAGTAGAGACTCGCGACGGACCGGCGGACGAGGTCTGAAAGGTCGAAGCGCAACGGCACGACGCGGTTGGGTCCGATCATCGCGCGCCCCCTCGCCGCGCGGCCGTGCCGGCCGTCGCAGGCGCTCCCGCCTGCGCGACGCGTGCGGGCAGCTCGATGAAGATCTGGGCGCCGGGGAACGGCGGCAGGTGCTCCTCGAGCGGCGGCGCGTTGTCGTAGTCGGGAATGTCCGCGATGCGAGCCGTGCCGCTGCGGATCGAGACCTTGCCGCCCCAGCGCCCGACGTTGCGGCGGATCTGCTGGAGCCCCTGGCCGCGGCCCGGGTCGTGGAAGCGCGTGAGCCCGTGGATGAACGCGGCCTCGAGCGCGGTGGCGTCGCTCCAGCGCTCACCGTAGCGCGTGCCGTGCGTGCTGGCCAGCGAGGCCTTGAAGCCCATGCCCAGGTCCATCACGGCGATGCGCACCACGCGGCGCGCGAGCTGGCGCGTCCTGCTGTACGTCTGCGCGGCGACCCAGCCGTCGGCGCCGGCGTGCTCGATGATGTTCTGGCAGACCTCGGAGAGGATCACGCTGAACTGCATGGCCTCCGAGCGCGGGTAGCCGAGCTGCCCGGAAAGCAAGACGATGGCGCGCTCGTGAACGCGGTCCACGACCTCGTGGATGTCCACGTGCGAGCGCACGGGCGTGATCTCGAGCAGGACGTCCGAGCCTCTCTCCGCGGCGCGCGTGTCGCGTCCGCGCCGCTGCTGGCCGTGCAGCTCGTAGATCCCTTCCGCCTGTTCGAAGAAGCCCATGCGGCCCAGGTAGCTCTGCACCTCGGCGGCGGCCGGGAGCTGGAGGCGCGGCCGTTCGCCCGCGCGGCCCGCAACGGTCCCCAACGCGAGCAGGCCCAGCATGCCGTACGGGTCCAGCCAGCGTGTGTGCCTGGCGTCGAAGAGCACGCGTTCGTCGCCGCTGGCGACGAGCGCGCTCACGAGCGGGTCGAAGCCGCGTTCATCCAGCTCACGCGGCACCTCGATCAGGTTCACGTCGCGATCCGTCCCTGGAGGAAGAGGTGGAGCCCCGTCGCGCCACGATGTTCGACGTTGCGCGCGGCAGCGTTGTTCGCCGTGGCGATCGCATCCTCGAGCGACAGGCCCGTGAGCAGACTCGCGAAGCAGGTCGCGCCCCAGACATCCCCGCAGCCGGTCGGGTCGCCGTCGCGCGGGCCGCCGATCTGCGTCACGTGCTCGCTGCGGACCGCGCCCGGCACGGCGAGCGGGCGGCGAGCCGCCAGTCCCGGCTCGTACCAGCTCAGCGGCTGCGGGCGGAACGCCGGCGACGCGACGTACGCCGCGCCCCGTTCGCCCAGCGTGACGCACAGCAGACGCAGATCCTCACCGACCACTTCCGCCGCGAAGCGCCACGGGTCGCCCCACGCGTGCGCGAGCAATCCCAGCTCGGTCTCGTTGACCTGCGCGATGTCGAAGCAACGCAGCCATTCGCGCCACGCGGCCAGCGGCTGCGGCACGCGGTACCCCGCCGGGTCGACCGCGAGCAGCAGCGAATGCAGATCCGCGTAGATCGGGCCGCGGAACGCGAGCCGGACGCGCGTCGCGGTCTCGAGGTCCAGCTCGAAGCCCGAGATGAAGTTGATGTACAGCGCGTCCAGCCCGTCGAGGAGCGGCGCGAGCTCGTCGAACGTCCACGGCGGCACGCCGCCCGTGAGCCGCTCGCTGCGCCGTTCGCGGTCCTGGTACCGCAGCTCGACCCGGTTGTTGGGCTCCGGCACCACGCGGATGCCACGTTCGAGGTCGAAGTCGGGCAGCTCGCGCAGGAACCGCAGCGCCTCCTCCTCGAGATCCTGTCCGACCTTGATGATCGGTACGACCGACCAGTCTTCCGGCAGTGCGGCGGCGAGCGCGGCGAGCGCGTACGTGATCCCGCCCCACTCCTCGACCGGCGCCGCGCGGCCGTCGCGCGCGTAGATCCGGTCCCACACCATCGTGCCGATCACCCCGAGTCGCGGCATGACTGTACTGCATCCTCCAATCGCGCGCGGCTGCGGGGCGCGGCCGTCCCCTGGCCCAGGCCACACCGCTCCCGCACGGCGCGCCGTCAGACCTTCCCGTACGTTTCGCGCTTGAACACCGCTGCCGCACCGATGACGCCGGCGGTGCCCGGCAACTGGCCGGACACGATCTGACACGCCTCCTCCGCGCTGCGGAAGGCGCGCCGGCGCACCTCGGCGCGCAGCGGGACGAAGAGGTGGTCTCCCGCGCGGGTGACGCCCCCCGCGATCACCACCATGCCGGGGTTCAGGACGTTGATGATGTTGGCGACGCCCGCGCCGAGGAACTTCGCGGTCTCCTTCATCACCTCGTTGGCGTACGGATCGCCGAGCACGACGGCCTCGTAGACCGTCGCCGCCGTGATGTCCTCGAGCCGCCCGTTGACGAGGTCAGGGAGCACCGACTCCGCCCCGGCCTCGATCCCCTCCATCGCACGCAGCGCGATGGCCGGGCCGGACGCGTACGCCTCCAGGCAGCCGTAGTTTCCGCACTTGCACTTGCGCCCGGTCGAGTCGATCGTCATGTGGCCGATCTCGCCCGCCGCATCGCTCACGCCGTGGTAGATCTCGCCGTTCAACACGATGCCGCCGCCGATCCCCGTCCCGAGCGTCAGCCCGACGAGCGTGTCCACGCCCCGCCCCGCCCCCAGCCACCACTCGCCGTAGGTCGCGCAGTTCGCGTCGTTGTCCAGCGTGGCCGGCAGCCCGACCGCGTTGGAGATCAGGTCCCGCAGCGGGAAGTTGCGCCAGCCCAGGTTCGGCGTGTTGATCACCACACCCGTCTTGCGGTCCAGCGGGCCGGGCGAGCCGATCCCGACACCGCAGAAGTCCTCACGCGAGCCGCCGTGCTCCGCGATGACCTCCGCGATCGCCTCCTCGATCATCGCCGTGATCCGGTCCACGACGTACTTCGCGCCCCGCGTCGCTTCCGTCGCCGCGGTCCGCAGCGCAAGCACCTCGCCGCCCGAAAACGGCAGCACGCCCACGACGGTGTTCGTTCCACCCAGGTCCACGCCGACGATCCAGCGCTTGCCATCCGGGGCCTGACTCATGGTTCCTCCCGCTCACCGAGCGGCGCCGGCCGCTGTTCAGCGGCGCTCGCCCTCAGCTCCGCCAGCCCGCGTCGCGCACGCGTCTCCCCCGTGCGCCGGATCCGGTCGAGGATCTGCCGGTTCCGGCGCAGCACCGCTGCGTCCCGGTAGGGCCGCTCGTGGTGGAGGTGCATGCACACCGCGCGGTGCCGGGCCTGCACGCCCTTGATCCCCTGGTTCTCGAGCCGGTAGCCGAGCCCGCGGTCGAGCCCGCCGTACCCCATCTCCTGCTCGAATCCGTTCACCGCTTCGATCGCCGTGCGCCAGGTCGACGAATTGTTGCCGTGGAAATGCGTCCGCGTCGGCGTCACCAGGTCGAACAGCGCGCCGAGCCGGTGAGACCGGACCAACCTGAGCGCGCGCCGGCCGGGGCGCCAGCCTCGCGCGCGGAGCCAGCGCAGATCCGTGACGGCGCCGCTGCGCACCGCCTCCTCGTCCACCGCCTCCGACACCACCGCCGGCAACTTCAGGTACCCGCCGGCGATGAAGCGTTCCGGCGCCGCCAGCCGCATGTGCGTCTCGATCAGGTCCCGCCGCGGGATGCAGTCCCCATCCGTGAACAGCAGGTAATCCTCCGCCGCCTCGAGAATCGCGCGGTTGAGGATCTCGCACTTGCGGAACCCCCGATCCTCGTGCCACACGTGCCGGATCTCGAGCCCGAGCTCACGCCGCGCCCGCTCGATCACCTCTGCCGTCTCCGGCCCCGACCCGTCGTCCGCGATGACGATCTCGAAGTCCCGGCGCGTCTGCACCGCGTATCCGCACAGCACCAGCTCCAGGAACCGGGGCTGGTTGTACGTCGAGATGATGACGGAGAGCCGCATGAGGAGCGATCAGGTTGCCATCGCGCCCGCCGGCACGCAGAGCAGCTCGGGCGCACGATCCACATCGCCGCCGAGGAGCGGCGTCGGCTCGTACCCGTGCTCCCGCAGCAGACCGATGCACGCGCGGTGCACGTCCGCACCGTGCGTGGAGAGCAGGATGGCGGGCCGCGCCTCGCGGAGCACCCCCGCGGCGCCCCGCAGCACCGCGAGCTCGGCGCCCTCGACGTCGATCTTCAACACATCGGGCATCGGCCCACCCGCGTCCACGTAGTCATCCAGCCGGATCGTGCGCACCTCTACCGTCCCCGATTCCGCGAGCCGGCCGGTGCCGCTGCCGGTGTCGGCCGTGAACCGCGCGGAACCGGTCTCCGCCGACACCGCAGCGGCCTCCACCCGCACGTTCGCGCACCCGTTCCGCGCCACGTGCCAGCGCAGCACCGGCAGGTTGCGCGGGCTCGGCTCGAACGCGACGACCCGCCCCCCGGGGCCCGCCAGCCGCGAGAACAGGAGCGTGTAGTAGCCGATGTGCGCACCGACGTCGAACACGGTCGCGCCCCGCCGCACCAGCTCGAGGGCGCGGCGGGTTTGCTCCGGCTCGTAGGTGCCGCTCAGCACGCGCAGCACCTTTCCGCCGCCATCCAGCCGCCACCGGACACCGCGGAGCGGCCCGCTCAAGATCGGGAATCGAAGCATCGTGCCCCATCATGAGGCGCGCTGCGACCTGCGGCCTCGCGGCGGGTCGCTTGCCGTGAACGTTGCCGGCATTATACTAACGCGGCCTGGCCGCGGCGCGCCACCAGGGGCGCGTCCCGTGCCGGATGTAGACCAGAGTTTCGGTATCCCGCGAGTACGAGCGATGCGACGACAGAGCCAGCCTCCGGGCGCCGCCCCTGCCCGGGGCGGCCAGCGCATGCGCATCGCGGTGATCGGACGCTCGCGCCGGCGGGACGTCGAGCGGTGGATCCACCGCGCGCTCGTCCGCGCCGGCTACGTCGCCACACTCGTAGACGATCGCAAAGCGCTCCATGTGCTCGGCCGCCGCGCGGCCGGCGCGTGGGTGCGCGCACGCGTGAAGGCGTTCCGCCCCGACCGCCTGATCCTCGCCAAGGCGATCGGCGTGCCGGTCGACGCGCTGCGCGAGCTCTGCGCCGCCATCCCTTCCATCATGTGGTACCGCGACCTGCGCGTCCCGCCCGACCCCGCGATCCTCGAGCGCGCCGCGTGCGTGGACACGACGTTCCTCACCGCAGGCGGCCACGCGCCGCTGTTCGAGGCCGCCGGCGCCCGGCGCGCGTTGTTCCTCCCCGACGGCGTGGATCCCAGTGTCGACCGGCCGGCCGCGCCGCTGCCGGAGCACGCGTGCGACGTGGCGTTCATCGGGACCGCGGGCGACGAACACCGCGTCGAGTTCCTCAGGCGCATCGCGCGGCGCTTCCGCGTGCGCACGTGGGGCCGCGGCTGGGAGCTGAGCGCCGCGGAGGTCGGCTGGATGGGCCGGCCCGCCTACGGCGACGACATCGGCCGCATCTGCGCATCCGCCCGGATCGTCCTCGGGCTCGACCGCGGCTTCCAGGCGCGCGAGAAGGTCTGGGGCTACACGTCCAACCGCCTCTGGCGCATCATCGCCGCGGGCGGCTTCTACCTCGGGCCGAGCGCGCCCGGCCTGCGCGAGGTCGTACGGGACGGCGAGCACTGCGCGCTGTACGACGACGAGGAGCACGCGCTCGCGCTGATCGAGCGCTACGTGGCGGACGACGCGGCCCGCGAGAGCATCCGCGCCGCCGGCCGCGCATTCGTCCTGGCGCACCACACGATCGACCACCGCGTCCACAACCTGGTGACCGGTTCGCCGTTCCGGAACCCGCTGGCGGAGCCGGCAGCATGAGCTACACCGACGCCGGCCGCCCGGCCGTCCTGATCTTCCGCAAAGAGCTGCTGCCCTGGTCGGAGACGTTCATCGCCGCGCAGGGCGGCGCGCTCCAGCGCTACCGGCCCGTCTTCGCGGGCTACCGGCTGGCCCAGGCCGGGAACAGCTACCTTGCCGGGCACGAGCGGGTGGTGCTCGCGGATCACACCTTCAGCGCGGGGCTCGGCAAGGCCGCGATCAAGGCGCTCCGTCTGACGCCCCCGCGGTGGCGGCGCGCGCTGGCCGCCCACCACCCCGTGCTGCTGCACGCGCATTTCGGCACCAACGCGCTGGACGCCATCCCCATCGCGCGCGCGCTCGGCGTGCCGCTCGTCGTGACGTACCACGGCATGGACATCGCCACCCGGCCGCGGCACGCACGCGACCGTCGCCGCCGGCACCGCGTGTTCCACGCAGCGCACCGCGTGATCGCCGTCTCGGAGTTCATCGCCACGCGCCTGCGCGAGGCCGGCTGCCCGCCGGACCGCATCGTCGTCCACCACATCGGCGTGGACACCCGCCGCTTCACTCCGGGGGACTTCGCGGAACGCGCGCACTCGCGGATCCTGTTCGTCGGCCGGCTGGTGGCCAAGAAGGGGCTCACGCATCTGCTCCGTGCCATGCCGAGCGTGCAGCAGGCGGTGCCGGAGGCCGAGCTGGTCGTCGTGGGCGACGGGCCGCTGCGCGCACAGCACGAGGCCGAGGCCGCGAGCCTCGGTGCCCGCTGCCGCTTCGTCGGCGTGCAAACGCCCGACGAGGTGCGCGCCTGGATGCAGCGCTCCGCGGTGCTGTGCGCACCCAGTGTCGTCACGCCGACGGGCAACGCGGAGGGTCTGCCGATCACCATCCTCGAGGCGCAGGCCACGGGCCTGCCCGTGGTCGGCTTCCCTTCGGGCGGCAGCGCCGACGGCATCATCGATGGGGAGACGGGCTGGATCGTGCCGCCGGCCGACGAGGCGGCGCTGGCCGAACGGCTGGTGGCTTTGCTCGCCGACGGCGAGCGAAGGGCACGCTTCTCGGCCGCCGCACGCGCGCACGCGGTCGAGCGCTTCGACCTCCACCGCCAGACCGCGCTGCTCGAGAGGATCTACGACGAGGTGCTGCGCGCCGCCGGCGCCTGATCACCCCGCCCGCCGTGGGGCTCAGCGCGCGGGCGTCAGTGGCTCCAGCTCCGCCAGCCCGCGCGGCGCACGCGTCTCGCGGTTCTCCCGGATGCGGCGCCGGATCTCGTTGTTGCGGCGCACGCCCTCCGGATCCCGCCACGGCCGCTCGTGATGCAGATGGACCGCGGGCGTCCGGAACCGGACCCGCTTCGGCCGGACGCCGAGGTTCTCCAGCCGGTCCCCCAGCGCCGCATCCTGGCCGCCGTACGCCATGTCCATGTCGAACCCGTTCACCGCGACCACGTGCTCGCGCCACGCGGAGGAGTTGCCGCCGCGGAAGCGGGGCGGCGTCGGTGTGAGTGTGTCCAGCAGCCACGCCCAGGCGCGCAGGCGCGGAAAGCGCAACGCGTGCCTGCCCGGCGGGAACCCGTGCGCCAGCAGCCAGCCGATCTCGGTGGCGCGCCCGGCCTTCACGTCCTCCACGCCGATCCGCTCGCTGACCCGCGCCGGCAGCTTCACCGCCCCGCCCACGAGGAAGCGGTCGGGCTCGGCGAGGCGCGCGTGCACCTCGACGAAGTCGCGGCGCGGGATGATGTCCGCATCCGAGAAGATCAGGTACGACCGGTCCGTGGCGAGGATCGCGCGGTTCAGGATCTCGCTCTTGCGGAAGCCGCGGTCCTCCTGCCACACGTGGACGATGTCCAGGCCGGTCTCGCCGCGCAGCCGCTCGATCACCTCGCGCGTCTCCGGACCGGAGCCGTCGTCCGCGATGACGATCTGGAAGTCCCGGAACGTCTGGGCCGCGTACCCCCAGAGCGAAAGCTCGAGGGCACGCGGCCAGTTGTAGGTCGAGAGGATGACGGCGATCTCCATGCTCACTCGCCGACCTGGAGCACCGCCAGGAACGCCTCCTGCGGGATCTCCACCGTCCCCACCTGCTTCATCCGCCGCTTCCCTTCCTTCTGCTTCTCGAGCAGCTTGCGCTTGCGCGTGATGTCGCCGCCGTAGCACTTCGCCGTCACGTTCTTGCGCAGCGGCCGGATCGTCTCGCGCGCGATGATCTTGCTGCCGATCGCCGCCTGGATCACGACCTCGAAGAGCTGCCGCGGGATCAGGTCCTTCAGCTTCTCCGCCATCGCGCGGCCGTACTCGTACGCCTTGTCGCGATGGATGATCACGCTGAACGCGTCCACGGGATCGCCGTTGATCAGCATGTCCAGCTTGACCAGGTCGTTCGGCCGGTAGTCGAGGAACTCCCAGTCCAGCGACGCGTAGCCGCGGGTCGACCCCTTCAGCCGGTCGTAGAAGTCCAGCACGATCTCGGCCAGCGGCAGCTCGTAGTTGAACTCGACGCGCGTCGGGTCCAGGTAGCTCATCGACCGGTACTCGCCACGCCGCTCGTGACACAGCTTCTGCACGTTGCCGATGAACTCCGCCGGGCACACGATGCGCGCGCGGACGTACGGCTCCTCGATGCGCTCGATGCGGCCGCGGTCCGGCAGCGCGGTCGGGTTCTCCACCGCCACGCGCTCGCCGCTCGTGAGCACCACGTGGTACTCCACGTTGGGCACCGTCGTGATCAGGTCCAGCGAGAACTCGCGCTCGAGCCGCTCCTGCACGATCTCCATGTGCAGCAGGCCGAGGAAGCCGCAGCGGAAGCCGAAGCCGAGCGCCGTCGACGTCTCCGGCTCGTAGAGCAGGCTCGCGTCGTTCAGCCTCAGCTTCTCGAGCGCGTCCCGCAGCTCCTCGTACTGCTCGGAGTCGGTGGGGTACAGCCCGCTGAACACCATCGGCTTGACCTCGCGGTAGCCCGGCAGCAGCTCGGCCGCGCGGTTGTCCGCGTCCAGGATGGTGTCGCCCACCTTCGTATCCGAGACGCGCTTGATCCCCGCCAGAACATAACCGACCTGCCCGGGCCCGAGCTCCGGCTGCGGCACGCGCCCGATGCGCATGTAGCCGACCTCGTCCACTTCGTACACGCCCTCGGTCGCGCCGAACGCGATCCGCATCCCCGGACGCAGCACGCCATCCACGATGCGCACGTTCGGCACCGCGCCCTGGTACTTGTCGTAGGACGAGTCGAAGATGAGCGCGCGCAGCGGCGCGTCCGCGCGGCCCTGCGGCGGCGGCACGCGGCGCACGATCGCTTCCAGCAGCGCGTCGACGCCCGTCCCCTCCTTGGCCGAGACCTCGAGCACCTCGGCCGGATCCACGCCCAGCAGATCCACCAGCTCCGCGCGCCGCCGCTCCGGCTCCGCGCCCGGCAGGTCGATCTTGTTCAGCACCGGGATGATCTCGAGCCCCGCGTCCAGCGCGAGGAACAGGTTGGACAGCGTCTGCGCCTGCACGCCCTGGCTCGCGTCCACCACCAGCACCGCGCCCTCGCACGCGGCGAGCGAACGCGAGACCTCGTACGTGAAGTCCACGTGACCCGGCGTGTCGATCAGGTTGAGCTCGTACTCTTCGCCATCAGCGGCGCGGTAGTGCATGCGCACTGCGTGCAGCTTGATGGTGATGCCGCGCTCGCGCTCGAGGTCGTTGCTGTCGAGCACCTGCTCCTTCATCTCGCGCTGCGCCAGCGTGCCGGTACGCTCGAGCAGGCGGTCGGCCAGCGTCGACTTGCCGTGGTCGATGTGGGCGACGATGCAGAAGTTGCGAATCCGATCTATG
>Ga0079224_100012572_pt1 | contig 11727 bp, 12 predicted proteins | sample Stecom2015_FD_80414 | JGI IMG/M metagenome (GOLD analysis project Ga0079224, IMG submission 80414) | Agricultural soil microbial communities from Utah to study Nitrogen management - Steer compost 2015 | ecosystem: Environmental > Terrestrial > Soil > Agricultural land | place: USA: Utah...
AGGGGTTCGAGTCCCCTGAACTCCTCTCGGCAGTCCGAGCGTCAACCTACCCATGACAAGGATTCGGATTCTGCGATCGTCACCGCTGTCGACTGGCAGACCCTCGGCCTCGCCCTGCCCGCCCGCGACCTGTCCTTCTTCATCGGCACCTCGCTCGACCCCGACCGGCGCCGCGCGCACGAGCAGGCGCTGGTGGAGGAGTACCACCGCACCCTCCGCGCCATCGGCGTCACCGACTACAGCCTCGAACAGTGCTGGCAGGACTACATTTTCGCGCTCCCGCAGGGCCCGCTCATCACCGTCTTCGGCGCGGCTTTCGGCGCCGTCACCGCACGCGGCGACGAGATGTTCGCCGTCATGACCCGCCGTAGCTGCGCCGCCATCCGCGAACTGTCGGCCCCGGGCGCATGATCCTGCTGACTGAAGGTGTCGGCGCACGCAACCCTGTGGTGGGTGGATGGGCCCGTGTGCGGGCCGGTAGCGTCGACTTTCAGGGCAACGTGCGCTGTCATGTGAACGATCCGGTGCTGGCCGGGGCAGAGCCAAAACACTCGGTGATCTCGTCATCGAACGCACCGACAGCCGGGTCACCACCCGCCTGAGCGAAGGCGACCCGGGGTCAGACCAGGTCGAGCACGTGCGGCAACCCGGCCCGGTACCGGTCCGCGTCGATCGCCTTGGCCGCTTCGAAGATCGGCACCTGCACCAGCGGGAACACCGGGACCCGGGGGCCGGGGTCGCCCGCGGCGTCCATGACGGCGTTGGCCGCGGTGCGCCCGGACTCGTTGGCGCCCTCCATGGTGGCCAGGTCGATGTGGTTGCGCACGTGGTCGCCGCCGAAGAACAGGTTCGGGATCGCGCAGTGCGAGTGCGGGCGGTCGGCGTAGGAGCCGACGGTGTTGACCAGCAGGGGAGTGGCGTTGTCGATGGCCTCGCCCTGCCAGGTGATGCCGGGATCGAGGTGCCAGGAGTGCACGTCCTCGTCGCGCAGCCAGCCGGTGCCGGTGTTGAGCCATTCCTTCAGCTGCGCCCAGGTCTCGGCGGCGATCTCCTGCTTGGTGCACTGTTTGGCGGTCCTGCCGTAGAGGATGCCGGGGGTGTCCCAGTCGGAGATGTCGACCGAGAGGCATTCGCGCACCGAGCCGTCGCCGTAGCGGCTCGCGAAATCGTCCACCCACATGGGCGCCTGGCGCAGCGCGGTCAGCGCCCACGGGGTGCCGAGCGCGGCGATGTGGCCCTCCGGGATGTCGGTGGGCGTGCGCAGGTAGTACTGGATGCCGACCATCCAGTCCACGATCAGGCGCCGCATCCCCTCCAGGCTCGGATCGGCGTTCAGCACAGTGGAATTCAGCAGCGGAACGGTGCGCTCCACCGGAGCGGCGATCACATACCAGTCGGCGGTCACCGTGCCGGAGCCGCCCGGCCCCGAGGTGCGTACCCCGCTGACCAGCCCGCCGCGCATGTCGATGTGCGCGGCGCCCTGACCGAGCACGAAACGCACTCCGCGCGAGCGCAGGTAGTCCACCCACGGGTCGATCCAGGCCTCGTTGGTCGGGCGGTTCAGGATGCGGTCGATGCCGCCGGAGTACTGCGGGACCAGGCCGGTGCCCGCCAGCACCAGCGCCTCGCCGATGGTGCCGATGGTGCGCGCCGAACTCATGTGCGGCTTGGCGGCGACGGTGATCCTGGTCAGCGCGGACACCAGGTACTCCCGGTAGGCCGCCGACTTGCCGTCGGCGCGCAGCGCCTGCTCCCAGGTCATGTGCTCCCACTGCCCGAACCTGCGCTCGTGACAGGAGGTGAACCACATCATCATCTGCTTGCCGAAGAACGCCATCTCGGTGGGCGGCAGTTCGGGGATGAAGCCCACCGCGCTGACGATGCTGTTCTGGATGCGTTCGGGGGTCAGTTGATCGATCGCGCCGAGCTCGACCGGCGCGAAGATCGGCGGCCTGCCCCGGAACCCGGCCACCGTGCCCTCCACCCGGATCAGGTTGTCGGCCACGCCGTTCGGGTTGCCGGGGAACGGTATCCGGCTCATCAGCTCGGGAATGTGCTGGTAGCAGCCGGGGAAGAAGCGGAACCCGTGCTCGCCCGGCAGGTCGAGCCGCCCGCCCGCGCCGGTGCCGGGCACCGGCATGCTGCGCGCCTTGCCGCCCAGGTGGGCGGGCTCGTAGACGGTGACCCGGTAGCCGCGTTCGATCAGTTCGTGCGCGGCGGACAGGCCCGCGACGCCGCCGCCGAAGACGGCCACCTCGCGCCCGCCGCCGGTGCGCAGCCACGGGGTGCGCCGGTCGGGCGCGGTGTGGGCGGCGGGCGCGGTGGCGGCCAGGCCGATGCCCGCGGCCAGAGCGCCGCGCAGGACGTCGCGGCGGGTCGGGCCCGCGACGGGTCGCTTGTCATCCATGTCGCACTCCTGAACAGACGGTGGTCGGAGGGGGAAGCACCGGGTGGGGAGCAGACCGGGGCAGGCGCCCGGCGGCGGCGACCTCGCGGAGCTGCCGCCGGTCGGCGACCAGGTCGCGGGCCTCGCGGACCAGATCGGCGCACACCGGACCGACCGAGGGAAAGGCGTGGCCCAGCGCGCGAACGGCCAGTTCCACGCTGCGCGCGGGCCCGAGGATGTCCGACGGCCGGGTGGTGCGCGAGAAGATCTCGGTGACCCGCGCGGCCAGCTCGCGGTCGGCGGCCGCCTTGCGGTACAGCTCGATCTCGAGCGAGCTCATGGCGGCGCCGCGCGCCAGCCGGTTGGTCCACTGGAAGATCTCCAGGCACTCGGCGACCCGCCTGCGCTCCCACTCGCGCATGGCGTCGTCGAGTGCGGCGCGATCGTGGAGCGCCGGGGCCGCCGTCTCGCCGAGCAACCGGCCGTAGTGCAGCGCGTCGCGGATGCCCTGTGCGGTGACCGGGTCCTTGAAATGTCCGGCGTCCCCGGCGAGCGCCCATCCTGGACCGGCCGAACGCCGGAAGTACGACTCGATGCCGGTGGCCGCGCGCACCCGCCCCACCCGCTCGCATCCGGCCAGCCGCTCCGTCAAGCCCGGAAGACGTTGCAGCGCTTCGGTGTAGCGGCGTTCGGCCACCCCCGGCCGCGTCTTCTCCCCGGTGGCCGGCGGCTGCACCAGGCTGAGCACCAGGCCGTCGTCGCACGGGAAGGCGGTGCCGAGATCAGCGCCGTCACGCCACTGCGCCGCGATGTGCCGCCACGAGTCGTCGCGGTCGCGCCAGTAGGCGAACAAGCAGTCGCGGCCGCTCGGTGCGGCCAGCCAGGGGGTCTGCGCGCCGGTCAGCCGGGCGACGGTGCTTCGCCTGCCGTCCGCGCCGACCACCAGCGCGGACCGCAGGTCGTGGGCGCCGGTGTCGTCGGTGTAGCGGACGCCGACCACGCGCCCGCCCTCCCACAGCAGCGCCTCCACCCTTGACCGCTCCCGCACCTGCGCCCCCGCCGCCCGCGCGGTCGCCACCAGGGCGGCGTCGAGTCCGGTGCGTCGAACACACAGCGCGTAGTCGGCGCCGTCCGCGGGACGGAACTCGGAATGGATGCCGAAACCGGAGCCGGCCGCGAAGGCGGAACGCAGTTCGGGAGCGCCGAGCGCGCGCACCCGCGCCAGCGCCCCCGCCCGCCGCAATTCGGCCACCGTCGACGGCCAGAGCAGATGGGTCGACAGGGTGTCGGAGGGAAAGGTGGCCGAATCCAGCACCACCACCGACCGGCCCGCGCGGGCGAGAGCCACCGCCGCCGCCGAGCCCGCGCACCGCGCGCCCACCACGACGACCTCGGTCTTCTCGCTCCGCGCGGAGGGTGAGCCGTCCATCGGAACCGCCTCGGTCACCTAGTCTCGGACACACTGTCCGATTATGGTGAGGTCGGTGCGCTCGATTGTCAACGACCGTGCGGGAGCGGGCAGAATGGTCGGCATGCAGTCATCCAGCCGAGCACATCCGCGCCGGCGCGCGGGGCACACGGCGGGCGCCGGATGCCGTCACTGACCCGGGTGCCCAGATCGGCGCGCAAGGCGGACGACGACCGGCGCGCGGAGTTCGAGCGGCGCGTGCTGGCCGCGGTCGAGGAGTTGCTCGCCGACGGCACGCCCTACACCGAGATCGCCGTGCAGCGCATCGCCGCCGCCTCCGGCTCGGCGCGCTCGACCTTCTACCGCTATTTCCCGGACAAGAGCAGACTGCTGGTCCGCATGGCCGAACTGGCCACCGCCGATCTGTTCCGCGCGGCCGAGTACTGGTGGCAGGCCGAGCACGCCGATGAGCGGGAAGGCGTGGTCGCGGCGATCTCCGCCATGATCGCCGGCTTCCGCGAGCACCGCTTCCTGCTGCTCGCCCTGGCCGAGGTCGCTTCCTACGACCGCGACGTGGGCGGCTACTGGCGCAGCCGGGTCGCCGCGTTCGTCGAGATCGTGCGCGGGCGGCTGGAAACCGAGCGGGCCGAGGGTCGCGTCGCCCCCGACGTCGATCCGGCCGCGACGGCGGTGGTGTTGACCGCCATGGTGGAACGGTCCATCGCCACCGCCTTCGCCTCCGACTCCGGCCCCGACGACGAGGCGCTGGCCCGCGCGCTCGGCCGGGCCATCTGGCTGGTCGTCTACGGCGACGCGCCCGGCCGCTGACGTGGTTCGGTGAGCCTGCGGGCCGCCAGCACGACGGCTCGGCGCTGGGCATCCCTGCCCGCGACGTCGGCGGCCAGCGCCGCCTGGGCGGCCGAGGTGCGCGCCAGGTCGGTGAGCAGGCGCACCAGGATCACCGGATGGAACTCCCCGGTCACCGTCCCCGCGGCCTGACCACGCCTGACCTCGGCGATCTTCGGCGCGACGGCCGCGCGCAGCACCTGTGCCACGGCCTCGTGGGTGGTCGGCTCCAGATCGGCCCAGGCCTGCAGGCGAGCGTTGTCGGGATTGTCGACGAAGTGGTCGAACAGCCGTCCCGCGTAACCGGGCAGGTCGTCGGCCGACAGCGCGGTCTCGGCCGTGGTCTGCGCGGCCCAGCGTTCGACGACCGCCGCGTACAACTCGTCCTTGCCGGGGAAGTAGGCGTAGAGGCGGTCCTTGCTGGCCCGTGCGGCGGTGGCGATGCGGTTGATCCTGGCGCCTGCCACACCGTACGCGGCGAACTCCGCCTTGGCGGCGGCGAGAATCCGCTCCCGGGTCGCCTCTCCTGCTGCGCGCATGGCGCCGATCCTAGCTTGCCGAACCATTTGGTTCGGATATATCGTCGGCTCGACCCCGCCGGACCGCTTCGGGGCGGGCGGGCAGAGATGGTGCGGAGGCTGGACTGTGACGACCGAGCAGATGGACTGGCGAGTGCTGCGCGAGGTGAGCGAGGGCGTCTCGCCCCGCGACCTGGACCGGATCTGGGCCGAGCTGCCCACCGCGCGGGCCGAGGACATCCTCGGCCGCTGGCGCGGGGCGGCCTTCCAGACCGGCCACCCGCTGTGCAAGGCGCTGGCCGCCAGCCGCTGGCACGGCAAGCACTTCCTCGCCCTCGACGACGCCAAGCCGCTGATCTGCCGCGACGAGGAGGGCAGGCTGTTCTCCGACATCGAGCTCGGTCAGGGCGAGGCCACGCTGTGGAACATCGAGTTCCGCGGCGAGGTGACCGCGACCATGGTCTACGACGGCCGCGCGGTCTTCGACCACTTCAAGTGGCTCGACGAGAACACCCTGATGGGCATCATGAACGGCAGGCGCGAGCTGGTGCTCAGCCGCGGCGAGCACTTCTACTTCCTGCTCGAGCGCGACACCGAGCCGGAGCAGGCCTGATGGGCGTCGTCACCACCGCCGCGCTGTCCCGCGACCCCGGAGCCCCGTTCAGTCTGGAGCAGGTGCGCATCGACGGGCCGAGGGCCGACGAGATCCTGGTGCGCGTGGTCGCCTCCGGCATCTGCCACACCGACCTGGTGACCCGTGCGGCGGGCTCGGCCGAGCGACCGGTGCTGCTCGGCCACGAGGGCGCGGGCGTCGTCGCGGAGGTCGGCGCGGCGGTCACCACGGTGCGACCGGGTGACCACGTGCTGCTGACCTTCCGTCACTGCGGCGCGTGCCGCAACTGTGCCGAGGGCCGCCCCGCCTACTGCCTGAAAGCCAACGCGCTCAACACTTTCGGGCGCCGCGCCGACAAGACGCCGCGCGTGAGCGTCGACGGCGCCCCTGTGCTCGACGGCTTCTTCGGCCAATCCAGCCTCGCCGGCTACGCGCTGGCCACCGCCGACAACACCGTGGTGGTCGATCCCTCGGTGGATCTGGCGCTGGCCGCGCCGCTGGGCTGCGGATTCCAGACCGGCGCCGGGGCCGTGCTGAATGTGCTTCGTCCGCGACCGGATTCGTGGCTGGCGCTGTTCGGAGCCGGGGCCGTGGGCATGGCGGCTCTGCTGGCGGCGAACACCGTCGGCGGGGTGCGCACGATCGTCGTGGAGACCTCGCCGCAACGTCGAGATCTCGCGCTCGAACTGGGGGCGGCCGAGGTGCTCGATCCCGCCGAGGGTGATGTCGTCGAGCGCATCCGCGCGTGCACGGGCGAGGGTGTCGCCCACGCGGTGGACACCACAGGAATTCCGGCCGTCGTCGCCGACGCGGTGCGCGCGCTCGCGGTGGGTGGCACGCTCGTCGCGCTCGGACTCGGTGCGGGCGCCCCACCGGTGGATCTGCGCGATCTGGTGATGAACGGCAAGAGCATCCGGGGCTGCCTCGAGGGTGATTCGGTGCCGTCGGCGTTCATTCCGCACCTGCTCGACCTGCACCGGGCGGGCCGCTTTCCGCTGGAGCGCCTGGTGTCGGTCTACCCGAGCGCCGAGATCGGCGTCGCGCTGGACGACCAGCGCGCCGGCAAGATCGTCAAACCCGTGCTGCGCTGGTGACCGGCGGCCTCGGCGCGCCGGATCACCACTCGTCGTTCAGGCCGGCGGATAGGTAGGCCGCCGCCGCCAGCCACTGCCTGCACCGGGGGCCGTGCACCTCGTGCACCTGGAGGATGTCGCGGGCGCGACGGTAGGTGAGCCCGCCCGGCTCGGTGGTGCAGTCGGCGGCGGCGATCTCGCTGAACATCCTCTCGCGCCGGGTGTCCGCGCGGGCGGGCAGTACGTCGGCGCCCATGCCCGCCGCGGCGATTCCGCCGGCCGGGTACGGGGTTCGCAGTGGATGGCTCATCGGACCGCCCCTCGCTTCTCACGATGGGGGAGGCGCGACGCAGGCGGCGGCGAAGCCGTGCCACACTACGAAATCGACATGGCGCCTGTGGGATCGACGCACCTCCCCGGCTGATGTTTGGGCGGAAGTCTAGGTCGGTGTCGCTTACAGATGCAAGTACATCCGAAAGGATTCCGAACGGTCCGAAATGTGAAAGCCGCCGACCCGGAGGGCCGGCGGCTTTCGTTGTGCCACAGCATGTTTCATCGCGATGTGCGCATGCGACGGAGGCGTGCGCGGCCGTTCTCCGCCCCGTGTCCGACGGACCGTGGACCCGGTGGATCGGCTCGGGTAACCCGGCGTGGGTCAGGGCTTGCGCGCCACGCCGCCGTAGGCCGAGATCGGGCGGGCCGCGCCGACCTGGCTCGGATCCGGCCGCCACTCGGTGATGGAGGTGAAGCCGGGCTCGACGAACTCCAGGCCGTCGAAGACCGCGCGGATCTCGTCCTGGGTCCTGGTGTGGTACGGCACGCCGCCGGTCTCGGCGTAGTTATCGCACAGGGCCACGTAATTGGGATTGTCGACGGTGCCGTCCCACAGGATGAGGTGGCTGCCCGACGGGACGGCGTCCAGCACCGTGTTCACGATCCGGCGCATGTCCTCGTAGGTCTTGGCGTGGCCGAGCACGCCCATGAACATCACGCCGATCGGCTCGTTGAAGTTCAGCACGTTGTGCGCGCCGGAGATGATCAGCTCCGGGTCGTGGAAGTCGCAGTCGATGTAGGTGGTGACGCCCTCGGGGGTGGTGCTGGTCAGCAGCGCGCGGGCGTGGGTCAGCACCAGCGGGTCGTTGTCGACGTAGACCACCTTGGTCTCCGGGGCGATGCTCTGCGCGACCTCGTGGGTGTTCTGCATGGTCGGCAGGCCGGTGCCGATGTCGAGGAACTGCCGGATGCCCACCTCGCGCGTCAGGAAACCCACGGCGCGAATGAGGAACTGACGGGACTGGACGGCCATGGTGGTGATGTCGGGATCGACCTCGATGCCCGCATCGCCTGCGATCCGGTCGATCTCGTACCAATCCTTCCCGCCCATCCAGTAGTTCCAGATACGCGCCGAATGCGGGATGTCGGTTCGGATCAGGGGTGCGTTGGTCTCGGACATGGCGTACGACTCCTCGGTCGAGCGATGTACTTCGTGGCGGACGCACCGTTCCCGCTGCGGCGCGTCGGAGAAATTCGGCGCGGGCGTGTCGCGAATGTCGGTACATCCGGGATGTTGCACTGCGACAGTACAAGATTCGGGACCCCGGAGCGGGGGGTTGTCCTGGGTCGATCGGGCAGATTCGGACAGTTCTCGACAGGCGTAACAAAGCCGACCGGTAGGTCCGAACATTGTTGCCGCACAACAACACACGCGGATGACTCCGTGCTATCGTTCCGCGCGGCGGTGCAGATGCAAGAACGTTTGAGTTTGCATCTGCACAACCGACGAAAGCATGCATCCTTCGCACTGCGCACAGAGGAGATGAAAATGTCGGAGTTGAATATGTCGGCGTCGGAAATGTCGGCATCAGGCGCGCCGGCCAAGGCCCGTGTCACCGGTGCTTGGCGCAAGAGTTCCTTCAGTGGCCCCAGCGGCGGCAACTGCGTCGAGCTGGCAGAGGCGTCGGGAGGGCTTGTGGCGCTTCGCAACTCGCGCGACCCCGAGGGTCCGGTCGTGTTCTACACCCGGCCGGAGATCGACGCCTTCGTGCGCGGCGCGAAGGCCGGAGAATTCGACGATTTGACTAACTGAAAGGTAACATTGCGATCGATGCGGTGAGTCCCGCGTCGCCGGGTGGATGCCACCGGGTGGATGTCGTGCGAGTGGATGTCCGGCGTGGTATGGCGGCCGATGTGACACACTGGTGGGCAAACTCGAGTGTCGGAGACGAGCTCAATGATCGCAGAACCCAACGCACAACCGGACGGCCAGGGTGGCCGTGCGCCGCGGCCCGCCGCGGAGCACGGTCCGACGGTATTGCGGATCGCGCTCGGCGGCGAGTTGCGAAAGTTGCGGCACAAGGCCGGAATCACCCGTGAGGCCGCGGGCGAGGCCATTCGCGGCTCGCATGCCAAGATCAGTCGTCTCGAGTTGGGGCGTACCGGGTTCAAGGAACGTGACATCCGGGACCTGCTGACCCTCTACGGAGTCACGGACGAGAGCGAGCGCGAGACCTTCCTCGACCTCGCGCGGCGCGCGAACGAACCGGGGTGGTGGCACCGCTACAGCGACCTGCTGCCGCAGTGGTTCGGTCAGTACCTGGGACTGGAGCAGGCCGCGGCCAAGATCCGCACCTACGAGGCGCATCTCGTGCCCGGTCTGTTGCAGACGCCGGACTACGCCAGGGCTGTGCTCGCGCTGGGCAGCGACGACGCGGACACCGACCGCCGGGTGGCCGTGCGCAGGCGCAGACAGGAGATCCTGCGCCGCACCGATCCGCCGATCGTGTGGGCCGTCATCGACGAGGCGGCGCTGCACCGGCCGGTCGGTGGTTCGCGGGTGCATCTCGAACAGATCGAGGCGCTGATCGAGTACTCCGAGCTGCCCAACGTGACCGTGCAGGTCCTGCCCTACTCGGCGGGCGAGCACGCCGCCGCGGGCAGCTCGTTCAGCATTCTGCGCTTCGCGGACACGGACCTGCCCGACGTGGTCTATCTGGAGCACCTCACCAGCGCGGTGTACCTGGAGCGCCCGCAGGACCTGGCGCTGTACCGCTCGGTGATGGATCGACTGAGTGTGCAGGCGATGGCTCCCGACGCCTCGCGGCAGTTCCTGAAGAATTTCGCGGCCGGCCTGCCCGGCTGACGACGGAGACGGCTGTGGCCTGCCCGGACCGATCCCGGGCAGGCCACGCTCGTGTCTGGGGGGGGCCGCCGTGTTCTCGACGGTGACGTCCGCGGCCGCGCGGTACCGCGGGCCGGGTGACGCTGGGCGCCCGCGCGGTGTCGCGCGGGCTCGCGCCCTCAGGGCTTGATGCAGCTGGAGGCGATGCGCCAGAAGGTCTCCGGCTGCAGGGTGTTCAGATCCCAGTCCTCCGCGAGCTCGTGCGCGGTGCTGACGATCCGGTCGATGTCGAAGTCGTCGCGCGTCGCCGCGCCGGTCGACTCCACCGCGTCGATGACGAAGGCGACCGCGGTCTCTCGCGTGTACCTGCCTGCGGCCTGCCCGGATCGGGCCGACGGTATGCCGGCCTGGGATGTGGTCATCGTCCTGCCGATCGGTGGCTGGACGGCCGGTTCGGATTCGACGAGCCCGACGTGGCCGTCAATGAGTGAATGATTCATCTGAACGCCCCTGACTTTCGATGGCGCGGCTAATTCCTGGCGACATTGCCGCAGATTCGCCGTAACAGCCGCCCCTGGTTGTCCCCTGATTTGTCCTGCGATTCCGAGTCTAGGACCGTGCATCTTGCAAATGCAAGTACATCTGCACCGTCCATTTGTATTCACGCAGTTGGATTTTCGTGCGTGTGCAGCCTGCGTACAACACGTCGAACGAGGCTTCGCCGTCTACGACCGCAGCCGAACATTTACCGCGTGAATACCGAACGCTGCCCGTCGCGCGGCGGTGTTGTCGCCGCTCGCGGCCTGTCGGATCGGGTGCCGCCAGGTCCGGCCGGGCGTGGGGTGGTGCTGTCGGTGGGAGCCGGCGCGGTCCGGGCCTGCACTCACCGGTGGTGCCGGAGGGCAGGTCCCGCGGTGGTTCGATCGGCTCCGCGTGATCTCGCCCGCCTTGCCTCTTGGTCTACCGCTTCTGTCAATGGAAGGGGAGCAGGCACGCGCAATCGTGATGAAAACGAATCCGCAGGGGCGCGGGAACGTTGATTCCGACCGGTTGCCAGGTTCTGATCACGTTGGTGCGCAGATCAGTTCGGCAATTGTTCAGCTAACAATTTCGGCGACGGCCTCGGCGATCGGTGTGCCGCCTTCGACCAGCTCCAGAGTGGTGTGGACGGTGTTCGGCGCGGGCAGCACGGCCGCGATCACCGCGGCCACGTCCGCGCGGGCGATACTGTCGCGACCCACCCGTCCGGCGCTGAGCGTGACCGATCCGGCGGGGGCGGAGTCGACCAGCCGCCCCGGTCGCAGAATGGTCCAGTCCAGGTCCCTTGACCGCAGGTCGGCCTCGGCCTGGGCCTTGGCGTCGAGGTAGGCCACCCACACCTCGTCACCGGTGGCGGGCGGTTCGTCGGCGCCCATGGCCGAGATCTGCAGGAAGCGGCGCACGCCCGCGCGCTCGGCGGCGTCGGCGAGCAGGATCGAGCCGTCCCGGTCGACGGTGTATTTGCGGGGCGCGCCGCTGCCGGGCCCCGCGCCCGCGGCGAACACCACCGCGTCCGCGCCCGCGACGGCCTCGGCGACCTCCTCGACGCCCGCCCGCTCGAGGTCGAGCAGCACCGGCGTCGCGCCGGTGGCCGACACATCGTCGGCGTGGTCGGGATTGCGGATCAGCGCGCGCACCCGATGGCCTTGCCCGCTCAGCTGCTCGGCCAGGTGCAGGGCGATCTTGCCGTGCCCGCCCGCGATCGCCACGTCCATGGTCGATGTCC
>Ga0079224_100012573_pt1 | contig 11727 bp, 6 predicted proteins | sample Stecom2015_FD_80414 | JGI IMG/M metagenome (GOLD analysis project Ga0079224, IMG submission 80414) | Agricultural soil microbial communities from Utah to study Nitrogen management - Steer compost 2015 | ecosystem: Environmental > Terrestrial > Soil > Agricultural land | place: USA: Utah...
GAATTCGAATCTTCTCCTTCTAATATCTATCACCAAGACAAAAACAGGGTTGTTTCCGTAAATGCTTCCGTTGCTAAAGGTTTTTCAAATGATAATGTGATTCGGGAGGTTATCAAAAAGATGGATGCTTTTCCTTTTCCGGACGGTTATGCTTACGAAATGGGGGGTGAGGTAGAAAGTAGAGAAGCCGCCTTCGGTGGATTTGGTACCATTATCATGGTGACTGTATTTTTGTTTGTCGCTGTGTTGGTATTGGAATTTAAGACGTTTAAGAGTACGTTAATTGTTTTGTCCGTGATTCCGTTAGGTATCGTAGGTGCGGTTCTGGCGTTAATGGTTACGGGAAATACCCTATCTTTTGTCGCCACGATTGGCCTGGTGGCTCTGGCGGGGATTGAGGTGAAAAACACGATCCTGTTAGTGGATTTCACGAATCAGCTAAGACGGGACGGAGTAGCATTGAACGACGCTATTGAACAGGCTGGTGAAATCCGCTTTTTGCCGATTATATTGACGTCGCTTACGGCTATTGGTGGTTTGTTACCCATTGCCTGGTCGAGTAACCCTTTGATATCCCCATTGGCTATCGTGATGATCGGTGGGCTGATCAGTTCCACGTTATTATCCCGAATAGTAACACCGGTTATCTATAAGCTTATCCCGCCAGTCATTGAAAAAAAATAATATATGAATAAATTCTTTTTCTTACTTTTGCCCGTATCATGAAGATTACTTCTCTATATAAGATATTAACTGTACGCGACAGAATAGCGTAAGTTTCGGGCATCCACTGTGCCTAGATATCTGTTAAAATAAGTTGTTTCAAGCTTATTTTATTTGTATTCCCACTTATTTTTGATGACAAGACGCTCATAAGATAGCGTTGTTTATAGAAAAGTTTATGCAAGAAAAAGAAAACTGGAAAAAGAAATTCCTCATTATATGGATCGGGCAGTTTATATCGTTGATTACAAGCTCTGCTGTCAATTTTGCTATTATTATTTGGTTAAGTATCGAACATGGCTCTGCCGAGGTGCTTGCTTATGGTGCCATTGCAGGGATGTTGCCCGCGGCGGTTATCGGTCCGTTTGCGGGGATATACATTGACCGTTGGAACCGGAAGAAAACAATGATGTTTGCCGACGGCTTTGTCGCACTATGTACATTGGTGATGTCTATTAGTTTTTACCTCGGATACGAAAGCCTTATTTTAATATACGCGATGTTGGCATTGCGCTCAGTAGGATCGGCTTTTCATATGCCTGCTATGCAGGCATCTATTCCGATGATTGCACCAGAAAGCGAATTGTTGCGCATCGCCGGTGTCAACCAGATGATACAGTCTATTTCTGCGATTGCAGGACCGGCATTAGGGACCTTAGCAATTACCTTGATGTCTATAGGTAACGTGTTATTATTGGATATTGTCGGTGCTGTAGTAGCAATTAGCGCATTGTTGTTTGTATATATTCCGAATCCGGAAGTTCCAGAAAAGGCGAAAGCCAGTTTTCAACAAGCTTGGACTGACCTGAAATGGGGATTCAAAGCGATTTTGGATAACAAAGGACTGACCTGGCTTTTTGCATATTCTACTATCGCTACCTTTTGTATTATGCCTGTTGCCGTGTTGTTTCCGCTATTGACATTGCAATATTTTGGTGGAGGCAAATGGGAAATGAGTATCGTTGAAATGGTGTGGGGACTCGGCATGCTGGTAGGGGGGAGTGTGTTGGGGATCTTTAAACCAGCTATCCGAAAAGTGGTGCTGATCAATATGACTACTATTATTTTAGGGATAAGTTTGGCGTTATCAGGAGTAATTCCACCACATAAATTCTGGATTTTGGTCGGATTAACAGCGATAGGTGGCGTGGCAGCAACGATTTATAACGCAAGTTTTATGACGGTATTACAGGAGGAAGTTCGCCCCGAAGTGATGGGACGTGTTTTCTCTCTCTATTTCAGTATGGCCATTATACCCACCGTCATTGGATTGCTCGGTACGGGCTGGGCGGCTGATTTCTTTGGCGTAAATAATATATTTATTGCGTTAGGTTGTATCATTGCCCTTGTGGGCGTGTTTTCTTTCTTCAATCGTTTTATTATGGGGTTGGGGAAGCATTCTAATTAATGTTATATTTGTGCATAGGTCATTCAAATTAGTCCTCGACCAATCATATTGTAAAAAATGAGTAAAAAGACTTTTCAACCTATTCAAGCACAGTTAACTGTAAGCAGAAAAGAATATCTTACGCCCCATTATATCCGGGTTTATCTCACGGGAGAAAAGGTGCCGCTATTTGCCAATACGACGGTAGGTATAAATAACAAGATTTTAATTCCACCCAAAGGAGTTGACACGGTATACTTTCCCGAGTTGGATAAGGAAGCCAACACTTGGAAACTCCAATCGGAAGAAGTTCAGCCAATCCGGAGGACATATACGCATCGAGGAATTGATCTTGATAAGAATGAGATCTGGATCGATTTTGTCGCGCATGGTGACGAAGGGCCGGCTTCGGCATGGGCAATACAAGCGAAAAAAGGAGATGTGTTAGGTGTCCTGATGAAAGATGGAAAAATGGAACTCTATAGAAAAGCAGATCATTATCTGTTGGTGGGCGATGCGACAGCCATTCCTGTATTAGGCGCTATTTTAGAAGATCTACCCGCAGAGGCCAAGGGAATTTGTATTATTGAAGTATACGGAGAAGAGGACGAACAAGATCTTAAAACAAAAGCTGATATGGATATCATCTGGTTGCACAATGAGCATCCACAAAACGGTAGCCGACTTGCAGATATGGTTAGGAAGCAGCTATTACCGGAAGGATCACGATCAGGTTATGTTGCGGCAGAATATTCCTCGGTAAAGTCTATTCGTCACTATTTACGTAAAGAAAAGGGATGGAAGCAGGATGAATTATATGCCTATTCTTATTGGAAAGCGGGAGTAACAGAAGATAAATCCACCGCCGATAGACAGCAGGAAAAGCGGGAGTCGTAATTATTCAATGGAAAGGAACCCGTTGCCGGGAACCGAACAGCAAAAAATACAAAAAAACCGTTGACATTGTAATCCGTGGCGCTTACTTTTGCATTGTGGACTCCGTAGCTCAGTTGGTAGAGCAACAGACTCTTAATCTGTGGGTCCTGAGTTCGAGCCTCAGCGGGGTCACCTCTTGGGACGAGTCTAAAAATGATAGACTTGTCCCATTTTTTTATTTCTAAAAATTTGAGGACCGAATAATTATAATTTTCAATGTATCTTTGGCTAATTGTCATGATACTTGACAGCTAAAATTAATATACGTCTAGCTTATGATAACATACGGTACCGCTGCTTTGCTCTTTCCAGCTATCAGTTTGATCATGCTTGCATACACCAATCGGTTCTTGGCTTTGGCTGCTTTGGTGCGGAGCCTGCACGCCAAATACCTTGAACATAATAAAAAAGGCGTATTGCAAGGCCAAATTGGAAATCTTCGGTACAGACTTAAATTACTACGACATATGCAGGGTATGGGCGTATTAAGTTTTATAAGTTGTATTGTGTGTATGTATGGAATTTACCTAAACAACATGCTGATTGCCGAGATTACTTTTGCGTTAAGTCTTTTGTTTTTTACGGTGTCGTTAGTGATTTCTTTTGTGGAAATTCAGTTGAGTAACAAAGCCTTGGAACTGGAGTTGAGTGATATGGAAGAACATTCCGACCCGTCTTTAGTCCAATATTTAAAGAAAAAGTTAGATTCTCGGAAAAAGTCCGATGATGGTCAGGAAGAGTAAAGTCGTTATTGGCCGGAATTTAAATCATTTAATGATGTGTGTGCTGCTTTGCAGGATGACGCCTGTCTGTGCGGGGACATGTGCGAGGCTGTCCTTTAATACGGTTGGAGAGAGACCGCCCCACATGTTATCTCCTGTATCCCACATTTTTTTCCAGATTTCATCTTCTGAAATAGCAAAGCGTTGCGTCGACGGAGAAAAATTGAACAGACAGATGAGCCGTTCTTTTGCCTGTTCAATATATAATATAATCGAATTCTTCTGCAGATCGCTATTTACCCGTATATTTTCTCTCTTTAGATTCCGAAGTACGGTATTGGACTTTCTTAAGGCGATTAGGTTTTGATAGTAATATAGCATACGCTGATGCGCAGCTTTATCCTTTTCCGTCCAATCTAACACGCTGTCGTCAAAAGTTTTTTTGTCCTGTGGGTCGGGCACCTCTCCATTGCCATGAAAATCCGAAAACTCTTCGCGACGTCCTTTGCGGACAGCAGCGATTAAATCAGGATCACTATGACTTACAAAATAAAAGAAGGGCTTTTGTGAAGCCCATTCTTCTCCCATAAATAATAAAGGCGTAAATGGAGATACCATAACAGCCATGGCCATCAAACGCTGTAAATCGGGCGTAAACAAGATACTGCTCCGTTCGCCAAGCATGCGGTTACCGACCTGATCATGGTTTTGTGAAAAAACAACGAATTTCTCTCCGGAAATCCCCTCCGAACTACTGCCAAAAAATTGTTGACGGTGGGTAGAATATTGGCCTGTAAATACGTAAGCCTGTTCATAAGCTTTTGCTAAATGTGCGATGCCATTAAATTCTTCGTAGTATCCTTTCTTTTCTTCGCCGGCAGCGACGCGCAATGCATGATGGAATTCGTCAAGCCATTGTGCATCCATGGCGAAGCCGTTTTGCTCCAGCGGTTCTAAAAAACGTTTATCATTTAGGTCACATTCTGCTATCAGATAGTGTTTCCGGCCCGTTTTCCCCATCAGAAGATCTGTTGTACGCCTTATATCTTGAAGTATATGAGATGGACTGAAGTCCTTTATAGCATGTACGGCGTCTAGACGAAGTGCATCGATATGAAAATCCCGGAACCACATCCGTACATTTTCACAGACGAAATCCCGTACACCATAGTTCCACGCATCATCGTAATTGATGGCTTTTCCCCATGGCGTTTGATATTTATCGGTAAGGTATGGGCCATATTGGTCGACGTAATTACCTTCGGGACCAAAATGATTGTACACGACGTCTAGGATTATCGCAATACCTTCTCGATGGCAGGCATCCACCAGCCGTTGCAATCCCCGGGCACCGCCATAAGAATGTTGTACTGCAAACAAAAATGTACCATCATATCCCCAATTTCTTTCTCCGGGAAACTGTGCTACAGGCATAATTTCGATGGCTGTTATGCCCAGTTTCTGAAGATAAGGTAATCGCTCAATAATACCATTAAAATCATGCGTCGAAGAAAAAGTGCCTACATGAACCTCGTAAATAATGAAATCACGTAATGTTGAACAATGATAATCTTGATCGGTCCAATCGAATTGAAGATCAACAACGGCTGATGGTCCGTGAACACCTTCCGGTTGGGAACGGGAGGCGGGATCGGGGAGTACTTCGCCGTCGATAATAAAATGATACCGTTGTCCAGCAGTTATTTCTTCACTTTCAGCATACCAATAGCCGTAGGCTTGCAGCGACAAAATAATATCTGCATTTGGCTGATAGGTGCGGCATATAACGTTTTTAGCTTTGGGTGCCCAAACCGTAATCTGTGCTTTATTGTCGTGGAGTGTAATTCCTAACGGTTTTGTTCTTCCTGTATCCATGGGCAATTTAGCTTTGTAATTCAATAGTATAAAAATTAGGTCGACATAAGAACAATAATGGAACGCCCAGGCACGTTGATAGACGAATCAGATGCATAGGTTTCATGCGTATCAATAGTGTCCAGATTGGTATCGATAACCATCGCCCATTCTTTACCATATTTTGCACCCGGTAGTATATAGCTGATATCTTCCCAGTACGCGTTGAACATGATATAAAAACTATTGTCTACGATTTTAGTTCCATCATCGCTCAATGAACGGATACCATTGCCATTTAAATAAACAGCTAAGGATCGGGCAAAATCATTTTGCCAATGCGATTCTTCCATTTCCCGTCCTTTAGGGTCAAACCACCCTATATCCTCTAAACCAATACCTTTTATGGGAATACCTTGAAACCATTTTCGCCGGCAGAATGTCGGATGCTCTTTCCGGAAAGCGATCAATTGGTGGCAAAACGTCAACAGGTGTTCATCCTTGCCCACCCAATCTAGCCACGATATATCGTTGTCCTGGCAATACGCATTATTGTTTCCTTGTTGGGTGCGTCCGAACTCATCTCCGGCAACGAGCATCGGGACACCTTGTGAAAGGAATAATGTAGTCAGTAGATTTCTTTTCTGCTTAGCCCGCAGTTTATTGATTTCTTCATCTTCTGTTGGACCTTCTGCACCGCAGTTCCACGAACGGTTGTGGCTGTCACCATCGTTGTTGTCCTCGCCGTTCGCCTCATTATGTTTCTCGTTATACGAAACAAGATCGTGTAAGGTGAACCCGTCATGTGCCGTAATGAAATTAATGCTGGCAGTCGGTCTGCGATAATCCCCCTGATAAAGATCTGATGATCCTGTCAATCTATCAGCGAATTCCCCAAGCATGCTATCAGCCCCTGTCCAATAATCGCGCATACAATCACGGTATTTGCCGTTCCATTCCGCCCAACCGGGAGGGAATTCTCCCACTTGGTAGCCCCCTTCTCCGATATCCCAAGGTTCGGCAATGAGTTTTACCTGCGAAATAACAGGATCCTGATGGATGACATCGAAGAATGAACTCAGTTTATTTACTTCGTAAAGTTCGCGGGCAAGGGCAGAAGCAAGGTCAAATCGAAACCCGTCAATATGCATCTCCTGTATCCAGTAGCGCAGGCTATCCATGATTAAGCGAAGAACATTCGGCAGGCGTGCGTTAAGCGTATTTCCCGTACCTGTAAAGTCCATATAGTAGCGTGGATCTTCGGTCAAACGGTAATAGGAAGCGTTGTCAATGCCTCGGAAGGAAAGGGTCGGTCCCATCTCGCTTCCCTCGCCCGTATGGTTATACACGACATCCAATATAACTTCTATTCCAGCGCGATGGAGTTCCTTCACCATATTTTTGAATTCTATGACCTGTTCACCTTGGCTACCGATAGATCCATACCGAATATCCGGGGCAAAGAATCCAATCGTATTATAACCCCAATAGTTTGTTAATCCCTTTTCTTCGAGATGTCGGTCTGTAATAAAATGATGTATCGGCAGGAGTTCTATTGCCGTTATACCAAGCGACTGTAGATAGGAAATAGTTACAGGATGCGCTAGTGCAGAATAAGTACCCCTTATTTCTTCTGGTATTTCTGGATGCTGTGCCGTAAACCCTTTAACATGGGCTTCATAGATAATACTACGGTGCATAGGGATGCGAAGAGGTTTATCCCCTTCCCAGTCAAAAGATCCATCTATTACAACACCTTTAGGGATATAGGCTGCGCTATCTTTTTCGCTAAAACTTAAATCAGCATCTGGGTGACCTACTTCATAACCAAATAAGGCGTCGTCCCAACGTAATGTACCAGCTATAGCTTTGGCATATGGGTCGATAAGAAGCTTATTTGGATTGAAACGATGTCCTTGTTTAGGTTCGTAGGGACCATGTACCCGATAACCATATAGCTGTCCGGGACCTATGTTGGGGATATAGATGTGCCACACTTGATGCGTCCGTTCTTTGATTTTGATTTTCAAAGACTCCTTGTCATCTGTTTCGTTTTCGAAAAGACAGAGTTCCACGGCTTCTGCATTTTCAGCGTAAAGGGCAAAATTTACGCCGTTGCCATCAAAGGTGGCTCCTAAGGGGTAGGAGGATCCTACAAGTGCTTTTATATTCATTTTTTTACTATTTTTCTTCCCAATAAAATTCTCCTTAAAGGTGATGACGTTATCAGATTTTTCTGAATAAATCATCATGGTTTCTGCTGCTATTCGTTATATCCGGTCGTATAATTCCATATAATGACGCAATTTGGTTTTGATGTTATCGTCGAAAGCATCTTGTGGGGCTACCCAGCTCCAATTTCCTGTGCTGCTCGCTGGATTGTTCATGCGATGCATTCCCGGAAGGGATAAGAGATCTTGCAATGGTACAATGACGGTGTCTGCTACCGAAGCGTATGCAGTTTTCAACATGATATCAGCGATATTCGTTTTATCAGCCTTGACAGATGTATACTGGGAGAGCCGTTCCTTGGCATCATCATCCAGTTCGTCAGTAAACCAACCTACGACAGTATTATTGTCGTGCGTACCCGTATACGCAAAGGAATTCCGGTCATAGTGATGTGGAATATGAGGGGAAAATGCCATATCATCGCCGAAGGCAAATTGAAGAACTTTAGTCCCCGGTAATTGGAAAACATCCCGCAATTCGTATACAGCGTCGTCTATGTCACCCAGATCTTCTACAACAAAAGGTAATTTACCTAATTCAGCTTTAATTCGGGTGAAAAAATCTTTTCCCGGACCAAGCTTCCACTGCCCATTTTTTGCTGTCTCGTTTGGAGCAGAAACTTCCCAATAGGCCGCGAACGCTCTGAAATGATCAAGCCGAATCTTGTCAAAAAGCTTGCTGTTATGCATTAATCTTGCTATCCACCACGCATAGTCGTCCTGTTTGATTGCTTGCCAGTCGTATACAGGCATTCCCCAAAGTTGACCGTCCGCATTGAAATAATCTGGTGGTACGCCAGCGATAGATCGAAGTTTTCCATCCGTTTCCAGCGAAAACAAGTGTGGGTGTGCCCAAACATCCGCCGAGTCGTGCCCAACGTAGATAGGAACGTCTCCTAATATGTGTACGCCGAGTTCCCCGCAATGGGTTTTCAATTTTTTCCATTGGCGGAAGAAAATATACTGTATCCATTTTTCTTCACGAAGTTGCGAGCGATGTGCAGCTTCAAATTTAGCAAGCGCCTGCGGATTATGCAACTTATACGGTTCTGGCCATGCATACCATGGGGTATCCGGATAAGCGTTATGTAAACTAGCAAACAATGCGTAATCATCCAGCCAATACGCTTCTTCCGCACAAAAAGTTTTAAAATTAGGATCGTTGGCAAGATCTGCCCGTTCGAATGCGATGTGTAGCCATTCTTTTTTTATGGATTCAACTCTTGCAAAATCAATTTGTGTACAGACATCAATGGTAGTCTTTTCTAACTCTTTTTGCGTCAGCAGGCCGTCATCTACTAATGTCTCCAGACTTATTAATAAAGGATTCCCAGCCATCGCGCTCCGGGTGCTGTATGGAGAATGACATTGTTCATTAGCGGTAGGTCCTAACGGTAATATTTGCCACCATCGCTGTCCACTGGATTGTAGGAACCTGGCAAAATCATACGCTCCTGGACCGAGATCGCCAATCCCAAAACGAGAAGGTAAAGAGCTAATATGCAATAATACGCCCGCGCTTCTAGGATTCGGTGGTTCGCTATAATGAACAACGGCAAGCGGAAAGTCCTGAAAAACAGATGACAGTTTTAATGCTGTACCCTCTCCTGTAATAGCGCATAATAGGTGTCGCCAGTGAACCGGCAGCCTATTTGGCAAAATAACGGTTGTATCCTTCCAATCCAGACGGTGCACTACACCGTTTTGTAATTCTGCGATGGCAGCAAGATGGAGGGGTACAATAACAGCTAACCAATCTTGTTGGTGCTTACGGGCATAAGCCAATATATGCTTACGATATTTTCCTGTCACCTCTAGTGGGATATATTCTCCTTTTGTAAATAGCAGATCGTATTTCTTGCGAAGAGCCAGCAAGGTTTTCAGCAGCCAAAGCTTAATTTTCCCGTTGTATCGTTGTTTCCAGAGAGTTGGAAGGATGCTATTATTATCTAGCGCGTCGATTTCCTGTAAATATCGCTGCCGGATAGTATAATCAACTTGACGCCTGTTATCGGGATCCACAAAGCTCAGGTCCCAAAGTTCTGTACCTTGATAGGTGTCCGGTACGCCCGGGCAGGTGAATTTTAATAGGAGCTGAGCCAACGCATCGAGGATACCAAAATCTGCCATGCGTTTTAAGTAAGCATGGAAAACGGGGAAGAAAGGTCCTTGCTTAGCTAATAGAAACTGGGCAAAATGCTGGACACGCTGTTCGTAGGATTCATTTGGTTCTGCCCAATCAGAATGTTCTTTCCCTTCTCGTAAGTATTTCGTTAGGTAATTTAAAAGCCGGTCCTCAAAGTCGTCGTCCGGACAATCGGGCATCGGATAGGATCCAAACATCGCTTGATAGATGGCATAAATGTCATTAGGATACGGTAAATCTCCTTCATAGTGGTCTTTTATAATTTTTTGCCAGATTTCAACTTGTTCCATCCAAGCTTCGGGCCAAGCGGTCAATACCTGGAGGCGAGCCCTTACATCCTCACCTCGTTTAGTATCGTGTGTAGCCGTGGCATTTAGTGCAGAAGGCCAAAGCGCTTGTCGTTTCTGCATAGCGCTATGAAAAGCAGAAACGCTGATACCAAAGTTTGCTGGATGATCACCGACTTCGTTATGGCCAACGAACCGATTATACGTATACATGAGCGTATCTTCGACACCCTTTGCCATGACGGGGCCCGTGAATTGCATACAGCGTTGAAAGAAGATTATGGCGTTTTTGCGATAGAGTTGACCAGGCTCATATTGTGCCCGTTTAATAACTCTCCGTAATCTTTCGGTTCCTTGAGCATTATCGGGCTCTTTCTGCAATATCGCATCGAAAACAGCCATGACCGTGTTATAGTCCTCTGCTTGGAAAGGAAAGTTTTCTTCGTAAAGCCGATATACGGGGAAATATATCAAGAATGCCTGTATAGCCGGTCGAAGCTCCTCCGCAGCAATAGGAGGGTTACCAAGATCAAGCTCTAGATCTAAAAATAATTGGAATAGGTTGTCAACTTCCCCCTGCATATGCTGGGATAAAATCGCCTTTTTTTTCTCTATTTGTTGGTCTGCTATGGAGACGCGATTCCCCACCAGTTCGTCGTAAAATTGAGTAAGAAGTTTCTCACTACTGCTGTCTGTACAGACGTTATTACACATTGCTAGAAAATCATAACCGGTCGTGCCTTGAATGGGCCAATTAAGGGGAAGATTTTCCCCATGTTCTAAAATCTTTTCCGCGACGATATAAGTATCCGATCCACAGATTTTCCGCAGATCTCTCAAATATTTAGTAGGGTTATGAAGACCATCTATATGATCGATCCGGAAGCCGTCCACAATTTGTTCCTCGAGCAGTTCTCTCACAAAGCGATGCACGTCTTTAAATACAGTATCATCCTGTACATTCAAACAGATCAATCCGTTGATGGTAAAGAAACGCCGGTAATTTATGCGCTGATCTGTTTCTGTCCAATGGCAGAGTTGATAATGCTGCTTGAATAATATATCCAGTAATTTTTCTTTATTGTCATTGATGTCATCCAAACATTGGTTTATTTCATCATAAGAGGCTGGGTTAATCGGCAGCCTATAATCAAAATAAGTAAAGTACAACTGCTGATTGTCAATTGCAATGGTAATTTCACCGGATTCGACGGTTTCCATGAGATCCTTTCCAAGGATAGGGATCATCAGTTTCCCCTTTTTAAATAATATACTGTGGTGGACCGTATCGAAATAAGTGCTGTATGGGGATAGATCACCATATTCCAGAACATCCATAAGCCAACGATTTTCATGATGAAATGCCATGTGGTTTGGAACGATGTCCTGTAACCATTTTATATTAAAGTCGGCAAGCCGCGCTTTAAGTTTTATCAGCTGA
>Ga0079224_100012575_pt1 | contig 11727 bp, 7 predicted proteins | sample Stecom2015_FD_80414 | JGI IMG/M metagenome (GOLD analysis project Ga0079224, IMG submission 80414) | Agricultural soil microbial communities from Utah to study Nitrogen management - Steer compost 2015 | ecosystem: Environmental > Terrestrial > Soil > Agricultural land | place: USA: Utah...
GTGGCTTCGATCTGCCGAAACAGCTCAAGCGCCCGCGCCTTGAACTCAAATTTTGACACTTGCTCACGGTGCATGGCGGCCCCCTCGCTATTTCCTACAGAATCCAGGTGAATGATCGTGTCGTGTTAAATAGCAGAGTTAATGCAAAACCACGAGTTTCTTTTTTCATTAATAATACTGTACGGAACACGGGCGATTTTTGCTGCGACAGTCGTTAATACCTGCCAACGCAGAGCAGCGTTTCATAAATCCGAACGAATATAGCAGGTGCAAAAAGCACGCTCCACTGCACGGGAATTATCCCCGATTGCGTATTTCAGTTTCAATTCGATTAACAGAACCGAATAAAAATGATTTTTAATGTTCGTTAACAATTGCCCGAGCTTTTGTGTTTCCGATTGTTTCTTCTCTCTAGCGGGTTTTAGGGTTTTCCCGATGAGGTATGGCAGGGAGCTAGAGATTCATTTTTAAGCTAATAAAAATTTTTAGAAATAAGTTTGTCCCGCGGTCCCTCTAGCATGCGTTGGCCTGTTACCGAGACGCACTCGGTACGGAGCCGAAATCATTCCTATCAACAGGTCCACCCGTAAACGGTCCGTGTATTTCGATTTGGTATCGAGCTCTTCGTCTGCGGGTGTCGAGTTGTAGTGTTTGCAACACGACCAAAAAATGAGGGTTTCCCGTGGTAAAGAGAATTGCAGTGTGTGGCCTTGGATATGTCGGCCTGCCCGTGGCGGTGGCGCTTGCCAAGCGCTTTGACGTCATCGGTTTCGACGTGGACAAGCGAAGAATCACACGGCTGAAAGAGGGAGATGACTGGACCGGCGAGATCGAACGCGAAGCATTGCTTGCGTCGACGCTGCAGTTCACCGATCAGTTGTCGGAATTAGAGGGCTGCGACTTTTTCGTGGTGGCCGTCCCGACGCCGGTCGACGAGAAGAATAATCCCGATTTTTCTCTTCTTGTCCGGGCGTGCCGATCCATTGGGTCCGTGTTGCGGCCGGGCAGCATCGTGGTGTTTGAATCAACCGTTCACCCCGGTGCCACGGAAGAAATCTGCGGCCCCGAGCTGGAAAAGGCGTCGGGCTTGCGTTGCGGCATCGACTTCAAGCTCGGCTATAGCCCGGAACGGATCAATCCGGGCGACCGTGAGCATCCGCTGGAGAAAATCGTCAAGATCGTCTCCGGGCAAGATGCGGAATCGTTGGAAGTGATTGCCGGCGTTTATGAGCAAATCATCGATGCGGGTGTGCATCGTGCCTCCTCCATCAAGGTGGCCGAGGCGGCAAAGGTTCTGGAAAACACACAGCGCGACATCAATATCGCGCTGATGAATGAGGTGTCGAAGATCTGCGATCTGGTCGGCATCCGCACCTCCGAGGTCCTGGCGGCGGCCGGCACCAAGTGGAACTTCTTGAAATTCACGCCGGGGCTGGTTGGCGGCCATTGCATTGGCGTCGATCCGTACTACCTGACGTCCAAAGCTCAGGCGTTGGGCTATCACCCCGAAGTCATTTTGTCGGGTCGTCGCATCAACGATGGCATGGCATCGCACGTCGCCTCGCGCTTGGTGCAGACCCTTGCGCGCAATGGCCGCCTGAACGGGGAGACCCGCGTTGGCATTCTGGGCATGACGTTCAAGGAGAACGTCCCCGATATTCGAAACTCGAAGGTCGTCGACCTGTATAACGCTCTCGGCCAATACGGCATTACCCCGGTTGCTTGCGATCCGATGGTCGACGCGGACCAGATGGAGCGCGAGTACGGCATCAAGCTCGTCGAGCGTGATCAGTTCCACTCGATGGACGTCTTGATCCTGGCGGTGCCGCACTGCGAGACCATGGATTCCATCTGGGAAGACCTGCCGCAGCTGGTCAAGACCGGCGGATTGGTATGCGACCTAAAGTCGGCGCTGGATACGAAACGGCTCCCGGCTGACCTCTCGTACTGGACTCTTTGAGTTCACGCTACCTATCTATCTTCACGCTCCTTATCTATCACTTCAGGAGAGACACTGGATGACTGCCCTTACCATTGCTCCGATAGGAACCTGCCGCATCCATACGCCGCTGCGCGATGCCCTGGGACGCTACCCGATCAAACTTCAACTCGGCCGAAATTATGGTTTCGTGCACACGCCTGCTGAAGCGCTTCAGCAGGCGCGGTTCATGTTTGGCCAGGCCGAGATCCCTGCCGACGTCCAGCGCCTGGTATTCCGGCCGTCGAATGGCGAGCGGGCTCTCCGCGGCACGCATCAGCCGGCCGAGCTGTACATGGTCGAGCTTTCTTCGCGCAAGCTCTTAACGATCGACGGCTTTCCCATTCAATCCAACTATTTGGTCCGATATTTCAGCGAGTTCTTCGCCGATCGGGCGCGTACTCGCCAGTTCTGGTCCATGGCCAACGCCGAAGGGCTAGCCGAGCGCGGTGCTCTGCTGGACCAGGATCCGGTTTTCAAGAGTCTCAACGCGGACGACCAGGACTTGCTCGCCCGCATCATCAAGCGCGACCAGACAGACGACGAGATCGAGCAGGATATGCGTCAGCTCGTCGAACTGCTGGGCAGGGACAAAGTGGTATTCGTTACGCACGTCAATGCCACGACGCCGGACAACGTGGTTATCGAACAGCGGTCGCAACTGATTGCGACCGTGACTGCCGCCGCTGAGCGTATCGGCGTGCCCTGCTACGATCCGACGCCGCTGATGAATAAGCTCGGCCAGGCCGACGCAATGGAGAAGGGCGGCCTGGACCTAACGCACTACACCCCGGTGTTTGCCGAGCGTCTGTACACGGACTGGTACCGAAATTTCATGCGTCCCCGGATGGACACGTCCACTCCGCAGCCGGTCGTGCCGAAGCTTGCCGCCGAAGACAGCGCCGAGCACATCGAAAAGCTGTGGGATGCTGGCGAACTGCGCGCTGCCTCGTGCCGCGTGCGCGATGTGCTTCGCCGCTACCCGCGGCTGCCCGATCACGTGCTGTTGCTCTCACGCTTCCAGGGTGAACTGGGCGATTACGAGGGCTCGCTGGCGCTACTGGACGACATGGATGGCGCCCTGGCATCGAGCAGCAAGGCTGAACACATCCTGATGCGAAACAAGTTCATGATGGGCCGTTATGACGAGGCCTACTCATTGGCGACGAGCCTGCTGGGCGACGAGATCGAGACGCCGGAAATCGTCCGGGTCGCGGCGGTGTCCGCGGGCCATCTGGGCTACGTAGACGAAAGCCTGGGCAACTGGAAGCATTTGTTCCGCATCTCTTCGCCTCAGGACCCGATGGCGGTGGAAGCGGCCGACACGGTGCTTTCGCTGCTGCAGGCGGCCGGCGACATGGTGGCGGCCATCCGATGGATCGATGAAGTCCGCGCGGTGCTGCCTAGCTATGGCGCTGGCTTCGCCGTGCTGTGGCGTGATCGCTTACTGGCCGGTGACCGTGATGCGTTGCGCGACCTTGCCTCCGAGCGTCCCTCGCTGGAGGATGCCGCTGTCCTGGAACTGGTGAAAGAAGCCTCGTGGCGAGGTTGCATCATGGCTGCAGCAATGCTGGCGGCATCTTGTGACCTGGCTAAGAGCGAGCAGGAGGAAATCAGCGCCTGGCTGCAGACGCAGTCTTCGACCTGGGCCGAGGAAGGCAATCGCGCGCTGGAGGAAGGACGTCTACGCGACGCGGCTGAACGCATCGGCGCGCACCGTATGCTCAGTCTCGACGCGCGGGGCGGCGCGCGGGCACAGCGGGCGTTTGTACGTGCGATGCGTTTAGGCGTTCGCGCCGCAATGGTGGCTGGCAATCACAAGGAGGTGATCGACCTGACCAACCTGGCCCTCGACACCAACGTGGACTTCCCCGAGTTGCACGCTATGCGTGGACGCGCCGCCGATGCGCTGGGCGACAAAGAGACCGCGATGGTCCATCTGGGACAGGCCGCTGCCGGCGACGCCGCACCGTTGAACACTAAGCTTTACTTCGCGCGGGCTGCCTTCAAGGGCGGTTGGTTCGGCGAAGCCATCGATGCTTACAACGACGTGCTAGCGCATCCGTCAGCCGACCAAAGCGCACGCGAGGAAGCGGAGCGCCAGTTGGGCAGGCTCGCGCCAAGGGCAATCCGCGGCGCCCGCCGAATTCTGTCTCAGGGGGATCATCAGGCCGCTTGGAACCTGCTCGACCGGGTCGCCCAATCGTGGCCAGAGATGACGGAAATCGATCACGAAAAGCGCCGCATCATGACCCATCTGTACGCCGAAGCGCGCGCCCTGGAGCCATCGAGCACGACCGAGCGTCTGGCGCTGGGCGAGCGCATCGTGAAGCTTGAGCCCAATAACCCCATCGGCCTGCGCCTGGCCGCTGTGGGCGCGATGCGGCTGCACCGCTTCGAACAGGCCTTGGAATACTGGAAAACGCTGCAGCAAAATTCTGAGAATCCGGCGCAGTTCGATCATTACATCCAGCGCTGCATGGTGTGGATCGAGAAGCTCAACCGGAGAAAGGCGGCATGAATCCACCACTGACTGCCGAGCGTGTGGACGTCACGCCTGATCTTCAAGAGGTTCAAGCACAGCTGGAAGAAATCGTTGCGGAATCGCGGCGGGTTCAGATCGCGCAGGAAAACTTGGCACGGGCCAAGGCCCTGGCCGGCGATCACTTGAACGATACGAAAGTTCGCTTCCTTCTTCTTCGCTTGCAGGAAGCGGCGGGCGTGAAGGAGGGTATGGCCGAGCAATGGGCCGCCTTGTTAGAGGAATGCCCAGACGACCTGCAGGTGGTCCGTTTTAGCGCCATGCGCCTCGTGAAGGACCGGCGCGTCGAAGAGGCCATGGCGCTGGTGGATCACCATCTGCCCGAGTCGAACGATTCCGAGCGCATGTTCGCGCGGGCGAAGCTGCTAAGCGACATCCGTGCGCACGAACAGTCCGACGCGTTGTTCCGCCGGTTGATCTTGCAAAATACCGATCGCAACATGCGCGTCGAGTTCGCCAAGCGGCTGCGCAAGCGCGGCCTGCTGATTGAAGCGCTCGAGACGATCGCGCCGGTGGCCAAACACCTGGCGGTCGGCAGCAAGGCGGCCGAACTCGCTGAGGCGCTGGCAAGCGACTACGCGTTCTACCAGCGCTTCGAATCCGAAGACGCACTGGCGGGAAAGGACATCCGGATCGTGTCGATGAAGCATGCGATCCTGCACTTTCGCGACCGGAAAATCGCCGAATTTACGCCGGACAAGCCCGTCTCGGTGGCGCTGGTTACGGGAAGCCTGGGCCCCGGTGGCGCCGAACGCCAACTGACTCGCTTGGCCGGCGAACTCACCCGACTGGCTGAATCTCCCGACGAAGGGCCTCCCGACCTCCTCATGCGCCCTAAGAAGGTGGAAGTGCTGGTCAAGCAGCACACTGAGCCGAATGGGTCGCCTAAGAAACAGGACGATTTTTTCCTTCCCGTCCTGATCAAAGCGCAGATTCCGGTCACGGAGATCAACCGCTTGCCGGCCGTCTCGGTGTCCCACCAGAGTCTGCCCGAAGGAAGCTTGGTGCGTTTGCTGGAACAATTGCCGCCGCCCGTCCACTATGGCGTGACGCGGCTGGCGCCGGTGCTACGGGCCAACCAGTTCGACGTGGTGAGCCTGTGGCAAGACGGCACCTGCCTGTTCGGCGCGTTGGCAGCGCTGCTGGCGGGCACGCCGACCATCCACCTGGTGTTCCGTGGCTTGCCGCCGAACATCCGTAAGGATCGCTTCCGCGCGGAGTATCCTGAGCTTTACCAGGCACTGGCACAGGTGCCGGGCGTGGTCTTCGTCAGCAATAGCCGCAAGGCCGCGGAAGCGTACGCTGAGTGGCTCGATATTCCCATCGAGCGTTTTCACATCCTGTACAACGGTGTGCCCGACCTGGAGACTGACGCGCCGGCCGAAGAAAAGGAAAAGTGGAAGGCCTTCCACGAACGAACGGAAGATGCCACAGAAACGATCGGCGGGGTATTCCGCCTGGAACCGGACAAGCGCCCGCAACTGTGGATCAAGCTGGCCGCGCTGTATCTGAAAGAACGCCCGCAGGCGCGCTTTGTCATCGTGGGCGACGGGCGTTTGCGCGACAACGTCGAGACGCTGGCGCGCGAGCTAAACGTGACTGACCGGCTATTGCTGGTGGGTTTATCAAATCATGTCGGCTATTGGTATTCGCAGATGGATGCCAGCGTACTGCTGTCGCGCTACGAAGGCTTGCCGAACGTTCTCATCGAGGCGCAGCTGCTGGGCGTTCCGGTCATCTCTACACCGGCTGGCGGCGCATGCGAGTGCTTCCTGGAGGACGAAACAGGCCATCTGCTCAGCGACGTCGATCACCCCGATCTGCACGAGGCGTGCGAGAAGGTCACGTCCATGGTGGATAAGGTGCGCAGCGATGAGGCGTTAAGGGGGCATAGCCGCCAGCGGGCGCAGAAGCTTTTTTCGCTCGACGCGATGCTGACCAATTTCTTGAGTCTGTGCATGCCCGCCATATCCGAGCCTGAAAACGACGAAAGCATGGACCTCGCGGCCATGCGAGCGTGATTGGCGAGTGTTCTTTTTCAAGCGACTGGAATTGAAGGACCTTATACGTATGAAAGTGCCGGCTCTGAATTCGCGGCGCCACACGACCCTGTTAATGCTGCTGTTCGCGGCACTGATACTGTCCGGTTGTCAACTTCCGCGCTCCGGTCCCATGCTGAGGGAAATGACGGGTGCTCACGATGCCCAGGATATCATCGTGATGCCCGCATCGCGGGAACTGGCACAACAGAGCCGAGTGCCCGAGACGGCCGATTTTCCCCAGCGCTACCGCGATCTTACGGACGCGGGATTTGACAGCCTGGTGCCAGGCGACGGCATCAATGTAAAGATCTGGGAGCGCGGTGGTCTGGGCGTGTTCGCGGCGGACCCAACCGGCGTGAGCGACTTGGGTACCCATGAAATTGATCGCTCAGGCCATATCACCTTACCGATCATTGGTAAATTGCGAGCGGAAGGCCTCACCCTGGCGCAGTTGCATGACGCCTTGGTGGCGCGACTGAGCAAGCTTGTGATCGGCGCTGACGTTAGCGTGACGCGCGCCGCCGCTGCGCGCGGGCAGGTGGTGACGGTGCAAGGAAACCTGACCAAGCCCGGTGTGTATCCCATCACGCAGACGTCCCAGCGCCTGAGCAGTGCGTTAGCGCAGGCGGCGCCAGTGCAGGAAAATCCCGAGCAGATGATCATCAGCCTGCGTCGCGATAACCAGGTGGCATCAGTGCGCCTGTCAGATATTTACCGGGACCAGAATAACGACATTCTGCTGCGGTCTGGAGATGTCATTACCGCCTATGAGTCTAAGGAGTTTTTGACTGTGCTCGGTGCGGCTGGCACTCAAGGACGCGTAGCTATCAGCAAGCGCAATTACAGCGTGCTCGATGCGCTGGCCGACGCCAGGGGCCTGGACGACCAGCTGGCAGATCCCCGTTCCGTGTTCCTGTTTACCCCTGCGCAGGCCGGGGTAGATGGCAAGCCGGACATGGTGCCGGTGGTCTATCAGTTCGACCTGACCCGTCCGGAGCATGTGGCCCTAGCACGGGAATTTACGGTGGGTGAAGGCCAGGCGATCTACATCTCGGACGCGCCGTTTACGCAGGTGCAGAAGGTCTTGTCGGCTTTCCGCATGACGATGAGTGCGGGTCGATGAGCAACGAGGAGCGGATCAAAAAGTGGCGATCGCGCCGTAAAGACAGCACGTACACGGTTGGATCCGGCGTCCCTGACTGGCGGCTGGATCCGGCTAAGCTGTTTGAAGCCAAGGCCACGACCGCCGTCCTGCTTAAGCCCCTGATCGCGCGCTTGCAGGGCGAGCCGCACGATTCCGTGGCGGCTCGCCGAGCGGTGTACGAAGCAGTGCAGGCCGAGCTCGAAGCGGAGATCGCCCGCAGCACAGTCGATGAAAACCTGGCCGATTTTTCCCGGCGGCGCCTGCGTCTCATCGTGCGCCTCCTGGAACAGGACATTCGCGCGGGTGTGGCGGTATTCGAGCCGGGCTATATGCCGGCCAAACTGGCGGCCGAAGACGAGCGCCTGGCCGCCGCGCATGCGCGCCGCGCGGAGCGACGCAAGCAGGATGAGGCGCGCGAAGCGCGGCGCCATGCTTCACGCAACGACATCGCGTTGGAAATCGAGGTGGCGCGCGATGAAGCCGGGGACCTGGCAATACTGCGCGACCGTCTTCGCCTATTGCACGACGGCCACTCCTCCGATATGGCCGGCAACGTTCGGCCTGTAGGGCGCACTTTGATGGCAATGTTCATCTACCAATTGCGCGTGATGCATGGCGAGAGTCGCATTGCCTTGGTGTGGGCGTTGGTTGGCCCGGTGGTACTGCTGACCTTGATTTCGTCGCTGTATATCCTGCTGGGCACACATCACATCCTTGGCATGGATGTGAAGACGTTCGCGCTGTTGGGCGCGACGACCTGGATCATGTTTCGGCAAATCGTTTTCCGAAGCAGCACGGCCTATGTGTCGGCCCGCGGCCTGCTGAATTTCCAAAGCGTCACGCCCTTGATGTGTGCGCTGGTGCAGTCGCTTATCTATTTGTCGGTATATCTGCTGGTGTTCGCGGTATTGATTAGCGCCGGCAATGCGCTGGACCTCATCACGTTGCCGATCAGCTGGGCCGGCTTCCTTCTGTTCGTCATTCTCATGGGGGGCTGCGGCGCGGCGGTGGGCGTGCTCTTCGGGGCGATCGCGACCTTCTGGCGTTTCTTTCTACGGCTGGCGCCGATTATCGAGCGCTTTCTGCAGATTTTTGCGTCTGTTTTCTTTGTATCGGAACAGTTTCCGGAGCCATTGCGGCCGTGGTTGCTGTGGTCACCGTTGGCGCATGGCATGCAGCTGCTACGTTCGGCTTACTTCGAAGTGTACGAGTCGCACGACGCCAGCCTCAGCTATTTCCTGACCTCTCTGGTATTCATGATGGTGGTCGCCCTGATGGCCGAGCGACTGGCTCGCCCTAATGTTCAGCCCATGTGAGCCAACGAAGATGATCCAACTCAATGGCGTTACCGACGAGCCCTATGCCTACGGCAGCAGGCAGCCGCTGCTGGCCAATGCCAGTCTGGATATTCCGGTCGGCCGCTATGCCTTGCTGTCGCAGATGCCGGACATGCATCGCCAATTGGTGGATGTACTGTGTTGTCTGCGCCCGCCGCGCCAAGGCTTCGTCAAGCACGATGGCAGAGTATCGTGGGCGATCGGCCGGCAAGGCTTTATTCGCGGCAAGGCGACCGGCCGGAGCATGATCGATTTCGTCGCCGACATGTACGAGACTGACGTCGATGCGACGCACGAGCTCGTCGCGGATCTGATCACCGATCCGAAATGGCTGGCGCAGCCCATGGAGCATTGGCCGCTGTACGTACGGCAAGAATTTTCGTTTGCACTGGCGTTAGCGCCGGCGTTCGATGTCTACGTGATCGAAGGGACGATTCCGTTTGAACCTTGCCGTTTCACCCGTCTTTGGCTTGCCCTATTCGAAGAACGACTAGTGGGTCGAACGCTCATTTTTTCCAGCTACCGTCAGAATCAGTTAGCCGACTATTGCATTAAAGGTTTGATCTATGAACGAAGCGCGCTCCGCATCGACGACGACCTCGACCAGAGCCTCCTCCGATACCCCCCCAGACGATCTCGGGGCGACGCCGGTACACGAGAGGATGACCTCGGAGGCGGCTTCGACGAGGGCCAGCTCGGATTCTGAAACCGGGTCGGAGATCGAACGTCGTCGCCGCGATCGGCAGTCGGTGCTGCGCGAGCGCCGTCGCCAACGCTGGATCAACGTACTGATTGTCATCACGCCGGTGGTCCTTGCTTTCATCTACGTGACTGTCTTGGCCACGCCCCGCTATGAGGCGGAGTCGCGATTCTTCGTGCAGTCCGCGTCCAACCAGCAGGGCGGTGGGGGGACGGCGGCGAGTCTGCTGACGACTGGAAATTCGGGCGGCATGCTGGGCGGATTTGTGGACGGGTGGGCGGTCGCAGACTTTCTGAAGTCGCGCGATAGCATGCAGCAGCTCGACCAAAGAATCGGCCTACGACGCTATCTGACCAACACCGGATGGGACCCGTTCAACCGTCTTTCGGAAGATTCCAGCGAAGATGATTTGTATCGGGCCTATCAGAAGTCAGTGCAAGTCTCGTTCAACGCCTTGGAGCAGATCGATGTGTTGCGGGTCAGCGCGTTTTCCTCGGAAGACGCGGCGATGTTGTCCAGGGAGCTGATCGTCCTGGCGGAGGAATTCGTCAGTTCGATGAATGAAAAAGGCGTTGCCGACAAGCTGAAGGTCAGCGAAGAAGCGGTTAGGCTCGCGGAGGAGAAGGCGCTTGGGGCCCGGGATGCGCTGACGGAATGGCGCACCGAGCATGGAAACATTGACCCTGCGGCCACGGTTTCGATGCTGCTGGAGCTGTCCAGTCAGATCGAAGGAGAGCTCAACAGTGCGCAGATTCACCTGGACAAGATCCGGTCTTTGGACAACAAGGACCACTTCATGCTCAAACCGGCTGAGATGCAAGTCGCCGCCCTGGAAAAGCGGCTCGCTTCTGTGCGCCATCGTTTGAGCGGGGACGGCAACGCGGAGGCCAAGCAGCTAAAAGCGTACGAGGCGCTGCGCAATGCTCAGGTGTTCGCGGATTCAAACCTCACCCTGGCGCAGCAATCGTATCAACAAGCGTTGACGGACGCTTTGCGTTTGCAGCGGTATCTGTCGATCATTGCGCAACCCGTTCCTACGGACGAGCCCAGTAGCCCGCGCATGGGTCTCTTGTTATTGCAGGCCTTGGCACTGGGTTTCATATTGCTGTTCATTACTCGTGTAGCGATGGCTTTATTGAGGGGGCTGAGACATGGCTGATAGGGTTAACGAAGGCCGGCGGCCGGCGGCCGGCGCCGAGGACGCTACCGTCCACTTGCGCGATGTTATCGAGCAGATCCGCAGCGCGGGCGACCCGGAACAAGCCATGGCCGCGCTCGAACCGGCCTTGCGGCAGGCCAAGGACGGCTGGCGCGATGTCCGGCGATTGTTGGTTTCCCCCTTCGTGCGCGAGGGTCGGTTAGAACCTGCGATCGCCGCGCTGCGCGTGCTGATTGCTGTGTATCCTTCTCGCGTCGACGATCGCCGCATGCTCGCCAGTCTTTTCGGGCGAATGAAACAATGGGATAAGGCGATTGCTGAGGCGGACGCAGCTGTCGGCATCGAACCCGATAATGCCGCGCTACATGCTGTTCGGATTCAACTGCGCGTGCAGGGCGGACGGCTAGCCGAGGCAGCCGAAATCGCCCGCGCCACGCTCGCACTTGCTCAAAACGAGCCTAGCGAAGCCTATTCCTGGATGATGGCGTTCGTGCGCAACGGCGATGTGGCCGAGGCGGCAGGCATCGCGGCGGCGCTGGATCCGGACACGCTGCCCAACGAACGTGTGGCGACGATGGCCGTGCGCGCCCTGATGGGAGATGGTCGAACTGTGGCGGCGATCCGCTTTGGCGACGCTGCGCTGCGCGCGGGGCACGATTGCGCGCCGCTACGCTCGTCGCTTGGACTTTCGCATCTGCGGCGGGGTACGGAAGAAGACCGCAAAGTGCATGCGTTGGCACATTTCGAAGCTGGTTTGCAGGCGGCCCCGGCGGACGTGAGACTGTTGACGCTTTATGGGGAAACCTTGCTGCGTGCCGGCCGCTA
>Ga0079224_100012576_pt1 | contig 11727 bp, 7 predicted proteins | sample Stecom2015_FD_80414 | JGI IMG/M metagenome (GOLD analysis project Ga0079224, IMG submission 80414) | Agricultural soil microbial communities from Utah to study Nitrogen management - Steer compost 2015 | ecosystem: Environmental > Terrestrial > Soil > Agricultural land | place: USA: Utah...
CGGGGGACCGGCGGGTTGTTCGCGGGGCTCTCGGGTCTGCTGCGCAAGACGCAGAACGGCTACGTCCGCAGCTACGCGGCCTCGCTCCTGGCGGGTGCCCTCCTGGTCGTGGCGGCCCTGCTGGTGGTGACGATCGCATGACCGCGCTCGCCCGCAACGTCACGACTCGTCGGATTGGAGAACTCTGGTGAACGGCACCTGGCTGACCGTCCTGATGGCGGTCCCGCTGGTGGGTGCAGCGGTGCTGGCCGCACTGCCCCGCACCCTCGGGCGTGACCTCGTCAAGCAGGTCGCGCTCGGCGTGAGCCTCGTGACGCTGGTCCTCGGCGCCGTCCTGGCCTTCTCCTTCGAGCCCGGCGAGGGCTACCAGTTCGGCGTCGAGATCGACTGGATCAGCGCCTTCGGCGTCCACTTCGCGCTCGGACTCGACGGGGTCGGTCTCGCGCTGGTGCTGATGACCGTCATCCTCGCGCCGGTGGTCATCCTCGCCTCCTGGAACGACGCCGACCCGGTCGAGGCCCGCGCCGGTGCCGAGGCGCCCGCGGCGCGCTGGAGCGTCAACGCGTTCTTCGCCTGGGTGCTGGCCCTCGAGGGCCTCGCGATCGGGGTCTTCGCCGCGACCGACGTCTTCCTGTTCTACGTGCTGTTCGAGGCGACGCTGATCCCGATCTACTTCCTGATCGGCGGCTTCGGCGGACCCGAGCGCGCGAAGGCCGCGCTGAAGTTCCTCATCTACTCGCTGGCCGGCGGGCTGATCATGCTCGCCTCGGTCATCGGGCTCTACGTCGTCTCCGCCGACTCGAGCTTCGGTCCGACCTACCTGCTGGCCGAGCTCCAGCAGATCGACATCGCCACCGATGTCGGCCGCTGGCTGTTCCTCGGCTTCTTCATCGCCTTCGCGATCAAGGCGCCGATGTTCCCGGTCCACACCTGGCTGCCCGACGCGGCCGCGCAGGGCACGCCCGGCACCTCGGTGCTGCTGGTCAGCATCCTCGACAAGATCGGCACCTTCGGGATGATCCGGTTCTGTCTGACGCTGTTCCCCGAGGCCTCGGAGTGGGCCACGCCGGTCGTGGTGGTGCTCGCCCTGATCAGCATCGTGTACGGCGCTCTGATGGCCATCGCGCAGGACAACATCCCGCGGCTGATCGCCTTCACGTCGGTCTCGCACTTCGGCTTCATCGTGCTGGGCATCTTCGTGATGAACAGCTACGGCAGCTCGGGCGCGACGCTCTACATGTTCAACCACGGCCTCTCGACGGCCGCGCTGTTCCTGGTGACCGGCTACCTGATCCAGCGGCGCGGATCCGCGCTCATCAGCGACTTCGGCGGGGTCGAGAAGGTGGCCCCGATCCTGGCGGGCATCCTGCTCTTCGCCGGCCTGTCGTCACTGGGGCTCCCCGGTCTCTCGCCGTTCGTGTCGGAGTTCCTGGTCATCGTCGGCTCCTGGCAGTACGCCGAGTGGGTCGCTGCGGTCGCAGTGACCGGCATCATCTGGGCTGCGCTCTACATCCTCCTGATGTATCAGCGCACCATGACCGGCCCGGTCCGGCCCGAGGTCGCCGGCATGAGCGACCTGAAGACCCGCGAGGTCGTCGCGCTAGCCCCGGTGCTGGTGCTCATCCTCGGTCTCGGGCTCTTCCCGAAGCCGCTGCTGGACGTCATCAACCCCGCCGTCGAGGACACCCTGGTCTTCGTCGACGGCGCGAGCGCCGGATCGGCGGCCGAGGCCGCCGACGGTGCCACTGCTGAGGAGGGCGACAACTGATGAACGGTGCGGAGTTCACGGCGCCGAGCGTCGAGTACAGCCTCATCCTGCCGCTGCTGATCGTCTTCGGCGCGGCCGTGGTGAGCGTGCTCGTGGAGGCGTTCGCCCCCCGCCGCGCGCGGTACGCCGCGCAGACCGTGCTCACGCTGGTGGCCTTCGCCGTCGCGCTGGGTGCCACCATCTGGGTCGGCCTCGGACTCGACGAGCGGGCCGAGGGCCTCGCCCTGGGCGCCATCGCCGTCGAGGGTGCGATCGCCGTCGATGGCCCCTCGATCTTCCTGTGGGGCCTGATCCTCGTGCTCGCGCTGATCTCGGCGCTGCTGTTCGCCGAGCGCCGGCTCGAGAACGGCGTGACCGCCTTCGCCGGCCAGGCGGCGGCGCTGCCCGGCACCGAGGCCGAGCGCGAGGCCTCCAGCAGGGGCATGGAGCACACCGAGGTCTTCCCGCTGATGATGTTCGCGGTCGGCGGCATGATGCTGTTCCCCGCGGCCAACGACCTGCTGACGATGTTCGTCGCGCTCGAGGTCCTCTCGCTCCCGCTCTACCTGCTCTGCGGCCTGGCCCGTCGTCGCCGCCTGCTCTCGCAGGAGGCCGCGCTGAAGTACTTCATGCTCGGCGCGTTCAGCTCCGGCTTCTTCGTCTACGGCATCGCGCTCGTCTACGGGTACGCCGGTTCGATGCAGTTCGCGCAGATCAGCGCAGCGGTCACCGGGCGCATCGGCGGTGACGCCCTGCTGCTGGCGGGCATCGGTCTGATCTCGGTCGGGCTGCTGTTCAAGGTCGGTGCGGCGCCGTTCCATGCCTGGACCCCCGACGTCTACCAGGGTGCGCCCACGGCGGTCACCGCGTTCATGGCCGCCTGCACCAAGGTCGCCGCGTTCGGCGCGCTGCTGCGCCTGTTCTACGTCGCCTTCGGCGGTGCCCGGGTCGACTGGGCCCCGATGATCTGGATCGTGGCCGGCCTGACGATGGTGATCGGCTCGGTGCTCGCCCTGACCCAGACCGACATCAAGCGCCTGCTGGCGTACTCCTCGATCGCGCACGCGGGCTTCCTGCTCGTCGGCTTCGTCGGCGCCCAGCAGCTCGGCGCGCTCGCCCCGGGGCAGATCTCCTCGCTCGAGGCGGTGCTGTTCTACCTGGTCACCTACGGGTTCATGACCGTCGGCGCCTTCGCGGTCGTGACGGTCGTCCGCGACAGCGGGGGTGAGGCCACCGGCCTGGACCGCTGGGCCGGCCTGGGCAAGGAGTCGCCCGTGATCGCGGGGGTCTTCGCGGTGTTCCTGATGGGCATGGCCGGCATCCCGCTGACCAGCGGGTTCGTCGGCAAGTGGGCGGTGTTCAGCTCCGCGCTCTCCGCGGGCGCCTGGCCGTTGGTGGTCGGCGCGGTGCTGATGAGCGCCGTGGCGGCGTACTTCTACATCCGCGTGATCGTGCTGATGTACTTCGCCGAGCCGGTCGGTGACGGACCCACCGTGGCCCGTCCCAGTGTGCTCACGACTATCGTGATCGCCGTCGGCGTCGCCGCGACCGTCGCGCTGGGCATCGTGCCCGGCCCGGTGCTCGAGCTCGCAGCCTCCGCCGGCGAGTTCATCCGCTGACCCCGTCGCCCGCCCGGGTGGCCGACCAGGAGTACGAGACCGCCGTGACCGCCACCTCGCCGTCCCTCGCGCTGCCCGTCACCGACGGCGCGCTGGAGGCCCGTCTGCGGACCCGCCTGGCGGAGGTGGAGCAAGCGCTGGCGCAGCACGTCGTCAGCGAGGCGCCGTTCGTCACCGAGGCGGCCCGGCACCTGCTCCAGGCGGGCGGCAAGCGGTTCCGTCCGCTGCTGGTGCTGCTCGCCGCCGAGCTGGGCGACCCGTCCGGCGACGACATCGTCACCGCGGCCTGCGTGGTCGAGCTGACCCACCTGGCCTCGCTCTACCACGACGACGTGATGGACGAGGCCGACCTGCGTCGCGGTGCCGCCTCGGCGAACGCCCGGTGGGACAACCTGGTCGCGATCCTCACCGGCGACTGGCTGTTCGGGAAGTCCTCCGAGCTCACCGCCGACCTGGGCGCGGACGCGGTCCGCATCCAGGCGCAGACGTTCAACCGGTTGGTCGAGGGACAGATCCTCGAGACCCTCGGGCCCCAGCCCGGCGACGACCCGCTCGAGCACTACCTGCGCGTCGTCGCGGGCAAGACGGGATCGCTGATCGCCACCTCGGCGTTGTACGGCGCCCGCTTCGCCGGCGCCCCGCAGGAGGTCGTCGAGGCGCTCACGGCCTACGGCGAGAAGGTCGGGGTCGCCTTCCAGCTCTCCGACGACATCCTCGACGTGACCAGCGACAGCGACGAGTCCGGCAAGACCCCCGGCACCGATCTGCGCGAGGGGGTCGCGACGCTGCCGGTGCTGCTGGCGCGCCGCTCGGGCGCCGCGGCCGACGACCGGCTCAAGGAGCTCCTCGGCGCCGACCTCAGCGACGACGCGCGGCACGCGGAGACCCTGGCGCTGCTGCGGGCGCACCCGGCGATCGGCGAGGCACGGGCCTATGTCGAGCGGCTCGCCCGGGAGGCCCAGGAGCACCTCGCCGTGCTCCCGGCAGGTCCGGCCCGCCAGGCGCTGCACGACTTCGCCGAGGTCGTCGCGACCCGCACCGCCTGACCGCTCAGGCGGCCGAGGACGCCAGCGCGCCCAGGCGCAGTTGACGGCGTCGGTGCCGCCACGCGTCGACGGTGAACACCACCAGTGCGGTCCAGACGAGGACGAAGCCGGCCAGCCGCGACAGCGGGAGCGCCTCGGAGAAGATCAGCACGCCGATCAGGAACTGCAGCGTGGGCGCGATGTACTGCAGCAGCCCCATCGTCGTCAGCGTCACCCGTGTCGCCGCACCCCCGAAGCAGAGCAGCGGCAGGGCGGTGAGCAGGCCGCTGCCGGCCAGCAGCACGAACGTGCCCGGCCCCATGTCGAGGTAGGAGGCCTCACCGACCGCGCCCAACCAGATCAGGTAGCCCGCGGCCACCGGCAGGATCACCAGGGTCTCGTACGCCAGGCTCTCCACGGCGCCCACGTTGGCCTGCTTCTTCAGCAGGCCGTAGAAGCCGAACGTCAACGCGAGCGTGATGCCGACCCAGGGCAGCCGCCCGTAGTCCAGTGCCAGGACCACGACGGCGACCAGCGCCAGCGCGGCGGCGGCCCACTGGGTCGCCCGCAGCCGCTCGCGCAGCACCACCACGCCCAGCAGCACGCTGACCAGCGGGGTGATGAAGTAGCCCAGCGAGATCTCCAGGACCCGGCCGTTGTTGACCCCCCAGATGAACATGAACCAGTTGCCGGAGATCAGCACCGCCGCCATGGTGAGCAACCACCGCAGCCGCCGGTCGCGGACCATCGCACCGAACGTCTCGAGTCTGCGCAGCGCCAGGACCAGCACCACCATCACCAGCAGCGAGAACGTCACCCGGGCCGCGAGCAGCTCGAGCGCGCCGGTCTCCTCGAGCAGGCGCCAGTAGAGCGGGAAGAACCCCCACATCGCGTACGCCGCGACGCCGAACAGAAGACCACGTCGCGTTTCCGGCACGGCCGGATCGTACGCCGCGGTCGGGGCCGGCGGCGGTGGGTCTCGCCGCGTCGGAGCACGCGGGGTAGACTGCGAGGACCAGTTCCACAGACACACAACGGGGGAAGCGCGATGCGCAATCACAGAGTTCTTGCCAGCCTCGTGACCGTCGGCCTGCTCGGCATGCCGGTCGTCGCCGCGAGCAGCGCCACGGCCGAGGAGCCGGTGCAGATCCAGACCAAGGTCGCCCAGGTCGTGGTCAGCCCGACGCTGAAGGCCTACAAGAAGCCGACCCAGATCCACGGCCAGAAGTTCTCGTTCAGCGCGAGCATCCAGGCGCTGGACCCGAGCGACAACCAGTGGAAGTCGCTGCCCTCGGGTGGCCAGTACGTCGTCGAGCGGCGGCTCGCGGGTCAGAAGGGCTTCAAGGCGATCAAGTCCGGCACCACCTACGGCACCGTCACCCTGTCCGGGCTGAAGGTCGTGCGCAACGCCGTCTACCGGGTGCGCTTCCTCGGTGGCTCGGGCAGCGTGGGCGGGACGCCGGTCGTCATGTCCCCCTCCGCGGGCAAGAAGCAGCTGCGGGTCATGCGCAAGTTCGGCAAGCTCAAGGTCAACAAGAACAAGCGCATCTTCCGGGGCAAGGTCGCCCCGAAGTACAAGCGCAAGCGGGTCATCATCCAGCGCAAGAACTGCGAGAAGGGCTGCAAGTGGAAGCCCTACGCGAAGGTGAAGACCAACAAGAAGAGCGTCTTCGCCGTCAAGATGCAGGTCCGCAAGGGCAAGAAGTGGTTCTACCGGGCCGTGATCCCCAAGAACAAGGCGTTCGTGAAGTCGGTCTCCCCGCACGCGTGGATCGTCCTCTACTGATCCACCGGCGCTGAGCACAGCGCCCGACTGCAGCGACCTCCGAGGACCCCGGCTCCGGCGAGCCGGGGTCCTCGCCGTGCGGGGCCATGATGGGGCCATGGAGATCTGGATCAACCCCGCCTGCAGCAAGTGCCGCACCGCGGTGCGCGCCCTCGAGGAGAGCGGGGTGACCTACACCGAGCGGCGTTACCTCGAGGATCCGCCCTCCGCCACGGAGCTCGAGGCCGTGCTCACCCGGCTGGGACTCGAGCCCTGGGACATCGCTCGCACCGGCGAGCCGGTCGCGCGCGAGTTCGGGCTCGCCGACTGGGGACGTACGCCGGCCGACCGGTCGCGGTGGATCGCCGCGATGGTCGCGCACCCGATCCTCATCCAACGCCCGATCATCACCGCGGACGACGGGACCACCGTGGTGGCCCGCGACCCCGAGACCCTGGAGCGCGTCGTCCCTCGCCGGCGCGACGACTGAGCGCGGCCGTCCCCGGCCGCTGCCGGTGCGGTCGGCGTCAGTCGTCCGCGGTCGGTAGGGCCCCGCGGGCCCGCTCGACCCGGGCGAGCCACAGTGGCGCGCCCACCCGGCGGCACCACGCCTCGGCGTCGGCGAGGTGGTGGCGGGCGAGCGGCGCCTGTCCGCACACCGTCGCGAGCCGGCCCAGGGCGAGGTCGATCGGGCCGGAATCGATGGTCGCGTTCGTGGCGACCATCCCGCGGTAGGGGACCAGCGCGTCGTACAGGGCCGGAGCGGCGTCGGCGTGGTCGAGCTCGGCGACGGCCTCGGCCAGGTAGCTCAGTCCGGACAGATAGAGCACATCCAGCGGGAGGTCCTCGAAGTTGCGCTCGTGGAAGCGGTCGACGATGGCGCGGGCCTCGTCGCGACGGTCGACGCTGAGCAGCGCGACGGCGTACGCCGCCTGCCACGCCGGGATGTGGTCGAGCTCGGCGACCTGCTCCTCGACGGCGGCGAGGATCGCGGGGAGTCGGTCGGAGATATGGTGGAAGGCGAAGATCTGGCCGGAGAAGAACGCCATCGCGTCGAGCTGCTCCGAGGCGAGCCCCATCTCGAGGGCATCCGCCGCCTGCGCCTCGGCCGCGGCGAGGTCGCCGCTGAGCGCGGTGCGCGCGGCCCGCCAGGTGCGGACCAACCACATCCGGGCGGGGTGCGAGAGCGCCGAGGCCAACTGCTCGGACCGGTCGAGGGCCGAGTCCGCGACGGCGAAGTCCCCGACCGTCATCGCCGACTGGGCGACGGCGATCGCGGAGTTGAGCTGGAGCTCGGGATCGATCCGCGAGTTCGCGAGTGCGTCGACCCGCTGGGCGAGCTCGAAGGTCCCCACCGGATCGGCGAAGGTCGCGTAGAGCACCGAGTACCGATGGCACAGGATCTCGCCGAGCAGGGCGGGGTCGTCGAGGTCCTCGGCGATCTGCAACGCCTGCTCGCTGCGCCGGAGCGCGTCCTTGCGTCGCAACGGGTCGCGGACGTTCTCCATCGCCCACAACCCCAGGATCCGGGCACGTGACGGGTCGTGGCGAGCGTCGCCGTCGTCGGCGAGCATGGCCAGGGCCGTCTCGATCACCGCGACCCGGTCGCGGTCGACCTCGGCGATGCTGGAGTACCACCCGCGGTTGTTGGCCACCGCCGCGCGGACGAGGCGGTCGACGTCGCCGGCCCGGCTCGCCAACCGGGCGGCCTCGAGGAGGTCGGCGCGGTAGTCGATGCCCGCGCGGAAGCCCGCCTCCCCGAGGCCGACGTAGACCTCGCAGCGCTGCCACGGCGGCGAGGTCGGGGTGAGCAGGTCTCGCGCCTGTTGGTAGAGCGTCAGGGCCGCGGCGGGCGCCCGCTGCTCCATCGACATCGTCGCGGCGGCCAGCAGGTGGGGGACCACCACGTCGGCGCTCACCAGTCCGAGGGCCCCGACGTGGTGCCGGGCGATGAGGTGGAGACGATCGGGGAGGTGGGGGTGGTCGTCGACCGCTGCCGCGACCCGCAGGTGCAGCCGGGCGCGGCGCAGCGGAGGGATCTGCTGGAGCACGACGGCATGGACCAGCGCGTGCCGGAAGCGGAACCGCAGGGGGGTGGCGCCGAGCGGGACCAGGAGCCGGCGGTGCTGGCCGAGCGCCAGGAACTCGTCGACCTCCTGCGGGCCACGGTCGGCGGCGAGCCCGACGAGGAGGGGATCGAAGTCCTCTCCGACGACCGCGGCGAGGTCGAGCAGTTCCCGCGCCGGGGCGGGTAGCCGCCCCAGGTGGGACTCCACGATCGTGGCGAGGCTCGGCGGCACCGTGCCCGTGATCAGCGCATCGGCGGTGTCGTCGCCGCGGGACGCGAGGTGCCGGGTCGCCTCGAGCACGAGCAGCGGGTTGCCGGCGGTGGCGGTGAGCATCCCGTCGAGGGCCGGGTGGTCGGGGTGCGGCACCGCCGACCCGTCGTCGAGGGCGGTCCGCATCAGGTCGGCGACCTCGGCCCGGCCGAGTCCCTCGAGCGGGACGTGGACGACGGTCTGCGACGGGGTGGTCGCGGAGGCGATCAGGTCGGGGCCGGAGCCATGGAGGCTCTCCCCGAGGCGCAGGGTGACGACCCACAGCACCGGGAGCTCCACGGACTGGTCCCACAGCGCCCGCAACAGGCGCAGGGAGTCGGTGTCGGACCACTGCAGATCGTCGATCACCAGGCACACCGGCCCGGACTCGGTGATCTGACGCAACCATTCGATCATGCCCTGCTGGAGTTGGTTGCGCTCGACCTGGGGGTCCAGCGGGATCGCGCTCGCCGGGGTCGGGTCCGCGGGGTCGGTCAGGACGTCGGGGACGAGGCGGGTGAGGACCGCGGCGTCACCGGTGAAGCGGTGGGCGAGGGCCGGCGGCGACAGGCCCACGCAGCCGCTGCGGATCAGCTGCGCCACGGGCTCGAAGGGCACTCCGCCGTCGGCGTGGCAACGCGCTCCGTGCACGGCACCGGTTCCCAGCGCCCGGACGAACAGGGATGCCAGGTAGGTCTTCCCGATCCCGGGCTCCCCGGTGATCACGGCGACCCGCTGGTGGGTCCGGGCCTCGCGCCACAACCGGGTCAGGACGGTCCACTCCTCCTCACGCCCGGCGAGTTCGGGCGACCGGAGCGGATCGCTCCCCGGCTGATCGCGGTGGTCCACGGTGGGCCCGTCCTGCAGGATCTCCTGGTGGATCTGCTGCAACCGTACGGTGGGCTCGAGCCCGAGGTGGTCGACCAGCTCCTCGCGGGCCCGCACGAAGGTCGCCAGGGCCTCCCCCCGCCGACCGGCCCGGTGCAGGGCGGTCATCAGCTGGCCCCAGTGGCGTTCGTTGAGCGGGTTGGCGCCGACGGCGTCGCGCAGCAGGGGGAGCGCCGCTTCCGGCTGCTCGGCGGCGAGGTGGGCGTCGGCCAACCGGGTCACCGCCTGCTCGCGCAGCAGGTCGAGCCGTGACCGGTGGGCGAGCAACGAGGCGCTCAGGGGGAGGTTCTCGAGGACGTCGCCGCGCCACAGCCCCAGCGCCTCGCGCATCATCGCGACGACCGACTCCGGATGCTGCCCGCGACGTTCGCCGTCCCGCAGCAGCTGCTCGAACCTACCGACGTCGGTGGTGACCAGGTCGGGGTCGAGCTGGTAACCACCCGCGGTGTGGACGATCGGCAGGCCGGTCGCCTGGCGCAGTCGCGAGACGTGCGCCTGGAGGGCGTGCATCGGGTCGCTCGGCGGTGACTCCCACAGCTCGTCGGCGAGGACGTCCGCGCTCGTGGGGGTGCCCAGGGCGAGAGCGAGGTGGGCCAGGACCAACGCCTGCTTCTCACTGCGGACCGGTCGGTGGGCGCCGTCGACGAGAACTCCGACCGTGCCCAGGACCACGACCTCGGCCAACATTCCCCTCCTGCCGCCGGACGCCGCCACCCTAGCGAGCCGGACGCCCGGCCGGGTGGGGAACCGCGAAGTCCGTCGGGATCACTGTGAGCGACCTGTGAGCGACCCGTGTCACGGTGCACGCCGGGGCGTTCCGCCCGGCCAGCGCCGAAGGAAGGATGATCGACCATGACGGGGACCATGATGCGGCGGATCCGCCGCCGTCCGGGTGGGGTCCGGCGACACCGGCTCGTGACGGTGCCGACCGCACTCGCGACCGCGTTGGCCGGAGCGGCCCTGGGTGCCGGGGCGCCCGCAGTGGCAGCGGACCCGCCCGCGCACACGGTGCAGGTGAGCGTGCGGACCGGTGGCTTCGCCCCCGGTTACGGCAGCAACGGTGTCACCGCCACCACGCGGCTGCTCAGCGCAAACGGCCGCTACGTCGTCTACGCGGCCAGTGGGCCGGTCGTGCCCGGTCAGCAGCAGCTGAGCTTCCAGATCGTCCGCCGCGATCGGCAGTTGGGGACCACGACGCTGATCTCGCGCAGCACCGGTGGCGCCATCGGGAACGGCAACAGCTACGACCCCTCGATCAGTGCCGACGGGCAGGTCGTCGCCTTCCGGTCCGCCGCCAGCAACCTGGTGCCGGGCGACACCAACGGCACCACCGACATCTTCGTCCACGACGTCCGCACCGGCCGTACGACGCGGGCCAGCGTCACGAGCGCCGGCGCCCAGGTGCCCACCGGCCAGGTCGCCGGCGACGACGTGGTCGGACCCCCGACCATCAGCGCCGACGGACGGTGGGTCGGCTTCACCTCTCGGGTGAGCGGCTACACCTCCGACGACACGACCGGGGTCAACGCCTACCTGCACGACCGGATCACCGGCACCATCGAGGTCGTGAGCCGGCACGCCGGCGGCGCGGTCGGGAGCGCCCACGTTTCCACGGCCGTGGTCCCGAGCGCGAACGGCGACCTCGTGGCCTTCCAGTCCCTCGACGACCTGGTGCCCGGCGCGGCCAACGCCAAGATCGACGTCTTCGTGCGCGACCGCCGGGCCGGGCAGGAGGGCACCACCCAGGTCGGGGGCGCCGAGCACCGCGATCTCCGCCAGGCGATGACGCCGAACGGCCGCTACGTCGTGTTCGACAGCGCCGATGCGGTCGTCCCCGGTGACACGAACGCCAAGTCCGACGTGTTCGTCCATGACCGGGTCACCGGAGCCTACGAGCGCGTCAGCGTGAGCAGCGCCGGCGCCCAGGGCAACGGGGACAGCACCCACGGCTCGATCAGCGACGACGGGCGGTACGTCACGTTCCTCTCGGCCGCGACGAACCTCGTCGGTGGGGACACCAATGCCACTGCCGACGTCTTCCGCCACGACCGGCAGACCGGACGCACGATCCGGGTCAACGTGCACGACCGGGGTGCGCAGGCCACCGCCGCGACCTCGGGCCCGGCGGTCAGCGGCGACGGACAGCACGTGGCGTTCAACAGCTACGCCCGGCTGACCACGACCGTCACCCATGGCTACCAGCAGTTCTACGTCCGCGATCTCGCCGGCCGCTACCCGGCGCTGCTCGCGCGGATCGGTGCGCTGCCCCGCGCGGCGTACCCCACGCTCCCCCGCCGGATCGCCACGCGCGACATCCGCACCGGGCCGCCGCTGGTGATCACCTGGCAGCCTGTGGGCAAACCGA
>Ga0079224_100012577_pt1 | contig 11727 bp, 10 predicted proteins | sample Stecom2015_FD_80414 | JGI IMG/M metagenome (GOLD analysis project Ga0079224, IMG submission 80414) | Agricultural soil microbial communities from Utah to study Nitrogen management - Steer compost 2015 | ecosystem: Environmental > Terrestrial > Soil > Agricultural land | place: USA: Utah...
CCCCCCCTGGTGCCCGGTTCCCGTCCCGTTTCCGCCGGATGGATCCTCACCGCAGGCGGTCGTGGTCCAGGCGATTGCGCAAACGACGACGAGCAACGCGCGCAGGCGACTCATGTTTCTCTCCCGGGCTCCGAAGAAGAAACATGTTCGGGGATGGAACCGGCCCCGTCAAGAGTACCGAGAGCCCACGCCCCCCGCCGCGCGCTTCAAAATTCCTTGCCCTCGAACTGGGCCTCGCGCTCCACGATGGCGCCGCCCACCATCGAGGTGTAGTCCGGCTGGACGACGACCTTGTAGGTCTTGCCGGGCTCCGTCGCGAAATTGAGTTCGAGGTCCACCCGATCCATGTAGCCGGCCGGACGGAAAGCCCGCCGCACACCGTAGTTCTGGCGTCGATTGAAGCCGTCGATGCGGAAGTAGCGCTTCTCCGGCGACGCCACGGGCTGGTCGAACCGCAGCCGTACGAAGCCCTGGCCGATGAGCTCGGCCTCGAGGAGGTTGAGCGGGGGTACCACCTTCAGGACCTGCGGGAAGCTCTGGAGCATCCCCTGGGGCGACGGGGTCCGCACCACGACGCGGTAGTCGCCGGGCGTGTTCGCCATGGAGGGCGGGAGGGTGAAGACCAGGCGCGTGAAGGTGCTCTTGCTCCAGTCGATGGGATGCTCGACGTCGTTGATGAAGAGGAGGCTGTGGTCCTTGTAGAAGCCGTTGCCCTGGCTGCTCACCTCCACGCTCTTCTCCGCCGCGGTGATCAGGGAGGGGTTGAGCTGGCCGAGGACCGGGGTCAGGCGATCGTCGGTGACGGTGAAGACCGGGCCCTCCACCGAATAGCGGCCGTCCGGCGAATCCACCGTGATCAGCGTCGGCCCCGTCTTCGCCGTGAACGGAACGTCGGTCTCGAACCACGTGCCGCCGGAGTCCGCAGCCACACCCTTCGCCTCGATGGTCGGCCGGTCCGAGCCCTCCGTCGCCACGAAGAAGATGGAGTTCTTCGGACCCACGGGGCTGAGGTTCTTTCCCTTGATCCGGATGCGGAAGGCCGGGCCGCCGCGATCGGGGTCGATGCTCTCGACCACCGGCGGGCCGCCGGGCTCTTCGTATCCTCCCGCCCCGCCGACGCCGTCGCCGCCGGCGCCGCCCACGCCCGGATCGTCCCCGTCGGGCTTTTCGGAGTCGCCGCAGGCAACGAGGGACAGGGCCAGAACACCCAGAAGGGCGAAGATCCAACGACGCATACCCATTCAAACCTCTACGCGAACGGTCGAAACAGTTTTCCGGTCGGGCCGCACCCGGTCAAGCGCGGGCCACGAGAGCGATGCGCGCCTTGTCGGCCAGGCGGACGGTTTCCTCCTCGTCCAGCAGATAGGTGCGGCCGGCGGGAAAGGCCATGGCCACCGCGCCCGCTTCCTGCAAGGTCCGGATGGTGGTCGGCCCGAGGGTGGGAAGGTCGAAGCGCGGGTCCTGGCCCGGCTTGGCCACCTTCACCACCACGAAGCCCTTGCCACCGACCTCGCCGGCCCGGCGGATGCAGCGATCGGTCCCTTCCATCGCCTCCACGGCGACCACGTTGCCCTTCTTGATGCACACGGTCTGCCCGACGTCGGCGGCGCTCACCGCCTGGGCGACCTCCCAGCCGAGCCGAACGTCCTCCAAGACCTCCTCGGAGGGTCGGGTGCGGGTGAGGATTCCCTCCCGCGCCAGGAGTTCGGGACAGATGGTGGCCGGATCGATGATCGCCACCCCCTCCTCCTCGAACATCGAGGCGACGGTGCGCAGCAGGTCGTCGTTGCCCCACTTCCGCAGCTTCGGCGCGTGCTTGAGGGCGAGCAGATCCGGCCGCAATCCGCCGAAGATCCGTACCTTGGCGATCCCGCCCGCCATCGCCGCCTCGGTCACGCCCTCCTCCCGGAAGGCCCGGACCATCTTGCCGAGCTGGCCGAGCTTGACCCAGGTGACGGAATCGCAGTGGTCAGCGATGGAAGGATCGGTCTCGCCCTCGTGCGCCACGGCCACCACGCGCCGGCCGGCGCGCCGCGCCGCATCCGCGAAGCGCAGGGGGAAGACTCCGTTGCCTGCAATCAATCCGATCGGCGGCTGGCTCATCGTCGGGTCACCCCGCGCTGCGATCCCTCCACGAAGCGGAGCAGGTGTTCCACGTTCGGATCGTCGGGGATCTCCGCGCGCACCCGGGACATCGCCTCCCTAAGCCCGAGCTTCATGCGGAAGAGGATGCGGTAGGCCTTCTTGATGTTGCGGATCTGCTCTTCCGAGAATCCGTGCCGCATCAGTCCCACGGTATTGAGACCCGCGAGCTGGGCCCGGTGGCCGGAGACCGTGCAGAACGGCGGAACGTCCATGCCGATCATCGAGCCTCCGGAGACGAAGGCGTGGCGGCCGATGCGCACGAACTGGTGCACGCCCGAAATCCCTCCGAAGATCGCGAAGTCCTCCACGTGCACGTGGCCGGCGAGCATGGCGCCGCTGGCGAGGATCACGCGGTCGCCGAGGACGACGTCGTGGGCCACGTGCGAGTAGGCCATCAGCAGGCAGTTGCGCCCGACGCGCGTCACCCCACCGCCCTGCTCCGTACCGATGTGCACCGAAGCAAACTCGCGGATGACGGTGCCCTCGCCGATCTCCAGCCGGGTGGTCTCGCCCTTGTACTTCAGATCCTGCGGGACGGCGCCGACGGAGGCGTGGTGGAAGATCACGACGCCCTTGCCGATGGTGGTCCGCCCCTCGACCACGGCGTGGGGGCCGATCCGCACGCCCTCGTCGGCCTTCACGTGCGGTCCGATCACCGCGTAGGGCCCCACCTCCACGGTGGGATGGAGTTCGGCGCGGGGCGAGACGATCGCTGTGGGGTGGATGGCCATGGAAACCTACCGATCCGCGAGGGTGGCCGTGATGTGCGCCTCCGCCACGAGTGTCCCCGCGATGGTCGCCCGGCCGAAGATCTTCCAGACCGGCCCCTTGCGCCGCTCGATGGTGGCCTCGAGATCGAGGCGGTCGCCAGGCCGCACCGGCCGCTTGAAGCGCACGCCGTCGATCGCCGCGAGGTACATCACCTTCGAGTCCAGGTTCGCCGGCTCGGTCAGGAAGGCGAGGATGGCGCCGGCCTGCGCGAGCGCCTCCAGGGTGAGCACCCCGGGCATCACCGGATTGCCGGGGAAGTGCCCTTCGAAGAAGGGCTCGTTGAAGCTCACGTTCTTGTAGGCCAAGACCCGCGCGCCCGGCTCCACCTCGACGATGCGATCGACCAGGAGGAAGGGATAGCGGTGGGGGAGGATCTCGAGGATCCTGCGGAAGTCGCCCTCTCTCTCCATCATCGCTTCTCGAGCTCCTCGATCCGCTTCTTCAGCTCGCGGACCTGCTTGAGTAGTTCGGGGAGGCGCTGGCGCGCGGCCTGCTCACGCAGCCAGTGCGCCTGCCTCACCGCCGGGTAGCCGCCGCTCTCGCTGCCCGGGGCGAGGTCGGTCATCACGCGGCTGCCGGCGGCCACCTTCGCGCCGGCGCCGAGGTCGAGGTGGCCGATCACGCCCACCTGCCCGCCGAGCACCACGCCGGGGCCGAGCTTGGTGGAGCCCGCCACCGCGGAGCAGCCGGCCAGGAGGCTGAGCGGTCCGACCTCGACGTTGTGGGCGATCATGACCAGGTCGTCGAGCTTGGCGCCGTCGCCGACCTGGGTATCGCCCACGGTGCCCCGGTCGATGCAGGTGTTGGCGCCCACCTCGACGTCGGCGCCGATCACCACCTTGCCGATCTGCGGAACCTTGAAGTGGCGAGGTCCGCGGGGGCCGTTCTTCTCGAAGGCGAAGCCGTAGCCGTCCCCGCCGATGATGGCGCCGGGCTGGATGATCGTCCGCGGGCCGATGACGCAGCCCTCGCGCACCACCACGCCCGGATAGAGGATGCAGTCCTCGCCGATGGTCACGCCGTCGAGGATGGCGCAATGCGCGTGGATCACGGTGCGCGCGCCGATCCGGGCACCCCGCCCCACGTAGGCGAAGGGGAGGACGGTGGCGGTGGGATCCACCTCGGCCCCCTCCTCCACCGCGGCCCGCGGGTCGACGCCCGCCGGGTAGGTGGGCGGCCGGTGAAAGCGCGTGGAGACCTTGGCGAAGGCGAGATAGGGCTCGTCGCAGACGAGGAGGCTCACCCCCTCGGGCACCTCGCCCTCCGCATCCCGCGGACCGACGATCACCGCCCCCGCGCGCGTGGCGAGGAAGGCCTTCTTGTAGCGGCGGTTCGTGTAGAAGCTGATGTGGGACGGACCGGCGCGATCGAGCGTCTCCACTCCGACGATGCCGACGGAATCGTCGCCGACGACCCGGCCACCGAGTTCGGCCGCGAGGTCGCGAAGAAGAACCTCCATGTCACTTGCCCTTGTGCGCGGCGTCGTAGCGGCGCACCAGTTCGTTGGTGAGATCGAGCGCGGCCGGGGCGTGCAGGATGCCGGACTCGTTCGCCTCGAAGACGAAGTCGAATCCTTCCTTCTCGGCGATCTCCCCGATGATCTTCCGCATCCGCCCGAAGATCTCCTGGGTGACCTGCCGCTCCTCCTCGGCGAGTTCCCGCTGGAGCTGCGCCGCGAGGTTGGAGTACCGCATCATCTCCTTGTCGAGCTCCTCCAGCCGCTGGCGCAGGGTGGCTTCGTCCATGGCCAGCCGCTTCTTCTCGAGCTCCTCCTGCTTCGCCCGCAGGGCCTCCTTCTCCTTGTCGAGCTGGGCCTGGCTCTTTTCGAGCCGCGCCTGCAGGCGGGCCTTCGCGGCTTTGCCCTCCTGGACCTCGTTGAGCGCCCGCTGGAGGTCGACGTAGCCGATCTTGAGATCGGCCAGGGCGAACCCCGGCGCGGCCAGGGCGACCAGGGCGATGAAGGAAAGGACGATTCGACGCATCTTCGCACTCCTGCCGTGCGGCGCTCCCACCACGCCGTGCGGTTCTAGCACCCTCCGAGCGGGGGTCAAGACGCGATCCTCGGTCCCCCGTCAGAAGCTGTTGCCGATGGTGAACTCGAAGAGGATACCCTCGTCTTCCGGCCGGCGGGTGAGCGGGATGCCCCATTCGAAGCGCAGCGGGCCGAGGGGGGAGAACCAGCGGATCCCGAAGCCGACGGAGTGGAACATCCCGAGCGGCAGATCCTTCTCCCGGAACTCGAAGAAATCCTCGTCCACCCCGAAGGCGTTGCCCAGGTCGTAGAAGACCACGCCCCGGACGCCCAGGCGGTCCAGGATGGGGAACTCCAGCTCGTTGTTGATGACGAGCTGCTTGTTGCCGCCGACCTGGAAGCGGAAGGTGGAGGCCTGTGGATCGGTGCCGCTGACCGCCACGGGGACGGTGGGCGAGATGGTGCGCAGGGTGTAGCCCCGCACGGAATTGATGCCTCCCACGAAGTAGAGTTCGGAGATGGGGATGTTCTTCCCCTGGATGTAGCCGATGGTGCCCTGCACCTTGAAGACGAGGCGCAGAGGGAGTTCGAAGTACCAGCGGGTGACGCCGGTGTAGCGGGTGTAGTCGATCTCGGAGAGGGGCGGCGGCAGCGTCCGCTCCACCGAAGCCGACTGCACGAAGCCGCGCGAGGGGAAGAGACGGTTGTTCCGCGTATCCCAGTTCAGCGTCAGCCGGCCCGAGGAGGCCACGCCGCTGAAAAAGCGCCCGAACAGCGGGACCGATCCCACCAGCGAACCGCCCGAGACCACTTCCACGTCCTCGGCGGTGAGCGTGAGATAGAGGCGGAGGTCGTCGTCCTCGAGGAAGGGGATCGGGTGGCCGAAGGTGAGGTCGCCGCCGGTCGCGTTGCGCCGAAAGCCGCCGTAGTCGAGCTCGGTGCGGTAGAGGTTGATCGCGGCGGTCCAGAGCGTGTCGAGGAAGTAGGGCTCGACCACCTGGAGCTGCACGAACTGCCGCAGGCTCGAGATCTGCGCCTGGAGCGTGACGCTCTGGCCCCAGCCGAAGAAGTTGGTCTGGCTGATCTGCGCCGTGCCGATGAAGCTCTCGATGGAGGAGAAACCCGCCCCGAGCTGGAGCGTGCCGGTGGGCCGTTCCTTCACCCGCACCACCGCCACGATCAGCTCGTCGGTCGAGCCCTTGCGCGTCTCGATCTCGACCATCCCGGTCATGGGATCGGGCTCGAAGTAGCCCAGCGCCGTCACCCGTGTCTTCGACCGCTCGAGCGCCGTGCCGCTGTAGTACTCGCCCTCGTAGATGCGCAGCTCGCGCCGGATCACCTTGTCGCGCGTCTTGTCGTTCCCCTCGATCTCGATCCGCTCCCAGCGGACCTTCTTGCCCTTCTCGATGTCGAAGGTGACGTCCACGCGCCGCGCCTCGGGATCGACGCGTGTGAGGGGCGTGACGTTGACGTAGGCGTAGGCCTCGTCGTGGTAGAGGCGGGTCAGCCGCTGGATGTCGGCCTGCAGCTTGGAGCGGGAGAAGATCTGGCCGGTCTTCACCTCCATCCGGGAGGCCAGATCTTCCTTGGTGGTGAGGATGTCGCCGGAGAAATCGATCGACCCCACCGCATACTGCTCGCCCTCCTCCACCGGAATGGTGATGGTGATGAAGCGCATGTCCGGCGAGATCGCCACGGTGGGGCGGTCGACACGGACGTTGATGTAGCCGCGGTCGTAGTAGACGCCGCTGATGGCGTAGAGGTCGCGCTCGAAGACCTCCTCGCGGTAGGTCCCCGCGCCGGTGAGGAAGGAGAGGAAGTTCCCCTCCTTGGTGTACATCGCGTCCTTGAGGTCGTCGTCGGGAACGTTGACGTTGCCGACGAAGTCGATCCGGCGCACCTCGACCTTGGCGTTCTCGCGCACCTCGAAGATCACCGCGACCTGGTTGTCCGGGCGCTCCTCCACGCGGTAATCCACCGAGACGAGGAAAAAGCCCTTCTCCACGTACTGTTGGGCGATCTTGCTCGCGTTGCGGCGCAGCGCCGCGCGGTTGAAGACCTGGTAAGGACGGACGTCGAGCTGCTCCTCGAGATCGGCGGTGGAGATGGACTCGTTGCCCACGATCTGCACGGACTCGATCGCCGGCTTCTCCACGACGGTCACCGTGAGGACGATCCCGTCGGGCGCGCGGCGGGCGTCCACGCGCACGTCGGAGAAGAAGCCCAGGGCGAAGATCCGCCGGATGTCGTCTGCCACCGCCGCCCGGTCGAAGGGATCGCCGACGCGGGTGCGCATGGCCTGGCGGATGGCCTCGGGCTCCGCGCGCAGCGCCCCCTCGACCTCGATCGCGACCACCCGCTCCGCCTCCGCCACCGCGCGCCACGGCCGCCCCGGAGCCGTCTCGGCCCCGACCGGCGCGGGAGCGGCGGCGAGGAGGGCTGCGAGGATCGCCGCGACGATGACAGGGAGGAGGCGTGGGGCCATGAATCCGATCGATGAAAATCCCTTGGAGCCGCGGACCATAGGCCGTCCGGCTCTTTGGAGACAAGAGGAAAGCCCGTGAGAAGTTGGCTCTCCCGCTGGCGGCGCCGCAGAGCGACCGCTCCCGCCGCGCCGCCCTGGATCGACGGACTGGACGCGCAGGACGAGGCCGCCCGCGCCGAGGACCGGGAGGCGGCCCGCCAGATCGCGCGCGCGATGCACGGCCACGCCCTACCTCCGGCGGGTCTCGAGCGCCGCGCGACCGCGGCGACGCACGCCGCGCGCCGGCGCCGCCCCGACGAACTCGCGGAGGCGATCGAAGGACTCCCCTACCCCTGGGCGCTCCGGCTCGCCGAACGCCTCGCGGCGCGCCCGGGGCTGGATCGCGCCGGCCTGGGAGAGACGGCCCGCCGCGTGGTCCTCGAAACGCCGGGCCGCGACGCGGCGCTCGCCGCTCTGGCCCTCCTCTCCCTCGCCCCCTCCCCGGCGGACGTCGACCTTCTCGAACGGGCGGCGCGCTCCGCGGTCGGCGCCCCGGCCGCCGCGCGCGTGGCCGGAGCCCTGCCCGGCGACGCCGGCCGCTCGGCCCTGCTGGCGGTGATCCGCCGGGCCGAGGGCGTGGGGCGCGCGCTCGCGATCGAGGAGCGATTGCGCAGCCGCCCGCCGGGCGACGATGCCGCGCTCCTCCTGGAGCTGACCGCGGGAATCGACGATCCCCTCGACCGCGCCTGGGCCGCCGTCCCCCTGCTCGAAGCGATCGATCCGGACGCCCTGCTCGCGAGCCGGCCGGACCTCGCCGAAGCGCTCGCGCGCGCGGTGGAATCCACCGCGCGCGGCGGGTGGCACGGCGGTCCGGGACCCGGTTTGGGCAGGCTGCCGGGGAGCCAACGCGCGGCACTCTGCCTTCTGCGCGGCGAGGTGGAGGCGGCGCTGCGGACGCGGGTGGCCCGCGCGGTGGTCGAAGCCCACCCCGCCGCCGCCGGCGAGGTGCTCCGGCTCGCCGACCAGGTTCTCGCCGCCGCGGATTAATCGCCCGCGACCACCCGCCCCTCCTCCATGCGGAGGCGGCGCGGGAAGTCGCGCGCCATCGTCTCGTTGTGCGTGACGACGAGGGCGGTGATCCCCATCTCGCGGTTGAGCTCCAGGATGAGATCCTGGATGGCCCGCCCCGTCTTGGGGTCGAGGTTGCCCGTGGGTTCGTCGGCGAGGAGGATGCGCGGGCGCGTGGCCAGCGCGCGCGCGAGCGCCACGCGCTGCTGCTCCCCGCCGGAGAGCTCGCCCGGCCTATGCTCCAGGCGGTCGCCCAGCCCCACCCGCTCGAGCATCCCCGCGGCCTCCTGCTCGGCGCGCCGCCGCTCCATGCGCCGCACGAGCAGGGGCATCATCGCATTCTCGAGGGCGGTGAAGTCGGGCAGGAGGTAGTGCGACTGGAAGACGAAGCCGATGGTGCGGTTGCGAAAGTCGGCGAGCTCGACCTCGTCCTTGGTCGAGAGCGGTTCCCCCTCGAAGCGGATCTCCCCCGAGGTGGGGGCGTCGAGGGTGCCAAGCAGGTGCAGAAGCGTGCTCTTGCCGGCGCCGGACTTGCCGAGGAGCGCGACCACCTCGCCCTCGTGAAGGCGCAGATCCACGCCGCGCAGCACCTCGATCCGCCCCTTCTCCGGGAGCCAGTAGTCCTTGCGGAGGTCCACGGCCTCGAGCAGAGGGAGGCGGCCGTTCGTCTCACTCATTGCGCAGCCCCTCCACCGGCCGCAGCCGTGCCGCATAGAGCGCGGGGAAGATCGTCGCCAGATAGGCGAGGACGATCGCCGCGAGCCCGACGAGCCCGAACTGCGCGAGATCGATTTTCACGGGGAGATGCGAGATGTAATACACCTCGGGATCGAGGGGGATCGGGAAGATCGAGATGGCGGTGCACAGGATCAGGCCGAGCGCCAGCCCCACGGCCGTGCCGATCCCGCCGATCGCGAGGCCCTCCAGTACGAAGACCTTCATCACCTGGTTGTCGCGCGCCCCCATCGACTTGAGGATGGAGATCTCCTTGCCCTTCTCCAGCACCAGCATGACGAGGGTGGAGAGGATGTTGAAGCAGGCCACCAGGATGATGAAGGCGAGGATGACGGCCATCACCACCTTCTCCAGCTTGAGCGCGGAGAAGAGGTTGCGGTTCATCTCGCCCCAATCCTTGACGCGGAAGGGATAACCCTCGAGCCGGCCGAGCACGTTGCGGGAGATGCGGCGGGCGTCGTCGATGTCGTCGACCTTCATCTCGAGCCCCGACACCGAGCCGCCCATCTTGAAGAAGGCCTGGGCGCGATCGAGCGCCACGTAGGCGAACTTCGAATCGTACTCGTACATCCCCGAGTAGAAGACGCCCGCCACGCGGAACTGCATGCTCTTGGGCTGCGGCCCCATCGGACCGAGATCGCCGCCCAAAGGCGAGACGACCATCACCGGGTCGCCCACGAAGATCCGGAGCTGCCGCGCGAGCTCACGCCCGACGAGGATGCCGGGCAGCCGGTTCGGCTCCTCGCCCCGCACGGGGATGCGGGAGGGATCGGCCAGATACTCCATGCTCCCCTCGACGATCTCGCGGGGGAGCTCGGTGACGTCGCCCACCGTCTCCGGATCGATGCCCTTGAGCAGGGCGCCGGTGAGGTTGTTGTCGGCGGTGAGCATCACCTCCTGCAGGACGAAGGGCGACACGCCCAGCACGCCGGGCGTCCCGCGGGCCACCTCGGCAGCCTGCTCCCAGTCCTCGAAGATGCCGTACTTGAGCACCACCGCGTGGGCGTTGGTGCCGAGGATCTTCCGCTTGAGGTCGATCTCGAAACCGCTCATCACGGCGAGCACGACGCAGAGGGCCATCACCCCCACCGCCACGCCGCCGATGGAGAGCACGGTCATGATGAGGGTGGGCGAGCGCCGCTGCCGCCGAAGCAGGAGCGCCAGCACCACCACGCCGGGGACGATGCCCAGAACGAGGAGGCCGAGCCCCCAGAGGAGCGGCCGCGAGAGGCGGAGGTGGCTCTTCGCCACGCGGGCTTCCCAGCCGACGGCGAGGTCGATCTCGTGGCCGACCCCGAGCATGTGCGCCAGGGTCGCGCCCACGATGGCGAGGAGGAAGAGCGCTGCGGCGAGGGCGAGCGGGCCGAGGAAGCGCGCGCCTTCGGGGACGAGGTCGAAGAAGGCCGCGGTCGATTCCGCCGCGAGCAACCCGTGCCCCGCCGCGACGGCGAGCAGGAAGCCGGCGAAGAGCTCCCAGAAGCCGATGCGGCGGGTCAGCCCCGCCACGAGCACCCCGCCCCCGAGGGCCAGGCCGACGCCGACCAGGATGCCGATCGCGTCGGAGGTCGCCGCGCGCATCCCGAGCTGGTGGGCCAGAAAGAGGCGCACGGCCCCCTGCCCGGCCAGCGCTCCCACCAGCGCGACCGTGCCGAGCAGCCAGGCGATCGACGAGAAGGCGATCGGGCGCCGCGAAGGCGCCTCGGCCGCGGCGGTCGACGAGGCCGGTTCGCGGGGGGCGATGCTTCGCTGCAAGGCCTTCTCCTTCAGGTCTTCGGCCTGAGAAGCGGGAAGAGGATCACGTCGCGGATCGAGGCGGAATCCGTCAACAGCATGGCCAGGCGGTCGATGCCGATGCCCTCGCCGGCGGTCGGGGGCATGCCGTGCTCGAGCGCGCAGATGTAGTCGGCATCGTAGTCCATCGTCTCCTCGGCGCCCTTCTTCTTCGCCTCGAGCTGGGCGACGAACCGCTGCTCCTGATCGATCGGGTCGTTCAACTCGGAGAAGGCGTTGGCAATTTCCCGGCCGGCCACGTAGAGCTCGAAGCGGTCGGTGTACCGCGGGTCGGCGTCGCTCTTGCGCGCCAGGGGGCTGAGCTCGACCGGGAACTGCGTGACGAAGGTGGGATGCACCAGGCGGTGCTCCACGTGTTCCTCGAAGAGCGCGCCGATGAGCTCGCCCACGCTCATCTGCTCGATCAGGGCGCGATCCACGTCGTCGCCGCGGAGGCTCTCGAGCAGCACCCGCCGCAATTTCTCGGGGTCGTGGAGGTCCGCCTCCCGCAACTTGCCCTCGGTGGATTCGAGCACGGCCTCGGTCATGGTGATGCGCTTCCAGCCGGGACCGAAGTCGATCTCGTGGCCCTGGTAGGAAAGCCGCGTGGCGCCGGCGACCGCCTCCGCCGCCCCCTGCAGCATCTCCTCGGTGAGGTCCATCAGGTCCTCGTAGGTCGCGTGGGCCTGGTAGAACTCCAGCATCGTGAACTCGGGGTTGTGCTGGGTGGAGAGGCCCTCGTTGCGGAAGTTGCGGTTGATCTCGTACACGCGCTCGAACCCGCCGACCAAAAGCCGCTTGA
>Ga0079224_100012578_pt1 | contig 11726 bp, 10 predicted proteins | sample Stecom2015_FD_80414 | JGI IMG/M metagenome (GOLD analysis project Ga0079224, IMG submission 80414) | Agricultural soil microbial communities from Utah to study Nitrogen management - Steer compost 2015 | ecosystem: Environmental > Terrestrial > Soil > Agricultural land | place: USA: Utah...
GGGAGAATATGCTGGAACAGGGTGTAGCGCCGCCCAACGCCCTTGAGCGATTCTTCGAGCACGCGTTCGGGGCGTGGCTCGCGGATCCAGGTGTTCGCCATGCGCACTGAGATCAGCGTCATGAACAATAGCGCTGGCAGCAGGAAACAACTGATCTGGCTGGATGTAGCCGGATCGGCGGTCCATGTGTAGAAGAAGCCAGCGGCCATCCCTGCCAGGCTGACGAAGAACAGAATGTGAGAGATACGGCGATAGCGGCTGAGATGCGCTTCATTCGTGACCACGCGCATGAGGTCGAACCTTTCTTCGGAAAAACGTTGCGGAAGTTGTCAGGTGTTCAAACAGCAGAAATACTACCACAGAATCCGCGTTTCGCGGGAATAGACCTTTCGCCCGGACGCGCCCGCCGCGATGCGTCCTGGTCAACCGGGCTGCTCCTGGTATAATTCGCAGCGCATGACCGGGCACTGCCCGGAGCAAGGGTTGAGGAGTGTATGAGCGACAGCAAGCGCACGCAAGAGTGCCCAATTTGTGGCGCGAGCCATCCGCTTTCGTCGCATAATTGTTCAAACTGCGGCGCAGCGCTGCCCGGCGAGCCGGTGCAGGTTGTGCCTGTGCCAGAGCCCGCTGAAACAGACGAGCGCCGCCCGCGCTACGATCCCGCCGAAGGTGACGACGATCTTTACGCCGGTGAGGTGGTCGGTGGTTTGTGGCGCTGGATTGCGGTCGTGGGAATCGTGATCGCGCTGGCGCTGGGGATTGGGATTGGCGTGGGCGCGATGGAGTTGCTGCGCGGTGACGATGAGCCGCCGGAGGAGACCGCTCCGGCGCAGGTCGAACTACTTACCCCGCCGGCGCCGACCGACGCGCTGACGGTCGCTCCTGAGGGAGATGCGCCCCCAGCGCCGACCGAAACGCCTCGACCGACGTTCAACCTGACCACTGTGACACCCGCGCCGCCTTCGCCCACGCCCAGCCCGACCGAAGGGCCGTGTATGCAGACCGCCGGGCAGGGCGACACGATCTACGGCATGGCGATCCGCTGTGGCCATCGCGATCTGTCGGTCGTGGATCTCATTCTGGACGTGAACGACATGAGCGATCCGAACCAGCTCCAACTGGGGCAGACGCTCGAAATCCCGTGGCCGACGCCGACACCTGGCGGCGAGCCGGTTGAGGCGCCGGATGCTGATCCGTCTGACGAAGTGGGCGCGGAAGGCGAAGAGGTCTCCGCGCAGCCGACGATGGCGGTTAACGAGTTCGGCACGCCGGACGCGCTGGCGCAATACCAGAATATCGAGCCCACGTTGCGCCCCGGGATGGCGTGGCATACTGTTCAGGCCGGGGAAACGATCCTCAGCATTGCGACGCAATATGGCGCAGGCATCGAGACGCTCTCTCAGATCAACCCGGAGATCGCGTTCCTTCAGTGTGACTTTGGCTCTCCGACTGGCGGGGAAAATTGTAGCGTTATGCTCAGCCAGGGGCAGCGCGTGCGGGTGCCGGTCCCGCTGCCGACGATGACCTACACGCCCTCGCCGGTCGGGACGCTGACCCCAACCCCAACCCCCACGGCTACCTTCAACGCGCCGTTCTTGCTCTCGCCGGATGATGGCGTCGAATTCCGCGCTGACCAGATGGTGACGCTGCGCTGGGGCGGGACAGGCACGCTCGGCACGAACGAGCGTTATCTGGTGCAGGTGGTTGACCAGGCGTTGGATCGCGAGTATCGCGAACTGGTGACAGGGATATCGCTGATTCTCCCTGCGGAATGGCAGCCTCAGGATGGACGCGCCCATACATTCGAATGGAAGATATCACTCGCGACGATTGGCGCGGACCAAAGCGTCCTGTCAGACGACTATGCGACGGCCCCTCGCAAGTTCATCTGGGCGAGTCGCTAAGATTTGCCGCAGCAGTGAAGGGGGATGCGCGGCCATCAACCCACGAGAGGACACAAGGATGAAGAATCGTCTGTGGATGATCGCATTGATGTGGCTGGCGCTGGCGGTCGCCGGGTGTGACGCGGAGCGTTCCACCGAGCCGACCAGCAGCCCGCCGCCTTCGCCCCCCCCGGCGGAGACTCCCACGCCGCGCGCGGCGCTGGCCGCGTCGACGCAGACGCCGGTAGCGCAGATCCCCACGCCGAGCCCAACGATTCCCCCAACGATCACGCCGACCGGTAGCGCGACACCCGGTCAGCCGACTGGCACGCCGACCGCGACCAGCACGCCCGGACCGTACGAGTACATCATGCAGGCGGGTGATGACTGCATCAGCGTGCTTTACCAGCATGGGTTCAGCGATCTCGATGCGATTGATGCGCTGCTGCAACTAAACAGTCTCAGTGACTGTCGCCAGCTTCCTGGTCCAGGGAACCGGATTCTTGTGCCGCGCCCGACTGCGACTGCCACGCCCGAAGGGTTTGACATCACGCAGACAGCCGTCGCGACCAGCGCCCCGCCAATGGTGACGCTGGCGGTCTCTGGGCCGAGTTACTCAATCCAGAGCTACACCGTGCAGCAGGACGATACGTTGAGCAGTATCGCGATCGCGGTTGATTCGAGCCTGCGCCAGTTGTGCGAGCTAAACGCCGGGCCGGGCGGGATCGACTGTCGCGGTTGCACGTGGCAATCTGCCCATTGCTGTTGCCCGATCGCGCCGCCGCTGTCGGTCGGCCAGCAGATCAACATCCCCGCGCCAACACCGACGCCGACTTTCACGCCGACTTACACCGGCAGCGAGACTCCGACCTCCACGCCGACCCACATGGCGCCGCAGATCGTCTATCCGGCGGCGGGTGCGTCGGTGAGCGGCGCGGTGCGCTTGAGCTGGGTGACGGTCGGCCTGCTGGCTGCGGATGAAGCCTATCTGGTGAGCGTACGTGATGAAGTGACCGGCGAAACATTCAGCGCGATGACGCGCCAGTTGTCATACGATCTGCCCGCCGCGATGCTCCCTGCAGACGGCGCACCGCGCGAATTGGTGTGGCAGGTGTCGGTTGTGCGCCAGGGTGAGAACGGGTTGCTCTACCCGGCGGGCGCGGTCCAGCCGGAGCAGGCGTTCACCTGGCAGGGCTGGGACTAGCCCCGCGCGGGCGCTTGATTACGGCGCGCCTTCCGGGACGCTTTCGAGCGAGACGTTGATGCGCTGGCCGCGTGCCACGCGCGTTTCGACGGTCTTTGGCTCGCACTGGCGGTTGGTCGTTGTGTCGCGGGGATAGGTGACCTCATAGCGATACAGCGCGTCCGGGACGACCTCGATCGATACGGTCTCGCCTTCGCCGACGGTGTGCGTCGTGGCCTGACTTGATGCGGTATCGATCAGCGTGATGGTTGCTGCGCCGCACTCGGTGTTGTTGGCGAAACGCAGCTCAGACTTGGTTGTACAGGCCGCGAGGGCGAGCGCCATCGCCAGCCAGAGCAGGAACATCCCGCGTCGCATGAAGCTATCTCCTGGGGAGTGGGTTCATCGGGCGGAATTATACGGTCCGGCACGGGCGCTGACAAGCGTTTGCGCGGGTTGACGCAGAACAGGCGAGGAGTAATGTCTTCAAATATCCGTGCTGTGGTGTATGAAAACGCGCTGCGCGTGGTCGAGCGCGCCGCGCCGCAGGCCGAGCCGGGCGAAGCGCTGATCCGGCTGCGGCTGGCAGGCATCTGCAACACCGATCTGGAGTTGATGCGCGGCTACAAGGGGTTCAGCGGCACGCTGGGGCACGAGTTCGTCGGCGAGGTAATCGACGGACCGGACGCGTGGCTCGGAAAGCGCGTGGTAGGCGAGATAAACATTAGCTGTGGCGAGTGCGATCTGTGCCGTCGGGGAATGCGGACGCACTGCCGGAACCGTGCGACGCTCGGCCTGATGAACTATGACGGCGCGTTCGCGGATGTGTTCCGGTTGCCGGTCGATAATCTTTGGGCGGTGCCGGACGGTGTTTCTGACGAGCAGGCGGTGTTCGCCGAGCCGCTGGCGGCGGCGTGCGAGGTGCTGGAAGCAGGCGTGATCGCGCCGGAAACGCGCGCGATCGTGCTTGGCGCCGGGAAGCTGGGATTGCTGGTGGCGCAGGTTGTGCGTCTGACTGGGGCGGACCTGACGGTGGTAGCGCGGCGTGATCGCCCGCGATCGCTCCTGGCGCAGTGGGGGATTCCGAGCGCGACGGCGCCAGATCTCGATCCGGGCATGGCGGATGTGGTGATCGATTGTACGGGTAGCGCGGAAGGGTTCGCCACCGCGCTGGATTTGGTGCGCCCGCGCGGCGCGATCATTCTCAAGAGCACTTACGCGGGACTGCCGGAGGCGGATCTGACGCGGGTCGCGGTCGATGAGTTGCGCGTGATCGGCAGCCGGTGCGGGCCGTTTGGCGCGGCACTGCGATTGCTCTCTGACGGGCTGGTCGATCCGCGCCCGATGATCGAAGCGCGCTATCCGTTGGCGGATGCTGAGCAGGCGCTGGCGCGCGCCGCGCAGCCCGGCACGCTGAAAGTGCTACTCATTCCCTGACGGGGGATGTTACACGGGCTGAGGCGAGACTTCGGCGCTGCCGGCGGGCGCGCCGCGTCCGGCGCTTTGATCGGCAAGCGGCAGCGTAAACGTGAACGTTGTGCCGACGCCTGGCTCGCTTTCCACCCACATCTCGCAGCCATGCGCCTCGACGATTCGGCGCGCGATGGACAGGCCAAGCCCGGTCCCAGTTGTCGCGCGGGCGGTTGATGGCGCGCGGAAGAACTTGTCAAAAACACTTTGCCGGTCTTCCTCGTTCAGGCCGGGGCCGGTATCCTGCACGCGGATGACCGCGTGATGGGGTGGCGCAATTTCCTCGCCGTCAGAACGGGCGATCTCGCATACGATGTGCCCGTACTCGCGGTTGTACTTAATCGCGTTGGTCAGCAGGTTTAGCAGCACCTGCTTGATCTTCGCCAGATCGGCGCTGACAGTGAGCGCGCTGCCGTGCACCGCGATCGTGATCCCACGCTCTGCCGCCTGGTGCGAGACCAACTCAACGCAGTCCTCGATCACATCCAGCAGATCACACGGGGACAGTTCAAGCTGCGTCCGCCCAGACTCAAGCCGCGCGAGATCCAGAAAGTCAGTCGCCATCTGAGTCAGACGCTCGGTTTCGGTCTTCAGCGTGGCGACAATCTCGCGGCGGACCGGCTCGGGCAGGGTGGGGCGCTGTAGCAGCGAAGCGCTCGCGTGCAGCGCAGCGAGCGGCGTGCGCAACTCGTGGACCATCTCCGCGACAAAATCGCTCTGCTGGAACAAGCGCGCATTTTGAATGGCGATCGCGGCCTGGTTTGCCAGCGCAGTCAGCGTCTCGACGTCTTCTTGCGTCCACAGTTCGTCGTCGCGCTTGTTGATTGCCTCGACCACGCCGATGACCTCATCATGCAGCTTCATGGGCACGGCGAGCAGGTTGCGCGTGGTAAAGCGCAGGCGCTTATCGACGTTCGCGAACCAGCGCGCATCGCTCTGCGCATCCTCGACCAGCTCTGGCACGCCATGCGTCGCCACCCACCCGGCGAGGCTGCCTTCCATCGGGACAGGAATCGCGGCCATCGCGCTGCCAGAGAGATTTGACGCGGCTTCAAAGCGCAATTCGCCGGTCGCGGGGTCCAGTAACAGGATCGACGCTTCTTCCGTGCCCGTGAGTTCGGTGGCGGCGTAGACGATTCGATTGAGCAGCGCGCCGAGGTCCAGCGTCGAGTTCAACTGGCGGCTGATTTCCATCAGGCGCTCATAGCGCGCGGCGAGCTGTTGGTAGCGGGCGGCGCTGACCTCATCAAGCGGAATGCGGCGTTGCTGGGGAGTCATACGGAATCGCTTTCCAAGGCTTCGGCCAGACGCGGCAGCACATCTACCGCGTCGCCATGAATGACAACCTGTGCCAAGGAGTCTAACGCTGTTTCCACCAGATTGACGAAGATCAGCTTGGCGCCGCCCCGATGCGCGATCACCGGCAGGTCTGCTGCTGGATAGACTTCGAGCGACGAGCCGACGATCAGCATTACATCACAGCGGGCGGCGTCACGGCGCGCCGCGCTCAGCGCCCGCGCCGGAAGCTGCTCGCCGAACAGAATCACATTCGGTTTGAGGGCATGGCCGCAGGCCGGGCAGCGCGGCATGGCGCCCGTCTCCAGATACGCGATCAGGTACGGGCGGCAGTCGTACTCCTGAAAGCAGTGGATACATGTCACGGTGCGCAGATGCCCATGGACTTCGTGGACGTTCTGGCTTCCCGCGCGGCTGTGCAGCAGGTCGATGTTCTGCGTGATGACGCTGCACAGGCTCCCGTTCTGCTCCATGCGCGCCAAAGCGGTATGGGCCGGGTTCGGCTCTGCGTCGAGAATGGTGCGGGCCAGCGGGCGAATCCAGTTGTAAAAACGCGCAGGATTGTGACGGAAGCCATAGATGCTGGCCACCTCTGCCGGGTCGTTAAGCTCCCACAGGCCAGAGCGCGGGCTGCGAAAATCCGGAATGCCAGAATGCGTGCTGATCCCTGCACCGGTGAGCGCAATAGCGCAGCGTGCGTGGCGGAGCAGCGCGCTGGCGGCGGCGAGGGCTGCGTCCGGCGACATCGCTCAGAACCGGTCAGCCGCCAGAGGTGTGGTCGATGAGAGCGAGCGGCGCACGGCGCAAAACCCTGTATGCGTCCCTTTATCCCACATGTACGAGCGCTTCGGCGAACTTGGAATATTGCGTGGCGGCGATTGAGTTTGGTTGGAGCAAAAGCAGCGGCGTGCCGACTTCATCTGCCTGAAAGGCCAGTTCCGGCATCGGGGAAATGATCGCGGTCATTTCGTGCTCAAGCACTTCTTCGGCTTCTTGCCACGGCACCTGCAGGCCAGACTGCGCGCGGTTGACGAGCACGACCAGCATCCGCGACCGCGCGAAATCATGCTGCTCGATCTCATTCATCAACTCGCGGGCCAGCGTCAGCGAAATGCGGTTCGGCTCGACCGCGAGCGTCAGGTGATCCAGTTCTTGCAGCAGGCGCACCGTCAGCCGCGAAAGCCCCGTGCCGAGATCAATGAGCACGTACTGCGCCAGCGCCCGGAGGTGCTGGACGATCGTTGCCGCGCTTTCTGGGTTAACGGTCATTTGCATTTCTTTGGGGCGCGCCGACGACAGTAGCAGCCGCAAGCCGCTGGTGTGATGCACCATTTCGTTTTCGACTGTGCGGCTGGTTAGCTCGCTGGCCGGGCGTGATAGAAGATTGGCCATGCCGGTCGAGCGTCCTGCGCCCAGCGCCAGCCCAAGCGTGCTCTGGCCGGGCCGGAAATCCGCCAGGATCGTGTTCTCGCGCTGAGCGAGGCTGGCGGCGACGTTCAGCGCCAGAGTGGTTATCCCCACGCCACCTTTGGCGCCCAGGAATCCGATCGTGTGCGCCCGATCCGAGCCGGACCGGCGCAGCGCCGCGCTGCGCGCCAAGACTGCTTTCACGCGCGAGGCAAGCTCAGCGGGGTGTGTTGGCTTGGTGAGATAGTCGTCTGCGCCCGCTTCAAACCCAGCAACTTTGTCATCGACCGCCGATTTCGCCGTAAACATGATAATCGGAATCGGCTCAGTGACCGGGTTCTGGCGCAGCCGCCGGCAGACCTCGTACCCATCCATATCCGCCATCATAATGTCGAGGATGATCAGGGACGGCTCCTCGGCCTGGGCCTTGCCAAGCGCCTGACTGCCGCTGTTCGCAACGCTGATTTCATATCCCTGGCGTTGGAGCATCAACCCGATGAGTTTGAGGCTGTCCAAATCATCGTCGACGATTAAAATGCGGTCTGACATCGGCATCACCGTTCATACAATGGCTGGAGCGGGGGGAGGACGCGATCTTCCATGGGCCACCTAGCATCACAATTCGTGGTGCGAAGTCTAGCACGGAAGAACACGCCATGCAAGAGAATAAATAAGATGTCGGGTCTGTTTCAAGGAGCATAAGGCCTTTGCCCACGAGAAAGAGCGATGCTATAATGCTCGCGTGGCTCGCCGGTAAGAGCATCCGTCGCGGCCTGTTAAAGTGGTGGCAACGTAGCCGATTTATCGCAAGGATTACAATCGCTCTCCAGCCTGTAAAGGCAGACCTGCTGTGGACAACCCTGCTTCGTCGCAAGCACCAGGCAACGCCTATCATCCCGAGCTTCTGAACACGATCCGTCAGTTAACCGGCGCGCCGGATGTGACCGCGGTGCTGGCAGCGCTGCTTGGCACCACGCCCGATCCGATCATTATCCTCGACCGCGACCAGCGTGTCCGGCTGCTGAATCCCCCGGCGGAAGCGCTGCTGGAGACGACGTGTGACGTGGCAGTGGGGCGGCCCGCGCGTGAGGTCGTTCCGGACAACGCGCTGCACGACTTGTTGCGGGTGGACGAGTCCTCACAAGAAGCGGCGTCAGCGCAGATTGCAGGCGGGGACGGATTCGTTTATTCGCCACGCGTTGTCGCGATTCGGGGCGAGGATGGTGCGCTGGAAGGGTGGGCGCTGGTTCTGCGCGACATCACCCGCTTCGAGCAGCTCAATCGCAATATGGCTGATTTCCTCAGCACCGTGTCGCACGACATGCGCTCGCCACTGACGTTCATCAAGGGCTATCTTGACATGCTCGGCTTGATCGGCCCGCTGACCGAACGCCAGGAGGCGTTTATCGAGAAGATCACCGGCGGCGTGATGCAGATGGCCGACATGATCGAGAAGATTCTCGATGCGGGGCGGCTTGATCCGCACACGGGACGCTACGAACTCTCCCGCGAGCCGGCAGACATCGGCGAGCTGGCGCAGCGCGCAATGCAAGCGCTGGCCGAACCGGCGCGCAAGAAAGGGCTGGCGCTGTCCGCTGCGATTGCGGACGATCTGCCGATCCTGAACGTCGACAGCGCGCGGCTGGCGAGCGCGTTCTCCAACCTGATCGAAAACGCGGTCAAGTACACGCCTGAAGGCGGCGCGGTCCAGGTCTCGCTTGAGATCGAGCAAGATAATCTGGTGTTCCGCGTGCAGGACAACGGCTACGGCATCGCGGCGGCGGATCAGGCGCGGCTTTTTCAGCGGAATGTCCGGCTGCACCGGCAGGAATGGAAGCAGGTCAAGGGCAGCGGGCTGGGCTTGTTCATTGTCAAGAACGTCGCGCAGCGGCACGGTGGCGACGCCTGGGTCGAAAGTGTCGAGGGGCAAGGAAGCACCTTCGCCCTGGCGATCCCGCTGAATGGTCCGAATCTGCTGGCGGATGACGGCTAAGCCTAAGCGCTGAGACCCCTTTTGACTTATACCCCCACACATCTCTCGGGTGCTATGATGAGCGCGGATGATCTTCGCAGTCCGCGAACACTGCGGAGATTCGGGCTCACACGAAGGAGGAGCCAGAGATGTTGCAGGGTCCTGTTTCCAGCCCCACGTCGTCCGAAAAACAGCCGTCCGCCAGCGCGATGAACGTGGCGTTGTGTCGCGCCGTTGCCGCCCACGATCCGCGTGAGGAAATTCGCGGGCGGGACACGCTCGCAGAGGTTTTTCTCGATCGACCCGCCCGAGAGTCGCTGTACGTGCCGGCGACCCACGCCATTATTCTGAAGAAGCTTGACACCTTTTCACCCGGCACGTACGAATACTTCATCGCGCGTACGGCCTACCTCGACGCCATTGTCGAGCAGGCTCTGCGCGATCACATTCCGCAGATCGTGTTTCTCGGTGCAGGCTATGACACACGGGCGCTGCGGTTCGCCGATCTGATCGGCCCGACGCGTATCTTCGAGCTTGATTCCGAGCCGACGCAGGCCCATAAGCGCACGCTGTTGGCGCAAGCAGATGTGTCTATTCCTGAGGCGCTGCGCTTTGTGCCCACCGACTTAACCCAACAGGATTTGAAGGAGACGCTGGCGCAAGCCGGATATGCGTCCGATCTGCACACTCTGTTTGTTTGGGAAGGCGTGACCTACTATCTGCCGCCCCGTGCAGTTGAAGAGACCCTAGCGTTCGTGCGAGAGAACGCCGCGGCGGGCAGCGTGATTTGTTTTGACTACATGATCACGATCCCGGAAATGGCCGGACGCTATGGCGCGCAACAGGCGCGTGACACGATGCGCACGCTTTATACCGACGAGCCGCTGCTGTTCGATCTGGCCGAGGATCAGGTCGCGGCGTTCCTTGCCGAGCGGGGATTCGACTTGCTGGAACACGCTACAGCCGACAAATTGCGCGAGCGCTATCTGACGCTGCGCGACGGCTCACTGGCGGGGCCGATGCTTGACCTGTTCCGGCTGGCGCAGGCAGCGGTCCGGGCGTGATGCCCCTGTCGCGCGGGTAAATGGAATCACTCTGCGTGAACAAGTGCGAAGAATCCCGGCCAGACCGGGGTTTTTTGGGGTATGATCGGGGCCGAGACGCAGAGGACATCGAGGATCAGACTCATGCCGATACGGGTGTTGTCGGAAGTCGTCGCCGCGCAGATCGCGGCGGGCGAGGTGGTGGAGCGACCGGCGTCGGTCGTCAAGGAACTGATCGAAAACGCACTGGATGCGGATGCCACTTCGATCACCGTCGAGGTCGAAGAAGGCGGGCGGCGGCTGATCCGCGTCAGTGACAACGGCACGGGCATCGCGCCAGATGAGGCGGCGCTGGCGTTTCACCGCCACGCAACGAGCAAACTCGAAACGGTGGACGACCTCAACCGGATCGTAACGCTTGGCTTTCGGGGCGAGGCGCTGGCGAGTATCGCCGCCGTCAGCCGCACGACGATGACCACGCGCTTGCGCGACGGGGAAGCCGGAACCGCGCTCCAGGTCGAAGGCGGCGAGCGGCGTTTTCAGCGTGCGGTTGGCGCGCCAGCGGGCACGGTGATCGAGGTCGAGAACCTGTTTTTCAACACGCCTGCCCGCCTGAAGTTCCTCAAGTCGGACAGCACGGAGCGCCGCCACATCGCGCAGTTGGTCACCAACTACGCGCTCGCGTACCCACAGGTGCGTTTCCGGCTGGCGCAGGAAGGACGCGAGCAGTTTCACAGCACGGGCAGCGGTAAGCTGGCCGACGTGTTGGTCGAGACGCTTGGGCTGGAGACGTTCCACGCCATGCTCGAAGTCGAACCGCAGCCATCGTCCCGCCCGGACCTGCCGCCCGTTGAGGTGCGGGGCTACACATCTCTGCCGCGCTTAACGCGCTCCAACCGGCAGCAGATCGTGCTGTTCGTCAACGGGCGCGCGATCGCCGATCAGAGCCTGACGTACGCGGTGGTCCAGGCGTATCACACGCTGATCCCGGCGGGGCGCTATCCGCTGGCGGTGCTGATGATCCAGCTTGATCCTGAGCAGGTGGATGTTAACGTCCACCCCACAAAAGCGGAAGTGCGCTTTCGGGCGCCGGACGCTGTGTTCTCGGCGGTGCAGCGCGCGGTGCGCCGGGCGGTTGTGGATCAGGCGTCGGTCCCATCGGTGGGTGGCGATCCATACGCCGCTGCCGACCGCGCGTGGAACCCACCGGCTGGCGCCGCGCCAGCACGCCCCCTGGTGCCGGGCGAGCAACAGCTTCGCATGGAGTTGGAGTCGTTCGGGGCGGGGCGCTTTACTCAACAACGCCCGGACATGTCACAGTTTGCGGAGCGGGAAGCGGATACCGCGATCCCGGCAGGTCCGCAGGCGCCTGCCCGCCCGCGCACGCTGCCGGTGCTGCGCGTAGTGGGGCAGGTCGGCGCGATGTACATCGTTGCCGAGGGCCCGGCGGGGCTGTACCTAGTGGATCAGCA
>Ga0079224_100012580_pt1 | contig 11725 bp, 11 predicted proteins | sample Stecom2015_FD_80414 | JGI IMG/M metagenome (GOLD analysis project Ga0079224, IMG submission 80414) | Agricultural soil microbial communities from Utah to study Nitrogen management - Steer compost 2015 | ecosystem: Environmental > Terrestrial > Soil > Agricultural land | place: USA: Utah...
CGGCGAGCAGCGCGGCGGGATCCGCGTACACCGCCTGAGCGCCCGCCTCGATCAACTCGGCCCGACTCGTTCCCCCACACGTCACCGCGACACACGGGATGCCCATCCGCCCGGCGGCGGCGACGTCCCACACCGAATCGCCGACGAAGACCGCGCGGTCAGCGGTGAGGCCACCCGCCGCTAGCGCCGCCTGGACGATGTCCGGCGCCGGTTTGGTTTCCTCGGCATCCGATCCGGACGTCGCACCGGTGATGACGTCATCGACGGCCAACACCCGACGCAAAGCGGCGAGCTCGGTGGCGGAGGCCGAGGAGGCCAGCACCACGCGCAGCGCCCGGTCGGCGCAGGCGCGCAGCAGCGCGGTCGCGCCGGGCAGCGGGCGAAGCCGGCTCCAGTACTCGGCGTACAACGCGAAATGCGCCGCTCGCAGCTGGTCGTCGCGCGACCGGTCGCGCCCCGCGCCGAGCACGTGATCCAGCAGCTTGTCCGCGCCCATCCCGATCGACCGGTGAATGATCGCCATCGGCACGTCATGGCCGGCTTGGCGCAGCGCGGACCACCACGCGGTGGTGTGCAGGTAGGTGGTGTCGACGAGAGTCCCGTCCACGTCGAACAGGACCCCGGCTGGACGTTCCGCTGCCGTCATGGCTGGCTCTTACCCACCCCGGAGCGGCACCCACGTCCCCGGCTCCCCGTGGTTCCCGTGACGGGCGGGTGCCCCGAAAATTTGACTCGCGTCACACGGGTGAATCGGGGAAGCTGGAGGACTGTGGTGACCTCCCGGCCGCGCGCCGCCCTGCTCGTCCTCGCGTACCTCGCCTTCATCAGCTTGGGTCTGCCCGACGGGCTCCTCGGCGTGGCGTGGCCGGCGATCCGTGGCGATTTCGCGGTGGCGACCTCGGCCGTGGGGCTCGTCCGGGCTCAACGCCTACGCGGCCAGCGCCTTCGGCCCACGGCACATGAATTGGCTGCACGCGTTCTTCGGGCTGGGCGTCGCGCTCGGCCCGCTGACCATGACGGCGGTGCTCAGCCTCGGGTTCGCCTGGCGCTGGGGCTATGTGCTCGTCGCGGCCGCCCAGCTCGCCCTCGCGGTCGCGTTCGCGTCCTCCCACGCGGCGTGGAGCCGAGGGCCCCGCGTGGCGGTGGGCACCTCGCCACCGGCCCGCCGCACCCTCGCCCTGCCCGCGGTCTGGTTCGGCGCGCTCGCCTTCGTCGTCTACACCGGTGTCGAGGTCGGTGCGGGCTTGTGGGCGTACCTGCTGCTCACCGAGGGTCGCGGGCTAGCGGGCACCGTCGCGGGCATCTGCGTCTCCGCATATTGGGCGAGCCTGTTCATCGGTCGGCTGGTGCTCGGAGAAGTCTCCGAGCGGCTCGGCCCGCCGCGAGTGCTGCCGGCGAGCCTGGCCGGTATGGTGGCCGGCGCCGCGCTGGTGGCCATGCCGACGGCGGTGAGCGCGGTGGCCGGCCTCGTCCTCATCGGCTTCGCGGAGGCGCCGGTCTTCCCGCTGCTCACCCTGACCACCGCCGACCGAGTCGGCGTGGAGCACGCCGACCGAGCGATCGGCGTGCAGGTCGCCTCCGCCGCGCTCGGCGTCGCGCTCCTCCCTTCCGTGATCGGCGTCGTCATCACGGATGGGGTGAATCGGCTCGGGCCGTCGCTGTTCGTCCTCACGCTCCTGCTGTGCGCCCTGTACGTGGGCGTGACCCGCTTCGCCCGCCACGGCGACCGAGCGGCGGAGACCGCTCACTGACTGTCCACAGCAGACCAATCAAGAGGAAACCGGTCAGTGTGGACCGGTGCGGCCGGTGGTGGACGGCCGATGACGGCGGGCGGGGTCGGTCGCGTTCGGCACCCGATCCTGGTCGATCTCACCTGGCAAACTCGGTGTCGGGCCGTGCCCGAACATGTGCTCTTCGCCCGCCGCCTCGCCGGTGACGTCATCAACCTGCCCGTCCGTGGTCGACCTGGCTACCGCGCGGTTCAGTTCGTGCAGCGGGAGCCGCCGTTCATCGCGCCACGTGCCGTCACTCATGGCCACCTGCTTCCCTCGCCCCGCATGGGCAAAACGTGAGGGGTCCGGTTGCGGACCCCTATGCGTCAAATGTGTTCGGATCCGGTGTCAGGCACACCGTTGGTGTTGCGGCTCTTGTCACGGTTTTCGATGAAGCGTTTGAACCGCTTGAGGTCGTCCTTCACCCGGCGCTCGACGAAACCGAGCTTCTCGCCGGCCATCTCGACAAAGCCCGTCGGCTCGTAATCGATTTCCGCGGTGACACGAGTGTGGTTGTCGTCGATGGGGTCGAAGGAGACCGTTCCCTTCTGGTTGACGCCACCCCTGGCTTCCCAAGCCACCCGCTTCTCGGGAATCAGTTCGACAATCTCCGCGTCAAATTCCCGAGTCAACCCGCCGATGCCGGTGGTCCAGTGGGTGAACTTGTCATTGAGCCTGCGGACCTCGGCGACGCCTTCCATGAACTGCGGAAACTCTTCAAACTGCGTCCACTGGTTATAGGCGGTTCGCACCGGCACCGCGACGTCGATCTGGGCACTAATCGTCGGCATCCCTTTCCCCTTTCACGAGCGGAACGTTGTCAAGCGCGTATGAAACGTCCTGCTCACCACCGTTGTGTCTCGTTCGCGTGCCCCAGCGCCGCCCAGATCTGCGACACCGTCTCGAAGGTGATGTCGTCTGGAAGCTCGTCCAACTGGGCCAGGATGTCGTCCGGGGCATCGTTCTCCTCCGCGTTCCGCCGGAGCACCGCGCGGTCGCCGGGCAGCGCGGAGAGGCTGATGTACCGCCCCAGGCGGCTGCGTTGCTCGACCTCCTCAGTGGTCATGCCCTGCGGGGTTCCCGTGCGGTGGCCCGGTGGGACGATCGCTGTCGCGCCTGGCTGGTCCTCACCAGCGGGCTCCGCCTCGTGCCACTCCTCGGCACGGCTACCGGCGGTGCCGTGGAGAGTGCTCTCCACCTCCCGCAGAAACGCCTCGTCCATCCGCGGACCATGTTTGCTGTTGCCCCGTTCCATGCCTGTTTCGCTACCCTCGGGCTTCTCGCACAAACACCGGGGCGCCGGCGCGCCGACCACACCGCCGTTTCACCACTGCTGTTTCACCAGCTGTTTCACCACCGCTGTGTCAGCGCTGCTGTGTCAGCGCTGCCGTTTCCACACTGTCGTTTGCCTACATCACCTGCCGGGCAACGTGAAGGCGGAGGCGAACACGAGGAGGCGGCGATGCCCGAGCCTGATGACCTGCCGAGCACGGTGCGACGCTCCAACGACAAGGCACAGCGGACGTGGAAGAAGACACACGACGCCGCGGTGCAGACCTACGGGGAAGGGGAGCGGGCGCACCGCACCGCGTACGCCGCGCTCAAGCACTCGTTCGAAAAAGTGGGCGACCATTGGGAGCCGAAAGAAGAAAAAGGGCCAAGCGATCCTCAGGCGGCGCGGGGTGCCACCGCTGAACGCGTGCCCACCGCGGGCGGCGTGAACGTCAACGCGTCCCGACAACACCTCGAAGACATCGCGGCGCGGCTCAACATCCCTGGGCGGACGACCATGCGCAAGGCTGAGCTGGTCGAGGCGATCGGCAAAGCCAACCGGAAGGCGACCGCCGAGGCGCGGGAACGGGAGAAACGCGGCGAGCGGTGAGGCAGGGCGCTACCAGCGCCCGCCGCCGGGCGCTTCAATGTGGACAACCTTGGTCACCGTGAGCTCGTCCAGCAGCTCCGGGCCGTACCCGAAGCCCTGGCCGCTGCCGCGGCGGGGATGCGCGGCTCCCCCCGGCGCGCCCCCGAAGACAGAATTCACCTTCACCGTGCCGACCGGCAGCTCCCGGCAGGCCCGCTGGGCGTGGCTCATCGAGGCGGTGAGGACGGTCGCGGCCAACCCGTACGGGGAGCGGCCGGCCCGCACCAGCGCCTCCTCGAAGGAGTCCACCACCATGACCGAGGCGACCGGGCCAAACGTCTCCTCCCGCATCACCGGCATGTCGTCGGTGCAGTCGACGAGCACGGTCGGCGGGTAGAAAGCGCCGGGCCCGCTGGGCAGCACGCCGCCACACAGCACTCGCGCGCCGCGCGCCACCGCGTCCGTCACGTGCGCGTGCACCGTGTCTCGGTGCCGGCGGTCGACGAGCGGTCCGAGCTCGGTGGCCGGGTCGCGTCCCGGCCCGACCCGCAAGCTCTCCGCGCGCCGCACGAGGGCGTCGAGAAACTCGCCGGCGATCGCGTGGTGCACGTAGACCCGCTCGACGGCCACGCAGATCTGCCCCGAATTGGCGAACGCCCCCTGCGCGGCCTGCTCCGCCGCCCACCGCGGGTCAACTCCCTCGTCGACGATCATTGGGTCGCTGCCGCCGTTCTCCAGCAGCGCTTTGGCGCCGGTGCGCACGCACGCCGCCGCGATCGCCCGGCCGGTGGCGGTGGAGCCGACGTGGGCGACCACGTCGACGTCGTGTCCGGCGAGAGCCGCGCCCACGGTCCCATCGCCGGTGACCATGGACAGCACCCCGTCGGGGACGTGCTCGGCGAGAAGTTGGGCCAGTAGCCAGCCGGTGGCCGGGGTGCGCTCGCTCGGCTTGTACACGACCGTGTTGCCGGTGACCAGCGCGGCGCCGAGCAAGCCGCAGGAGACCGCCACGGGATCGTTCCACGGCGTGATCGCCGCGACCACGCCTCGGGGTTCGTGCGTCATCACATCGGTCGCGTGATACGCGCCCGCCAAGGTCTTTCCGCGGTGCAGCGGGCCGAGCTCCGCGTACTGCCGCAGCGTCCCCACCCCGGCCGCCACCGCGGCCCGCGCCTCCCGAAGCGGCCGGCCCATCTCGGCGGTCTGCGCCTCGGCGAGACGGTCGGCGGCGTCCTCCAGGGCGTCCGCGGCGCGCCGCAGCGCCGCGGCCCGTTCGGTGGCCGGCGTGCGCGCCCACTCCCCAGCGGCCTTCCGCGCCGCCATGACCGCCGTCTCCACTTCGACCGGGGTCGCTACGGGAACCCGGCTGACCGGAGTGTCGTCCGCGGGATCGAGGACCGTCAGCCGTCCGTCGCCGCCCGCCCCCCAGTGCCCGCCGATGAGTTGCTCCACCTCGTACATGGGGCGGTGCTTGCCCTCCGGCGACATCCGCCAAACGCACCTTGTCTGCCCCGTTTCGTGGCTGGTACGGGCCGGTGTCGGAAGAATCACCGTGGTGGACGGAATGGACGCGGTGGTGATCGGCGCCGGGCACAACGGCCTGGTCGCCGCCAATCTGCTCGCGGACGCCGGCTGGGACGTCCTGGTGCTGGAGGCCGCCGACCAACCCGGGGGCGCGGTGCGGTCGGCCGAGGTCACCGCCCCTGGTTTCCTCAGCGACCTTTACAGCTCCTTCTATCCCCTCGCCGCCGCCTCGCCGGTGTTGCGTCGGCTGCGGCTGCACGAGTACGGCCTGCATTGGCGGCACGCGCCCACTGTGCTGGCCCATCTGCTGCCAGACGGGCGGGCCGCGGTGCTGTCCCGCGACCCAGAGGTGACCGCGGCCTCCGTGGAGCGCTTCGCCGCCGGCGACGGCGAGCGGTGGCTGGCGGCGTACGCGGAATGGCGGCGGATGTCGTCCCGATTGCTCAACGTGCTCTTCACCCCGTTCCCCCCAGTCCGCCACGGGCTCGGCCTGCTCCGTCACCTCGGCATCGGGGGGACGATGCGGCTGGGCCGCCGGCTGCTGCTGCCGGTCTGCGAGCTCGGGCAGGAACTCTTCAGCGGCGAGGGCGCCCAACTGCTGCTCACCGGGTGCGGGCTGCACACCGACCTGGCGCCGGAGCACTCCGGATCCGGCGTCTACGGCTGGCTGCTGGCCATGCTCGGCCAGCAGATCGGCTGGCCGGTGCCGGCCGGGGGTGCGCAACGGCTGACCGACGCGCTCGTCTCCCGTCTCTTGGCGCGCGGCGGGCGGATCATGAGCGGGGTGCGGGTCGAGCGGGTGCTCATCGCGCGTGGCCAAGCGGTGGGGGTGGCCGCGGCGGACGGGCGGACGTGGCGGGCCCGGCGCGCGGTCCTCGCCGACGTGCCCGCGCCGTTTCTCTACCGGGACCTGGTCGGCCCGCGTTGGCTCCCACCTCGCTTGCTGGAGGATCTCGCGCACTTCCGGTGGGACAGCGCCACGATGAAGATCGATTGGGCTTTGGCGGGGCCGGTGCCGTGGCGGAACCCGGAGGTCGCCGGCGCCGGCACCGTGCACCTGGGCGGGGACCTCGAAGGGTTGAGCAGGTACGCCCGGGCCCTGGACCGCGATGAGATTCCGCGTGAGCCGTTCCTGCTGGTCGGGCAGATGACGACCGCGGATCCGTCACGGTCGCCCGCCGGAACCGAATCGCTGTGGGCGTACACCCACCTGCCGCAACGGCCCCACTGGAGCGAGGAGGAGATCTCTGCCCACGCGCAGCGGATGGAGGAGGTGCTGGAGGCGCACGCGCCGGGGTTTCGCGCGCTGATCCGCGGCCGATACGTCGCCGGCCCCGCGGATTTGGAGCGGGCCAACCCGAGCCTGGTCGGCGGGGCGCTCAGCGGCGGCACGCTCGCCCCGTACCAGCAGCTGTTCTTCCGCCCGGTGCCGGGCCTGGGCCGGGCGGACACGCCTGTGGACCGGCTCTATCTGGCCAGCGCCTCCGCGCATCCCGGTGGCGGGGTGCACGGGGGACCGGGGTTCAACGCGGCGCGCGCCGCGCTCGCCCGGGATCGCATGGTCAGCGGGCTCCTCTACCGGGCGGCGATCAACCAGGCGCAGCGGAGCATCTACCGGTGAGACGCCTCGCGCCTCACGCGCGGTGCAGCGCGAGATCCGCGAGCCGGCGCAGCACCTCGCGGTTGCGCCGGTGCAGGATGAGGTCGTTGAGGCGGTTGCGCATTGTCCGCAACGGACCGGCGGAGAACTCCTCACGGAGCGTCACCCGGGTCGCGCCGCCGTCGAGCGGCGTCAGCTGAAACGTCACAATCGCCTCCCCGGCCGGCCACAGTCCGGCCCGCAGGGTGAGCTTCAGCGGCTCCTCGCAGGAGAGGACCGTCGACCGGTCCTTGATCGACAGGGGCCAGGGTCCGACGGTGTGATACAAACTCGTCCCCGGACTCGGCCAGTCTTTGTCGACATCGCGGATGTGCGCGGTGCCCACGACCCAATCGGAGTAGCTCCAGCCGTCCCGCAGGATCGCGAACACCTGCCCGGGCGGGACGGGAATGACCTGCTCGACCACTGGCACGCGGTGCCGGTACCCACCAGCGGCCGGCGCTAACGCCCCGGTGATGTTTACTCCCTCATGTCCCGGGAATACGCCGGCCGTGCGAAACAAGCGGAGCGGTCGAGGCGGACCACTCTTCGACGCCGTCCTTTTTGATCGGGACGGCACGCTCATCGAAGATGTTCCGTTCAACGGCGACCCGGCTCGGGTGCGTCCGATGCCGGGGGCGCGGGAGGCGCTCGACCGGCTCCGGGCCGCGGGCCTGCGTCTTGGAGTGGTGACCAACCAGTCCGGGGTGGCGCGTGGCCTATTGACCTTGGACCAGGTGCGGCGGGTCAACGCGCGGGTGGAGGAGCTGCTCGGCCCGTTCGACACCTGGCAGGTGTGTCCGCACGACGACGGCGACGGCTGCCGCTGCCGCAAACCGGCGCCGGGATTGGTGTATGCGGCGGCGGCCGCGTTGGGCACGACCCCCCAACGGTGCGTCGTCGTCGGCGACATCGGCCGCGACATGACCGCCGCCGGGGCGGCGGGGGCGGCGGGCGTCCTCGTGCCGACTCCGGCCACCCGCCCCGAGGAGATCGCCGCGGCGCCCACGATCGCGGGGGACCTGCCCGGCGCGGCGCACCTGATTCTGCGGCGTCAGCGGCTGGTCGCCCCCGCCGGCGGCGCCCCTCGTCGCCGGCGGTGCGTGTTGGTGGCCCGTCCCGACTCCGCCGGCGATGTGCTGCTCACCGGGCCGGCGATCCGCGCGGTGGCCGCCAGCGCCGAGCGGGTGGTGATGCTCTGCGGGCCCCGCGGGCGCGCCGCCGCCGAGCTGCTGCCCGGCGTCGACCAGCTGATCGAGTGGCGGTTGCCGTGGATCGATCCTGAGCCGCAGCCGTTCGACCGCGCCCAGGCGGACGAGCTGGTGCGGCGCCTGGCGGCCGTCCGGGCCGACGAAGCGGTGGTGTTCACCTCGTTTCACCAGTCGCCGTTGCCGCTGGCGGTGTTGCTGCGGATGGCCGGGGTGCCCCGGATCGCGGCGATCAGCGACGACTACCCCGGCTCGCTGCTGGACGTGCGGCATCGGGTGCCGCTCGGCGTCCCCGAGGCCGAGCGGGCGCTCTCGCTGGCGGCGGCTGCCGGGTTTCCCCTGCCGCCGGAGGACGATTCCGCGCTGCGGCTGCGCCCGGTGTCCGCCCCGCGCGCCGTCGAGGAGCTGCCGTCGGGCTACATCGTGGTGCACCCAGGGTCCTCTGTGGAGTCTCGCGCCTGCCCGCCGGAGCGCTGCGCGGAGATCGTGGAAGCGCTCGCCGCGGCGGGGCACCGCGTGGTGGTCACCGGCGGGCCGGACGAGCGGCAGCTCACCGCCCGGGTCGCTGGCCGCTCCGCCGTGGATCTCGGCGGGATGACGTCGCTGAGCGGGCTGGCCGCGGTGCTCGCCCGGGCCGCGGCGGTGGTGGTCGGCAACACCGGACCCGCGCATGTGGCGGCCGCGGTGGGCACGCCGGTGATCAGCCTGTTCGCCCCGACAGTGCCGTTTGGCCAGTGGGGGCCGTACCGGGTGCCGTGGGTGCGACTGGGGGACCCCCTCGCGCCCTGCCGGCACACCCGCGCCAAGACGTGCCCGGTGCCAGGGCACCCGTGTCTGTCTCGGATCGCGCCGGACCGCGTCGTCGAGGCGGTGCGGCTAGTCGGCGCGGCGGGGGCGCCGTGAACATCCTGGTGTGGCACGTGCACGGGTCATGGACCACCGCGTTCGTGCACGGCAAACACCGCTACCTGGTTCCGGTCACCCCGGATCGCGGCCCGTACGGTCTGGGCCGGGCCCGCACCTACCCGTGGCCGGACACGGTCGAGGAGGTGCCGCCGGAGCGACTGGCCGACGCCGACGTCGACCTGGTTGTGCTGCAACGCCCCGAGGAGCTGGCGCTGGCCGAGCGGTGGCTGCGCCGGCGAATCGGGCGGGACCTGCCGGCGGTGTACGTCGAGCACAACACCCCGAAGGGGGATGTGCCGAACTCCCGGCATCCGTTGGCCGACCGGGACGACCTCCTCATCGTCCACGTCACCCACTTCAACGACCTGTTCTGGGACACCGGCGGCACCCGCACCACGGTGATCGAGCACGGCATCGTCGCCCCGACCGCCACGTACGCGGGGGAGCTGGAGCGGATCGCGGTCGTCACCAACGAACCGATTCGGCGAAACCGGGTCACCGGCACGGATCTCATCCCCCGGTTCACCCCGGTCGCCCCCCTCGACGTCTACGGCATCGGGGTGACTCGTCTGCCGCAGTGGCTCGGGCTGCCGGCCGAGCGGCTGGCGGTCTACGAGGACGTGCCGCAGTCCCAGATGCACGCGCAGGTGGCCCGGCGTCGGGCCTACCTGCACCTGTGTCGATGGACCTCGCTCGGGTTGAGCCTCATCGAGGCGATGGCGATGGGGATGCCCATCCTCGCGCTCGCCACCACCGAGGCGGTAGCCGCCGTGCCCCCCGATGCGGGGATCCTCGCCACCTGCGTCGACACGCTGGTCGAGGCCGCCCGCTGGCTCCTCGACGAGCCCGACGCGGCCCACCGTTTGGGTGAACGGGCCCGGACGGTGGCGCGGAACCGCTACGGGCTGGACCGGTTCTTGGCGGACTGGGATCGGCTGCTGGAGGAGGAGCTATGCGCATCGCGATGATCTCGGAGCACGCCAGTCCGCTCGCGACGCTCGGCGGTGAGGACGCCGGGGGCCAGAACGCGCACGTGGCGCAGCTGTCTGCCACCCTCGCCGCGGACGGCCACGAGGTGCGGGTCTACACCCGGCGTGACGCGCCCACGCTGCCGGAGCGGATCCGGATGCGCAGCGGGGTCACCGTGGTGCACGTGCCCGCCGGCCCGGCGCGCCAGCTCCCCAAAGACGAGCTGTTGCCGTACATGCCGGCGTTCGGCGAGTGGCTCGTCGAGCACTGGCGTCGGGACGAGTGGATCCCCGAGGTCGCCCACGCCCACTTTTGGATGAGCGGGCTCGCCACCGTCGCCGCCGCGCGTCAACTCGACGTGCCCGTGGTGCAGACGTATCACGCGCTCGGCGTGGTCAAACGCCGACACCAAGGGGCGCGGGACACCAGCCCGCCGGAGCGGATCAGCTGCGAACGGGCCCTGGGGTGCGCCGTCGATCGAGTGATCGCCCAATCCCAGGACGAGGTCGCCGAGCTGCTCGATCTGGGCGTGCCGCGGGCCCGCGTCGTGGTGGTTCCGTCGGGAGTGGACGAATCTGTGTTCACTCCGGACGGACCAGCGATGGCCCGCGATCCCCACCGGCCCCGGATCCTCACCGTCGGCCGGCTCGTGCCGCGGAAAGGCTTCCAGGACGTGATCGCCGCGCTTCGGCTGGTGCCGAAGGCGGAGTGCGTGGTGGTGGGCGGACCGCCCGAGGCCGATCTGGACGCCGATCCGCAGGCGCGGCGGCTGCGGGCGCTAGCCGAGCGCTACCAGGTCGCCGACCGGGTTCGGCTCGTCGGCGCGGTGCCGCACGAGCAGATGCCGCTGTGGTACCGCTCCTCGGACGTGCTCGTCGCCGCCCCCTGGTACGAGCCGTTCGGGTTGACCCCGCTGGAGGCGATGGCCTGCGGCGTGCCGGTGGTGGCCACCGCGGTCGGCGGCCTCACCGACACCGTCGTGGACGGGCTCACCGGGGACCTGGTCCCCCCTCGCGACCCGCACGCCCTCGGCACGGCGCTGCGGCGTCTCCTCGACGACCGGGTGCGGCGCTTCGCGTACGCGACCGCGGCGGTGGACCGGGTGCGCAACTGCTACACGTGGCGGCGCACCGCCGCCCAGCTCACCTCGGTCTACGCCGCGGTCCGCCGGGTACCCGCAGCGAGTGAGGTGGTGGCCTGATGGCGGATTCACGGGATGTGCTCGACACCCACCTGGCCGACTTGGCGGCCGCGCTGCTGCCGTACCGGGAGGTCGCCGGCCTGCTCGGCCGGTGGGGCAGTGAGTTGGCGTGGACGCTGGGCAACGGAGGGCGGCTGCTCGTGGCGGGCAACGGCGGCAGCGCCGCCGAGGCGCAGCACCTCGCCGCGGAGCTCGTCGGCAAGCTGCGTCACGACCGCACTCCGCTGTCGGCGATCGCGCTGTGCGCGGAGACCGCGTCGCTGACCGCGATCGGCAACGACTTCGGCTACGAGGAGCTCTTCGCGCGGCAGGTGCGCGCCCACGGCCGCCCCGGCGACATCCTGCTGCTGCTGTCCACCTCTGGCCGCAGCCCGAACCTGCTCGCCGCCGCCCGGGCCGGCAGGGAGGTGGGGATGCGCTGCTGGGCCTGTACGGGCCCGGCGCCCAATCCGCTCGCCGAGCTGTGCGGCGACGTGCTCGCGGTGCCGGCCGCCGACCCGCAGGTGGTCCAGGAGCTGCACCTGGTCTCCGCGCACGTGCTGTGCGCGTACGTGGATCAGGCGTTGCCGGCGGTGCTGGAGTTCGCCGAGTCGCAGCCCCGGGGCGATCTGGTCGACCGGGCCGCGGGGATCGCCGCCCAGGCCC
>Ga0079224_100012581_pt1 | contig 11724 bp, 15 predicted proteins | sample Stecom2015_FD_80414 | JGI IMG/M metagenome (GOLD analysis project Ga0079224, IMG submission 80414) | Agricultural soil microbial communities from Utah to study Nitrogen management - Steer compost 2015 | ecosystem: Environmental > Terrestrial > Soil > Agricultural land | place: USA: Utah...
CAGGACCGGGTGACTACCGCGGTGGAGAAGGCGACCGCGGCCATGAAGGAACAGCACGACGAGATGCGCGCCCAGGCCGACCCGGTGTTTGCTCTGCATCGGGCGCTGCGCCAGGTTGAGCAGGCCCAGTCCAAGTACGACAGTGCGTTGAAGGAACACGGCGAGACCAGCCGCGAAGCCACCGACGCGGCCATAGCCCTGTTTGAGGCCACCCTGGAGTTGCAGGGGGCCGCAGCCGCCACCGGCGGTTCTTTCGACGGGAAGCTGACTCCTGCGATGCGCGCCACCCTGGAGGCGGCCGGGTTGACCGAGGCGCAGATCGAGGCGGTGGAGAAGTCGTTCAAGGACGCCGCTGCGGCGGGTAAGGACTTCGCCGACGACTACATCGCCCGTGTGCAGGTGCATGGCGCCAAGGAGGCTGAGCGGCAGGCGCGGATGCTGCGGGATCGGCTACGGGAGATCGACCGCTTCATCAATATCCACTTTAGCGTTACCGGCCAGGCTCCGATTGACTCAGTGCGGACACCGTTCGCCCTTGGCGGCGCTGTAGAGCACGGGCCGCCGGGTATTGATCGGGTTCCGGCGATGCTTACCCGTGGCGAGCATGTGTGGACGGTGCAGGAGGTGAAGGCTGCTGGTGGGCACGCCGCTGTCGAGGCGATGCGTGCCGCTGTGCTGGCCGGGCAGACCCGGTTCGCGCTCCCGGCGAGCCGCGGCCGCGACACCAGCTCATCTCAGGCGGTGCTGGTGATCCGTGGTGACGGGACCGCCCGCGCCGACTTCGTCGTGCGCGAGCTCGCCCGGTCGGCTGAGCTCGCGGGTGGGCTGCAGAATCTCGTGCGGCTGGAGGTGGGACGGTGAGCACAGTCCCGCTGAAGCTCGAACTGTGGTACGACGGCCAGTGGAACGACCACACAGACCGCCTGCGCGCCCATCCCTCACCGGACGGCGGCGTGCACATTGAGCGCGGCCGGAGCGACTGGGGCCAGCGCGTCCAATTTGGTGTGTGTCGGTTCAGCGTCAACAATCGCGACGGATTCTTCTCGTTCCGGAACCCTGCGTCGAGCTTGTTCGGCAAGATCGGTCTCAACACACCGGTCCGGCTCAGCGTCGACCATCCAGGCATCGCCGAGCAGGACCGCGTGCGCTTCGTTGGCGAAATCAGGAGCCTGCCACAGCGGTGGATCGCCGACGCGTCCCGGTGGGTGCCCATCGAGGCTGTCGGCATCCTGCGCCGCCTGGGCAAGGGGAGCCGGCCGCTGGAGTCCGCGATCAGGCGGCATGTGCTCTCCATGCCCCACCTGGTCAGCTACGTGCCGCTCGAGGACGGCGCGGCCACGATCGACGCCGAGCAGGTCGTGGCGGGTGCGACGACCATCCGCTACCGGCGCGGCGCCCCTCCAAACTTCCCGTCCGCGCCGCGGTGGGGCGGCGACAGTTCATGCCCGGGGTCGGCGCCGCTGCCGGAGTGGCCGCCGCTGACCGTGTTCAGCTGGGCTGAGACCGCCACGGTGGCTCCGCTGCCGCCGACCGGGCCGTGGGGGCTGATGATGGCGGTCCGGGTGCCACCATCATCCGGCCTGGCGATGCTGTCCGAGTGGCACACCAGCGGGCGGCTGAGGCGCTGGCAGCTCCAGGTGTCCGCTGAAGGCATCCTCCAGGTGGCCGCCGGCACCGACGATGAAGACGATCCGACCACGGCCGCGCACGTGGCGACCAACCTGGGCCGGGTGGACGACGGCAACTGGCGCTCCGTGGCCATTGTGGTGACCCCACTCGCCAGCGGCTATCTGCTGCGGATCAGAGCCAACGGCCAGGTCCAGCAGTTCACGAACATCACCGCGTCCGCTGGCCGGATCACGCGCCACCGGCCGAGGCCGCTGTTTCAGGACCCGGACGGCAAGGAGCCGATTGGGTTGGGCCATGCGCTGGTGATCGCCGAGGCCGCCAGCGTCGGGGCCACCACCGCGTTTTTCGGTGAGGTCCTAGATGGACTGTGGGACCTGCCGGTGACCGGCTGGGACGGTGAGACGGCCGCTGGCCGGGCGGTTCGGCTCGGGCTCGAGTCAGGCGTGCCGATCCAGGTCCGGCCGGGTCCGGCGCTGGTGGACGACAGCACCGAGCGGATCATCAACCTGTCGCAGTTCGACATTGATGGCCTGGTGCTGCCGGAGCTGGACGGTGAGACCGAGCTTGACGTGCTGTTGCGCGCTAGCTGCACGGGTGACCGGATCAGCGTGGGTGTGTTGACCCGCACCTCCCTATCGCCGGACGCCGACGTTGGCTACCTGGCCTTGGCCATGTTTGGCGACCCCGAGGGCGTCCCCAACCTCGCCGTGTTCAACGGCGGGATCCGGGAGGAGCAGTGGCCCGGCGGTGACCTGCCACTGTCCACCCTGGTCTGGATCAGAGTGCAGACGCTTGGACACGTGATCCGGATGAGGGTTTGGCTGGACGGTGACGCTGAGCCGCGGGAATGGCATGTGTGGCTAGTGGACGCGGTGCGGCCGGGCCCATCGACCGCGATAGTCGCCCTGTCAGAGGACAGATCCGGCACGGTCACGATCAACCGCATCTTGGTCCGCGACGTGACGACGCAACGGATGGGGCCACAGCGTCCGGCCAAGTTGTTGGACCTGCTGGAGCAGGCCGCCGAGGTGGACTGCGGCATCCTGCACGAGACGCGGGACGAGCTGGGGCTGACGTTTCGTCCACTCTGCTCGATCACCAATCAGCCTGCTGCGGTCGAACTTGATTACCAGGCCGGTGACGTGCACGAGCCGTTCAACCCGGTGGACGACGATCAGGGCGTGGTCAACGAGTTGAGGGCCACGCGCCCTGACGGTGGGTCAGCAACGGTGAGGGACGAGGCACACCAGGTGGTCCACGGTGAGGCGACCCAGCAGGTCACCGTGCACGTCCAGGACGACACCCAACTTGCCGGCCAGGCCGGTTGGCGGGTCCACGTGGGCACCGCCGAGCACCCCCGCTGGCCCGCGGTCGGCACCAACCCCGCGCGGATGCTGCGGCGGGGCCAGGTCGAACTGGTCGCCCAGCTGGCGGCGGTGGAGTCCGGTGACCGGCTGGTGGTGACCGGCGTCCCGGACCTCGCCGGAGTTGACCAGATTGTCCAGGGCTACGCCGAGGTGCTGGACGATGAGACCTGGACGTGGGTCAGCAACAATCACCCGGCGGCGCCGTTCGAGGTTGGCTTGGTTGCGGCGGACGACGGCAGCGTGGACATCCGCGGCCAGCGGGTCGACACTGACCACACGGTTCTAGCCGTGGCCATCGATGAGACGGAGACGACGATAGAGGTGGCGACCGACCTCGGGGTTCTTGGGGTTATGCCATGGACCACGGACCCGACCGACTGGGACGTGGGAATTGATGGCGGCGGCGGCCTGATCATCGACGTGGGCGGGGAGTGGATGCGGGTGACCGGCATCACCGGTGATGGATCGACGACCCAGCAGATGACGGTTATCAGGTCGGTCAACGCAATCGTGAAGGCGCACCCGGCGGGGACGCGGGTGCGCGTGGCGCATCCGATCGTGGTCGCACTTTGAGCTTTGAGGAGGCGTGATGCATCCGTACCGTGCTGGACAGAGGTTGACTGAGGATCGGCTTAACCTTGGCGCGGCGATGATCGGCCGCCTCGTGGCCCGGCTGCGGCGAATCACCACCCAGGCCATCCCCAACAACCAAATCACAGACGTCGAATTCGACCAGGTTGACCTTGATCTATTGGGAGGATGGAACCCTGCCCAGCCCACCAGGTGGACCCCGCCGGTGCCCGGCTGGTGGCACGTGTCCGTGCGGGCGGTGTTCGCGACCAACTCCACATCCCGCCGCGGGGTGTGGGCGTACCTGAACAGTGGTCCCGGGTTCTGTGGCGCATCTGTTCAGGCTGCCGCGACCGGCAGCACTCAGTGTGGTGGTACCGGCAGCACACCGGCCAACGGCACTGGCGACTTTATCGCCATGCGTGTGCTGCAGAACTCGGGTGGAAGCCTGAACCTCTCTGCGGACTCAACCGACCAGGGCTCCACAATGGAGATCTTCTACGCGGGGCCGCTGTCATGACCACGCCCACGATCGTGACCCGCGCAGGGTGGGGCGCGCGTGCACCGCGCGGCAGTGTCGCCACCACCACCTGGGCGCGGCGGACCGGGGTGGCGATCCACCACAGCGCCGGCCCGACCACGCAGACCGTGCGGTCCATCCAGGACCATCAAATGGACCACAATGGCTGGCAGGACATCGGGTACAACTGGCTGGTCACGCAGGATGGCCGCGTCTGGGAGGGCCGCGCCGGTGGCTGGCTCGCGGTCGGCGCCCACGCCGCCAACCAGAACACCGCCTGGATCGGGATCTGCTGGATCGGCAATTCTGGCTCTACCGCACCATCGGCGGCCGCGCTGGCGGCGATCCGCTGGCTGGTCGACGAGGCGCGGCGGCTCGCCGGCCGGAGGCTCGAGGTGCGTGGCCACGGTCAGGTGCCAGGTCAGGCGACGGAGTGCCCGGGTGCGCGGCTGCGGGCGTGGATCAGTGACGGAATGCCAACGACAGGAGGCGGTGGCTCAGCGCCGCCAGCGACAGGAGGTGACCCGTTGATCGGGCTCAAGAGGGGGGACCGCGGCGCGGCGGTGGTGGCGTTGCAGAACATGCTGAACCGGGCTGGCTTCCCGGCGGCCGGATCGAGGGACGCTAATGGCAACTGGGACGGAGTCTACGGCCCGGCGACCGCGTCGGCGGTGCTGGCGTGTCGCAAGGCGATGGGGTCGTCCGCGACCAGCGGGGATGAGGTGACGGGCGACGCGTACGCGCAGATTCATTCGGCGTTGGCGAGGGCGGAGGCTCAGCGGGCGGCCGGACAGCGTGGGCAGAAGGGGGACCCTGGGCCACCTGGGCCACCCGGGCCGCCCGGCCCGGCGGGACCTCCCGGGCCTCCCGGGCCTCCCGGGCCGCCTGGTGAGCCGGGGCGGACGCCGACCAAGGTGGTCATCACCGGCGACGTGATCGAGGCGTCGTGACCGGCGAGGACAGCATGTCGCTGCACGTCGCGATCGCTCGCCTGGAGGGAAAGGTCGACGCGACGCTGATGGGCCACTCCACCCGCCTGGAGATGGTGGAGAAACAGATTTCCGGGCTGGAAGCCCGGATGCTGACACAGGAGCAGCGGCCGGTGGTGCGGCCGGGGCACATCTACGCCGGCGTGTCGCTGGCGTGCCTGATGCTGTCCGCGGTGGTCGGGGTGCTGGCGCTGGTGTTCAGAGGTTGACATGAGTCGCGAGCAGCACGTCCTGACTGGGCATGCAAGGTGAGGGAACGGGAGGCAAGCCATGGCGGAGATCACGGCAGCGGGCTACACGCAGCTGCGCGTCGGGTCGCCGGTGAACACGTGGTGGATCGAACTGCGCGACGGTAACGGTGACCCGGTGCCGTTGGCGGCGGGAGGCAGCACAGTCAACCGGCTGTCCGGCGATGACGGTCGGGTCATCGTCGCCGACGATCCCGGCACCCAGACGCTGACGTTCACGGTCGCGTTGACCGCTGGGGATGTGGGGGCCGAGCCGGGCTCGCCGGTCACTATCGAGGGCAGTGTCCTGTTCGCTGCCGCGTCCGGTGGGTCTGCACTGACTGAGGTGGAGGCGTTCGATCCGGTGGTGCTCAGCGCGGCCGAGGATGTGGTGACGATCAGGCACCACGTAGAGGTGCCCGAGCAGGTCAACTGACCGTGGCTGTTCGTGGATTCTCCGGCGACAGTGAGTTCCTGACCTTCTCCTCCGGAGCCGTGTCCGGCACCGGGGCGGTCAGCATGGTGGCTCTGGTCAACCGGCTGACCGGCACCGGGTTCCGCACCATCGTCGACTTGTCGCAGGGTGCCAGCCAGCGGCTGGGGTTGCAGTTCAACGGCACCAACCTGGTGTATGTCGCCGGTGGGGCTTTCCCGTCGGTAGACATCGGTTGGGGTGACTCAGACGGGTGGGTGATCGTCGGCGCGACCCGCGCCGCCGGCACAGCGACCCCACGCGCGCACCTGTGGCGGGCATCGAACGACACGTGGACGCACACCAACTGGGGATCGACCGTCGGCGACGCCGACCCCGGTGGTGACACTGTCCGCATCGGTGAGATGGCGGACTTCGGTGAGTTCTTCCCCGGCCGCATGGCGCTGGTTGGGTGGTGGGACCGGGCGCTGTCTGATGCCGAGTTGGAGGGTATGACCGGGTCGCTGGCGGCGTGGCTGGCCACCGCCCCCGCGGCGCTATGGCGGCTGGATCAGGATGACGTGGCGACGCCGGTGCTGGACATCACCGGCGGCGGTGCGGACCAGATTGCCCGCGCCGGCACCACGGTGGTCGTCGGCGATGACCCGCCGGGGTTTGTGTGGGACACGGGCCCGGTCGAGCGGGATGCCGCAAGCCACACCGGTTTGGTGGTATCCCGAGCTGCCCGGGTCACGGCCGCGGTGCGGGGCATCGCCAGCCACACGGGCGGGGCGGTGTCCCACGCTGCCCGGGTCACGGCCGCGGTACGGGGCATCGCCAGCCATACCGGTGCGGTCGTGGCACAGTCCACCCGCCTGGTGGCGGCGGTGCGCGAGGCGCGCAGCGGGGCCGCCGCTGTGGCCAGCCGTGCTGGGCGCACGTCGGCGCTCGACCGCGCGGCCGCGTCAACGGTAGAGGCGGTCGTGTCGGCCGCCGGGCGTCACGTCGACTCGGCTCGGGTGACCCAGAGTTGGGCACGTCGTGTGGTCACCCGCGCTGACGCGGGCGCGGAGGCAGATCCGTTGCCTCCGCGGGTGCTGCATCCGGTCCCCGCGGGCCCCGGGCTGCATAGGGTTCCGCCAACGGTTTGGCTGCGGGAGGTCAGGCTGTGATCGTCGTCGGGTCTGAGATACGCACCGCCCTGGACAAGCTCCCCCATGGGTTGGACTTCGCTCCCTGGCTGGCCCGGTTCGCCGCACCCGGTGCGGTGATCGTGTCTGCCGCGGTTGAGATCCCGCCGGGGCTGGACAAGCTCGGGGATGTGCAGCACAGTGACACAGCTGTGTGGGTGCCTATCGGTGGCGGCGCCGTGGGGGACGAGCACGTGATCGTGTTCACTGCCGTGCTGAGTGAGGCGCCGTATCAGGTGGCGCGGGGGCTGAGGTTGATCACCCGTTAGGCCACGTCGCGGCGGAACGGTCGGTCATCGTCCAGCCGTGGTGGTGGTGTTCTTGGGGTGGCCGCTGGTCGCCCTCGAGCAGGAGGATGAGATGAAGGTTCCTTTTCAGGTGCCGGTGCACCGGCCGGATCCCGACAGCACCAACCCGGTGCGGGCGGCTGGTGCGCTGACTGCGGCTGGCATGGTGGTGGCGTGGTTGCTGGTGCGTTACCTCGGTGTCCCCACCGATGTCGCGCTGGCGGTGGCGGTGATCGCCGGGCCGGTCATCACGGCTGAGCTGGGTCGGCTGCGGGCTTACGCCCCGGCGACTGTGGCGCGGCTGTTGGCCGCGCGTGGTGTCGAGCCTGAGACGAGGGGGAAGCGGTGAGTCCGCGTGCTGCCTGGCGGACGGTGTTCCTGGGCCTGACTGCACTGGTGCTCGGCATGGAGGTGTTCGCCAGCTTCGACGGCAACCCGGATACCCGCCCGTGGACTGAGGAGATCGTGGACTTCGTGCCGGGTGAGGTGGCGGCGGTAGGAATCGGTGGTCTGTCGCTGTGGCTGATCGTTCATTTTGCTCGCCGTTACTACCGCAAGCACGCGGACGGTCGCGAGTGAGCCGCGCCCTGCCGCGGACCCGGCGGCGGCTGGATCGGGTGTGGCTGCGGCGGCCGTTGCCGGCTAACCGGCTGGCGTGGTGGAGGTTCCGCCGGCCTACGGTAGGCTGAGCCTGGCGCCGGTTGAGCTGTGCTCCCGGAGGCTGGTGGAGGGGTGATGAAGCGCCCCCGGGTTGGTGGACCCGGGGGCGCTCCCTTCGTATATTCAGGTTTTCTGCTGTTTCCTTGAACAAAACAGACCAGATTCAAGGAAATCTGAGTGTGGCGGCCCCAGACCGGCCGAGCCGGCTTACACCAGCGCGACCAGCCGCCGCAGCGTGGTGCAGCTCGCCGATTCAAACATCTCCTCCGCCTTGCGGAGGACCGCCGCACCCTCCGGGGAGCGTTCGTAGTATGGGGTGGGGAGCGCCCCGACGAGCACGAACCCGTCGCCCCGGGCGTATCCGCCTGGAGCGAATAATTCCCACACGTCGATCGTGTCGTCCCATGCCGACCCGAATGCCGGGTCGGCGTACGGCGCCAGCCTGACCTCGAACGCCGACGGGGGCGCCATGAAGATCGCGCACACATCCTCGCTCACTAGGCCGTCTAGGAATTCGAGCGCGGCGGCTGGCCGCCACTCGCCGAACAAGGAGAGGAAGTAGCTCCCCTTGTAGCGGGGGGAACAGACACGCTCGCCCCGCTGGAAGGCTTCGAACTCGCCGAAGCTCATGAACCTGTAAACAGCGACCGACATTGTTCCCTCCTCTCTCGTCAGCCCGGTCCTTCAAGGACCAGGGTCCTGATTGGTGTGTGCGGGACCGGAGCCTCCCCAAGGCCGGTCACACGGGCGCGCCGCCGAGATACTCGCGCACCCGGAGGTACTTCTCCTGTGTGTCGTGCCCGTCCCACTCCCCCCACCAGGGGGGGAGGTGCCAACTCACCTGCCCAGTGGGCAGCCGCAGGTAAACCACGACTGGGTAGTCCGGCTGGTTGGGATCGGCGTCGATCCCGGCGATGATGCCGGCGGCGATGGCAACACCCACCGCCTGCAAGATCAGCTTGTTGCGGATGCTGTACCGCCGGTACTCGTGCCCCTTACCGGCGCCGGGCGCCGAGGGGTCGATCGCCGCGATGGCGCGGAGAAGCGAGCGGAGCTCCTCCTCCGCCTGCCGCTGCCACCGCCGGAGCGGCAGGCTGTCCCCGGTGTACGGGTACCAGAACTGCCCGGCGACGGCGCCGAGCGCCAGACGCTCCCGCCCGAGCAGTTCCACGATCCGCTCGTCGACGTCGGGGTCGTCGACGTCCTCGACGTCGTACGTGTAGTCGTCGACGTCCCCTGCGTCTTGGGCCCCCCAGTCGACCCAGACGTCACCGAGGTGGATCGGGTCCACCTCGACGGCCTCGTCTATCCGCTGCTGGTTCGGGCGGGAGATTTGCTCCCGCTCCAGGTCTGTCTCCAGCCACCCCTCCGGGGTGGCAACGATGAGCGTTCCGTCCGGGTGCACCCGGACAACGGTGTCTTCCATTTGTCCTCCTTCGTTGGAGCTGGCTGACTCGGCCACCCCCCGACCGGACCCCGAGGGGGTCGGGGGGTGGCCGGGCCGGTCAGCGCCGGGTGTAGGTGCCGGTGGCGGCCCGGCGGGCGGCGTCCTCCGCCCAGTCCCGGGCGTCGTCGGTGCTCCCGAATTCCGCCACCAAGGTGACGGTGGCGGAACACGCGCCGTCGTGGTCGTCGCAGCCAATGGCTGCGACCTTCGCCCGGACCGCGCCGGAGTCGGCCCGGCTTACCCGCGTCTCGTTGTCCCCGAACGGCCCCACCCCACCGAAGGTCGGGTCGTCCCAGTCGAGGGGGTCAGAATGCGGTACCTGGCCGAACCCGGCGCACCCAACAACACGACCCTGCGAGTCCCGCAAGAGTCCGTGCGGGATCACCAGGTCCCGCCGGTGCGGAGCGGCCTCCGCCACCATCCGGGACACAATCAGCAAGACGCCAGGCTGCTGGTCGGGGAGCCCGACAACCCGGCCGGTCCGCACGGTCACGACCGGCAGCTCCCGGCCGCCGACCAGCACCGTGCCGGTGGCGGCCGGCTCCATTTCCTCCACCCGGGCGATCTGCCCGGAGGGAGGGAATTCCATGCCGTCTACCGTGACGGCGTGGGGAGTGAGGTTGACCACGGTCGCCTCGATGCTGTTGTACATTGTGCTCCTCCTTCTGAGTTGGCTCTTCCTGGCGGTCTGTCTGGCCGCACTCGGCCACCCCCAGCTTCAGGTCTGGGGGCGACCGGGCGAGGTCAGTCCCGCTTCATAGCTGGATGAGCGCTGAAGTCGTAGCCGTACTCCTCCTCCAGCTCGACCAGCTCGTCGGAGGTGAACTCGGCGAAGTCTTCCCGGTCACGCTCGTCCGAGTGGTTGTAGAACCAGCCGCCGGCCGAGATCGGGGTGCTCCGGCTTTCCAAGCTGCGGGTCATGTTCTGTTTCCTCTCTCTGCGGTGTTGCAATTAGCGTAACACGCTAATTCCGCGGGCGCAAGCCCAGCTGCCAAGATTTTTTGTGTTACGCTTAGTGTCATGAGCGAGACACCACCACGCCGGCGCGGCCCCGGCCGACCGCCCGAGAACCGCGGCTGGGTGCAACTGCGCGTCCGGGTGCCACCGGACCTGCGCGCGGCCGCGGAGCGGCTGGCGCGGGTCCGGGGCGAGACGCTATCCGATGTGGTCAGGCGGGCACTCACGGATCTGCTCCGCCCGGATTGAACACCCGCCCGGCTTGCCACTCTTCAAGATTTGCGCTGAGTCCTCACCCCAGCGCGGATCTGGTAGACGCGCGCCTTCGATAGCCCGGCCGCCTCCGCGACCGCGTCCGGGTCCCGTGTGGCCAGGATCGCCGCGCGGATCACCGCGCGCAACCGAGCCTGGGCCTTCTCGTGCGCGGCCTTGGCGCGCCGCGCCGCCTGCGCGGCGATGCGCACCTCCTCAACCGTGCTCACGGCGCCCCCGGTGTCGGCGGGTTCGGCCCGGTCAGCGCGTCGATCGCAGCGCCGAGCCTGTCGGCGTTGGCGGGGTTGTGGGCGGTGTCGCCCGTGAAGATGGCGACACACTCCCACCACCCATCTTCCTCCGCGAGGAGGCCTCCGTCGTCGTCGTCGAAGTCGGGGTCGGAGGCGTTGCGGAAGTTTTCCATGGCGTACGCCTCGGCGGCCTCGAGGCTGGGGGCCTGGAAGGCCTCGCTCACGAAGCCACATGCCTCGAAGTAGTAGTACGTCGTCATGCTTTAGAGTCTAGCGCGCTAGACCTGGAGAGTCAAGCGCGCTTGAGTCATCCGAACGGGTGAAAGACGAAGCGCCCCCGACCGTGGCGGTCGGGGGCGCTTCTGCGTGTGTCCGGTCAGCCGATCGGCGTCCGGCGCCCAGCCAGCGCCAGCGCCACCGTGCCACCACCGGCCAGCAGCAGCCCGACCAGCGCGATCGCCTGCGCCGGAGCGCCGGTCACCGGCAGCTCATCGCCGCCGCCGGCACCCGGCGCAGGGTCGGCCGGCGCCGGGGTAGTCGGGGTAGTCGGCGCAGGCGTCGGCTCCTCATCGTCGGCCGGTGCGCAGCCGGCCACCTCCACCTCGTACCAGGTCACGAACTCCGCCGTGTCGCGGGCGTCCCATTGCCGACCCTCGGCCTCCTCCAGGGCCACGATCGTCTCGACCACCGCGTCCCAGCCGTCGTCGGCCGGGCCGGTCGCCGTCCACGCCGGCAGGTCGTCACGCTGCGGGCCGGCGAACCACCGGTACTCCAGCGTCGCATCCTCAGCCGGCGCGTCCAGGACCAGCGTCTCATCGGCAACGTACTCGCCGTTTTCCTGCGCGACCTGCTCCTGCGCGACGATCTCGCCGCCCAGCCGCGCGGCCAGGCCAGCGGTCCGCATGCCGCTGGACACGTAGTAGGTGATGCCGGTCGCGGTGATGGTGATCTGCCCACCGTCGGCGC
>Ga0079224_100012582_pt1 | contig 11724 bp, 23 predicted proteins | sample Stecom2015_FD_80414 | JGI IMG/M metagenome (GOLD analysis project Ga0079224, IMG submission 80414) | Agricultural soil microbial communities from Utah to study Nitrogen management - Steer compost 2015 | ecosystem: Environmental > Terrestrial > Soil > Agricultural land | place: USA: Utah...
AGTTAGCCAGCCATAACAGGCTGAAATTTCGGGTTAAGTTCAAGTGTGTCAGCATCAGGGTCACAGCAATTATCAATCAGAATATCGCAGCCCCATACAACGCGCCTCCAACGCCAATCAATTTCATCTTTCCATGTGTCGAAAAATGCCCGTTTGATTTTCTCGGTATCAACGTCACCCCATGAATCTTTGTACTTATCCGGCAAATATGGCGTAAGTTTTTCGGCAAGCTCTTCCGTGTAGTCTGATGGGTCAACGTGCCAATCGTTTTTTTCCATCAGTTCCCACAACGAGAAGAAGTCAATCATTTTTTGAATGTCCTCTTTTGAGGCTTTTGCCATTTTCATAATGTGAAGTTTTAAATGTAAAAAATAAGGCGGCTAACCCCGCACTGCCTTTCATGCCGCCTAAACGTTGCACGTCGGCAGTGCATCAGTTAAAACTTTTGCTTTTCATATAGTTCGGGGCGGTCGTTTTGGTAGTGCTGGATTGTGGCGCGTTGTGGGGGCTTTCCGTTTGTGGCCGGCCCGTCTTTGTGCTTCGCGTATTGCGTTGCCGACCAATTCAGGAAATGCCCGGTCAGATCGGCGCGGCGGTAATATTTTTCAGGCGTGGCGCGGGCAACTGCCGGAAAGCGTTGCACGTATTCATGGAAAAGGGATTCAGGTATTTTGTAGCCCAGGCAAAAGCCCTCTTTAATTTGGTAGTCGGATGTCAGGCTGTCGATCCATTCGTCAAGTCGAGATGGCGCGGGAAGGGGGCCGGCGGAATTTGGGGATGGGCCTTTTTTTTCTTCGTTTAGGTCGGTATCGGATTCGGATTTTTTCGCGTGCGCGTTTTTATTATTCTCTTTACTTTCCTTTACTTTACTTTCCTTTACTTTACTTTCCTTTACTTGTGCAGATGTCGCTGCGACATCGCTATTTATCAGTGCGTTATGTTTTTTTTCGGCGTTTTCGGCCCGTTTTTGCGCTATTCTTTCGGCGTCTCTGTGCCGTTTTTCCATCAGCCAAGCCATACGTTTTTTAAGGCCGTCGCTCCAAAGCAAATCATTTTCAAGGCGAAATGCTGCGACGTCGCAAGATGTCGCAGCGACAATAAAGCGACTAAATTCCTCTAATGTAACCCCGAAGTGGCGCGCCAAAACTTGACGTTGTACCGGCCCGAATTTCATTTCAAAATGCTCCGACCTGCAAAGACGCTCCAATAATTTGAAGTAAAGCGCGTAACCCATGAACCCGAAAAGCGTTTCCAGGTACATTACTTTTTCATCTTCGCTTGCGTCTGCGTCGTGGGAGAAATAGGCGGCGCTTGTTTTTCTAAGAGCCATAATGCAGCGTGTGTTTTCAAATCCGGCAAAACAAAAGCGGCCTGCCGAATACCGCTGCTGAACATCCCTTACGGGCCATTAGTCTTCTTAGACCTCGGTATTGACAGACCGCCGTATCTTGAAAAACACGTTGCCTGAGCCAACAAAAAAGACCCAAAGAAGTGGGCCTTACAAGGCCCGTAATAAGATGTTCAGCACCACAAATATACGTCGGGGGGTTGGATTATCAAAAACTTTTTTCGCGTTCTACTTCGATTGTTTTCCCGGCTCTCCAGGCGCCTTCGCTTCCGGTCAGCCGTTCGGTTTTCCTGGCGTCGTATGCACACCGGCGGCACAGGTATGCCTTTTCGCCGGCGCTGTATCGGTGTTCCAGTTCAGTGTGAGTGCACACCGGAACGCCGTTCGATTTCACGATCTGGCCACAACCGGCGGCGCAATAGATGTTCAGGTTGGATAGGTATTTAGGCGTCATAATTCGTTTCTTTTTTCGTGAAGAATCGCCGCGATGCACACGGCGCAAAAGATTGCGATACCCATATCAGTCTCGTTTTGTTGTTGTCATTACTTCGCCCGGAACATGATCGTAAAAAATCCAGTTGAACCCGCCGGCGAGCCAGGCGATCATCTGTCCTGCTGGTTCGGTTTTGTAGTGGCATACACCGTCCTGCAAAATGTACATCGTACTGCTTTCGCGCACTTCCACGCTCTGCACACGCGAACGGTGTACAGCCTTGTTTCCCTGAACTACCCGGACGGTCAGGAAGGAATCTATTGAAACCTTTGCAATAGCGTGCGATGCCGTCACGGTTTCGGCACTCACTTTCAGGTGAAAAGGCGCGGTGAATGATTGCCCGCGCCCGCATCTCGGCATGAGCAGCAGGGCGATAATCAGGGCGGCTATTATGCCGGCGCTTCGTGCGCAGCCGTCGGTTTCGTGTTGGTGTGTCATTTCTTTACCGTGTTTTCGCGTTGATACAACCGGCTTAACCGGGCCTTTGACTTTTCGCCCGTATAGCGTCTCCGGGGAATGATTGCCCCGGCCCTTTCCGGTCGTGTGTGCGCGTCGTTTCATTTGATCTCTTTGAGGTGCACGCTTTTATTGTGGCTGTGCTGAGCGACTGCCGGATACTCCCTGTTTGCCCTGATGCAGCGGAGGCAAACAGGAACAGCCCAGTTGTATCCGTCATAGTATCCGCCTGCATAGCCGATTTCGTCGTCTTGTAGATCAGTATGACCGGAATTGCACTCGCGTGCATAGGTGTAGTTTTTATTTCCAAGGCTGTATGGCGCTTCCGGGTCAAGGCCCTGACATTTAATAGTATTTCCCATTGTTTCAGATTGTTTTGTTCAGAAAATCCAGCCCTACTTTCCAGCAGGGCGGATGTTTGAAAAAGGTTTGCCAAAAATCTGATGTTTCTAAAAGTGCCGCCGGAAACCGGCAGGAAACCGGCGGCGGAATTATCCCGGCATTACGCCGTTCATCCCAAAAACCGATTGCTTTTAAAAAGGGGACGGAAAGACGACGAAGCCAAAACCGTCCCCAACGTGAAACCTCACCCTTCTTTTAGGGCGTCCCGCCTTCACGCTTTCTATTTCGTCAGGAAAGTCCGTTGCAACGTCGTCTTTGCGAACCGCTGCCATATTTCCGGCTGTTCCTCTTTCAGTTTTTTCGTGTCAAGCCTGGTAGTTTCGGCCTGCTTCCAGGTAAACAGCGGCACGCCCTGCCAGGTCATTACAGACTTTTCCTGCATCAGCAGTTGAATTGCCGTCTTCAGTTCGTCGTTTGCGGCTTCCAGTTCCTTGATCTTCGCCGCGTTTTCTTTGATCTGTGCGTGATAGCGTAGCGCATCTTCGGTCGCCTCAATCGCGTCGGGCAGTACGTGGCCGATTGCTCGCAGTATGTCTTCGCGCGTGATCGGCGGCGGCGGGTTGTCGGTAATCACGTGGTTGTTCCAAAAGTCGTTTCCCGCCTGCACCATGTCGGCAAAAATGTCCGGCTGAAAATCTATCTGCACATAGTCGAAGTCCACACCATTACACAGCCAGGCGATGAACCCGGTTTTCTTTTCAGCAATACCCATATACCAGAGCACTTGAAAGTACCAGCGGAGCATATTGCCTTCCATGATGTCTTCCCGCGTCACCCGCTTCTGCGTGGTCTTGATTTCCAGCACGGCGTCACCGTGTTTCATGCTGACAAATCGGTCAGGCGTTCCAAGCAGGTGCGGAAATTCTGGGTGCTGCCAGTGTTCGCGCTGCGGGCGGTATGCCTCCAGTCCTGCAGCATCGGCAAACATTTGCGCTACCGCATCTTCCAGGTAGTTGCCGGCACGGGTAAATTTGTTTTCGCCGCTATCGGCAACCCTTCCGGTTTTGCGCTCCCAAAGTTGGAACGGTGTCATGTACGGGTCTAAGCCCATGACCGCGGTTATTTCCGAGCCACCAATGCCTTTCGATCTTGCGGCGAGCCATGCGGCGCGTGTGTTATCGCTCATTGGAAATTTGGGTTTTGGTGAACAGGCGTTAGTTTCGTTCTGCGCACAATTTTTTGGCGCAAATCATTTGGCAAAAAATCGCCAAACTCCATTACCATATTGGTTTTCGCCATAATATGGTAGTTGTGCGATTGATCGAATTTTGCTGCAAGGATGTTCCAAGCCGCACCTTTTGTCATGCCTTTATTTACGCGGCTAACCTTCGTCCAGTCCTTTATACCTTCTTTTGCCGCACTGAACATTGCGGCTATCTGTTTGTTTGTGATTTTTTCCGCTATCTTGCGGGCTTCGTGCTTTCTCATTGCAGTTCAAGTTTGCGGGCGTTAAAAATTTCGATCACATCGGTGCGGGCGCTCCATTCGTCGGCGCCCTGTTTCCAGTAGCGTTCGAGGTTGTCGAGGTCGCCACATTCGGCAACGCCGTCGCGGATAGTGGCAAGGTCTTCGGCTTCTTTAGCTTCTTTAACCTCCGTGTATTCGCCTTCTTCCGTCTGGATCGTTTCGGGCCGGATTTCGCCGCGCTGGAAGTTGTCTGGCGTAAGCGTTGCGCCGTCGGTTGCGATTGCGGCGGCTTGTTCGTCGCTCAGCGGGGCAGTTTTCAGCAAAGCGCGCAAAACGGTTTTCTTCCACATTTCCTCTTTCCATTCGGCCCACACGCCGGATGGTGCGCCCTTCTGTGTTTTCGATTTCATCCGGCGCTTTTCAATCTGTCCGGCGGTCATCACGGCGAACTCAGTGCCGCCGTTTGCGTACTTAATGACGGCGTATGCCGCAATAAATTCTTCGCTTTCGTCGGTCATATCAGGCACGTGTACGATCTTCCGGTCTGTGCCCTGCGTGACCTCGAAACGGTCTTTCTTTCTGACCACGTTGGCGTACACGTCCAGCACCATACCGGAGCGGCGGGCAAGGGCAATTAGGCCTGTATAGGAAAGTTGAAAAGTAGCTTGGTCGCCGTATGGAATGAAAAAGCATTGTTTCAGGCTCGCGTTCATTCCGAGCAGGGAGGCGTTCAGTACGCAGCCGATCACGCTTTTCGCCGTGCAATTTGCCAGCGCCGGGTTGTTCGTGATCTGGAAAACAGCGGCCTGAATAATGCGGGAAGGGTTACCTCCATTCGGAAGGCTGTTGGCTATTGCCAGGCTGTACGGTTGCAGGATAGCAGAAACCGCGTCGCTGTTCAGCCCGGCCATAGTGCCCGGCTTTTGTGCCTTTGCCAGGGCGCTTTTTGCGCGCTCGGCAATTACTTGTCCGTTCGTTGTCATTATTTCATCGTTTGTGTTGGTGAACTAATTAGCCGCCGGCTCCATCCGGCTTTCGATTGCTTTTCGGTAGGCTTTTAGGTAGAGCGGCGCAAGCAAGCTTCGTGGCGTCTCATTTTCACGCCAATATTTCAGGGCTTGGCGGCTGACCGGGTACCCCCGCTGGCTCAGGTAGTTTAGTGCCGCCCCGGTTATTTCCCGCCTTTCGTGGTGTTTCGCTGCCCGGTAAAGGGCCAGTATCGTTTCTTTCGTCATTGCGTTTTAAGTTGGCCCCGGCACACTTTTGCGCCGGGGCGTGGCTATATAAATCTCATGAATTTTCAGAACAGTTTGATTCGGTGTAGTTCGCGGCGAACATCCTCCAGACCGCCCTTCGCCCGAATAACATACCGGCTCCCTTCGCCTACCTTGATGCGGCGAACGGCACTAAGGCCATAGGCTTTCGCCTCAATGTCGCTTTCTATACGGGGCAGGGCGGCGGCGATGCGGACGGTGTATTCTGTTTCAGCGTCGATCACCTCAAACTCATCCCAGTCGGTTGGCAATATTATCGGCGTCACGGGCGGCGTCATGCGCTGCTCTAATGCCGTCTGAATGATGTCATTGCAGAGTTGTACCGGGAACGTCTTGCTGTAAGGGAAGACTTCCTCAACCGTGGTGCCGTAGCGCCAGCAGTCCAGGATCGTTACGTATGTTGTGGGTTCGCCCCAGTCGGCGGTATCTTCCGTTATTTCCGCCGTGCCGACGTAAATCACATCATCGGCGTCAATATGGCGGAAGCGGGTAGTGATGGTAGGTTGCGTCGTCATTTTTTTGTTTATTATTTGTGAAAGACTTACGTTTGTTGCGTCAAATCGTTTGACGTGACAAAGATAAGATCACAAACGTTACCTGCGCAAGTAACAAACGTGATTTTGTCGTTAATCTGACAATTTTAACATTTATAAACCAGTCCCCCCGCGTTCCGGTGGTAAAATGACAGAACTGACAGCAGGTAAGCGCCTTCACGCGCTTATCGAACAACATGGTTATACCCTCACTGACCTTGCCCCCCTAATCGGATATCGCCGCGAAACCTTGAGTAAGAAATTAAACCACAATAACGTAGATAAAAGCCTGGTAGAAAAAGTGTCGAACGTCTTATGCGTTGACTTGATGCCTGTGGTGTTTCCGCCGAAAGGCAGCAACGAACGTGACGTAAGGTGTGACGAGGAAAAGTCACGTTTGCGCGCCGAGCTGGAAGCGGCCCGGCAGACGATCAGCGACCTGTCGGCAGCGCTCCGGGCATTGACAGAAAAAACCGCGTAGTTTTGCCTTATGAAAAACAGTCTTCTTTTTGTGCTGCTCTTTGTGGCGCCTGCCTTTTCCGCGTCGCAATCGGTAAGCGTCGCGTTCGGCCCCGGTTACGGGTCGTTCAATTCTGCCTGGAAAAACAATGCCGCGCCGGTGTGGTCTGCCGGCGTCCTGGTTGACAACCCGATCAGCACGCGCGGCGGTATGCTGTTGGGCCTGCACTACCGGCAGCGGGCCGAAAAGGGGACAACTCTGCACGCCGCACAATTCGACGTGGCCGGGCGGTATATTGGTACGCGCATACGTGCGGGCGCGGGCGCGTTCTTCTCCCTGGCCGCCGGCACGGTATCAGATCAGGAGCCGCCGCGCAAACTTGGTTCAGGCGTCGGGCTTTCCGCGTTCGTGGCCTGCCGGCTATGGCGTGACATTTCGGCGCGGCTGGTGTACGATCACGGATTAACGAACATTGCCGCGTCCGGCCCGGAAGTGGCGGCGCAAGGGGTTTATCTTCTTATAGAATACCGCGTTTCCAGATAGATTTTTGGCACGGTATTGGCCTATATTTTACCAACACATAAACAATGTGGAGGGAAAAATTTTGCGCCCCCGGTTTGCGTATGAGCGAGCCGGGGGCGCTTTGTTTTCGGAAAATGTTAAATTTTGTTTTACTGCAAAAAAAGTCGTTAAAATAGTTGACAATATCAACCATTTACGCCTATCTTTGTATCGAACAAAAGGCGGAGGCACCGCTTGAAAAACTGCAAATGTTCTATGACAAGTCTGGAAAAGCGGCTATTCGAAATAGCCGCGCAGAATCCAAAAGGATTCACGGTTACAATCCCTGATTGCCAGCCGGTTCGTTCCGGTTGGTGCATCGGCCACAAAGAAACCCAAAACAGTTTCGGGCCAAAGGGATTGAAAAAGGTGGTTGAGCACGCGATGCGAACCACTGGTGTTGTCGGAGGGTGGAAAGGGTACGACGGGCGGTTTTACTTCGATACGGTAATTATCGAAGCTGACGCCGGGAAAGCCCTCGACCTGAAACACGAACACCGGCAGCAAGCGATCTACCACCTTGATACCGGCAAGATAATGTAAACCAAAGCGTGGGGCTGGAAAGTCTCCCGCACTTTAAAGCATATACTGACATGAAAAACACATTCATTAAAAACGAACATCTGCTCACGGGTCTTTCAGATTTTGACCTGAACACATTGCGCACCAGGGCGGAATTGCACAGGCGCTACTCAAATATTGACATTAAAATCATTTCCTGTTCCCCCGAAAAACTGGTGCTAAGCATCCGGCAGGGTAAGCCGTTTAATGGAAACGTGTTCGACACGAAACGGCTGGTTGAGATCGGAAAGGAATTCGTGCAAGGTGTCGGAGTACCTAACACTGTTCACGTAGGCGCCCAGCCGTACAACCCGCCGCCGCCGGAAGCCGTCACGCCAGAATGGATCAGGAAAAAAATGCACGAACACGGCCTTAAAGTAAAGGATGTAAGCCACGCGCTTGGGGTTGACTCTCACACGATCAGCGCCTACAAAAACGGTTTAAAGCCGCTTAGCGGGGTTGTTCGCGCAATGTTTTACTATTACTTCAACAAAAACAGATAACAATGTGCAAAAGGCATGACCCAATAGAAGTATTCCCGCGTCGGTCTGACCTCCCGGAATCGGCAACAAAAGAACAGCAAATAGCGCTGTTCCTTAAGATGTTCCGCCAACCGACTGATATGGTTGTGTGTCGGGAGTGTGGCAAGGTCGGGCATTGGGTAAAGTCTCGCCGGGGCGGCGTTCGCTGGCATGACGGCGTTAGCGAATATGCGCAAAAGGCATTTGCGCTTGCGGCTGAATGCTGGGCAGATGTTGGCAAATCGCCGCCGTTTCCGGTATAGCCCCGCCCCCGAACACAAAACCCGCTTTGCAGTCGCAGGGCGGGTTTTTTATTTTTAATGCGGTCATGGCCGTCATGTGTCCTGCCTTCGTCTCAACGCATCGCCAAGCGGCCCCTGTAAAAGGCGGATCAATTCGCAGTCCGGGTTAATGATCGTAATTACAAGATCATACTTGTCATTTATGTCAATCCTGATATTTTCCTTGTCGAATTCGAGGGTAATGGCGTCAACCCGGTTGCCGTCTTTGTCGGTAAGCGGCTCGGAGCAATCGGAATACCAGTGCTCGTTTTCTTTTGTCAGGATTATTGTTGTTTTGTTGCTCATTTTTCAAGAAGATAAATAATTTCAGAAAATTGGTACCGACCGTGGGCGTAGGTGGTGAGCAACCGCTTTACCCGGTCGTAACCCAACACGCCGTCGCGGGCAGCTTTTTGCGCCTTGTAAAGATATTGTTTTTCTCGGCGGCTAATGTCGCGCCACTTTTCCTGATGTCTGATCCATGCCCAAAAATCGTTCCACGCCTCTAATGCTGTAAGGTGTTTTTCCATGCGGGACAAAGGTAAATTGCAGTATGCAACGTTTGCAAACTTTTTTTCGCCGAACGCTTGCGCGGTATGCAAACGCTGCATACATTTGCCCACGGAAATACGGCGGAAGTTCCGCCGGAAGCCGGAAACATGGGAATGATACACGACATGGAAAAGTCCGTAACCATTACGGAACTTGCGCGGACATACGGACGGAAGGCGGACACCTTGTACCGGAAAGCGAAACGGATTTTTCCGGGGCGAGAATGGTCTGTGTATTCCGCCGTGACGGAAGAAGAAGGGCGGATTCTGCTTGGAGACTGGCCCGCGCCGTCCGCAACACCGAAAAGGGAAAAGCGCCCAACTGGGGCACAACATAACGCGAACACCGGGGAAAAACCGGCGGCGGCTGAAAGGCCGAAAACAATGCCGCCGGCCCCCGTTTCGCGGCGCTGGAAATGGCCGTCGTTCGGCCTATCCGAACAACTTGCAGTTGCGATATACGGCCACACGGCACTGGTATGGTACGAGGTAGGGAGTATATTTGCTGTACCTGGCGTCCTTGCCGGCGTTGTTGTGTTTGCCATGAAGCACGCCGCGGTGATGATCTGCCGAAAAGAAAAGTACGCCGATTACGCAGCAGATGCGCTCGGTGTTGCCTTTGTCCTCGACGCGCTTGCCATCTACGTGCATTATACCGCGTTCAGGGAGGCGCTACCAGCCAACTTCCTTGCCCGCATGGGTACAGGTGGGGCGCATTGGGCTTCATTGATATTGGGCGCTGTGGTGGCCTGTGGCGCGTTCATGGCGCTATATTTTACGAACAAAACTGCGAACAAATGAAACTGATTGACATGCTTGAGGCGATCATCTACGGCGGCCCGATGCAGCCAGGGCCGGGATTGCCGCCGCCGGTTGCTCAGCGGCCCGTAAAGCGTGAAATTCCGAAGCCGGTTGGCGGGCGCCTTGCCAACCCGGCAACGAACACCTGGGAGTGGGATATTAAGCCTCGCGCAAACGTGAACGCGGATGCTGATACGACGCTGACCAACCGGGAAATTGAATTGCTGATCGGGGCGAAGTGCAAAAACGGGCCGTGGAACGCATCGCTGAAGGTTTCCCGCGTTCGCGGGGCGACGATAGCGGAAGCGGCGAAGGCTGCTGGATGCTCGACCTCATACGCCGGCAAAGCCTACTCTATTTTTTCGCAGTGCGAATAAAAACGCCTGCCCTTTCATTTGAAATCATTGAAATGGTTGAAAATTGATTGTCAACAACTTACGAAACTTTGCCCCTCTTTCAATAACCTTTCATTTTTTTTCAACATGGGATACTTTATTACCGCCGCCGTTCTCATTACCCTGTTTTTGCTGGTTCGTAACGCCGCCCGTTTGCAGCGTGACCGGGACGCCAAAGCGGCAGCAATGGTATTCGAGCATATCGCCTGCCCGATCATCGTAACGTCGAATCACCCGGCAGATAACACCGTTGCTCAGCGGGCTTTCGAGTGGAAACAGGCGCTATTGAAAGCTGGAAACAAATACGCCGAGCAAATCCCGGTGATCGAATACCCGTTCCAGTTGGCCCGGCAGGAATTGGGGATTATCGCCACTTGGGAACAATACCGGGCGGCCTGCCTGCAAAAAGAGCAGACGGCATTTCAGGAGTGGGCGACGAAGATGCAGCGGCAAAACGAAGCCCTGCACGGGCAATTCATCCTGGGGCAAAAAATGAACATGAACACGCTATAATATGGGCGCAATACTGACAGAACGACACAAAACAGCAATCCGGCTGAAACTCTCGCAGACGCCGCCGGAAGAACGGGCAAACCTGATCGGCATGATGCGTTCTTCCGGCCAGGGTCCGGCGGAAGTACTGTCATTCGTGGAATCGGTAAACGTGGAACTTCGGTTGGCAGAACAACGCCAGGCGCAAGCGTTCCGCGAAAAGCCACCCGTGCCGGAAGTCCGGGAAATGACGCCGGAAGAAATACGGGCATTTTGGAAGGCTGCTGGTCACGTAGGAATGTTCGTAACTGTTTCCGGCGGAATTGTGGCCGGCTTTGTTTACGTTGTGATCCCTGCACTGATTGCGGTCGGCAAGGCGATTGTTATTGCAGCGCCGTATGTGGTTGGGGCTGCCGTGGTTGGCCTGGGCATTGTTTCGTTTATCCAGTCTTTGCGGCGTCCTGCCGACACTACGAAGCCTGCCGGGGAGCCTGAAATACTTGTACGCACAACCACTATCACCGAAACTTTTAGACAATGATAACACCCGAAAAAATATACCTGCAACTTCAGGAAGATGTGTGTGGAGAAGATGTCGCGTTTGAATCGCTTGGCGAGTGCACCTGGTGTGCTGACCGTATCTTTCCTACCGACATCGAATATGTGCGCGCTGATCTGGTGCAGGACTTGCGCGAAAAACTTGAAATGTCCATAAGCGCGATTAATGCGCTCCGGGCGAAAATTGAAGAACTTGAAACGGAAAAAGAAAAACGGCGCTAAGCGGTGGCCGCTCGGGTTCGGGCTGCTTTACCTGATGATCTGTTTTCCGCTGGTCGTGTTCGTGAAAATCGGTATTACCGGCGTGGGTGTCCTGAAGCGGGCAAAGGGTATCGATGAAGATATGCCCGGCGTCCCGATCCCGGTTGCCTTCGTGCCGCTGCCGTTCGTGTTCCACGTCGAGCAGGCTTTGCACGACCTTTGTGACCCGATCCGGTTTTCGTTTTACCGGGGGAGCGGCCATACCGAGACATTTTGGCTGCCGGCGGCGGTTCCTGCGCTTGCTGTTATAGTTGGAACTTGGGCGCTATATTTGTACGCGATTGATGCGTACTTTGGTACCAGGTTTTTGGCGGCGGCGGTCGGGGTTGTGGTGTGGTTGTTTTTTTAACTGCGGCGCTGAGTTATGCG
>Ga0079224_100012583_pt1 | contig 11724 bp, 10 predicted proteins | sample Stecom2015_FD_80414 | JGI IMG/M metagenome (GOLD analysis project Ga0079224, IMG submission 80414) | Agricultural soil microbial communities from Utah to study Nitrogen management - Steer compost 2015 | ecosystem: Environmental > Terrestrial > Soil > Agricultural land | place: USA: Utah...
CTGTTGGGTCTTCGGAATTGAACACAAAACTACCTGCAACAAGCACATCAGCGCCGGCGGCAATGAGTTTGGAAGCATTCTCAAGCGTTACTCCTCCATCGACTTCTATCTTTGCCGGTGATTTTTTTTTCAAAATCATTTCTTTCAGTCGAGACACCTTGGAATAAGTGTTTTCGATGAACTTCTGTCCACCAAACCCCGGATTGACGGACATCATACACACCTGATCCACATCTGAGAGAATATCCTCCAGCAGTTGGATCGAAGTATGCGGATTGATCGCGACACCCGCTTTTGCACCTAATTTGTGAATCGCCTGCACTGTGCGATGGAGGTGGATGCAAGCTTCATAGTGGACGGAGATAATGTCGGCGCCAGCGTCGCGAAACACCTCCAGATAAAGATCAGGATTCACGATCATGAGATGTACGTCCAGCGGCTTTGTGGAGTGCTTTTGAATCGCAGCCGTCACTGGGATACCAAAAGAGATATTCGGAACAAATACCCCGTCCATAATATCCACGTGGATATAGTCTGCGACGGAGCTGTTGAGCATTTCCACTTCTCTTTGAAGGTTTGAAAAATCAGCGGCAAGGATGGAGGGGGCAATCAGAGCGGGCATGGCTTTTTTTTATACTGCAAATCAAATGAAATTCTTCTCGGTGCCAAAATCTCCTATCGTCTGAGGAGCTTGGTTCGTCTCATGTTGGCTCCTTCCTGCATCACGATTACATAAAGCCCGCGCTGGATTCCGGCCAATTGTACACGGTAAGGTGTATTTACGCTGGATCTGGAAACCTCCATTCTGACGAGCGTTTTACCTGTGAGATCTATCAATTCAAATGTCCCGCTCAGCCCTGTCCCAAAGCGTATACTCAGTTCGTCGGTATCCAATGGATCAGGGTACACTTTCCATTCAAGCGTTTCTTCATCTCCCACTGACAGAATTTCTCCGTACAGCGCATCATAAAAATTTGGCACTCCGTATCCCAAGAGATTGTCTGGATCTTCGGATTGCGTGGCGCTTCGAAACAAATTCTCCCTCAGCTCCTGCAGGGTCCACTGGGGCCTTGCCTGCCACAACCCCGCTGCAAGAGCGGCGATCTGCGGCGCGGAAAAGGAAGTTCCGCTGGACGAACCCACGGTGCCATTTGGGCGAATCAGAACGGGACTTTCCCCGAAAGCGACCAAATCGGGCTTAAAGCGTCCATCACCGGTGGGCCCGGTGGAGCTAAATGAGGAAGTCTCTCCACTCCTGTTGATCGATCCGACCGAGATGATCCCATCTGCGTCGGCAGGGGCAAGCAGGCTGGACTCTCCCATCGATCCGTAATTTCCGACGGCGCTAACCACCAGAATGCCTTTATTGGAAGCCATGACAGCTCCTTTGGTGATGATGGCAGTCTTCCCATCCAGGTCGGCAAGCGTGTAGTTCATTGCGGGGTCATCAAAGTCCCAATAACCCAAAGAACTACTGATGATGTCTGCCCCAAGGCTGTCGGCATATTCCGCAGCCCGGATCCAGTTAAATTCTTCTACCCGGTATTCGGTATCTACCTCTTCCGTAATGACCAAGATGAAATCTGAATCATAAGCTCCCGAAACGAGTTTCGAGGGTTCATTTGCCCCGATGAGAGAGAGTACATTGGTGCCATGTTGATTGGCCGTAAAGACGTCCGAGGCCCAAGGGTTAGCAAAATCCCGCTGCCCGACGATCTGATTGTTTTCAAACAGATGCGCAAAGGCAGGTGCGGTGTTGCTACCTGGGAAACCGGCGTCGAACACGGCTACGGTGACGCCCCTGCCTGTAAAGCCCTCCTCGTGCATCTTGTCGATCCCAATGAGCTGATTCTGAAAGTCATACGAATTATCAGCCAGTCCCAGCTCGCGGGTGTTTAATTTTGGTCTTTTACCGTCTGTCTCTCCGTTACCGGCGATGCGCTGCTTTTCATCGACTCTGGCATTGGTTTTTTCTAGAAAACCGTGGGCGACGAGCTCGACTTTCTCCACAAAAGGAAGCTCTGACATTTGGTCGACTGCAGCTTCATCCGCTACGACCACGGCAGCATTCATCCATTTGCTCGAATAGAGCATGTAGCGGGACAAAGCAGTGATCTTGTCGAGGTATCGCTCAGCCACCGGCAAATCGAGGCTGTCTGCCTGTATTCTCTCCCGTGCTCTCCTGTCTATTGCTTTTTGGGTTAAAAATTCCTGGGGCCTAGACAGCGAAAAACTGGATTGTGGCTTGTATTTGAAGTACACGGCATAGCGGTCCTGCGCGTTAGCCGTGAATGCAACTATCAAAAAGAGCAACAAGCCAACACAGACATTATTCCCTGCCATTCTCCAACAATCTCAGATGGATCTTACTGCCACTGTTTATCAATTCGTCACCCAAGCAATCGTTGCGTGAACAATAGGTCAAGACCTCGTCATACTTTTCCATAAGGCCCACCCCTTTTCCAAAAATCTCATACCGGACGTCGCGGATTGTAATTTTATCATCGAGCGCTTCCTGATTGACCCTTACAGCTTGGACGTCCTCAAATCCGGGAAGGTCGGACCGTCCAGAAAAATCTACCTTAAAGTTGTCGTCTCCTTCCGCTTGATAGTTTTTCCCGTTCCAGACCCTTCCCTCTTCTGGGGGAAAGACAAGCGCTGTAAGAGCGGTATTGTTTATGGTTCTTAAAAGGATTCGATCCCGATAGATCAGTGTGTACTCCAGCTCTAATTCCCAAGCGACGCGGTCCGCAGACTTAAAACGGCTGACGATAAAAGTCTCCTCATTTTCAGCATTAAAGTAGAAGCTTCTGATCAAGTCTTTGTAGTAATAGTGGGCTGACTCCGAGTCATTTTCACCATAGTGGATCGTCTCATCGACCTCGTAGATCCAATAATAACCGAGATCCAAAGGTTGATAGTCCTGCTCCAAATCAATGGCTAGAGGAGCTTCCAACCTTTCATCACAAGCTGATAAAAGAGAGGCGAAAGTGATCAAGAACAGGGATACGCGTCTTAGCATGGCGAAAATATACTACTAAAAAACTTTCGATGTTTGGCTGACACGATGGATCTGCAATTTTTAGAACTACTGATTTACTTTTCTGGGAAACTTGGCCTGCGTACCTTGCGCCCCGAATTCAATTTGAACCATGGCGCTTAAGACTTTCGTAAAATTAAACAGCATCACCAACCTCACCGACGCCCGCTACGGCTCCGGAATGTATGTCAACCTGTTGGGATTTGATCTGGACAGGTCCTCTGCTACCTACGTAAGCCCGGAGCTCTTCAGAGAGATTACCGGATGGGTGTCCGGAGTTGACTTCGTCGGAGAATTCACCGGAGAGTCCCACCTGGATTTGTTGGAAGTGCTGCGGGATTATCCTTCTATCACCTGGATCGAATGCAATAATTTTGAAGCAGTAAAATCACTTTCGACCTCTGATTATTCATTGATTTATAAAATTCAGCTGGAGGATCTCGATAAGCTGACTGAGGAAATGATTGATCTCATCAGCAAATCAGGTACGGTCATACACGTCTGCTCCGACGATAATGAACTGACTGATATAGACCTGTATTCCTTAAAAAGAGTGACCCAAAACGTTAAAGTTCTCCTAGGAACTGGAATCACCGAAGGGAACATCCTAGACCTGGTAGCCGATACTGGAATTTTTGGAATTTCGCTGAGCGGCGGGGAGGAACTCAAGCCGGGCCTTAAAGACTTGAATGAACTGGCCGACATCCTCGAAAAGCTGGAGACTGAAGAATAAGACAATCCCGACTCAAAAGAGCCGGGATTTTTTTAGCTATCCCAGAGATCACTCAATTTGTAAGGGCTCTGCTTGCCCGTGAAGATACTGCCATCGGAAAATCGATGATTAATCCCAATCGAACGTAATTCGTCTAAATCTTCGAAATTCAGCGTTAAATCGGCGGACTTAAAGTTCTCTACTATCCGGCTCTGATTTACAGACTTTGGGACGACCGCGATCCCTCTGGCTATTGACCATGCGATCAGAACTTGACCAACCGTCGCTTCGTGTCTTGTCGCGATCGCTTCGATCGTTGGATTGTCAAGCAGTTTGGGATCGTTTTTGTGCCGCTCGGCTCTCGAGTCCGGGGATCCCAGGGGAGAAAATGCGGTCAGCAGTATCTCATTAGCCCGGCAAAAATCCACCAAAGGCTCCTGCGGTAAAAAAGGATGGAGCTCGATCTGATTCATCTCCGGCGTTTCTCCGCCCATCTTCAAGAGTTCTTTCAACTTTGCCTGATTAAAATTAGAAACCCCAATATGTCTGGTGGCGCCGGATTCTTTTTGCTCTTGCATGGCCTCCCAGGTCTGCGTGAGCGGAACGTCCTGATAGGTGTAAAACTCTTCCCGATGCTTTGCCAGGCCAATTCCCGGCTTAAAAGCAACAGGCCAGTGCACGAGATACAAGTCCAGATAATCCAGACGCAGGTCCTCCAGCGACTTTTCGAGGGCTGGCCTCACATCTTCCAGCCGGTGGCTGTGATTCCAGAGTTTGGAAGTTACAAAAAGCTCTTCTCGCTTCACTAATCCGTCCGCCATTGCATCGGTTATTCCCTGTCCCACTTCACGTTCGTTGTGGTAGACAGCCGCACAATCCAAATGCCGGTAGCCAGCTTGGATTGCCCAATAGACAGCTTGTCGCACCTCTCCTGGTTTACTTTTCCAAGTTCCCAATCCCAAGATCGGTAACTTATCTCCATTTCTAAATTCCAGATGTTTCATTGTGATATTTAATTGTTTCCTTCAAAAAAGTCGGATGAAATCTCTTTTCAAAATGGATCCGGACTCTCTATATCGTTTGCTTTGGGATGATCCCTCAATTGAAATTGGCCCCAATTTTCGTTTCACCCCGATTCAGCTATATACGAAACAGAGGGCTGCCGGGACATACAGACCCAAGTCTGCCACCGCAGCATCTCTCCCCTCCATACGTCAAACATCACAAGTTGTTACCGGAGCCGCTCGCATCGCCAAGACTGCAGGATAGTAGGTGATAACAGGGCAACAAAAAAAGGTTGGATAACTAACGCTACCCAACCCTCCTTTCCGTACTCTCCATCCTTAGGGACTATGAATTTCGTCTATTGAGAGACCGGCTTCAACGCAAATTCTCTCGCTTTCATATTAGTATAGTACTTGGTGATCATGTTGGGAACCTCCCAGTCAGGCATCTTCCCAGCTTGGTAGTACTCCAAAAATTTCTCCGTGACCTGGGCGAAGTGCGCCTCATGCCCATTGTGGTAGGAGTCTGGCACCATGACCTGATATTCGCCTGAAGGCATTTTCATCAAGTCAATTCCGGGATACTTAGCCTGAAGGGTTTCTTTGACGGCCTTTTCCAACTGTGCCAAGTCCGAACCTATCAATTGCACATACAAGGCTGCTCGGTAATTCTCTTCTTTTCCCTGACGGATTACAAGGTTGGCTTTGGTGCCGCGCATCATACTATAGTGCGTATCCGCGCTGCCTGCGGGAGCCTGATAGTTCCAGATTACACTGGCTTTGGCATGCTTACCTTTCAGCGTATAGTTCATTTCGCCATTGGCAAAAACTTCAAGCTTGCCGTCTTTCACATCCTTTTGCAGAAAATCGGAAAATTCCGGTTTACCAGTCACTTGCTGAAACTCTGCTAAGGTCATAGCAGTTGCCCATCTCTTCGCGGAAAGCATCTGTACATCGGAGGTGTCCAGCGTCACTTCGGGAAATGCCTCCCATTGGATCAAATCGACCAAGTGTGTGGTCACATCCACGATTCCTTCACCCTCGATGCTCACATCGAAAAACCAATCCGGTCTAATCAACGGCGCCCCAGAGACCTCCTTAAAGAAGTGATGGACCGACTCTTTGGTGATCGCCGGGTTCTCGGGAGTTCCCGTCTCCAATTCTCCAAAGACTTCCGGGATCATCGACAATTCGCGCTGAAGCATGGTGGTAATCTCAAACCTCTCAGTCATGATGTCGAAGATCAACAGATTCTTCTCCTCCGCCAGCTCAAACGCCTTGACCAGTTTATTAAATCCTTCAGGATTAATTACCAGTGGCTTGTCCGCATACACGTGAATGCCGTTTTCTACGGCGGCCAGGATATAATCGACCTTTCGATCATTCTTTCCCGCGACCATCATTACGTTTCCCGGCTTTTGGGAGATCATCTTTTGCAAGTAATCTGACCCGGTGTAAACCTCCAGATTCCAAGTGGTCGGGTCATCCTGCCGGCTGTTGTAGCCAGCTATCCGGCTGAGGTGGTCCTTGAGTTCGGAACCTTCCGGGGCGAAGATGTAAACTGTCGAGTCCACGGTGGGATACATGGACTTGTGAATCAACCCCGCATGAAAATGTCCGGGGTCTAAGGTCATGATCTTTACTTTTGAATCAGATTCAGGAGTATCCGTTTTCATCTCTGGGCTGGAACAGGAAGCTGAAAAAAGGGCCAAAGCGGCCCCGATTTTGATTTTATTGGAAAACATAATTAGAATTTTTCAATGTAATAGTAGGTAATGCCTTGGTGGAAGTGAACGAGTTTTCTCTGGTTGGCAAGTTTGAAGAGCGAGGATCGCAGGCGATACTGACCACAACATTCAAGCCCGACCACTAGCATCATCAAAACTACTTCCGCTTTAGTGTAACCCGGATTTGATTATGCCTTGACGTAATCCGTGCCCCAAGGTCTACGCTGCGGTCGGCTAAGATGCGAGTTGGCTTCTTTGTCATTGACAAACTGTTCCTTCGCTGGATCCCACTCCAGCTTCCTGCCCATCTTCATGGCTATATGGCTGACCAGACAGACCGAACATGCTCTATGGCCGACTTCCACGGGAGACAATAGCTCATTGTTTCCCTGAATAGCTCCCAGCCAATTGCCATGGTGCTCATCGCTGCGGATCAAGCGTATCTCACTCTCTCCTATCTCAGACTTCAGGATCTTAGGATCAGAAGCGTCCAGCGCTTTGGCGTTGTTTCCCTGAGCTACCGGATCAGAAGAAGACGCTTGATAATTCCCCCGTGAAACCCAAATCCATCCGTCGCTACCTTCGTAACGGATCCCATTTGGATAGCCGCCCGAGGTGAGCATCACAATTCCGTTGTCGTATTCTGCCTTGACCATGAAGTCTCCGTGCACATTCCAAAGGCCTGAGCGCGGAAACTCTGCCACAGCCTCGACGTACCTAGGACCTGTCAGTTCCGTATCCATGCCCCATGCAGCGGAATCGTAGTGATGCTGTCCCCATCCTGTAATCATTCCCGCGCCATAGTTTTCCAATCGCAGCCATCCTGGGCGGCTGTAGTCATTCTGCGGGTGGACGCCGATCTCGGTATAGGGGACTTCTGGCGTAGAACCCAGCCACATGTCAAAATTGAGATTAGAGGGAACGGGCATCGCGGGCGCTTCAGGGCCGGACGGATCTCCCGGCAGACCGATCTTCACTGTATGAAGTTTTCCGATTCGCCCGTTTCTAACCAGCTCCGCGGCCACTCTAAACTGTTCGCTAGAGCGCTGCTGCGTACCGAGCTGAAGCACAACGCCGGTTTTGTTCACCACATCAGCCAACTGCCGACCTTCCTTAATGGTCAAAGAGGTTGGCTTCTGAACGTAAATATGTTTTCCGGCCAAGGCGGCTTCTATAGCTGGCTGAGAGTGCCAATGGTCCGGTGTGGAGATCACGACGGCGTCGATGTCCTTGTTGAGGAGCATCTCCCGATAGTCTCCGTATTCTTTGACGTCGACATAAGGGCTGCCGTTTTTCTTGGTGTAGTAGGCTTCTATATACTTCTTGCCATCCGCCATGCGCTTGCTATCCACATCGGAAACAGCGACGAACTGAGCAGCTTCATGTCGCCAAGTTCCAGGCATGTCATGTTCCCGGGCGATTCTGCCGCAGCCAATCTGCCCGATGTTTATACGGTTGCTGGGTGCGTTTTTTCCAAAGACCGACGCGGGTACAATCGTGGGAAAGCCAAAGGCGGCAGTGGCTAAGGCGGTGGTCTTCATAAAATCTCTTCTTTGCATAGCTTTATAAATCAGGGTAAAGAAATCAATCTATTTCACAAATGCCCTCCAATAGGCGTCGGCTTCGGCTGCCGAAAGATCCCCGTCAAAGACGATCATTCTGTATTTCAGTGTATAGCGCTCATCGGCTTGGATCTCCCAAGATTCATGACGGATCGGGCAAAACTCGATAAACACATTTCCTTCTCCCTTGTACTGACCCAGTGGCCACACACGAAGCGGTTCAGGATGGGACTTGTTGGTGTTGTGGCTTAAAAAGAGGATACCGCTCTGTCCCGAAGCATCCGCAGTCTTTCCTTTTACGAGCACCCACTTTGCATTAGAACCATCTGCATCTTTACGGGTTTTGCCCTCAGAGGTCAGGATAGTACTGTTCTCATCACCCCATAGCTCGGTAGCCCGATATCCAATACCGCCACCATATCTGTAATCATCCAAGAGAATCCCTCCCGGTATTTCGGTTTCGATCGTGGTGGTATAGTCCACCATATACCGACCCTTGTCTGCAGGTTTTACTTTGATCCGGAGGTCTTCTTGGATTGCTAACTTTTCACTTTCGGGAGCTTTGAGATCTATGTGATCTTGACGGACATTCAGTTCTGCCGCGCCGCCGGCGACCTTTTTAGAAAGAACTTTGGCGAAGTCTACCCGGCCCTTTTCATCTCCTAGGTTCCAAAAGTCCACCTCTCTCCCACTAATAGTAGCGCGGGTCCAAGGGCCCCAGATTCCGTAGTGATGGTAGTGGTCTTTGGGCTGGATCCGACTGAGTACCTGACCGCTCGGGGAGATGATCGGATGGATAAATCCCGACTTGCTGAAGGCTTCTTTGACTCCTTCAGGCACAGGCACCTTTGCTGTCTGGTAAGTCAAAACCAACTGGTTGTCAATTAGAAAATCAATTCCGGTGGAAGTCTCTTTCAAGTCGACCTTTTGCGAAAACGATACCGAAGAAAAACCCGAAAAAAGGAGGGCTAGGAGTAAAACTCTTTTGAAACGCATGGAAAATTCAGGTTATTGAGGGCTTGAGATTCCAATTTATTAAAATCTCCATAAACGCATTAACCCTGTTATACTAATCCCTTATGAAGCGTCTTTATTTCTACGCAATCGTTTGCTTGTTTACGATGAATTTTGCCTGTGCTCAAGGCCTAAAGGAAGTCACCCTTGACCAGGCTTGGAAGGACAAGATCCGATCCTTAGCCCCCGAAAAACCGACCTTTCCCGCCAAAAAGAAAAATGTGCTCGTCTTTTCGCTGCACACTGGTTTCAATCACTGGGTCATTCCCCACACGGAGGAGATGCTCACGATTCTCGGTGAGAAAAGCGATGCTTTTTCCATAACCGGCAGCAAAGATATATCTGAGTTTGAAGCCAAAAACCTTAAGAAATACGATGCCATCATCCTAAACAACACCTGCTCTATCGGAGATCACCGTGACATTTTTTGGGATAAGCTGAAAGAAAATGCCGGAGCGGGTTTCGACTCTATCGCGGTGGCAAAAAAGGCCCGGGAGCTGGAAGCTAACTTACTTAGCTATGTGAAGAAAGGCGGCGGACTGATGGTCATCCACGGGGGTGTCACGGTCCTGAACAATTCTCCGCAATTCAGCAGAGTCTTGGGCGGAAGTTTCGACTATCATCCAGTTCAGCAGGCGATTCAGGTGAGACTTGAAGACCCAAAACATCCGCTAGTCCAAGCTTTCCCGGCAGACGGATTTAATCACGTTGACGAGCCCTATTTCTACAAAAATGCATACGAAGAACTCGACTTCAAGCCATTGCTATATTTCAACAATGCGGAAATTGAAAAGCAGCGAAAAGGACAGGAACTGACGGAGGGCAAAACCTACGTGGCATGGATCAGAGCGGAAGGCAGAGGGAAGGTCATGTACATCTCTCCTTCACACAATGCGCAAAGCTTCGAAAACCCAGACTTACTGCAGTTCTATCTCGATGGGATGCAGTATGTGGCAGGCGATGTAGAGTGTGATGAGACTCCTTTGAAAAAGTAAGGGGTGCAGACCTTAAAAGAAATGGCGCTGGGAAGAGACTTTCAGCGCCATTTTTGTGTCCTAGCATGGAAATTTACCGAATGAAAAAGGCGGGTTTTCACAGAGGAATTAATTCGAACCTCGTCCAGAGGCGGGGTCATTTTAATATTCAATCCAAACTTGAATGCCCATCAGCAGCTATACTTGTAATAAATAGATTCCACGGACAACAGCACGCGTAATGCAGTAAGGCTTCTGGTAAAAACTGGGGCTTTGACTATAAGTATTCTTGGAGGCTATTTGAGGCGAAAGATTTGACCAATGGTGAGATCATGCGCAATAAAAAATCCTTAAAATAGCATGAAATACGCACCATGAAAAAATCCTCCTACCTGCTTCTTGCCTGTTCGTTCGCTTTGTTTACACTACAAGCGCAGACGTATTTTCCGGAGAAGAACAATTGGCTCTCCAAAAATCCCGCTGAGCTGGGGCTGGACGGGACCAAGATTGCAGAAGCGATATCATTTGCCAATGCTCACGAAAGCGACCAAAATCCCAATCTGAAAATCGCGCATTACGAAAGCGCCTTTGGTCGGGAGCCATTTGGCTACCCCGTGGGACCTATGAAGACTCGGGGATCCGCTGCCGGTCTGATTATCTACAAAGGCTATGTCATTGGTCAATGGGGAGATCCGGGCAGGGTAGATTTGACTTTCAGTGTGGCCAAGAGCTTCCTCTCTACGACCGCGGGCCTAGCTGTCGCAGAGGGTTTGATCAAGGATGAGATGGACTTGGTGTATCCCTACATGGCACCGATCTATCCCTATGATCCGGCGAGGTCTGCGATCAACAAGGCGGATCATCTGTATGAGGACGACGTTTTTGAGCTTTTTGACACCGAACACAACCGAAAGATCCGCTGGGATGATCTCCTACGACAGACTTCCGACTGGGAAGGAAGTCTGTGGGGAAAGCCGGACTGGGCTGACCGTCCCAGCGGTGAAACCAAGGAATGGCGGACACGTGCACGACACGCTCCCGGCGCTGTATATGAATACAATGACACCCGAGTGAATGTCCTAGCCTTGGCGCTACTGAACGTCTGGAGGAAACCGCTTCCAGCCGTATTGAAGGAAAAAATAATGGACCCTATCGGCGCGAGCGACACCTGGCGATGGACCGGCTACGAAAACTCTTTCGTCATCCTCGATGGCCAAATCATGCAATCCATCAGCGGCGGATCACACTGGGGCGGAGGAATGATGCTCTCAGCATGGGACCAAGCGAGGTTCGGATACTTGACGCTAAGAAACGGAAACTGGAACGGAACGCAACTCATCGATCCCTCTTGGCTAGAAAAATCGCGCACCCCCACTCCGGCTCAACCCGGCTATGGCATGATGAATTATTTCCTCAATCACGAACTGAAAGAAGCACCGGCTGCTCCCAAGACGGCATTCATGCACATCGGCGCCGGTACAAATATGATCTATGTAGACCAGGAAAATGATCTGGTCATTGTGGCGCGCTGGATTCCCAACGGAGACAAGACAGAACTGATCCGACTCGTGCTCGAAGGCTTAAACAAGTGATGGTTCGTTAAAAATCAAACGATTCATTTTTTGCTGGCTACTCAAGTTGAGAAAATACGGAGTTTGTATTTCTTACAAATCCATCCGACTCTGCCAAAG
>Ga0079224_100012584_pt1 | contig 11723 bp, 10 predicted proteins | sample Stecom2015_FD_80414 | JGI IMG/M metagenome (GOLD analysis project Ga0079224, IMG submission 80414) | Agricultural soil microbial communities from Utah to study Nitrogen management - Steer compost 2015 | ecosystem: Environmental > Terrestrial > Soil > Agricultural land | place: USA: Utah...
AGGGCCTGCCTTAATCGTTCAAACGATAAAGATGCCCGTAATTCGTAGTCCGGCGGCGCGGTTTCCCGACTCCTATCAGATTGTGTTCCAAAAATATAGGTGGTCAGGACATGACCACCTATAAGATGCCCGTCGCAACATAACAGCCAGGGATGGCTGTCCTACTACCCTTTTCTTTCGTCAACAAGAGACCTGTCCCCTTTACTTGGCCCTTGGCCCCTTTACTTGGCCCCTTTACTGTGCCCCATTACTTGGACCGAGGTGAGGCCTGGGCCCGGTTCCGGGACCAACGAAACCTCCTTCCATGGTTCTTGTTAGACGACTCATCCTAGACTCCTCATTGCGACCGGACACTTCACTTGTCAAACTTACCGGACAGCTCACATGCTACTGACATTCATGCTCTCCGTTCTTTTCTCACCAGGTGGTGCCTGTTAGAATCTCCGTCAAAACCAGGGTCTACTATCAGGGGAGAACTTTTGAAATGACTGCAGCAAGAGAAATCCATACATCCTGCCGGCAAAAGAGTCGTTCGGAAAAGAGCCGCAACAGCAAGACCAACCGTCACAACCCAAGAAGGCAGTTTTACCGGCTTATGACCACGCTACTGGTCTTGATCCTGGCCGGGGGAACAGTCGCCGCAGAAGTCATTCGTCTGGAAATCACGGATCGCCGGCCTTTTGCAGAGAATTATCGGTTCGGACACACCGGCAGCTATGAGATCGTCAGCGGCCGAATCCACGGGGCGGTTGATCCCCGCAACTCGGCCAACGGGACAATTACCGATCTTGACCTGGCACCGGTCAATTCATCTGGACAGGTCGAGTACTGGGTAGACTTCTTCCTTCTCAAGCCTATCGAACCAACGCGGGGCAATCGACGACTGCTTTACGATGTCCATAATCGTGGCAATAAGCTCGCCCTCTGGACCTTTAACGAAGCGGAAATCTCAAACCAGCCGTCTAGTTTGAAACATGCCGGTAACGGCTTTCTTTTTAAAGAAGGGTATTCCATTCTTTGGACCGGCTGGGATGGGGACCTTATTGACGACGGAACCGGTCGTCTTATGGCGGGACTGCCCGTAGCAAAGAACCCGGATGGAAGCCCGGTGACAGGTCGCACCCATGTCGAGATCACCGTAAATGAGCCGGTCCAGAGCCAACCCTTTTTCTGGAGCCCGTGGGGTGTATCAGCGGCCTATCCTCCCGTTGACCTTGATGAACCGGAGGCCGTTCTGACGATGCGCGCCAAACCAGGTGATCCATCCATCGAGGTTCCCCGAAACGACTGGGCATTCGCTCGGTGGGAGAATGGCAAAGTGGTGCCTGACCCTGCATCTCTCTACGTGAAGGAAGGATTGCGTCCTGGGTGGCTCTACGACCTGGTTTACACTGCTCGCGATCCTCGTATCTCGGGGCTAGGATTAGCAGCAATCCGAGACGCTGTCTCCTTTTTTCGTTATGAGCAGCGAGACGAGGCAGGGACGCCGAATCCCCTGGCGGGTGAGCTTGATTTTGCTTATGCCTTCGGCATTTCACAATCCGGAAGGCTGATCAATCACTTTCTCTATGACGGCTTCAATGTTGACGAGGCTTCCCGCCCCGTCTTTGACGGTACGATCATTCACGTCGCGGGCGCCGGAAAAGGATTGTTCAACCGACGCTTTGGGATGGCGACCGTCTACAGCAACGCCCGCCAGGCGCATCTGGCACCCGTCGACACCTTCCCTTTTGCGAGCGTCGCCCAGCAAGATCCCGTCACCGGAAAAAAGGGAGACCTCCTGACCCGTCTCCGTGAGGCTTCAGCCGTTCCGAAGATCGTTTATGTCCAGACGTCAACCGAATACTGGTCACGAGGAGCTTCTCTCCTCCACACCGATGTCGATGGCAAACGCGACATCGCAGTCGACCCCTCAGTACGAATCTACCTGGTTGCAGGAGCTCAGCACCTGGGTGCTACGCCGCCTGACCCCGGAATTTGCCAGCAGCCTCGCAATATCCTCAATGATCGACCGCCTATCCTTCGAGCTCTCCTGGTGGCGCTCGACGAATGGGTGGGAGCGGGAAAAGAGCCTCCTCCCAGCCGATATCCTCGAATTAATGACGGCACCCTTGTCGATCTGGAAACCTTTCGACGTCAGTTCCCAAAGATTCCCGGCGTGGGACTTCCTACAAGCTATTATCAACCCCTGAGACTGGATCCGGGTTCTCGTTGGGAAACCGCCGGGATCGCTGATCATGTGCCTTCTAAAGCCGGGTCGCCTTATCGAACCCTCGTTCCGGCTGTAGATCGCGACGGGAATGAACGAGCCGGGATTCGCCTGCCCGAGGTGGCCGTTCCAGTGGCTACCTTCACTGGATGGAATCTGCGGGCCGATAAGTTTGGCGCCGGTGGGGAGCTCTGTCCCCTGGAAGGCTCCTGGTTGGAATTTGCCCGCACGGCTGAAGAGCGCCGGCGCAACAATGATCCTCGACCGGCCATTCTGGAACGCTATCCTTCGCGACAACATTATCTCGAGGAGCTTACAGACGTCGTTATCGAGTTGTGGAAAGATGGATATCTCCTGGCTGAGGATGCTCTTCGCTACATTGACCAGGCAGCTGGGCTGCGCCTCTGGAACGGAGCCAGCCATCGCGAGAGAGGGAGATAGTAGTAGTCAGACGAGAGGCACGACTTGGCTTGCCATCATCTGGTCGACCCGTCCCCCCGGTCGATTAGTTTCGGCACCGGAACCGTACATTTATGTGCAGAGTTTCACCGAGGCAGGGCGTTGAGAATCTGTTCACCCTACATGCCAACCAGATTCAGCTCCAGCTTTTCATAACCCTGTTCGACGGCCCAGATGTCAAGCGCCAGTGAAGCGATGTCGTCCACCAGGGGCACTGCCTTGCCGTCAATCGTCTGGTCGATGGTCTTCAGGTACCGTTTGCAGCTTTCACACAAATCGAGGCGGATGTGCGGAAAGCCAGGGCTCCGAACATATCCGAGCCTGGCGTATCTCTCCTCCCCGCAGGATGTACAGCACACTCGCTTGAAACGCCACTCCGTGAAGCAGAGAGAGCAAACGAGCAGGCGACGGGCACCAGCGCCTTCCGTCTGGAGAAGACTCACCTGGGGACGTCGACCGCAGGAGGGACAAAAAGCACAGCCCTCCTGCACCGACCAGGGACGGTTGATCGTACCGGCGGAAATCTGGCTGCTTAGCACTTGAAGCCTGGCATAAGGTTGAAGAAAAGCCTTCGGAAAAAATAGACCTTCGACATCGCCTGGCAGCTGGTCGAGGTGGCCCTTCCAAAATTGCCGGAGCGTGTTTGCCCATCCGGAAGGTGGCTGGTCGAGTAGCTGCTCCGCCGCAACCTGCAGTTCTCCCGATCTGGTTTTCTTCACAAATTGAAGAAACTCGGGGAAGAGCTCCAGAAGGCTGGGGAGGTCTTCCTCCCACCCACTACTGAGTGCTTTCTGTTCCAGGCAGGAGTACAGATGCTGCTGATACTCAATAATCTGTTCATAGAAACGTAGAACGGTTCGGGCGGAAGGAACCTTTGACAGAAGAGAAGTGATCCGATCACCCGGATTCTGATTATTGTGTGCTGTCGCTTGTGAGTTCGACGTGAACATCCTGTCGGCCCTCAACACTTCGCCTCAACAAGTTCAGATCAAGGGTCACCTAGAGCACCGTATTGATACACCCGAGCCTCAAACCCACCCGCGAGCTCACCATCAGCGTCATTCGCTGACTTTCTCTGACTCTACTTTTCGATACCAGCGTGGATGGTGAAACCGCGCCCAGGCCGCGCTGACGGTACCGGTGATCATGGCGGAGAGACTTCCTCGTACAACCGCTGTTCCCATATAAATATGGACGATAAAGGCGCCGATAGCAGCAAGAGCGGCGATCTCATGAACCAGAATGCTGACCAGACGAGACCACTGTGGGAAATGATGAGGAAACCAGAGCGGAATCCCCGACGCGACGAGTAGGACACCCGTCACGCCCTGGACCCAGAAGAGACCCTTCTGACCTGCATTGAATCGCCCGGCGTCGGGAAGGTCGCCCTCGTGGTGGCGAATATATTGTCCCACTCGCTTGATCCAATCGACGTCCTCGCGGTCGATCTTCATGTCCCTGAGCCACGTAGCAAACATCCAGATCAACGCTATAAAAAATAGGAGACCGACAATGGGGTGCCAGCGCACGATTGTCGTACCGCCACCCAACAAATAGGCGAGCCAGTAGAGATGAGGGCTGAACAGAGCCAAGCCGCTCAACATCACGTACACGAAAGTTAGTCCTACGATCCAATGCATGATTCGCTCAGCGAAACTAAAGCGCTGGATTCTCTCCTCACGACTCATCGACGGGCTCCGCTCGTTCACGCTGCGAAAGCTCATTGATTTCTACATCCTTGCGACCAAAACGAAGGTAATGGGTAAAAGCTGCCAGAACTCCTCCGGCCATCAGCAGGCCCCCCAGCCATTTCAGAGGCTGTTTCCAGAGAAGCACAGCAAGGGAGATCGCCGGGTCACGCGGAAGGCCGTATTCCTCCGGCTGCTCCCCATTCGGGAGAACATAAAATACCTGCGCCCCACCGACTCCTTCTGGATCATAGATAGCTGCACTTTCGTATCCATCCATTTTCAACTCGTTTACACGCGTGGTGGCAATCCGAACTAGCTGTTCTTTGGTACCGAAATGCAGGCAATTGGTGGGACAGGCCTTGATGCAAGCCGGCTCCAATCCAGCTGAAACGCGGTCCGAGCAAAGAGTGCACTTGTACACCTTCCCGGTAGAAGGACTCAGACGAGGCACATCGAACGGACACCCCGTGATACAGAAACCACATCCGATACAATTCTCATATACAAAACCGACAATGCCGTTCTTCAGCTGAACGATGGCGCCGGGGGCAGGACAAGCTCTCAGGCAGCCAGGATCTACACAGTGCATGCACTGGTATTTGGTCATATTCCAGAAGAACCGGCTGTCCCGCTCGACCTCGTTGAACTTGATCACTTGCCAGAAGTTGGGTTCCAGATCGGGAAGGGTCTGATAGCTACCGAAGGAAGGACGGGTTTCGGCTGGCGGCAAGTCGTTCCACTCCTGGCAGGCCACTTCGCAGGCCTTGCAGCCGATGCACGAGGAAACATCGATCAGCTTGGCAACTGTCTCTGAAGGGCTGATTACGCCCGCAGCGGGCGAAAGAGACGCTGACCTGGCCCTGACGTTTCTCTCGTCCATGACTTGCTCTTAGACCTTCTCCAGCCGAACCAGAAAACCTTTGTATTCAGGAGCAAACGAGTTAGGGTCAACGACGCTGGGGGTCACCAGATTGGCCAGCGCTCCCGCCTGCTTGCCCCGTCCGATAAATCCCCAGTGAATTGGAAAGCCGATCTGAAACACCTTCTGGCCACCCACCATCATGCTCCTGATCCGACGAGTCACCATCGCCTTTCCCTGAACCTCTCCACGAGCCGAAATCACACGCACCAGGTCACCGTTCTTGAGTCTCTTCTCTTCCGCTAGCTCTTCGGGAATCTCAATGAAAAACTCAGACTGCAACTGCACATTGTAGGGATTGTTTTTCGTCCAGTAATGAAAATGCTCGGTAAGCCGATAAGTTGTGCAGACGATTGGGAACTCGTCGGGACCACCGAGACGATCCCATTCTCCCTCGAATAGCCTGACTGCCGGGTTAGAGCTCTGCTGTGGATGCAGCAAGTTGGCCACCGGCGACTCCATCGGCTCGTAGTGTTCCGAAAACGGCCCGTCCACGAACTGCCCGGGAACGAAGAGACGCGCAACTCCTTCTGGAAGCATGATGAAGCCACCCAGTTGCTCGGAAGGATGGCTATCGGGCCGGTAATCGGGAACGTCACCGATCCACCGTTCTCCGTTCCAGCGAATTCCGGGACGCTCCGGATCCCACGGGTGTCCGTCGGCATCTGCCGAGCAACGGTTATAAAGTACTCTGCGATTGGCCGGCCAGCTAAAAGCCCACTCGTGAAAGAACCCGAGCTTACTGGAATCTTTGGTACTTCGCCTCTTCATCTGATTGCCGGCCTCGGTAAAGGAACCTGTGTAAAGCCAGTTGCCACACAGTGTCGATCCATCTGCTCGAAGTTCTCCGAATGAAGACAGTTGCTGGCCCTTGCGTAAGGCCACTTGACCGGGACGGGCAGCGTCCGGCACGTCGTCTACCGCCCAGCCGTTGATCTCTCGGGCCACTTCTTCCATCGAGGGCTTCTGAGGGTCCGTGTACCACCAGTTCAGGCTCAAGATAGGGGTGGGAAAAACACCTCCTTCGGTCTCATAAAGCTCTCGAAGCCGGAGGAAAAGCCTCCCTATGATCTCTTCGTCCGGCAAAGCCTCCCCGGGAGGATCGATTGCCTTCCATTTCCATTGCGCCCACCGGGCCGAGTTGGTAAAGGATCCGTCCTTCTCGGCAAAATTCGCAGCCGGGAGCAGGAACACTTCCGTATCGACGTCCTCCGGCCGGCTTTCATTGAGTGCCAGGATCTCGGGCTTCCAGAAAGATGCCGTCTCGGTTTCGAAATTCTCCGCCACCACCAGCCATTTCAGTTTGGAGAGTGCGGAAAGGACTTTTCGGGAATGAGGTCCATTGGCAACAGGATTCATCCCAAAGCTGATGAATCCTTCCATCTTGCCCTGGCTCATACGATCGAAGATGTAGGCCCAGCTCCAATTCTCCAGACGCCCTTCGGCATCGAACGGAAGCTTGGGATGGAGGTGATAAGCAAAATCATTCTCCGGCTGGGCAGCATTGCCATAGAAGGCTTTGAGCTGACTGACGAAGAACTTATCGATATTGCTCCAGTAATTCACAGACGCGGGTCGAAGCGGAGCAGGTGTAACCGCCTCAAGAAACTGTTTGAGGCTCTGTTGAGAGGCGTTAGGCATCGGTATGTAGCCTGGCGTGTTGTGGTAAGCCATGCCGTTGTCGGTACCGCCCTGGATATTGGCGTGTCCACGCAGCGCATTCACGCCTCCCCCCGGACGTCCCACATTTCCGAGAATCAGTTGCAACATTGCCGCGGCATGGATCAACTGCACGGAAAAGCTGTGATGCGTCCATCCCAGTGCGTAGACAATGGTTCCCGCCCGATCAAGAGTGTAGGTTGAAGTGATCACCTCGGCCGCCTCCAGAAAGGAGTCTCTATCGCATCCGCAGATCTCAGAAACCTTCTCGGGCGTATACCGGGCATAGAACTTCTTCATTAACTGGAAGACACAGGCGGGATTCTCCATCTGCGGGTCGATGCGGGCATTTCCTTGTTCATCGAGCTGGTACTGCCAGTGGGACACTGTGTACTCTCTCCTGTTCTCATTCCAGCCCGAAAACAACCCTCTCTCCTCGTCAAATGCGTAGCGATCGGAAACGAGGAATGGAGCGTTGGTATACAGCTTCAAGTAATCTTTGTGGTAGCGTTTGTTCTCGAGAGCGTAATTGATCAGTCCCGCGAGGAAGGCAATATCGCTCCCGGCTCGAATCTGAACGAACTTATCGGCTACTGCTGAAGTCCGGTTGAAACGAGGATCTACGTTGACAAGGCGTGCTTTGCGCTTGCGCCTGGCTTCCATCACAAAGCGGAAGCCGACCGGATGGTTCTCCGCCGGGTTACCGCCCATGGCCAGGATCACATCCGCGTTGGCAATATCGGTCCAGCCATTGGTCATCGCTCCGCGGCCGAAGGTGGTGGCCAAACTGACCACCGTGGGTCCGTGTCATATACGAGCCTGCTGCTCGATCGGGATGACGCCCAGTCCGGCCCGGAATGCTTTGACCATCAGGTAGTTGTTTTCGTTCGAATCGGTACAGCCACCGATGACACCCAGAGCCGTCAGAGCATTCACGGCGCGACCTTCGGCGTCTCTTTCCAGAAAATGATCGTCTCGAGTTTGCTTGATCAGCCGGGCGATCCGATCGATTGCCCAATCCCAACTCTTCTCTTCCCACCGGTCGCTCCGCGGGGCACGATAGCGCACTCGAGTCAATCGCAGGTCATTGACAATGTTCTGTTTGAGCGTGATTCCCTTAGGACAGAGAGTGCCCCGGTTGATTGGACTGTCGGCGTCCCCTTCGACATGGACGACCGTCGATCCCGTGACATTACGAGACCCGCTCCCCAAAGTATGGATGATGACGCTGCAGCTGACCGAACAGTAGGGGCAAATGCTACGGGTCTCGGTCGTGCGATCGATCTTGAGCCGGCGGGATTGAGCTCGCAGAGGCGATGTATCGAATCCAAAGGCGGTAGCCAGAACCGCTCCGGTTGCGCTGAGCTTAAGGAAGGATCGCCGTGAGACGGTCATGAAATCGACTCCGGCTGAGATTAAATAGAAAGCAACTCAACGTGTCAAGACCGGATATTGAAAGCCGGGGGGCCACCGGCATTGCCACCCTGCCCATTTCTTTAACCTCTAAGGTACAGGGGATACAGAGGAAGACGTTGCGCCATAGCCGCGATTGTCTCTCCCGAAACTATTGCCGGGCTGTTCCGGCTCGGACTGGACGCCCGGGACGGGCTTCGGAGATTAACTGACCATCATCAACCACAAATTCTCCGTTGACGAGAACGTAGTGTATCCCTTCCGATGGAAGTGTCGAATTCTCATAGGTGGCACGGTCGCGGACAGTCTCTGGATCGAAGATCGTGATGTCTGCATCCGCACCCTCTTGGATCCTTCCCTTTTTGGCCATTGCTTCGACCCGCGCCTGAAGGCGGCGGGCCGGTTCAATCGTCATCTTTCCCAGGGCATCCATCAGAGTCAAAAGCCCCTCTTCACGGACATACTTCCCCAGCACTTTGGAATAGGTTCCGGAGGTGCGCGGGTGCCCCTTTCCGTTGACTAGAAAGCCGTCACTGGCGATCATCGTCAGGGGATGGCCAATAGCATCACGTGTCATCTGCTCCGTGCGTTCGTGGAGAATGATGTTCCCTCCCGCTTCCCGGTACTTTTCGAAGGTCTCCCGGTTCAATCGTTCCCCGGTTTCAACCCACTGAAACTTCGCAAATTCGTCGTCTTCCCACTCTTTCCAGTCGTCGAAGAAGGCAGACTGGATAGATGTCATCCCCGCCTCATAAGGATAAGCTTCGGTCGTAACATCCTGTCCTGAAGCCCGGGCCTGCTCAATTCGCCGTAGGAACTCGACGGTCTCCGGCCCACCGCTGGAGTTGGCATGGACGATGTGCAACGCGCTTCCGGTTTTAGCTGCAGCATCAATGGCCTTCGTCGCACCTTCAGGACCTTCTCTCACGTGGATATGAGCGGATGCTCCGTGCTCCGCTGCCACGCGCAAAAGGGCTTCAAACTCTTTGGCAGAAGCTGCGGGTGTATAGGCCAGGCCAAACCCGACAGCAACCGCCCCCTGTTCGAGACCTTCAGCAATACGCGCTGCCATTTCCTCGATTTGCTCCGGAGTGGCGGCCTGGTGTCCACCGGGCCCACTGGGGAGAAACTCTCCAGGATCATCCATGACGTCCATCCGTACCCGAATATGCCCGATACTGACTCCGTAGTTAATCGGTTGCCCGCCTTCCCGCTCTCGATACCAGCTATCGACATCCTCGGTACCCACCTCGAGCTCCAGCGCAGTGGTCACTCCGTCCTGCACCATTGCATGATAGGCCTCCAGGTGCTGTCCGTGCTCGTGCAGGTCAATAAACCCGGGAGCTACCACCAGGCCGTCGGCTTCGACCACTCGTGCACCGGCTAGGCTCTCTTCAGTCACAGCTTCAATGGTGCCCTCGCGGATTCCTACATTCCTCACAGCATCCAGGCCGGTCTCCGGGTCGATAACCCGTCCGCCCAGGATAACGACGTCATAAGTTTCGGAAGTTGCCTGGCACGCCAAAAGCACTCCTGCGGCAAGAAGAATCAATAGATACAGCAATCGTTTCATAAGGCAGAGAGTAAACCAACCCCTCTTGAGAGTCGAGCCACAAGTGGAGGATTCTAAAGGCGGAGATGAGCACTTGGCCTTCCTGGAGCGACCTCTATTGCTTATTTCTCCTCGGTCTGGATCCCGAGAGCATAAAGCAGGAATCGTGCCCTGGCGAAGCGGGGTCGATTGTTTCCGGTCCATCGGACTGAAATCATAGTAAGGAGACAGTCGATTAACAGAAGGGAGAAATCAATGGAACACGTAACCGAGCTTCTGAAGACAGCCCTGGGCGAGATTGAAAGGGTCTTGAATACGAAGACCGTGGTCGGCGAGCCGATTACTATCGAAGAAAACACTCTCATCCCTTTGATTAGTATTGGTTTTGGATTCGGCGCAGGCGGCGGCTCCGGAAAGGCCGATAAAGCCGCCGGTGAAGGTCTGGGCGGAGGTACCGGCGGCGGAGGCGGCATCAAACCAGTAGCGCTTATCATTGTTAATAAGGAGGGAGTCAGGGTCGAGCCGATCAGAGGCGCCACAGCAAATGTGCTCGAAAAGTTCGGAGGGATGATCGGCAAAGCGTTGGAGAAGAGGAAGAAGGAAGACGCCGGAGTGTGAGTGGCAACTGATGTGGCTTCTACTGATTACTGCAATCCTGGCCGTCCTTGTCATTCTTCTCCTGATGATTCCCCTGACCCTGCAGCTTCATCTACAACGCGATGACACCCTCTCGTGGCAAGTCTCGGCAAGCTGGTTTTTCGGGTTCATTCGTACTGAATTCAAAAAGAAACGCCTTGACGAACCGGTGCAAGAAAAACAGGTAGTAGGCCAGGGGGAACAAACATCGAAGGATCAACCGGCTAGAAAAAATATCCTGCGGCCGATTTTGTCAATGTGGGGAACCAGAGAATTTCCGAATACCCTGGCCAGACTTCTGGTGAAGGTCTGATCTGTCGTGCGCTGGCGAGCCTTTGGCCTTAAGACGAGGTTCGGCTTTGATGATCCGGCAGACACCGGAATCGCCTGGGGCCTGTTCTCTGCCTCATTTCCCCTGGCTGGCCCATTTTATTCCGCCTGTACAATCGAACCCGACTTTGACAAGCCACAATTGCAGTTTCATCTCCAGGGACAGGTTGAAGTGATTCCGCTGAGGTTAGCCTTCGCTCTAATGGCGTTTCTGGCCACACCGGCGACCATCCGCGCCTTCATTGCATTCATCCGCGCCCGCAAGTAATGAGTGGGATCGCAGGGGCTAGGTTTCTTGCCGGCGAAAACAGGGTACCGAATGAATGGTCTCCGACCGCGGCCGGATTTTCACCGCAGAGGCACAGGGGACACAGAGGAAGATTGCACCGAAAGTGCGAGATTTTCACCGCAGAGGCACAGCGGACACAGAGGAATTGCGCTGAAAGCGCACAAGAACCCAAGAGCCTGGGACAAAGGCGAAGCCGTGTCCCAGGAACAGGCATCAATCCCAGATTGTGTCCTGAAGGGAGACCAGAATTCATTGCTTAGGCGGCGCATCGCGGCAGACGAATTATGTTGTACCTACAGCACAACATAATTTGCTGAAACCGCCATTCCTGGGGTAGCAGCTTCGCCGCTACCCGAGGCTACCAATTGTCGAGTGCCTACGGCACAAAATCGAGCCGAAAGCGTGTGCCGAGAGTAGGACAGCCATCTTGGCTGTCACGTTGAGACGGGCATCCTTGCCCGTCGAAAGGGCCGAACTCCAATCCCACAGGCAGGACATCCGAGGTAGTTTGTCAAGAAAAAATTAAAGTTCAAGCTGCTTCCATGAATGCAATGAGTGGAGAAGAG
>Ga0079224_100012585_pt1 | contig 11723 bp, 8 predicted proteins | sample Stecom2015_FD_80414 | JGI IMG/M metagenome (GOLD analysis project Ga0079224, IMG submission 80414) | Agricultural soil microbial communities from Utah to study Nitrogen management - Steer compost 2015 | ecosystem: Environmental > Terrestrial > Soil > Agricultural land | place: USA: Utah...
ATGGGATCCCTTGTGCATCCGCTTTGCTCCCTCTGCTCTACAGGGGCGAAGAGCTGGTGTCTCTCAGAACTCCTGGGGGACTATGTCCACGCGGTCCGGAGGTCCGCCCTCGCTGCGGGCCAGCGCCCTCACGTCCATGCGTGTCGAGCGGATTCCCTGGTCGAGGAGGAAGGCCCTGATCGTCAAGGCCCGGGCGAGGGAGAGCCGCCGCGCTCGGCTGATGTCTTCTTCAAAGCCCGAGGCATAGGCGAGAAGCTGGATGCGCTCTTCCTCATGTTCGCGCAATTGCTGCGCGACTTCCATCAACTGCTCGCGCATCTCCTCCGTCAGGTCCACTTCGCCTGGCTCGAAGAGCAGTGCCAGCTTTCCAGGAGGCGGAATCTCTGGAGCCAAACTCGAGGGTTCGGGCGTCTCGAGTTCCACTACCTCTTGTCGTCCTTCCTCGCCCTCTTGCTCCTGCTCGGAAGGCGGCTGCTCGGCTTCTGCCACGGGTTTCGGTGCTTCTTCCGCCAGCCCTGGCTCCTGGGCGTCTGCTTGCCCCTCTGGAGAGATACTTTCCGACTGGACTTCGCGGCCGCTCTGCGCCGGCTTTGCGGGCGGTAAGCTGGGCGCCGCTCCGGCCAGCGATCGCTCTTCAGTGAGAGGACGCGGTGGTGCCGGCGAAGGAGTGGCGCTTTCCCTAAGCACTGGCGAAGCAGCTACCTCTTCCTCCGTCGATTGTGGCTGTGGCGCCGGAGCCGCCGGCCCGGATCGAGGTGTGATGAGCAGACGAGATTGCGGCGCCTCTTCCGGCGCAGGAAGAGGGCTCAGCCTTTCCTGGGGTGCTTCTACCTGCTGCACCTCTTCCTCGGTGGTGCCACAGGCAACCAGCATCAAAAGGCAAAGGGCGGCGGTTGAGGATGTTGCGAGAAAGGCGCCTCGTTTCACGCGGCTACTCCCGGATCGATTCGATCACTTCGGCCTGATAGCCACAGGGTGGCAGTCATGCGACGTTAGGGGGAGTTCTCCCTTGCCCACAAGCGTCTTTGCCGTGACAGGAGGCTCCCCGGCTACCTGATTAGGCTCACGCCGCGGAAGCCGGCGAGGCGAAGGAGCAGCCTGACCAACAGAAGCATTCCCACCACGGTGGCCATGATGCAGACCGAGAAGGCTGCCGCCTGGTTGGTCGCGCCGCGATCTTCCAGAAGGAGGACTGAGACCGCAGCCACCTGCGTCTGAGGCGTGATGAGAAAGATCACGGCCGAGAGGGTCACCATCGAGCGCATGAAGAAGAAGACCGCGACGCCGATCAAGGTCGGCGCCATCAGGGGCAGGGTGACCTTCCTGAGGGTTTGCCACCGGCTTCCGCCCAAGGTGGCGGAAGCTTCGTCGAAGGTGCCGCTGATCTGCTTCATCGAAGTGGAAGCGATCAGGAAGCCCTGCGCGTGGTAGTAGTAGACGTTTACGATCGCGATGATCACGAGCGTGCCGTAGATCAGGTAGACCGGATTGGCGGGATCATTGAAGGCCAGAATGTAACCGAGCCCCAAAACCATTCCCGGGACCGCTGCCGGAAGGATCGAGAGAAAGTAGAGCGGCCGGGTGAAGGGAGACTTGAATTTCTCGATGACATAGGCCGCTGCCGTGACGACCACCACCCCGAGCCCAGCCGCCATCAAGGAGATGTAGATCGAGTTCCACAGCGGCTGGATGCCGTTCTGCACATTGAAGTGATAGTGCCGCAGGGAGAACGTCATGCGGTAGGGCCAGAGGTGCACGAAACTCGCGAAGATCACCACCGCGACGATCGAGAGAATTGCCAGGCAGATGGTTGCCGAGATGGCGGCAAAGGCCATGTCGCGACGGCGCTGGGGAAGAATCTCGAGCGGCCTGGACTGATCCGAAACCTGGCTGAACTGGCGTTGGCTGATGTACTTTTCCAGGATTGCTGCCACGGCGGCGGGAATCAGCAAGACCATGCCGATGACGGTGCCGCGTTCGAAGTTCGCCTGCCCGATCACCTGGTTGTAGACCTCGGTTGCCAGCACGTTGTAGTTCGCGCCTATGACCATGGGATTGCCGAAGTCGGTGATCACCAGCGTGAAGCACACGAAAATCGAGGCGGCGAGCCCGTACTTGGTGGAGGGCAGAGTGACCGTCCTGAAGCTGCGCCAGGGGCCGGCGCCGAGCATTCTGGCCGATTCGTAGAGGCGCGCGTCGGCAACGGCCAGAGCGGCGGAAAGGATAAGGAAGGCATAGGGGAAGACGTAGAGGACCATCGAGATGACGATCCCCCAATAGCCATAGATGTCGATGTCTGTGCTGAAGGAGCGATTGATGAGCCCATTGCGGCCGAAGAGCAGGACCAGCCCCTGAGCCTGCACCAGGGAAGGGGCAAAGAGCGGGACCAGCGCGATGATGCGCATCAGGTTCCGGCCGGGCATCCGGGTGCGCTGGATGCCATAGGCGAAAAGATAGGCAGCACAGACTGCAAGAAAGGTGGATACGAGAGTAACCTCGAAGGAGTTGTAGACGATGCGGAGGAAGCGCGCGGTGGTGAGCATCGACAGGTAGTTGTCGAGACCAAAGCCCTCCGGCGTCGCAAAACTGCGGCCCAGGATGAAGAGAAGCGGATAGAGGATGAAAAGAAGCAGCGGACCACCTACCAGAAGGCCGGCCAAGACCAGCGGCAGGCGCTCGCGCACCCCCCGGCTTCCCGGGTGAGTGGCTGCACTGACCCCTTCGCTCACCGCCATTCCAGAACCTTGAGCGCGCTCGCAGGCAATTCTATCTGCAGCTGCGCCCCCTCCTTCAAAGCGAGCCTTTGGCCCGCGTGGACCTCGGCGAGCAGGGGTGGTGTGTCCTCAGAAACCTCCAGGACGAGCTGCGTGATATTGCCGAGAAAGAGAGACTGGCGGACGCGGGTGTTGAGCAGGTTCGGCAGCCTGGCGGAGTTGGCGCCATAGTGCAGGCGGATGTCCTCTGGCCGCAGTCCGAGGACGCAGGGAGTACCCTGTCCATTGGTGGAGACCTCGATCGGCCGGCCCGCATAGCGCAAGGCTCCTCGGCTGCCTTCCACGGGCAGCACGTTCATCTTGCCAATGAACTCGGCGACAAAGCGCGATGAGGGTGCGTGATAGAGCTCCTCTGCAGTGCCGACCTGTTCGATACGGCCCGCGTTCATGACAACGATTCGGTCCGCCATCGTGAGAGCTTCATCCTGATCATGGGTCACCATGATGGTGGTGATCCCCAGCCGCTGCTGCAGCGAGCGGATTTCCAGCCGCAGGTCCTCTCGCACCTTCGCATCAAGTGCTGAAAGAGGCTCGTCGAGCAGGAGAACGGCGGGATCGGGCGCGAGGGCTCGTGCGAGTGCGATGCGCTGCTGCTGGCCGCCGGACATCTGGCTGGGCAGCTTGCCTGCCTGATCCTCCAGCGACACCAGGCGCAGCATTTCCTTTACCCGCTCGGCGATCCGCTGTTTGGGCCAGTGGCGGCATTCCAGGCCATAGGCGACATTGCGAGCCGCGGTCATATTGGGAAAGAGGGAATAGGACTGGAAGACGACGCCGAAGTTGCGCAAGCGCGCCGGCATATCGATCAGATCGCGGTCTCCCAGCAGGACTTGGCCGGAGTCGGCCTGTTCAAGGCCGGCGATGACGCGCAGGAGGGTCGTCTTGCCACAGCCGGAGGGGCCCAGGAAGCAGACGAACTCTCCTGCCGCGATATCGAGGGAGACCTGGTCGAGCGCCGTGACGATGCCGAATCGCTTAACGACTTGGCGAATATGAAGGGACATGAGTGTGCTCGCCTTACCGGGTAGGCGGAGGCACCCTTTGGGGCAATGATTGCACCGCCCAATGAGGTGCCTTCCGCCCGTCAACCACGAAGTCTTACGCCGTCACGTCACTCGTCTTCGAACTCCGCCTGCCACTGTTCCAGGACCCGGTCGCGATTTTCGGCCGACCAGACGAAATCCATGTCGTACATGACGGTGGAAATGTCTTCTGGAAGTCCGGCATCGCGGAAGCTCTGGGGCATGGTGCCGCCGGAGACGGTCACGATCTCCTTCCACGTGTAGTATTCATTCACGGCCGCGTCGCTAAGCGTCCAGTCGAGGAAGCGCTTGGCCGCTTCCTTGTTTTGCGAACTGGCCATCAGGGCATTGGCTTCGAGTTCGTTGCCCGCGCCTTCCGCGGGAATCACCATCGTGATGGGATAGCCTTCATTAATGTTCTTGATGGCTCGCAGGGCAAAGGAAGAACCGATCGCATATTCGCCCTGGCTGGCCACATTACAGGGCCGGGAGCCACTCTTGATATATTGCGCCATGTTCTTGTCGAGGGCGCGCAGGAACTCCCAGCCTTCCTCCTCCCCCTTCATTTGCAGGATTGAGGCGATCTGCAGATAGCCGGTGCCGGAACTCGCCGGGTTCGGCATGACGATCTCACCTTCATAAACCGGGTCCAGCAGATCCTCCCACGAGGTCGGCATCGGCAGGCCCTTGTCTTCCAGAACCAGGTTGTTCACGCAGAAGGCGCCCATGTAGCCGGTCACCGCGAACCAGCGCCCTTCGGGATCCTTGAAGCGTTCCGGCACACGATCGATGTTTGCGGGCTCATAAGGCTCCAGCATCTCGAGGATGCGCGGATCGACCATCGAGGTCACGGCCCAGCCCCAGATCACGTCATGCTGGGGATTATTGGCCTCCGCCAGGATCCGGGCATGGAGGTCGCCGGTCGAAAGTCGAAGAACATTGACCTCCAGGTCGGGAAGAGACTCCTCCATCCTCTGGAGGAAAGCCGAAAGTTCATCTTCTTCGTAGGAGGTGTAGACGGTGATGGAATTGGCTTGGGCTGCCGCAATTGCGGCGCTGCCTGCCAGTAGCACAGCAAGCACCGAAGAGCGGAGCGCAGCGCTCCGGAAGGAATGCGACATGAGCTCTCCCCTTTCTCAACCTTCTGGTCATGTGGTGACAAGGCGGTGAACGCGATGCACCAGTCTTAGTTGCAGGAGATCATAATGCCGCTGAAAATTTATGAAAGTCCAATGATGCTATGGTGACTGTTCAGCGGGGGTAGAGCGCTTCCAGTTGCTGCCCATAGGCGGCGGCAACGGCGTGCCGCCGCACCTTGAGCGTCGGCGTCATCATGCCATTCTCCACCGAAAAGGCTTCGGGAAGAATCACGAAGCGCCTTATGCGCTCGATCGTGGAGAGCTCCTTGTTCACCCTCTCCACCGCCTCTCCAATAGCAGCCTTCAAATCCGCATCCTCGCTCAAGGCCGCAAGTTCGCTTCGCTTCCCGGCGTTCCGCGCCCAATCCCGAAGCCAGGCTTCATCCGGCACGATCAGCGCTGCCAGGTAAGGCTGGTGATCGCCCAGCACCATGGCTTGGCCGATTTCCGGCTGAAGAGTCAGGAAATTCTCGACCCGAGCCGGGGACACGTTATCTCCGCCGGTCAGCACGATGATATCCTTCTTGCGGTCGGTGATGGTGATGTAGCCGTCCTCGTCGATGGTGCCGATGTCGCCGGTATGGAGCCAGCCGTCCCTGATGGTCATCCGAGTAGCTTCCGGATTATTCCAATAGCCGCGCATCACCAGCTCGCCCCGGACCAGAATCTCGCCGTCTTCGGCCAACCTGACCTCGACCCCCTTCAGGGGAGGGCCGACCGTGTGCATCTTGATTTTGTCGGGGCGATTGGCGCTGACGACGGGCGCCGATTCTGTCTGTCCATAGCCCTGCAGGATCCGCAACCCTAGCGCGTGGAAGAAGAGACCGATTTCCGGATTCAAGGCCGCTCCGCCCGATACCATCGCCTTCAGGCGGCCACCGAAACGCTCCCGGATCCTGTCGCGGACGAGTCGTTCCAGCAACTTGTCGTAGAGTTTTTCCCACCACGTGAGGCCTTCCGGATCCTCGTAGCGCTTCCTGCCCAGCCTTTCCGCATCGGCGAAGAGCCTTTGCCTGTAGGCTGGTTCCTTGCTCAAGCCGCGCTTGATCCGCTGAAACATCACCTCGTAGAGGCGGGGCACCGCCGTCATGATCGTCGGCCGGGCCTCGCCCAGATTGGTCAGCAGGCTCTCCACACCTTCCGCATAGTAGATCTCGGCGCCGATCGTCATGGGGAAGACGTGCCCAGCCGTGTGTTCATAGGAATGGGACAGGGGCAGGAAGGAGAGGAAGACCTCGTGGCCCAGTCCATACTGCTCGAGAAGATCGTAAGCCGAAAGGCAGTTTGCCAGGATGTTGCCGTGGCTCAGCATCACCCCCTTTGGGGCGCCGCCTGTCCCGCTCGTATAGATCAGGCAGGCCACATCCTCGCGTGCAATCCGACTGATCCGCGCCTCGAGAGAGCCGGCAAATTCCTCGCCCCCTTCAAGGAGCTCCGGCCAGAAGAGGGGGGCGGGTCCGGCAGCGGCCTCTTCGCTCAGGGGCTCCATGGCGATGAGATGCGCGCAGTGAGGCGCTTGCCGAAGGGCTTCGCGCAGCGGACGCGCCAGCTGTTCGTTGGAGACGATCGCGACGGAGGCACCGGAATCCTGAAGGAGGTGAAGGTGGTCGCGCGCGCGGTTGGTCGTGTAGGCGGGCACCGTGATCGCGCCGAGGGCCATGATGGCGAAGTCCGCCACGAACCATTCGGGCCGACTTTCAGAGACAAGCAGAACCCGGTCTTGTGGCTTCACGCCCAGGTCCGCGAGGGCTCGGGCCAGGCAAATCACCTCTCGCTGAACCCGCGCCCACGTCCAGGCTTGATAAAGGCCGTCCTTCTTGGCCCATAGGAAGGGATTCTCACCGAGCTTCTCGGCCTGCTGAAAGAATATCTGCGGCAGGCTGGCGGCTCGCTTGTAATCCATCTCCTTCCTTTCGTGAGGTTGTTTCGAACAGAGGTCGGGCTTGGCGCCGATTCCCACCCGGCCTATATGCCAGACTCCCTTACTTCATGCCACGCCGAGCGGAGCATCATGACGGAACTCGATCAGCGCCACTCCCCTGCCTCCCCCGATTTGGGTGCTTTACCCGAATGGGATCTTTCCGATCTTTACAGCAGCCCGAAAGCACCCGAGCTGCAGCGCGATCTGGAGCAGCTAGAGGTCGAGGCCAAGGGCTTCGGCGAAAGGTGGCAAGGGAAGCTGAACGAAAGCGGCGGAGAAGAGCTAGCGAAGGCGATCGCGAGCTATGAAAGCTTGCAGGAACGCCTGGGACGCATCTCTTCCTATGCTCAGCTCGTCTATGCTGGCGATATGAGCGATCCGCAAAACGGTCGCTTCTTTCAGGCGATGCAGGAGCGGGTCACGAGCATTTCCAGCCTGCTGCTTTTCTTCACGCTGGAGATCAATCGTATCGAAGAGCCTGCTCTGGAAGAGAAGCTGGAAAGTCCGGCCCTGCAGCGCTGGGCGCCCTGGCTCCGGGATCAGCGTGCCTGGCGACCGTACCAGCTCGAAGAGGCAGTCGAGCGCGTGCTGCATGAAAAGCGCGTGACGGGGCGTGCTGCCTGGACCCGGCTGTTCGACGAGACCATGAGCAGCCTGCGTTTCGAACTCGACGGAGAGCAGCTGACCGAAACGGAGATTCTGGACAAGTTCACGGAAGCCGATCGTTCCCTGAGGGAGCGCGCGGCACGCAGCTTCGCCAAGGGGCTGAAGGAACAGGAGCGGCTCTTCGCCCTGATCACCAACACCCTTGCGCGCGACAAGGCGATGGAAGATGGCTGGCGAGGCTTTTCGCGGCCCGTCTCATCGCGAAACCTCGCCAACCTGGTCGAGGACGAGGTCGTCGATGCCTTGGTCGAAGCGGTGGTGGAAGCCTATCCGCGTCTCTCGCACCGCTACTACAGCCTGAAGGCGCGCTGGCTGGACCTGGACAAGCTGGCCTACTGGGACCGAAATGCGCCCCTACCAGAGAGCGACGACCGGCGCATTCCCTGGGAGGAGGCGAAGGAGACCGTGCTGGACGCCTATGCGACCTTTTCTCCAGACCTGGCCGCCTACGGAGAGCGCTTCTTCGAAAATCCCTGGATCGACGCGCCGGTGCGGCAAGGCAAGGCATCCGGGGCCTTTGCCCATCCGACCGTGCCTTCCGCGCATCCTTATCTGTTGCTCAATTACCAGGGCCGGGTGCGTGACGTCATGACCCTGGCCCATGAACTGGGGCATGGGGTGCATCAGCTCCTGGCCGGGGAGCGGCAGGGCCTCCTGCTGGCCAGCACCCCCTTGACCCTGGCAGAAACCGCCAGCGTCTTCGGCGAGATGTTAACTTTCCGCGCGATGCTGTCGAAGACGCAAGACCCGGCCAGGCGGCGGGTGATGCTGGCCGGTAAGGTCGAGGACATGCTCAACACCGTGGTCCGCCAGATCGCCTTCCACCGCTTCGAGACCCGGGTGCATGACGCGCGCACTGCAGGCGAGCTGCTTCCGGAACAGCTCGGCGAGCACTGGATGGAAACGCAGCAGGAGGCGCTGGGCCCGGCCTTCGAGCTGGATCGCGAATATACTATCTACTGGTCCTATGTACCGCACTTCATCCATGTGCCCTTCTATGTCTATGCCTATGCCTTCGGTGACTGCCTCGTGAATTCACTCTATGCGGTCTATGAGCAGGCGCATGAGGGATTTGCGGAACGCTACCTGGAGCTGCTGGCGGCCGGGGGCAGCAAGCGCCACCGCGAGCTCCTGGCCCCCTTCGGGCTCGATGCTTCCGATCCGGCCTTCTGGCGAAAGGGCCTTTCGGTGATCGAGGACATGATCGATGAACTGGAAGAGCTCGGAACCGGTAATTTGGAACCGGCGAGCTGAGGGCCGGAAAGCATTGGCGTTTCGGCGGGCATTGCCGACCACCTCTCTTCCGATCGTGATCAGCTTTCTGCTGTGAAGGGCCTTGGATTTGCCACAGCGCAAAGCCATTCTGACAGGGCATGGATAATCTCGACGACGACACCAAGGTCTTTCATGATGAGAGCGCGCGCTTCGGCGGGCGCTTGCGACGCTACGCCAAGGTAGGAAGTGAGGTTGGGCTGCTTGCGGCCCAGCTGGCGGGAGCTCGGGTTCTCGGACGCAGGATCGATCGCGGGCGACATTCCGCCGAGTTGAAGGCGGCTCTCGGTGGCCTCAAGGGGCCTCTGATGAAGGCCGCGCAAATTCTTGCCTCCATTCCCGATGCCTTGCCGCGCGAGTATGCGGAGGAGCTGCGTCAGCTTCAGTCCAATGCTCCTCCCATGGGCTGGCCCTTCGTGCGACGGCGGATGCGTACTGAACTCGGTCCCGGTTGGGAGAAGCGCTTCGATCGCTTTGAGCGTGAAGCGGCCGCAGCTGCGTCGCTAGGCCAGGTCCACCGCGCGGAGCTCGATGGGCGCCAACTGGCGGTCAAGCTGCAGTATCCAGACATGGCCTCTGCCGTCGCGGCGGATGTGCAGCAGCTTCGCTGGGCCTTCGCTGCCTATCGCCGTTACGATCCGGCGATCGACACGTCCGATATTTACAAGGAACTGACGGAGCGCCTGACCGAAGAGCTCGATTATGAGCGCGAGGCGCGGCACATGCTGCTGTATCGGCACATGCTGTCGGAGGAGCCGGCGGTACACGTGCCGGAACCGCTGCTGGAACTGACAACCCCGCGGCTCCTCACCATGACCTGGCTGGAGGGGCAGCGGCTGCTCGATTACATCGCGAGTCATCCGGATCAGGAGTTGCGCAATCAGGTCGCCTACAACATGTTCCGCGCCTGGTACACGCCCTTCTACTACTACGGGGTGATCCACGGCGACCCGCACCTTGGCAACTATACCGTCAACGAGGACGCCTCGATCAATCTTCTGGATTTCGGCTGCATCCGCATCTTTCGGCCCGATTTCGTCCAGGGAGTCATCGAGCTTTACCGGGCGATACGGGATGACGATCGCGATCTCGCCATCCACGCCTATCGCATCTGGGGCTTCGAGCTGGCTGCCACCAATGCCGAACTGGTTGATGCGCTCAACATCTGGGCGCGCTTCGTCTATGCCCCGCTGCTCGAGGATCGCAAGCAGCAGATCATGGAAGGCTCGAGCAGCGCTGCTGGCGCCGAGGCCATCAGCCGCGTACACAAGGAACTGCGGCGCCTGGGCGGTATCAAGCCGCCGCGGGAGTTCGTGTTGATGGACCGGGCCGCGATCGGCTTGGGCGCGGTTTTCATGCACCTCAAGGCCGAGATCAACTGGTATCAGCTATTCCACGATCTGATAGCAGATTTTGATACCGAGCGTTTGGCAGAGAGGCAGCGCGAAGCACTGCAGAAAGTAGGTCTCGGGGAAGAAGTTCCTGGTTGAGTTGGCTGGTTGAGTACAGGTATTCCGCTGCGCTCTGGGCAGCTCAATCCTGCCTGATCCCTCTCTCTGCGCGATGGCACAAGGCCTATCCACAGCTTTCCCCGGTCAGCCAGAAAGCAGCTTCGCATCAATAGATCTGGTTGCTCCAGGGCAGGCACTTCATAGAATTGCTCTGGAAACCAAGGGTGCTGCCTAAACGGAAAAGGCCGTGATTGAGCAACTCAGATCGCTCCGGATTCCTGACGATGTGCCGATAGCACGTAGCGCTATAATACCTGAGAGCCACCGGAAAGACTTCTTCAATGAGCAGTACGATTTCAAGACTATAGCTTATGACTGCATTTCCTTGCCTAAATCCAAGTCTATAGTACTTGTATGCCCAAAACTCTTTAATCTTGAGGGGCTCTTGGAGGCCGCAACATTTAAGTCAGGGGGATCAGTCTGCCGGATAAGGAAGATCAGGAAGTACCGGCTCTATGATGAAGTGTGGCTCAGCTGCAGGAGAGTGGCAGACAGCATCGAAATGGAAGGTAATGGCTTTGCAATAAAGTCCAAACTATCTAGCCAGGAGCACCAGGGGTTCAGTGGTCTAAATGTTGCGGTGACCATCTCCAAGGACAACAGTCTAGCTTGGATAGCAGACTGGGCGCAGTATCATGTCGTTGAGCATGGGCTTGAGGCAGTCGTGTTATTTGATAACTCCTCCGAAAAATATGAGGCTCACGATATAGTTCAAGCGCTGCGCCACGTATCGGGCTTGCGCAAGCATATGGTCATATCGGCACCTTTTCCGTTTGGGCCAAGGGGGAAGAGGCCCCATCATTCATCCGCGCTCTTTTTGCAGTCTGCTGCGCTCAATATCGCGCGCTACCGCTTTCTTCGTACTGCTGGAGCGGTTCTTAATGCTGATATTGATGAGCTTGTATACAAGCCTGGCGGCGGGTCGATCTTTGCCTATACTAGGAGAACGTGGCTGGGCTACCTCTCGTTCGAAGGCGATTGGTACATTCCGGACAAGAGCTGCACAAACCCTTCACACCGGGATCATGTTTATCGCTTGGCCAACAAGCGCCCGTGCCCTTCCAAGTGGTGCATCAATCCCCGCGGGCTTCTGCGGGGACAAGCTTGGCACGTCCATCGGGTCGGTAAGAGGTTCCTTTCAAGGTGGGCTGGTGATGCCTCTTTTCGCTATCAGCATTGCTGGAGCATTAATACCAATTGGAAAGGGCACCGAAAGATTAACCGAAGGCATAAGGCGCAGAAGGATCCTGGCGCAGTTCAGCGCCTGAAGAGGGTGTTTCGAAGGTGAGGAACCGCGGCAGTAACCGTGGGCATCCTTTAGACCGGATCGCGTTTGATCTGAACCACTTTCGGGTTCAGTCAAACGCGTGAATCCGGTCTACATCAAATAGATAGAGCAGATTCACGCACCAAATCGG
>Ga0079224_100012586_pt1 | contig 11723 bp, 17 predicted proteins | sample Stecom2015_FD_80414 | JGI IMG/M metagenome (GOLD analysis project Ga0079224, IMG submission 80414) | Agricultural soil microbial communities from Utah to study Nitrogen management - Steer compost 2015 | ecosystem: Environmental > Terrestrial > Soil > Agricultural land | place: USA: Utah...
CAAAACCAACGCCTTTTCACCGGGCATAGCAAGCCCCAGGCGGTCGCGGGCTGCCAGCCCCTGATACTCCCGGCTCTGATAATACTTTTGCTCAAACGCTAAACTCTCAGCCTCTAGCTCGACCAACTGAGCCTGACGCTGCTTGTAGTTAAGCTCCTGAGCCAAGCGGTAATTGCGCTGCATCACCTCGATAGAACCCCAGGCCCAGCTGGCCGCAATGATAAAAGCAATCGCGATCACCGCATTATTAACGGTAAGATAGCGATGTTTTAAATGATAGATAAGCTTTCTAGTGTTTATGTTGGGCATAGATAATATGTTTGTCCTCTACTATTCTAGCCTAAATCAACCCAATTAGGCTATAATATCCCTTGCGTGGGGGTGTAGCTCATCGGTTAGAGCAGGCGGCTCATAACCACTTGGTAGTAGGTTCGATTCCTACCACCCCCACCACTAAAAATGCAGACCTTAGGCGTCTGCTTTTTTAGTGGCAAGCGCTAGACACCATGGCGCACGCGCCCTTAATGTCTTTTCAGCGCAACGGTAAACCAGGCCGTAGGGCCAATTTGCTGATGATCCTCATAGACAATATCAAACCAATCGCTGGCAAGATTCTTGATAATTGGAATCGAGTAGTAATAAAACATTCGCTCGCCATACTTATCCTGTTTGACCTCTTGTAAGTACTGATCTCGCTCTTTAAGCGAGATGTAAAATACCCCTCCGGAACGAATCGAGCGACTTGCTTTTGATAGCACGTGGCCCATATCCGACCTATCAACATGAAGCAGCGAAGCAAAGGCATAGATTATATCTATGCCTGTTGGATACTCAAAGCTGACTGCATCTGACTTAACGAACTTACACCAGGCAGGCGTTTACGAGCGATTTCGAGAAGACCAACCGACGGATCAACTCCTAAATAGCTAGGCACTCGAGGTATGATTTCAGCCGCATCCCCACCGTCGCCACAGCCAATCTCCACTACACTAGCTTCGTCGTTTGCGCCGGACAGCTGGATAGCTCGCTCGATATCCTCGATACGTGCACCCATGCCACTGAAATACTCAGCCAGCTCTGCCGCTGAATTGTCGTAGGTATTGATAGCCTTTATCTGTCAGTCCATGTCAATCAGTATAGCCTAGCCCTGCAGCAGACTAAAAAGCGGGCTGCTTACGCTGCGTCCTCATCAACACCTAGGCGGATCAGAGCGTGATTGGCAAGCTGCCTTAGAGCATAGTGGCTGCGAGCCTCCTTTATGCGTTCAACCCAGAAGCTATAGCGATTCCTGTTCCGATCGATAATGGCTGTGAGTCGCTTCCTGACATCATCTACGCTCATACTCGCTATCGTAGATGTCAATTCTGCTATCTCGTCCTGATTCAGCTCGTCTACCGATGCTGGCGCCTCGCCATCACTCTCGATAAACCTATCGAGAACCAGCTGCGTGCGAATTGCAGCTACCGCTCGCCTATCGATAGCCTGACTCAAATCCCTTGCCTGATCAAAACGGACCTGTGGGCCTACAGACTCTAACTCCTGGAGAATCTCTATGCCTAATATACCAACCTCAGCCCTAGCTGTGGCGGCAAAATCCCTATACTCACCAACCAGTGCCCTTAGCGTATCTATGGGCGCTTGTTTGCCAATCTTTTTCTGCCTGAGTAGAATATCTTGGAATCTTGCACCGGGGTATCTTTGAAAGATGTTTTCGACCGCCTCATCGAGCTCTCGGTTTGAGTAAGCATCAAATCCATAGTCTTCTCGCAAAGTCTGTGCTTTTTCACTAGGAGCTAGCCGCCGATTAGCCGACTCAGTATGACCGTAGCGATGCTCTGGGTGCAGCTCGACCAAATCATCCCCGCCCTGACGCGCGCCTGGCCAACCGACACTCGCTTCTTCAATTAGATCTACAGGCGGCACAATATCGCCCTCATGGGTCTCGTAGCAGCTATCTCTGTGGACGACTTGCTCGCTCATTTGCGCTAACTATACCATGAGTGTCTTAATATAGCAATAGTATTTGTCGATCAAAAAAGCCCCCAACCGTTAGCGAGCAGCTGGGGGCAGATTTGGCACCTGTTTGTTTGATACTACTTTAGCACCAATTGCGCTTACGTTTCAAGGCTAATTTATCACCACCTGTGGATTACTGCCACCTAAACACCCTGACAGCAATTGCATATATAACTACAGTCCAGATAGCAATTAGACCTAGCTCGGGGCCCAATTCAATAATAGTCCGGCCTTCATTCATTATCATCCTAAGGCCATCAATAACAGGTGTTAGTGGCAAAAATCCTGTAATTGACTGAAGCCATTCCGGCATCAAGAAACGTGGGAAGAACACACCCGAAAGAAACATCAGCGGAAAAGCCACCAGGTTGGTCAGAGCGGCCGATTGATTTTCGTTGTTGGCCCAACCGCCAATAGCTAGTCCGAATCCAAACATCATGATGATACCAAGCACCACCCACAGGGCTAGGCTAATCCAATCACCCTGCATTGAAAAATCAAATATCCAGGTGGCGACTACAAACATCAGCGCCACGCTTATTAAGCCAACCAACATATAGTAGAGCATATTAGCTAGTATCAGCTGACTCGAAGTCAGCGGTGAAGCCTTGAGCCTACGTAGCGCGCCTGTCTTCTTCTCGGCGGGTAGCTGATTGGCTAGGCCAAATATACCAAGACTGAGCAGGGTAAAGCCTAGTAGCCCGGCAAACACGTAGTCAAACGGTGACAAATTAGTGGTTTCGATAGCCTCTTGCTCGACACCGAGCAATGGTTCGGGCTGCCCCAGTTGGCGGTTGTACTCCTCTAGAACTCCCTCTAGTAGCGAGGCGATCGTTTGACCCGACTGCGGGCTTGCCTTTTGGTAGTAAGTCACGATATCACCGTCCGGCTGACCCTGATCATTAATTTCACCGAAGCCAGATGGTAACTTAATGATACCGTCAATCTCTCCGCGGCCCATTCGCTCACGCGCATCCGCCAGATCATTGACGTTGCTGTCGATCTCAAATAGCTCACTACTCTCCAGTTGCTCGACAAACTGCTCTGAGAAGCTAGTCTTTGACTCGTTAAGCAGCGCCACGTCAAACGAAATGTCATCGTTGCCACTATTTAAGCTGCCGAAAACCAGTAAAAACAACAGCGGAAACAAGAATGTAAAAAATAGTGCCGCCTTGTCCCTAAAGAACCTAAGCGTATAGGCTTTGGCAAGGGCTAAAACTATCCTTATATAAGCCATCATTAGTCGCGTAGCTCCTTCCCAGTCAGATCAATAAACACATCCTCTAGATTTGCCTGCTCCACCACCTGCGGCTTGCTAAAGCCCCTATCAAGCAGTGACTTAATCAGGTTCTTTGGAGTATCGATGGTAATAATCTTGCCCTTGTCCATAATCGCAATCCGATCACACAGCAGCTCTGCTTCATCCATATAGTGAGTGGTCATCACTATAGTGACACCGCTCTTCTTGATCTGCGCAATCAAGTCCCATAAGTTACGCCTAGCCTGCGGATCCAGTCCGGTAGTCGGCTCATCCAAAAACAAAACTCGCGGCTTATTTACTAGCGCCGCGGCAATACTGAAGCGCTGCTTCTGACCACCAGATAAATTCTCGACATAACTTTTGGCGTGATCGCTAAGCTGCACATCAGCTAGTAGCGTATCCGGATCAACCTCGGCACCGTATAATCCAGCGAATAAGTTAATCTGTTCGCGTAGCGTCAGCTTGTCGAAGAAAGAAGTTGACTGTAGTTGGATACCGATAATCTGCTTAACCTTGTGAGGGTGCTTGGCTACATCAATGCCATCGACCTCAACCACTCCGGCGTCAATCGGGCGTAAAGCCTCTATCATTTCGAGGGTTGTCGTCTTGCCGGCACCATTCGGACCCAAAATACCAAATATCTCGCCGTTTTTAACCTCGAAATCCAAACCATCAACTGTGACTTGCTTGCCATAGCGCTTAACCAGCCCCTTGACCGTAATGATCGTATCGCTCATACGGTTCATTATACGCTCCTTATATTATTGGTCTATAAAAAAACACCACCCCTGCGGATGGTGTTTTGATATTGTTTCGAAGTTTACTTTTTCTTTGAAACAGTTAGGAAACCGTTGCGTGGGTTTTCCTTAACTTCGCGGTCTTCCGGTAGGTCAGTTGGAGTGCCCTTAGCGTTCTTCTCAACCTTTGCAAAGAAGTAGATAGTCTGTGGCTTTCCACCACGTAGAGTAACCTCAGTCTTGTGCAAGTAGTAAGTAACACCCTTTGAGTTAGTGTGACTGTAAGCCATTTGCTTTTATACCTCCTATTAGTAGTATACGCAATCTAGCGTAGCTTCTCTGGTCACCTCTGTCAAGCGATTTTCTACCCCTTATAGACCGCGGCTTCGCCAGCGAAGTAGGCCATATAGTACCCCTAGGCTGGCAAATCGAACTAGAATAGCCAAGCCTATGCCGACAAAAAGCAGCACACTAACCCCGGCGAAATCAAATGATAGCAGGGGTGAAGCAAAGCTGTGGTAGTAGCTCTGTGGGTTGGGCGGATTATCGCCTTCATCGAGGTTCTGAGCGGCCGGGAATTTAGCCAACTCGTTGTCGACGCAGTGGACATAGGCTAGGGACCAACTGTCGAACCGAGGCGCACAAACCTCTTGGGCCTGCTTGAAAATGTTACCGTGCGGATTGTCATCATTGGCCATCCGCTTGTCATAGGAGTTCCGATCACGCTCATAGCTAGCCTCCAGGTAAATTGGCCCGCTAGCAGCGTTCATGTGAGCCGCCGAGTAGCGTTGCAGATCATACAGGCGATACTGGATAGCCTCTTTATCGCCAGACTGATCAGCCGACTTAACGGCGTCACGGCGCTGAACCATGCCAATATTATTAAGGCGCAAAAAAGTAGCAGCAATGAACCCCGCCAACACCAGCAATACCAATAGCTGCCAGGTTTTTACCCGCTCTAATTTTTTTATATTTCGCTTCAGCTTGCGCTTATCGGCCACTACGTCTTCCCCACCTAAAGAGCTGCTCTCTTATCTATCTGACAGTATATCACGCACCCCTAAGCGGCAGTAAGTGGTTATTGTAGCGGCTTAAGCGACGGGTGCATCTTATCCACTGAGGCTCGTAGTATACTTGTAGCTATGCGGATATACTTTTCTGGAATCGGCGGCGTAGGGCTTGGGCCCTTGGCTGAAATTGCCAACGATGCTGGCTACACCGTCCTAGGCTCTGATACTAGCTCGAGCTTGATGACAACCCAACTTCAAGACAGGGGTGTCACAGTAAGCCTCGACCAGACAGGTAGCTTCCTGGAGCAATCCCACCTAGAGCAGCCGATTGACTGGCTTGTGTACACCTCCGCCTTACCTCCAGACCATCCAGAGCTTCTTGTCGCTCAAAGGCTTGGCATAAAAACCAGTAAGCGCGACCAGCTGTTGGCAGAAATCATCAAAAGCAAAAACCAGAAACTAATTGCGGTGGCGGGTACTCACGGCAAAACTACTACCAGTGGGATGTTGGTCTGGTCGTTCAAGCAGCTCGGAATCCCCATCAGCTACTCAGTTGGTTCTACCCTGGGCTTCGGGCCAAGCGGACAATATGACAACTCAAGCCAGTACTTCGTGTACGAATGTGATGAATTTGATCGCAACTTTTTGCACTTCTTCCCTGAGCTTAGTCTAATTACGTCGCTCGACTACGACCACGCTGACACTTACCCTTCACCCGACGAATATCGTCATGCGTTTATTAGGTTCATCGAGCAGTCTAGCCAAGCTCTAATGTGGGATCGAGATTTGCGCTACCTCAAAACCGATCCAGCTGCCAATATCGAGGCCTTTGACCATCTGATGAACCTTGATCACATCACACTACCGGGTACTCACAACCGTCAGAACGCCTACCTCGTCCAAAGGGCCCTTAGCCGTTTGACAGGTGAAGATGACACCAAGATTCAGCAGGCTATCAACTCCTTTCCCGGAACCAGCCGCCGAATGGAAAAGTTAGCCGACAACTTATACAGCGACTACGGCCACCATCCAGCTGAGATTGCAGCCACCCTGCAACTCGCGCGTGAGCTATCAGACAGTGTCGTGCTGGTCTATCAGCCCCACCAAAACATTCGCCAACACGAAATCAAGAGCCAGTACAAAGACCAGTTTGAGGGCGCCGAAAAAACCTACTGGCTACCCACCTATTTGAGTCGAGAAGATCCCAGCCTGCCGATCTTAACACCTGCCGAACTCACTGCCGATTTAACTAATCGAGAGTCGATAGAGTTCGCCGACCTAAACGACGAATTGTGGCAAAACATCCAAGCCGCCAGAGACAGTGGCAAGCTGGTTATTGCCATGGGTGCCGGCTCCATCGATAGCTGGTTGCGTGATCAGCTATCCGACTAGGTTTTGCCACTAGCCCTACTATCCGTCAGCTGACTAGCGATTATCGCCACTACCGCTAAGGGTGTTACGCACCTTGCGGTCGGCTAATTTTGCAACGTTTGTCTTAGCCACATCGTCAAGCTCGATACCGAGGTAGTCCGATAACACGGCTACGTACCAGAGGACGTCACCTAGCTCTCGCTTGATGTCATCTATATCAATCTTCGACTGGTCACTATTGTGATCGCGGACTACTTTTTTGATTTTTTCGGCAATTTCGCCACTTTCACCCATGAGGCCAAGCACCAGGTGAAACAGCTCATTATGACGGTCTTGATCAGCGGTCCTTAGGGCCGCTTGTTGATAATCATTTAGATTCATAGTTCTACTATATCAGTGTCAAATTCTTCAAAAAAATGCTCATCGCCAAAAAAGACTCGGGCCACAATTGGCTCCACGGCCGGGGCTAACTCAAGTTGGCCCAGCTTATGGGGGCGAGCCCAGACTAAATCATCGCCTAAATCGATATCATCCCGATTAAACCTAAATATATGCGCCAAGGTTGATGATAGGATTTCGCCGTCTAACCTAGCCCGGATATAACAATCACCAACATGGGTCAGCGGTTGATCAGATAGATTTAGTTTTTCATGAGCCTCACGCTTAGCAGCCTCTGCTAGCGACCGGTCGTCTAAATGCAGCTTACCGTAGGGTAGTGTCCAGGTGTCGATGTAAGGCTGCTTGGTTCGCCTCTGGAGCAGCAGGTCTCCGTTCGAGTTTTGCACCACAAGCATGGTGATGATTTTTGGCGGCTGCCTGACATTAACTGTCTCAGACGATACCCGATCGACATAGCCAAGGCCTTTTGGAGCCAAGTGGTAGCCTTGCTCGGTTTTATCAATGAAGCCTTTTTTCAGCAATGATTGCAGGTGATAACTAAATAAATTGGTGTCTGTTCGTGGCGGCCTTAGGTCACGAAAACGTGCGTATTTTTGATGCATTAGAATGCTCAAAATATACCGTTGGATATGATGATTTACAGATTCAAACTCAAACATATTTGACTCAAAAGATACTTTCTATACAGCCCAATCTTAACACAATATAGTCGGGTTGCAACTTAACACCGAAAGGTAGGTTCGAAATGAGCGAAACCCTTAAACTAACCCCCGAACAGGAGCCTCGCACGTTATATGAAATCGAGCAAAAGTTCATACCACTACAGGCAGAGGCACTGACGAGCCTAAGAGCCGAGGCAATTCCTATAGAGCAATTTTATCTATCACACCCTGACGAAGACTTTAGCCTACGCTTCCGCGAAGTGCCCATCGAAGGTCAGTTTTACTACGAGGCAACCCTCAAGAATAACGGTGAGCTAACCGATGCCGGCTTAAGGAGACTAGAGGTTACCACGGAAGTCGATAAAGCGATGTACGACTACTACCGTAAGGACAGTGTAGCTATTCGCAAACTACGAGCCATGCTGACGCCTAACGTAGTTGTCGACTTTTTTGAAGATGGACACACCCAGGTAGAGAGCGAGTGCGCAGCAGACTGGCAATCGTTCATTAAGACCCGTAGGCTTGAAGGTCAGTTCGCAGAACTGACCGGTGACCGAATTGTCGATAATGAGTGGCGTGCCCATCATTTGTACCGTCAACATCATGGTGGCCGAGAAGCTCTACCGGTCATGCAGGAGCTGGACCCTAATCAAATAGCCAATGATATTATCAGGCATCAACACGAATACGGTCGGTCAGTAGTACAGATTAGCGGCCGGAGCGGTTCTGGCAAGTCAACTGTAGTGCAAATGGTCAAGCAGCAACTCGAACAAGAAGGTATCGATTGCGACGTAATCTCGACTGACGACTATCATCGCGGGCAAACTTGGCTTGAAGCCTATAATGACAATCGCCCCTGGGTTAACTGGGATGATGCTATTGTCTACGACACCGCATCCATGGCAGCAGACCTCGAGCGACTCCAGCGGGGCGAATCTATCCGAAGGCGTCGAATTGACTTCGAGACAGCTGAACCAGTCTACGAGGGCGATCAGCAGCCAAAACCTGTACTACTAGTAGAAGGTATCTATGCTCGTGCCCCCGAAATTGATCAGTACTGCCACCTACGTTATGAGCTGCCAACTCCACTTGCTACCTGCGTCGGGCGGCGTCTATTGCGAGATATGCACGAGCGCGCCCAATTTGCTGATCCTGCGGTAAGCCTCAGATATATGCTCGAGTACGCTGAACCGGCATACCGTCAGCAGCGTGATAATGTCATCACCTAGCCAGCGCCACACCGACACTGCTCCGCTATGCGCACTGACTACCTATTCGACACTAGCTCTTACAAAGTGAGTCTGTCGACCCTCACCTAGCCAGCGCTGCTCGTAGGTAGTCAGCACCTTGTAGTCATCGGATAGTAGCGATTGGTGGAGGTCGAAACTGAGCTCCTTGATGTGCCACCCGCTAGATACTAACTGCTCAAGACTGTAACTAAAGAAATCCAGGTTATCATGCTTTAGGAGCAGACTCCCACTAGGTTTGAGCAAGTTTTTATATAGCCCTAAGTACCGCGGATGGGTTAGGCGGTGTTTGGCAGCCCGATCCTTCGGGAAAGGGTCCGGAAAAGTTAACCACACTCCAGATACGGACCGGCCACCCAATACCTCACTCAGTAAATCTGCTCGTGTCCTTAAGAAGCGTATGTTAGACAGGCCTAGCTCTTCAGCTTGTCGGGCACCTTTTTGCAGTCGGTCAGCTTTAACATCAACTGCCAGGTAGCGCTGATCCGGATTACAACGAGCCAGCTCAACCGAAAATAAGCCAGTGCCAGCGCCTAGCTCAACCACGTCAGGTTGCCAGGACCTACCCCACTCATCATGCTCAAAGCAGAGGCTAGAATTAGCAAATAATGCAAATCGATATTTCTTTCGTTTACGCGTAATTATGTAGTCGTTGGGATTTAATTGGTTCATCTCAATCGCTCCACGCCGCCATCTGTAGCTAATCTGTACAAGGCCGATGGGGTCATATCCACCACCTCGCCGCCGTCAACATAGAAGTCGATGGTATCACCAAAATAGCTGACTGCCTGCTCTAGATTGGCAGCTGGTGCTTCGCCCTGGGTGTTGGCACTAGGGGCAATCAATGGTCCGGTTTGATTGATTAGGTTTAGAAGCTCAGGGCTATCCGGCATCCGGTAGGCCAGACTGCCACCGCCTCGCGTTAGGTAGTCTGGCGCATCTGGAGCAGGTAGTATGACGCTATTCCTGCCTGGCCAAACCGACCTTAAAAACGGTTCATACGGTTGAGGCAAGTCACTTGTATCAAGCTGGCTTATTAAAATAATTGATGGCTTATGACTATCGCGGTGCTTAAGGGCATACACGCGCTCCACCGCCGCGATGTTACTCGCCTGAGCTATCAACCCGTATAGAGTGTCGGTTCGAATGACTCCCACCCTACCGTCTTTAATTAACTCAACCAACCGAGGGTCGCCTAGGTTATCAAAAATCTGCACTTATGGCTCCTGGGGTCCGTCGATGCCTAGTTCTCTATTATTTAGGACATCGCCACCGAAGGCATCGATGGCGGTAGCCTCATCAGCGTACCGACTATAAAGTGCCTCAAACTCCTGTATAGTCTCTTTGGTGATGGTGCCGCTGCTAGGAAATGTATCAATCTTGTCGTTACTACTAGCCCGTCCCCTGACCGAACTATAGCCGGGCCGGCTAAGGTCCAGTTGAGCTGCACCGCTACTGCTATACAGGTACATGCTAACCACCACCAAAGCCAGTGACATGACTATTGAGCCAAATATCATCAAAGCCAGCCTGTGGTCATGCTTCCAGGCATTGAAACTCTCACGGTTTAAGCCGAGACGGCGTCGAGTCTCATCTGTCACTTATCTTCACCCTTAAATTCACTTGAGAATTTATCAAAAGCTGCTTTGTAATCCTTGATACCATCGTGAAGCAGTTTAACATTCTCGTTAACTTCCTCTCGAAGGTCTCGAACTGAGCCGACTTGGCTATAAAACTCGGCTGGTTTTTTTGCGCAATCAATTCGCATTAGTCGCGACAAGGCCTGCTCATAAACCTGATAACTACTTCGAAACTCCTCTAGCTGCCGATTGTAGTCAGCAGTTATTTTAACCATTTCACCACCGTCTAGTCGGTTCAGGGCAATGCGACTATTCATACTTGCCATCAACTTCACCGATATGGCTTCGTACATTTGACCACGATTAACCCTTAGTAGGGCATCGTTGGCGTGCAGCTGATTGAGGCTGTTTTTCGCCGCGACACAATTGGTTCGAATACGATTTAGGTGCGCCTCCGATAAATCATCCTCAGCACTGACCGAAGGCATGAATATCAAGCCGCCTAATACGATAGACGTCACCAGAACTAGTTTCATTAGTCTATTAACAGTTGTCACAGCTTACTATTATACCTCTTCTAGGCCCCATAAGTAAAAGCACTGTCATACAGTTACCGACAGTGCTTTTTAGATTTAGAGCGATCTACTCTTCGTCTGACTTGGCAGCCTGACTAACGCGGCGTCCGCGGGCCTTGGCCTCAGCAGTTAGGTTATCGGCTGAGCGCTTTGCACTCCGCCCCATGCCCTTAACCTCTTCTGAAACCGTGTGTGCGCCACTTCGGAACGATTCGTAGCCATCACGTGCCGCTGTCTTGACGTGTTCAGCCTTCTCGGCAGCCACTTCCTGAGCCTCACGCGCCTTGTTAGCAATATCCTGTCGAGTTTCTTTGCCGCTTTTTGGAGCCAGCAAAATACCGGCCACAAATCCACCCAATGCCGCTACAACTACATTTAATCCTTTTGACATAAAGTACCTCCTTTAGCGTCGAAACGCTCGACTTATTTCCTTGAAGACCTTGGCTGGTACCAGCCAATCAGTCGCGGCGGCTAGATTACTAGTCACCCGCTCAGCTGAAGATGTCAGCTGTCGGATTTTTACTAGGACCGCTATGACTAGTACGATTAAAGCCACAATTACTATCGATAGCAGAATAACTGTCACCGTCAGCAATGTTACCGCTGTTTGAATATCCATCAACTAGCCCTTCTTGCGATTAAGTTTGTATTACAGCCATATTGTGGAGCATACGGCTGGAAGCGACAGTGAAAATTATTACACCGCCTAAAAACTCGTAAATCAAACCTATCGCTATAGAGACAGTTCTTTTAGCTGCGCCGGGTCTACTGTTGACGGAGAATCCATCATTAAATCGACACCAGAGCCGTTCTTTGGAAAAGCAACCACATCACGAATGTTGCACTCATCCTCGAGCACCATGAA
>Ga0079224_100012587_pt1 | contig 11722 bp, 10 predicted proteins | sample Stecom2015_FD_80414 | JGI IMG/M metagenome (GOLD analysis project Ga0079224, IMG submission 80414) | Agricultural soil microbial communities from Utah to study Nitrogen management - Steer compost 2015 | ecosystem: Environmental > Terrestrial > Soil > Agricultural land | place: USA: Utah...
ACCGAGCGGATCCGGCCAGGCCGCCGCGCCGTTGAAGGCGATGGTCGCGGCCGTCAGCAGCCACGCCGTCTGCCGCAGCAGCGGGAACGGGATGCGGATCCACGTCAGCAGCAGGTCCAGGGCTTCCCTGATGATTCAATGAGTTCAAGCGTCAAGGGAGGCGTGCATGGGCTCGTGGTTCGTGGTGTGGGTGCCGGATCCGGAGCGGTGGGGTGTCCTGCCCGCAGAGGGGGTGCTGGGGGTCCGGGATCTGCCGCAGGCAGTGGCACGGATCGGGCTGCGGCCCGGCGATCCGGTGTTCGTCCGGCCGGACGGTGCGGTGGATACGGATCTGCTCGACTTCGTCCGCTCAAAGGATTTCCGGGGCCTGGAACGCGAGACGAAGCGGAACTACGCGACTGACATCCGGCTGTTGCTGGAGTTCCTCTCGTCGCGGCGGGTGCCGTGGCGGAAGGCTACCGAGCAGGATCTGGCCGACTACCGGGACTGGCGGTGTGAGGCGCCAGCGAATCCCGAGCGGATCAGTGGGGCCAAGTGGAACCGGGAGGCGGCGGCGTTCACGAAGCTGTTCACGTGGGGGAAGGTCCGGCCGTTGCCGGTGGACGTGTCGCGACGTGAGGACCGGGCGGCGGACTCCGTCAGCGCGCGGGTGTCGTGGCTGACGCCGCGGACCTGGGCTCTGTGGTTGGACATCGGGCTGCGTGGTCACAGCAGGGCTGGGGAGCCGGTGCTGGGGTGGGACGCGCGGACGGAGTTGCGTAACACGGCTTTCGTGCAGTTGCTGCTCAGTTCCGGGCTGCGGCGGCAGGAGGGCGGATCGCTGCTGACGTTCGAGTTGCCCACGCAGCAGCTACGGCGCGGCAGGTACTGCCACGGTGTCATCGCCGGGGCGGTGACCAGGGCGAAGAAGGGGCGAACGTTCTACGCGTCGGTGGATGCGGTGGGGCAGGTTGAGGCGTACATCGAGTCGGAGCGGGCGTGGGCGGTGCAGCGCGCCCAAGCAGAGGGCCGCTATGAGCGTCTGCCGGTGATGAGGCTGGTCACGAAGGTGACGCGCGGGCTGAAACCGATGCTGGAGTGGGTGGACCAGGACGGGGTCATCGGTGGGCGGGAGCTGGGTCGGCTGGGCTGGCGTGAGCGGCAGTGGCTGTTCATGGAGGGACCAGAGGGTCCGGAACCGGCCTGGCTGTGGCTGTCCGAGCAAGGTCTGCCTATGGCCCCGGACCGATGGAACGGCGTTTTCCGATCCGCGAACCTGCGCTGCGAAGAGGTCCTGCTCACGCCAGGGGAACGGCAGTTGGGGCGTGGATTCCGGCTGGCGAAGGTACGCGGCAAGAGCCCGTACGCGACGCCGCACTCCGCTCGGCACTCCTACGCGCTCTACATGCTGGTCGTGTTGAACGAGCTGATGGAGAACTGCTACGGGCTCTCGCAGAAGGACCGACGGGACTTCGCGTTGCTCTTCGGCGATCCCTGGTGGCTGGTGAAGACGCTGCTGGGGCACGCGGACGTGGAGACGACGAAGCGGCACTACCTGGCGCCCGTCGCACACCTGCAGCTGGAATCGATCCTCGCCGCGGCCGAGAGTAGTGACGAGCAGGATGAAGAACGCGGAAATCTGGACGACGTCTTCGCACGGCTTGCACGAGAGTCCGCCGGTATCCAGGACATCGGCACTCTCTTCGGGGAGGCGTCGTGAGCCGACGCGGGCACCGGGCTGGGCTGCCTCCGGCGGATCACCGCACCGAATCGCCGCTGGGGCCGGACGGTCTGATGGTCACTGTGGTCAACAAGGCTGGCTATCAGAAGGAGTTCGACTTCTCCGAGTTGCCCGTTCCTGAACCCATGCAGCGCTCGCTGGCCCGGTTGTACGCGGCTCGGTCGAGGGCCTGGACCAGCCACGAGACCGCCAAGACCTGCTGGTCCAGGGTGATGACCTTCGCCATGTTCCTGTCCGGGCTCGAGAACACTCCGGAGGATCTGGACGGTGTGACCGTGGCCGTGCTCAAGCGCTGGCGCGCACGGCACGTGAGTACCGTGACCGGCAAGGCCGTGCTGAGCACAGTGCGCCTGCTGCTGCAGCAGGACCCGCGATTCTCCGGCGGGCCCGTGACGGAGGAATTGCTGCGGCGCTTTCCCGCGGCGAAGCCCAGCAAGCAGTCCTACGAGGACGACGAGCGCAAACGTGTGGTGCTGGCCGCGCAGCGGCAGTTCAGGGCGGCGCGGCTGCGGATCGAAGATAATACCCGTCTGCTGAGCGCGTGGCGGGCGGGCGAGTTGGAGGAAGACAGCGAGGACTGGCGGCTCGGGGAAGTTCTGGAGCATCTCGCACGTACGGGAGACGTCCCGCGGCGGATCCTGCCGAGCGGCCAGCCTTATGTGGATCACCGCAACCTCCTCGGCGGCGCCGGTCCTGAGCACACCTGGGGTCGGTTGTTCCTGTCGCGCACGGAGTTGACGGCGCTGGCCGTCCTTCTCACCGACCGGTTCGCCTGGAACCTGAAGATCTACGACCGGATGCCGGCTCCGACCACCGGCCCGTCCGTGGGGGAGAAGACCTCGATCACCTACCAGGTCCAGGTGGAGAAGCACCGTGCGGGCCGAGGGCGGTGGTTCTCCACCGAGAACATCACCGACTCTGGTGCCGACTCCCCGGGACGGCTGGTCACGCAGGCGCTCGCGGCCACCGCACCCGGCCGTGACCTGGCTGCCCGGCTGGCCCCGGGCACCGACCTGCTGATGGTCTCGCGCCTGTACGCCCCGGCGAGGGCCGCGCACCGGCACCAAGACACGGAGCGTCCGCGGCCGGTGGGCCCGTTGTCCTTCGGCATCTCTTACGACGACGCGCAGCGCTGGCAGCAGGCACATGACCTGGGCGGCTCGCCCTTCCAGCGTGTGCGCCGCACGACGGTGACCCGCGAGGGTCGCCCCCGGCAGCACTCTCAGAGCACCAACGAACGCGTCTACGTTCTGCCTGACGAGCACGTTCAGCGTGAATCACGGAGCGTCTTCGCGGACGGCGCCGAGGAAGCCTTGGACCAGGCTGAGGCCGCGGTCTTTGGCGGGCATCTCGCCGACGCCCCGGATCCCGCTCACGAAGAGACGGTTACGGCGGACTGCGAGGACGAGTCGACCAGTCCCTGGCCGGCGCCGGAAGGCGGCTGCGGGGCCGACTTCATGCTCTGCCTGGCCTGCAAGAACGCCTACGTCCACCCTGGACACCACCCCCGCCTCGCGCTCCTGAGACAACAGCTCGAAAGCCTTCGCTCCGTGCTGGATGACGGCGCGTGGGACAAGCGGTGGCAGGACCACTCGCTGCGACTGGAAGACCTGCGTGACAAGATCGGCGCCGCAGCCTGGGACGCAGCCCTGGCCCGCGCCGGCAGTGACGACCATGCCCTCATCCATCTCCTGCTGAAGGGAGATCTCGCGTCGTGACCAGCGCTCTTGCCCACGAGGCCGACCCATACATCCTGCCGACGCCCACACCGGACAGCCCCGTGGTGCTGCCCCAGTGGATCAGCCCGGGCAACGTCCACCCCAACTCCCGCTACCGCGAATCCGTCTGGTCCCTGGCTCCACTGATCGACAATCCGGGCGCCACCCTGATCTCGATCCACTGGAAGAACTGCCCGGCACCCTTGAGGGAGGAGATGAAGCTCGTGGTCTGGTCCTTGATCAACGGCGAGCGGAGACCCACCTTCCTCCGCACCAAAGGGCTCTCCGCCCGGGGACGGGGATCGGCCCCGACCATGATGCAGAAGTACTGCGAGTGGTTCCGGCTGGCCCGTTGGCTGCACCAACAAGGCATCACCCGCCTCGCGGACTGCACCAAGGACCAGTGGCGGGCTTACGCAGGAGAGCGCCGGGATGAGGGCATCAGCCGGGTGCATGCCGAGATGGTCTTCGGCTACTTCACCGACCTGTGGGTGTACGACCAGCTCAGCGCCCGCCCCGCAGGGATCAGCTGCCCGCCGTGGGAAGCCGAGGGCATCGACGACTACCTTCCCGCCGCCGACGGCACGGACAACGCGGAGAACTCGACCGAACCACTCGAACCACAGGTCCTGGGCCCGCTGCTCATCTGGGCACTGCGGTTCGTCAACGACTTCTCCGACGACATCCTCGCGGCCTGGGCCGAACAGCGCCGTTTGATGGACGTGGCGGCGAACAACCCCGCCACCTCGGCGAGCCGGGCCGCACTCAAGGAGTACCTGCTCCCGCTGGTCAACTCGGGTGCACCGCTGCCCGCCGCCCACGTCAAGGGCAGGCTTTACCTGGCCCGCGACTACGTTGCAGCGCACACCGGAGCCTCCCACGCCCAGATCGAGCGACTCGTCAAACTGCACAACATCCAGGACCTCGTCCTTGAGCGGCCTGCTCCCTGCCCCCTGAACGTCCCAGTCACCGGAGAGATCGAGGGCAGCCCCTGGCGCGACCACATCGCCTTCGGTGAAGCCACCACGCTGATGCAGCACCTGGGTACAGCAGCCGCCATCGTGATCGGCTACCTCACCGGCATGCGTCCCCAGGAAGTTCAGGCCCTGCGCTCGGGCTGCTGCCCTGCCCCCGAGCCGACCACCGACGGCACCACGAGCCGACACCTGATCCGCAGCCACCACTTCAAGAACGTCCTTGACGACAACGGCAACCACGCCTCCGCCGGCGAGGTACGCGACGTCCCCTGGGTCGCGATCACCCCGGTCGTACGTGCCATCCGCGTCCTGGAACGAATGGTCCCCGAGGGCGAACTCCTCCTCAGCGCCGCTCACCACGACGTTCACCGCCCCGGCGGCAAGCAGAGCCAGGGAGTGATACGGCGCACGTCTCTGAACCGGCGGATCGAGTCCTTCGTCGCCTGGGCGAACCGCGAAGCCGAGAACCAGGGGCTGCCCGACCAGGCCATCCCTGAGGACTCGTTCGGTGCGATCAGCATGTCCCGGTTCCGCCGCACCCTGGCCTGGCATGTCGCCCGCCGCCCTGGCGGACTGATCGCCCTGGCCATCCAGTACGGCCACATGCGCACTGTCCTGGACACCCGCACCTCCAGCGGCTACGCGTCACGCAGCCGCCGCGGCCTGCACAGCGTCCTCGACGTCGAGACCGCCTTGGCCGCCGCCGACACCGCCGCCCGCTTCCGTGAACGTACTGCGGCCGGCGAGAAGATCTCCGGACCGGCAGCCCGCCGCGCGATCAACGCAGCGGGACAGGCACCCCGATTCGAAGGCCGGCTGGTCCCCAAGACCTTCGCGAAGAAGGCCACCGCGTTCTTGGCCCGGGACGGAGTTGTCCTCTACGACAACCCCGACGCGTTCCTGATCTGCGCCTTCAAGCACGACAACGCACTCTGCGAACCTGATCCGGGCGCCACGGCCCCAAGGCAGTATGAGTGCAAGTCCGGCTGCGGCAACACGGTCCGCACCGACACCCACGCGCGCCAACTGCGCGAGCGAGCTGACGAGATCGACCAGCTCGCCGAACACGCACCGGGACCCATCGCCCGGAAATTGCACGCCAACTCCGCCCGGCTGCGCGAGACGGCCGCAACCCACGACGCCACCGCCCAGACCATCGAGGCTCTGACATGACCCAGCAGCACCAGGACGAGCGCATCCGCATCCGCGAGGCCATGGACCGCCTCTTGGCCGGACAGCCCACCATCTCCAACGGCAGCCTCACCGTCACCGCCCTGGCTGTCGAAGCTGACGTCCACCGCATGGCCCTCATGAAGCGGCACGCGGACCTGAAGAACGAGTTCTACGAACGCGTCCGCCACGAGACCCAGCAGGTGCCTGAGACCGAGAAACGGCTTCGCGAGACCGTCGCCAAGCTCAGGAAGACCATCGCGAACCAGAAGGCTGAGATCGAGGAACTTCGCCAGCAGGTGACTCGGCTCACCCTCGCGAGGGCAGCCCTCACTCAGCAGCACGACCCGTCGCCAGCACCGAAAACGGAGCTCGGCAACGTCCTGCCGCTTCGTCCAATGGAACACTGACGGCCGTACCCGTTTGGGCGCCACTCTCATAGCGATTCAGTGGAGCCAGTGCTGTGAGCTGGGCGTTTCGCGGACGGCGCAGCGACAAATGCCAGGAAGAGTGCCGTAACGGGGAGGGGGCGAGCCAGGGGAACATGCTGGCTCGCTCACTGTGGAACCTACTGCTCCGGCTGGAGTTTCCGTTGCTCGGCCAGCGAGAGAGCTTCCGCCAGGTCCGGCCAGTCCATCTCCTTCATCAGGAATCGCGCGGTGGTGACGAACAACTTGTGGCGAGCCGGGTCGTCCTCCAGCCTCTCGACTACTTGGGCGAGGACATAAGCCGTGCGCATGGCGTTCGTCTGCGCGTCCTCGGCCCTTCCGACGAAGGGCAGGATGTGCGTGTTGAACTCGTCCCACGAGATCAACTGGTGCCCTTCGCGGTGGCGTTCGAGCCACCATGCTCGCGCCGTGTCCGCGTCGCCTAGCACCTTGTCTCGCATGTATGACACACGGGACTCGTACAGTTCGTGGTGGAGCTGCTGATCGCGCAAGGCATCCTCGTATGCCTGGGCACGTGCTGCGGCTTCGCCTTCCAGCCGGAGAACGAGGCGGGCCTTGATCTCGATCGGCCACCTCGGGTCCGCCTGCCGCCAATTGGACAGCTCCAGTGCGAGTGCGCTCTGTGCTTCTTCGAGTTGCCCTGGCAGATACTCGCGGGTGATTTGCGAGGCGTTCTTCTCCAAAGCCATTCGCGCAGCCGCGCGCACCATGGTGCGCTTCTGACGTGGCTCGCCTGCAGTGATACGGCAGTGCAGCACACCGCTGACTGTGTAGGCCACGCCCCAGAGCTTCGTCGGCCACGTAGTGGAAATCCGGTGACGAAGATGTCGGCGCAGCCCGAAGTACGCCATCATTGGCCGGATGCTTTCTCGCGTTCGTGAGTCCTGATGATCACTCGTCGGTACACCTCGCCCCAGAACGAATCCTGGAAGTCGGAATCCCGAGCGAAGAATCGCTGCAGACCGCTGCGATGGATCCTGGGTTCGTACACCTCGGACATGAGGTCGACCAGGAGCTCCGAGGGCAGCCCACCGTTCTCGACTTCGGCGCCCCATGCGTCGAGCTGACCATCTGCCGCACTCTGAGATTTCTCGTCCTGGAGCAACTGCTGCCAGGCCCGTACGAAGCGCTTCCTTCCCTCAGGGCTCTTTGTCGTGTCCAGGAGAAGGCGCGTTCCTTCACCGCTGGCAGCCAGAGAAAGGAAGGCGACCAGGCCATGCTTCTCAGCCGGCTCCTTCGTCAACCACGTATCGAGGGCCTTGGTTACTTCGGTCGGATTGATCTGAGCAAGCCGTCGAAACGTGTCCATCATGGGGCGCGACGGGTACTCAGCGTGCACGGCTGCCCTGGCCAGCCGCGTCATGGCGATGGACGGCTGGCGGACAGCAAGTTCCCCGCCGCAGATCTGCGTGACCAGATCGACCATTGTCGACGACGGCTTGTTGAGCATCCATCGGTACAAGCGCGCCCGGACGTACTTACCCAGGACCGGGTCGAGTGCCGCCGTGGTGAGTGCTTCCACCGTCAGCGGCATTCGGCCCTCGGATACCTTCTTGGCGATTCCGTCGATAATGCTGTTGTCGTGCAGTTGTCGTGCCAGTTCGAGGAGCGCGGCGATAGCGATACGTGCATCGTCGTCAGGAATGGCCTGGTCGGCTACGACCGAAACTGCCCATGAACGCAGCAGATCCCGCTGGGTCGGAAATTCCTCCCACAAGTGCCTGAGGATGGCGGGTGCCAGATCATGCTTGTCCTGCGCGTGGAACGCCCGATCGCCGCTCGGTGTGAGAGTGGCGGCTTTCAGACGGTGACTGGACGTGGCATCCGCAAGAACGTTGACGGGGTCGCGTGTGAACTTGAGTTCTGCAAGAAGCAAGTCGGCAGCGTGGAGCACAGACTGCTTCCTACCTCCGTGCAGCAGTGCACCTGCCCACACGGTGGCTCGTGTGGACACGAGCTTCGGTTCTCCGGGATGCTCGAGTTTCGCCGGGGTGAGCAGGGTGTTGATGTGGGTGTTCCACCCGCGGAACTCGTCGATGATGCTGCTGTCGTTTTCCTTCGCCTCGTAGACGATGCGAGCGAGCCTTCGGGCCTCTTGAGCTGGCGGGTTGGAAAGCCAGATGTCGTTGTACATGTCCTGGTTCAGCCAGGCGACGCGATGCTCTGCACCGAGCTGGCGTAGTTCCTGACATGCCAGAGACTTGGCATGGGGTGACGAGTGCTTGACCGTGACGTGGCGGGCTTCTTCTGCCCACACTCCATGCCATGTGTCTGGAGTGGTGATAACCACCAGATAGGAAGCGTTCTTTGCTCCGTCACTGCCGTGATTGAGAAGTCCCTGACCGAACCGGGGGCCAGGCTCCTGCATGTCCGAGAGGTCGAGGAGGTATCCGTGGCCAGCTGCGGCCGGCAGCTTCTTGGCGTCGGGCTGTGACCACTCGGGCTCGAGATCCATGATGGTCAAGGGCACGGATGCCACGGTCATCAGCAAGCGCAGGGCAGCGGTGCGTCGTCCCGTTCCCTGCGGCGCACGGAGAACTACGACCCCGTGATTCCTGAGCAGGTACTGGGCATGTTCCCAGTCGGCGGTATCCCGCGGCGGGACGAAATGATCATTGGTGCAGACGGCGAGATCCGCAGGGCGCACGGGCTGCTGCCGCACGAAATCGCCGCCATAGAAGTGCTGGCTCTCTGCCTGGTAGCCCACACCATGGGGGGCCACATGCTGGAAGTGACCTACTGGGGCGTCCGGTACGGGTGCTGACGGGGGAGCGGTCAGTGGAGGGGCTTCTGGGTTGCTTGGACCGGCCTCAATTTCCGCAGACGCTGACGAGTCAGTGACCGTCTCACCCTCTTCGCCGCTGCGCGAGCGTGGTGACACGGGGGCAGACGGCATGTAGGCAGCCGCACGGTTATTAGCCTCAGTCTTGTCCTCCTGCGAGGGTGCAGGCGGGGCTTCGTAACTCGGGCCTTGGCTGTACCGTTCCTCCGGCCCGGAGGCCGGGGTTGGGATGGCCGCCGTCGGGGGCGCGCTGATCGGCGTCTCTGGGCCCGCTTGTGGGGGTACGGCGTCGCGTGCACGACTGGTGCGACTCAGCCAGTCGGCCCAAGGACGGTGGGGTGTTGGAAGGGAAGAAGGGGCATCCCGAGCGGGGTCGGGCTGGTGGGGGGGCATGTCGGCGGACGGCTGAGGGGGATCGGCCGGGTCCTCAGGCTTTCCTGCCAGGAACGGTTCATCGGTCATCGCGGGTCTCCCGTGCCGTAGAAGTACTGGTTCTGCGCCTGAGCCTGCTTATTTCGATCGCCGAACTGGACGAAGGACGGCCCTGACGCTGGCCGTGCTTCCTCTTGCTGCGCTCCCGGGGCAGATGTAGGAGGGGCCGGGCTGTGCTGCTCTGGAACCTCGAACAACGAGCGGTCCGCAAGACCCCAGTCGAGGCCGGGAACGTGCAGCCAGGCAGGCTTGGTGAACTTCTTGGCCTTGGCGATGCTCTGGGCAAAGTCGTCGGAGAGTGTGGTGCCCGTGGCGAGTCCACTCTCAAAGACGTCCTCGTACACACGTTGCGAGATGATCATCACCGTGTTCGTGCGCTGAGGATTCGCCCGCTCGAGGAGATCCCGGAGCGTCTGGTCGTCGAGAAGGCGGTGAGTCTCGACCATTGGACGGCCCAGACCGGAAAAGGGCAGCGGACCGACATGGACACTGACTCGCAGTTGCAGCGGGCTCTTGCCGGGATGCTGCCTTCTGTAATCGTGCAGAACATCACTGAGGGCTCCGGGGAAGCATCCCACCAGGGCCGGCAACACCTCTGGGTCCAGGCCCGCGACGTACCCGTCACCCGTGTGCTGCGGGAAAGCCCGCTGTTCCCACTGCGCGCTGAGGCCGGTGGCCCACAGGGCCTGCCCGAGCACTTGCTGGATGTCTGCGTTGATCTCCTGCATGCGTTTGCTGGTGTGAGAGCTGAAGTCTCTGGCATCAACCGCGAGTACAGCCCGGTAGGGCCACAAGCGCTCCCATGAAGGTGCCATTGATGTGTCCTCCTCTTGCCGGGATGGCCGAAGCCACTGTGGCGGTGAAAGCGACCGGGCACCGTCCAGCATTGGACGGTACGAAGGTGATGTGGGTCACGGCACAATTGGTGGGTGTAATCAGCCCTCGGAGAGCTTGGTGAGGGCTGCGCTGTCCCTGACCACCAGTCGCTCCCGGCCCAGCTCGAGGACACGGGCATCATGAAGCTCTCGTAAGACGGCCATCGCTGACGAGCGGCTCATCGAAGCCATCGCTGCCAACTCGTCTCGGGACATCCCGAGCCGGAGGACGACCGTCCCGTCATCCGCACTTTCGCCGACTTCCGTGACCAGGTACTCAATCACCCGGGCCACCCGGGCTTGCGGCGACAGCCTTGTCAATGCGGTGCGGAGCTGCTCGTTCTCGTGCATGCGCTGAACGGTGAGTCGATACACGGTCGGGTTGAGGCCGTGACGGTCGATGTACCCCCGAAACGCGTGTGCGGGAAGGACGTACCCGACGCATTCGGAGACCGCCTTCACGGAGGCCGATCGAGGCTTGTCGAGGAGTGCGCCGATCTCGCCCAAGACCTCGCCCTGGCCGCGCAGCGCTAGAGGTGTCTCCGTCCCGTCTCCCGCCAACTGGACGATCTTGACGATTCCGTCAGTCAGGGCGATGACGAAGTCAGGTGACTCTCCCTGGTGAAAGAGCCATGTGGCTCGCGCGTAGCGGCGCCTCTGTCCTCGGTGCAGTAAGTCATTCCAGGCGGCATCCGATACCAGATGACGAAAATTCACTTCATCCCCCCGAGGCGTCGCTCACCCTATTGCGGCCGAGGCACCAATCACCGCGCAACCCGTCACCGCGAGCAGCAGGGAGAGCTGTACTCGACGGTGCTTGGTCCAGGCGATCTCGCTCATGACGATGATCTGCCGTGACAGCGCGGATAACGCGGAGCCCGAGCGCAGAGCAGCTTCCAGGGTCTCGGGCTCGAAGTGGCGGAGATGCCCGAAGAACAGATAGTCGTCGTCTGGGCCAGGTCCTCTGCGCTCCAACCGCAGGTTGGGGGCCACCGCAGCGGCGGCCAGAAGCGCACCGCAGAGAAGGATGCACCCACCCGTCCACAGCAGCACTTGGCCGGCCATGGATCGCGCGTCGACTCCGCGGCCCGAGGCGGCCAGTACCCCGAGCAGGGCGAGCACGGTTGACTGGAGGCTGAGAGCGATGGACGCCTTTGTGTCCGCCTTGCCTGTCGAATCGGCCAATGCCGCCTGGATCTTCCAGGCCGTTTCCAGCGGGTCGGCGGCCACCCCTGCCTCCTCCTGGCTACTGCAGCTGAACTGCGGTGATCCACCCCCAGGATCCGCTACGGACCCCCTCGGCACATCCGTCACCGGGTGAGTTGGCTGAAAATGGCCACCCTCTTCGTTCTCTCTGGGCTTCTGCAGCTCGCCAAGGTGCTTTCCGGCTGGGAGACCCGGGCGGCACCGAGATCGTCGCTACAGCCGTTCTCCCCACATGGGTAATCAAACTGAACAGAAGAACTTGACAGGGAACAGGGCGAGCAGGACGCAGATACCGGCGTCGATGCCGATCGGGAAGACGTAACTGAAGTCCCCGAAGCCCTTTTTCAGGGCCAGCTCACGGACCGCCGCGTACGAACCGGCGAAGCCGATCCC
>Ga0079224_100012588_pt1 | contig 11722 bp, 9 predicted proteins | sample Stecom2015_FD_80414 | JGI IMG/M metagenome (GOLD analysis project Ga0079224, IMG submission 80414) | Agricultural soil microbial communities from Utah to study Nitrogen management - Steer compost 2015 | ecosystem: Environmental > Terrestrial > Soil > Agricultural land | place: USA: Utah...
AAGGTGAACACGAGGCTCATCAGATTGGTCTCGTCGCCATAGGCCCATGTTTCGCTGTGAGCGTCCTTGCGGATCGTGGTGGGCGTACCGAAAATGATGTGGACCAATCCCCGGTCGGTCTTCCATCCTTCCACATAGCTGGTGAAATACCGATTGGCACTTTCCACGCGCCCATAATAACCGGCGATCGCTTCCCGCGCCCGGTCGCGGCTGCCAGCAGCGTCCGTCCAAAATTCCTCCACGGCCTGGCGGATCTCTGCGGCCGTGGAGAGTCGCTCCCATTCCTTCATGCTCGTGATGTAGCGAAGGGGCGGTAACATGTCCGCAGCTGTACCAATGATCGGATAGCTCTCGGTGGGCACGAAGAGCGTATAGCCGGTCATTCCCGCCGTATCTGCACGGAAATGGTAGAACCCGGCGTCGCCCGCTGTAAACTGGAAGGTGCCATCACGTTCCACGCGCACCGTGAAGGTGCTGTCGGGTGCCGCCGCGAGGTCGGTGTGGGGCGCATTGGCAAAAACGGGTGCAGGTAGTTTGTTCACGGGCGGGTGATGGGCCACGTGCAACAGGGAGCCGGCCAGGTTCTCCGCCTCCACTTTCAGCGTGGTTCCCGGCCGTACGTGGTCATCGAAGAGCGGCAAGTGGTTGGTGCCCAAGGGCAGGAATTCCTGTGCATGGCCTACCACGCCACGCTGCACGCGGAGCATCACCGAGCTCTGGGCATCGCGGTTCAGGTCGTGGGCGGTGATGCGGACAATAAAGGGTGTCCGCCCCACCGTGCTAAGGGCCATGCTCCCGATCAGTTCCTTGTCGGCATTGGCCACCATGCTCTGGTCCTTCACGAAGGTGCTGGCACTGTCAAGCAGCTCCTTGGAGCCGGGCGCGGGATAGGCCTCGTAGCGCATGACCACGCGTGCGTGATAGGGTCCGCCCCCGCCACTTCCCTTGTACAGCAGGTCGGCGGTGCGCAATTTGAAATAGATCAAGGCGCTTTCATCGTCAGGCTGATAGATCCGCGCTTGGAGCCGGACCGCTGCGGCACCCTTCCCATAGAGGTAGGCGAAGTTGTCGCCGGCGGCCACAGGTACGTAGGACCCGCAACTGGCGGAAGCCAAAAGCACAACAATGGCTGCGAAGACCTGAATGGTGCTTGTTTTCATGCGTCCTGGCTTTCCTCCGCTGCTCGCTGCAGCAATTTGGGATGTACGCTCTTCTTCGTCCGCGCACCGAGGTCCTTGATCATTTCCACTTGGCGCACCAGGTTGCCCGGTCCCTCACTGAGCTTCCCCAAGGCCTTCTCGTAACTGTCCCGGGCGTCATTCACGTGCTTGCCGATCCGGCCGAGGTCTTCGGTGAAGCCCACGAACTTATCGTAGAGCTGCCCGGCCCGATCGGCGATGTCCATGTGGTTCCTTGCGATCCGTTCATTTTTCCAAAGCCCGTGTATGATGCGGAGCGTGGCCATCAGGGTACTGTGGGTCACCATCAGCACCTGGCGGTCATAGGCTTCCTGGAAGATCTCCGGGCGGTCGCGCAGGGCCAGTAGAAAGGCCGGCTCAATGGGCACGAACATGATCACGAAGTCCACGCTGGACACGCCGTACAATTTGCTGTAGTCCTTTCCGCCAAGGCCTTTTGCATGGTTGCGGAGACTGTCCACGTGCTGGCGGAGCAAGCGCGTGCGGTCAAGCTCCACCGTGGAGGTGCAGAACTGCTCGTAGTGCATCAGCGACACCTTGGAGTCGATGATCACATGCTTTTCATCCGGTAGGAAGACCACGGCGTCCGGACGAAGCCGCGTGCCGTCCGATAGCGTGGTGCTTTCCTGCATTTGGTATTCCTGGCCTTTCACCAGCCCGGAACTCTCCAAAAGCTTGTCCAGGATCATCTCGCCCCAAGCGCCTTGGCTCTGGTTGTCGCCTTTCAATGCCCGGGTCAAATTGTCCGCCTCTCGGCTCAACCGCTGGTTCTGCTCCACCAGCTTGGCCACCTCGCTCTTCAGCAGAAAGCGTTCGCGCCCTTCCTTATCGTAAGTGGTGCGTACCTGTTCCTGGAATTCCAGGATGCGCTCCTTGAAGGGGTCCAGCAGGAGTTTCAAGGTGCCTTCCTGGCGCTCGGCGAGCTGCTTGCCCTTTTCCTCCAGCAAGGTACTGGCCATGTGCTTGAACTCCTTGTTCATCCGGTCGTTCAGCTCCTCGATGCTGGCCCGCTGCGCCTCCAGCTTCTCGGTGAGGCCCATGTTGCGCTGGCGCTCCGTGCCTAATTGTCCGTTCAGTGCGCCCAGGTCCCGGTTCAGTTCCTGCATCCGCTGGTTGCGGTCCGCCTGCTGTGCCGCCCACTCCTTGCGCTCGGCCTCGTGGGCCGCTTGCAGGGTGCGCAGGGTATCGCCGCCCTTTCCGCGGCTCCAGGAAAGCATGGCTACCGCTCCCGCGACCACGCCCGCGAAAAGCCCTGCAAACAGGCTCGTCCAATCCATGCCGCGAAGGTACTCTAGGCGGGCACGGTCCGCTGCACGCGTAACGCCCGCTCAATTGTCCAGGATCACCACCAACGTGCCAGTGGGCACACGCTTGAACAGCTCGATCACGTGGCTATTGCGCATGCGAATGCAGCCTCGCGAACCGGGCGTGCCCAAGGAGGCCTCGTCGGCGGTGCCATGTATGTAGATGCCACGCTCCATGCTGTCCACATTTCCGCCGCGGTTCACACCCGGTTCCATGCCGTCCAGCCAAAGGATGCGCGAAGTGATGAGGTCGTCACTGGTCGTTTCGGGGCTGGCGAAGGCGCCGGTGAACCGGCGTTGCTTGAAGATGCCGAACGCCGGTACACCCTCCCCATATTTCGCGGCCACCCGGTGCAGGCCACGGGGGGTGCGACCGCTGTTCCATGTTTCGCCCAGGCCGTTCCGTGCCGTGCTTACCGGATATTCTTCCCAGAAGCGGCCCTCTATCACCAGGTACATGCGTTGGCTTTGCACGGAAACATACAGGACATACCCTTCGGAGGGTGCCTCCGGATACCGGACCTGCATCCATTCGATGAGAAAATCCGCTAACACCTGCTTGCCGCTGGGCGAGGCCGGGACCAGCACATCGGCCTGGGCGCTGGCCGCTAGGGCAGGCAACAGCAGGCAAGCGATGAGCAGGCTTTTCAGTGCGGACATGGTGGCGGCATACGGCAGTGGAGGCCCGGGGTTTCGGCGCGAAGCTGCCGGATGCGGCCCCTGCTCGGCTGGCGGTCCGGCTCAAATTATCACCAGGCGGCTGGTAGTGATGCGCCCTGACCGATGCAGTTGCACCACGTAAAGGCCAGGCCGCAATCCCCGCAGGTCCACTGTGCTGCTTTCCTGGTGCAGGAACTGCTGAAGCACGACCCGCCCAGTGGCGTCCACCAAGCACAATCGCCCCTGGGCATCGCCAGTTTGGAGCTTCACTTGCACCTGCCCCGTTGCGGGGTTCGGGTACAAGGCGATGCCACTGAGGGCATGCGACTCAACACCCGTGGGCGAGCAGGTCAGGTTGAATACGCTGTCCAGATAGGATAAGCGTGCATCCAACCATCCGGAGAGGTATTCCGCATGCGCCGGGTCATAATTGAAAGCACTCCATGCCAAGGCTTCGCGGGCGTACGCGCCATGGCCGGCCAGGCGAGCTTCTTCTTGGGCGAACAGGTCTGTGATGGAATCGTGGGTGATCAGGTTCGTGCGCAGAGCGTTCCAGCGTACGCGCAGCCGTTCCCTGAAGCCGTCCGGTCGACAATCCGCCATCAGGCGCTCATACAAGCCATTCAGCAGCAGTCCTTGCGTGGTGGGGTACAGGGTGCCATCGTAGCGCATGCCGAAGGTGCCATCAAGGTCATGCGGCACATAGAAGTATGGTGTTCCGGCATCGAAGAGTGCGATGTAGATGTTCTTGCCGGCATTATCCTCGGCCCGGAGCAGGTTCAGAAAAATGAAGTAGTCCAGGATGTTCCCTGTATCAAACCAGGCGCTGTATTCCGCCAGGAACTCCGACCCGGGCGCATTCACCACGTAATCCACCAGTGCATAGAGGTCCTCCCATTGGGTGGTTTCCTTCGGATAGATGTACTCGAAGCCGCCCCACGTGCGCACGGCATTGTTATAAGGCGGCACGGAGTAGAAGGTGGTGGCTCCCCACGAGGTGCCCTTATATAGCTGGCCCCGGATGTTGCCGTTGTACTTCTTCAGCTTGAGCTGTTTGCGGTCGATGCGCTCGCTGAGGGCATAAATGCCTTTGTAGGCCCCGTTGACGAAAACGTCGGCATGCACCATGGACACGCCCGTGACGGCCTCCGCCTCATAAGGTAAGTACCAGGGCGTGTGCAGCATTCTCCAGAGCTTGTTGCACACCATGCTGCGGGCGCGCAAGGGCTCGTTGTACAGGGCCAACAAGTTCCAGTCGTCATCGGAACGCAGGCCCAGCAGGCTCAGATCGACCGTGGCCGTACCTGCGGTATCGGTCCAGAACTCGATGCGGTATGATTGCTTGGGGAAAGAAAGGGAGAAGCCGCCCCGGACCTCAATGCCCATTTGCGCGGAAAGCACGCCGCCGTTGCCGTCCGAGATCACCAGCTCGCCCGGCACTCGCGGTTCGTCCACAATGGTCTGTTGGGTTTGCAGTGTGATCAGCGGTAGGCCGCTGAAATGCAACAGATAGGGCACATCGGCTGAGTTATGCGCCACCAGTGCCATGCCCGTGGAGACCAGCGCCACGCCTGGCTGGAGCGTGTAGACCTCCCCCGCATGCACCGCGGTCTTCAGCTGGGGCCATTGGGCGTTCACCTCCTCCGCGGAAAGGTTCACCACGAGCAGGTGCAGCTGATGGTCCGCGTGGTACATTCCTGGCGGCACCACTATGGTATCCGCGGCTGCGCCGCTGCACAGCCCTGCGGCGAACAGCACCAAGAAGGCCCGAGAAGCACATCGGCCTGCGGAGGCGGCCTGCGTACGGGGCATTCCGGATCCCGATCCTTCCATGCTGACCGGACGTGCGGAAGCCGCGGTCCGCTGCCTGTGAACTGAACGGGGCACCGGTGCGCACGACCTCTTCATCGCAGCATCCGGGGTTCGGCCCCGCAGGAATGATGATTCCGGTGTGCATGCAACCGATCCCATGGGTCATCATGTTGAAACATGGGCGGATCTTCAGAACAAGCTCGTGAACCCGAAGTGGACCTTCCCGTTGCGCAGCTCCACCGGATTGTTGAACTGCTTGCCCAGCGCATAGCTGATGGCGAAGATGCCGGCCTTCGTCTCGAAACTGGCCCCAACACCAAACCCCAGCGGCGTATCGGTAAGCAGCTCCGGGCGGCTCTGGTCCTCCCACCAGCCTTGGTCCGCAAAGAGGAAGAAGTTGCTATTCTCCTCGAAGAGGAAGCGGTACTCGATGGTTCCAATGGCAAAGGAGGATGCCAGGATGCTGGCCTCGTCAACGCCGCGCTGGGTTTTTATTCCTCCTATGCGGTAGAGCTCGTTGGCGTAGAGCTGCTCGTTCACCATGCTCCCGCCCTGCCCGGCGATCCGGATGGTGCTGCGCCGGCCAAGGGGAATGTGCCACGCCAGTCGTCCGTTGAGTTCGTATTGCACGCTGTGCTGGTCCGTGGAGATCGTATCAGTGAACGTGGCGATCGAACTGCGCTTTTTGCCTGCCGCGGCCTCCAGGTCCAGGGCCAGCCCCTTGCGCGGGTTGAAGCGGTAGTCAAAGCGTTCGCGTTCCACGCCCAGGCCATAGGAGGTGAGCTTGACGTCGGCCAAGCCGGGGGTGTAGGTGATCTGTTGCCCTAGTCGCTGGCTGTTCTTATTGTTCACGAATATGCGCACCTTATCGCTCCTTCGAAGGAGGTACTCCAAGGCGGCGCGAGCGTTCACCTCCAGGAAGGTGGTGTCGCGCTTGAAGATCTTCAGCCCGAGGTCGGCGCCGAAGGGGGTATTGAAGGCGAATGGATAGTTGAAGCCCACCTTGAGGTCCTGCGTGCGGTCCTGCAAGCTGCGCCAGTTGAGTTCGATGGCCTCCCCCCGATGGAGGGCGTTGCGCAGTTTCAGGTCCAGGTCCCCGGTGAAACGCACCTTGCCGGTCGCGGGGTCCTGGGCCACGCCCAGAATACCATTGAAGTTGCTGGCGCGCTTGGCGTCCAGGAAGAGATAGAGCTTGGTTTGCTCGGGTGCGAAGAGCACATAGGCTGGATGTCGCGTGGTCACGAACGGGAGTTCACGCGTGCGGAGGTCCAGACCACGCACGAGCGTTTCGTTGTACGGGTCCCCGGGGCGAATGCCGATATAGGCCTGCAGGTAGCGCGAATTCACATTGACGGTCCCCCGGACCACTACGCTGTCAAAGGTGACCTGCCGTCCACGTTCCAGCCACACCGAGGCCGTGAGGCCGTCCTCGGTGGCCGCCATGCTGTCCAACCCCACCACGGCAAAAGGGTAGCCGTGGTCCTCGCATTCCTGTATCAGGTCCTCGAAAAGCCGGGAAACCTGCCGGGGGGTGATCGGGCGGTTGCGGTAGAAGCGTTCGCGAAACCCCGTTGCACTGGCGATCTCCTGTGGCACCGACCCGGCGGTAAGCCGCGCCCAGCGGTACTGTTCGCCCAAATGGAAGAAGCAGCGGGTCGTATCCGGACCGGGCAAACAACTGTCCCGTGAGGCGGCGAGGTATCCGGCCGCCACCATCTCACCGCGCAGTTCGGCCGTGCGTTGGCCTACCTGGCCGGAATCCAGCTTGAAAGGCCCCTTCCATTTCCGCGGGAGCAGTGTGTCCGCCTGCATGATGAGCACGTGCTGCTGCGCGGGAGCTGTAAGGGCATACAGCACAGCGGACAGGGCCCAGGCACGCAGCATCAGGTGGTCCAGTTGATAGGGTCCCCGCCCTGTGCCATCAGGATCTCGTTCGCCGTGCTGAAATGGCCGCAGCCCAAGAAGCCGCGATGGGCCGACAAGGGAGAGGGATGAGGCGCCTTGAGCACGTAATGGCGTTCGGTGTCGATCAGGGCTTCCTTGGCGTGGGCGTGCCGCCCCCAAAGCATGAATATCAATCCGGTACGGTGCTGCGAGAGTGCCGCAATGGCCGCATCGGTGAATTGTTCCCAGCCCCTGCCTTGGTGCGAGGCCGCCTCCCCGGCCCGCACGGTGAGGGTGGAGTTCAGCAACAGCACGCCTTGCTCCGCCCAGCCGGCCAGGTCTCCTCCCCGGGGTGTGAACGGACCGATGTCACGCTGTATCTCCTTGATGATGTTCCGCAAGGACGGAGGGGGCGCAATGGGCGAAGGCACTGAAAAGCTGAGGCCGTGTGCCTGCCCTGGCCCGTGGTAGGGGTCCTGTCCAAGGATCACCACGCGCACCGCGGTGAAGGGCGTGAGCTGAAAAGCCCGCAGGATGTCGCGACCCCGTGGATACACCACCCGCGTGGTCCGCTCCTGCACCAGGAAGGCCTTAAGCGCAGAGAAATAGGGCGCATTGAACTCCGGCCGGAGCCATTCCCACCAACCCGGATCGAGATCCGGTACTTGCGGAGGATCAGGAGGAAGCGTGTTATCGGCCATGGCCCGTGAAAGTTCCCTGGCGGGATCGTTGAAACTTTTTGCCGGTGGACAAGGTAATAGGGCCTAATTTTGGAAGGTAATCCAGCATCTGCTCAACGATGAAAAAGGTCTTCAAGGTATTTGCGATCCTGGCCGTGACCAGCTTGCTCTTCAGCGCTTGCAAGTCCGTGCATAGCTGCCCCGCTTACGGAAAAGTGGTGAAGCCTGTGCCCGAGTGCCATAGTTGATCGAGGATTTTCATCCCCACCAGGCCCGGCAATACGTCCGGGCTTTCTCGTTTCCAGTGGTCAATGGTAGGTGAACGTCACCTCCTGCACCAGTTCCTCCCGCAGGCTCAAGGCCACCGGACAGGTGCGCGCAGCATGCTCCAGTGTGCCGCGCTGCCCGGCATCGAGCTGTGCGCCGTCCAGGGTGAAATGCACCTCGATCCGCTCCACGCGGCGCGGCGAGGCCGCCATGTGCTTCACCACGCGCGCTTCCAGCCCGACGAGGACCCAGCCGCGCGCCTCAGCGGCAATGCCCATCAAAGTCATCATGCAGCAAGCCAACGAGGTGCTCATCAGGTCCGTGGGTGAGAAGGCCCCGCCCTGGCCATGGTTGTCCAATGGCGCATCGGTGATGATCGAATTGTTGCTGCGGAGGTGTGTGGCTGCGGTGCGAAGGCCCCCCAGGTAGCTGACATGTGCGGTATCCATGGTGCGAAGGAACGACGGGCCGGCCGATGTCCGGATGCTTGCTTGCATAGGGTAAAGCTCTATGCGTGATCGAACCAGCTTTTGGCCCATCAGGGGCATGCTGCGCTGGCTAGCTGCGGAGGCCACTGCCGGCGATGGTCCATTTCGGGCTCGCTGCCATACTGCTTAGCTTTGAGGTCCTTTTTGGCATGCCACGTCCATCATTGATCCTCTTCCTTCTGGCGCTCAACGGAGGTGCCATGGCCCAAGTGCAGCAGAGCATCTACGACGATGCGGCGCGCACCCTGTATGCACATGAGATGTATGGTGGCCCGCTGATCCATGGCGACGGATGGGGAGGCACCTTCCAGTATGGCAAATACGCCACGGCGAAGGACCGCGTGATGTACGGCATCGACATCGTGTCCATGAAGCACCCCAAGGAGATCAAGAGCTTCAACCCCAACTACCAGGATGCGCGGGGTTACTTCTATGGCAAACTGAACAGCATGTTCATCGTGCGGCCCACTTATGGGCGCAAGCACCGGATCACGGAGAAGATTCGCAAGAGCGCCGTGGAGGTGAACTACGTCTGGGGCATCGGTCCATCGCTGGGGCTGCTCAAGCCCGTGTACCTCCAGATCGGCGAGCCGGACTTTCCCTACCAGACCATTGTAACCGAGCGGTATGACCCGGCGCGGCATTTTGCGGACAACATCTTCGGACGCGCCTCCTGGTTCAGGGGGCTTGGCGAACTCAAGGTGTACCCCGGTGCATTTGGCCGCTTCGCCTTCAATTTTGAATACGCCGGCACGAATACCGGCATCCGTGCCCTGGAGGCAGGGGTTTCCATGGATGCCTATGCCGAACGGGTGCCCCAGATGGCTGACCTGGAGGAGGCTGGCACGAACAAGCAATTCTTCCTGGAATTCTATTTAGCGATGCACTTCGGTGCCAAGACGATACGATGAGCGAGACCGCCGAGGCCACCACCGTGGAAAATCCCCGTAGGAAGCCCGATTGGCTGCGGGTGAAACTGCCCACGGGCGAGTCCTTCCGGAAAGTGCGCGCCATTGTGGCTGAGCACAAGCTGCACACCATTTGCCAGAGCGGCAATTGCCCGAACATGGGCGAATGCTGGGGCGCGGGTACGGCCACCTTCATGATCCTGGGGAATGTGTGTACCCGTTCCTGCGGCTTCTGCAACGTGGCCACGGGGAGGCCAGAGGCGGTGGACCCTTTCGAGCCCGCACGCGTGGCCCGCTCCGTGGAGCTCATGGGCGTGAAGCATTGCGTGATCACCTCGGTGGACCGCGACGACCTGGCGGACGGTGGTGCGGACATCTGGGCCCGGACCATTCGGTCCGTGCGGCGAAGGACGCCACAGACCAAGCTCGAGACATTGATCCCCGACTTCAAGGGCGAATGGCACAACCTCGCCATCGTGCTGGAAGAGCGACCCGAGGTGCTCAGCCATAACGTGGAGACCGTGCGGCGCCTCACCCGCAAAGTGCGCGTGCAGGCCAAGTACGACCGCAGTCTCGAGGTGCTGATGCGCGCCAAGAAGGCCGGACTGCGCACGAAAAGCGGTATCATGCTCGGCCTCGGGGAGGAGGACCACGAGGTGCTGGAGACCCTGGATGACCTCCGCAGCGTGGGCTGCGACGTGGTCACCATCGGACAGTACCTGCAACCCTCCAAGCGGCACTTGCCCGTGACGGAGTTCTCCCATCCCGACCGCTTTAAGCACTTCCGGGAGGAAGGCCTCGCCCGGGGCTTCATGTTCGTGGAAAGCGGCCCGCTGGTGCGGAGCAGCTACCACGCGTGGAAGCATGCTGACTGAGCTTGGTCCACGCATCCTAGCGTCCAACCCCTTCACCCCCCCCATAGAACACCAACCACAGCATGAGCACAATTCGCATTGCCATCAATGGCTTCGGCCGCATCGGAAGGATCACCGCACGCATGTTGCTGCAGCGCGATGATGTGGAACTTGTAGCGGTGAACGACCTGACCGATACCCGCACCCTGGCGCACCTCTTCAAGTATGATTCGATCCATGGCGTGTACCCGGGAGAGGTGGGCCATGATGCGGAAACATTGCACATTGGCGGAAAGCAGGTGAAGGCCTTCGCGGAGAAAGATCCCGCTGCGCTACCCTGGAGCAAGCTGGGGATCGACGTGGTGGTGGAAAGCACGGGCATATTCCTGACCCGCGAGAAAGCCTCGGCGCACCTGAAGGCCGGAGCCAGGAAAGTGGTGCTTTCCGCGCCGGCAAAGGAAGAAGGGATCAAGACCGTGGTGCTGGGCGTGAACGAGGACCTGCTCGATGGCACCGAGGATATTATTTCCAACGCGTCCTGCACCACCAACTGCGCGGCACCCATGGTGCAGGTGATCCATGAACTTTGCGACATCGAAAGCGGGTTCATCACCACGGTACACGCTTACACCAGCGATCAACGCCTGCACGATGCGCCCCACCGCGACCTGCGCCGGTCCCGTGCCGCAGCCGTATCCATGATCCCCACCACCACGGGTGCGGCCAAGGCCATCACTAAGATCTTCCCCACGCTGAACGGGAGGCTCGGTGGTGCAGGCATCCGTGTGCCCGTTTCGGACGGCTCGCTCACGGATATCACCTGCCATGTGAACCGCACGGTGACGGCCGAGGCCATCAACGCGCGTTTCAAGGAACTGGCCTCGGGCAAATGGAAGGGGATCGTGCGCTATACCGAGGATCCCATCGTGAGCGCCGATATCGTGGGCGATCCCAACAGCTGCATCATCGACGGCCTGCTCACCAGCGTGATCGGCAGCAGCGTGAAGGTGATGGGCTGGTACGATAACGAGTACGGTTTCAGCGCCCGCCTGGTGGACCTGGTGGTGCTCGCCGGGAGGAAGTAGGGGTTCAGTTGTCGGTTGTCAGGGGCTTCAAGCCTGCCAACTGCCAACTACACCGCAGGCCCTCCACTGATGCGCCGGTCCGTTTCCATGCGGTCGGTATCCCCCCGCTTCATCAACCGCAAGCCGCCCTCATCCAGTACCGCGTAGGTGAAGTGCGTGATCCAATCACCAAGGTTGATGTAGCGGGATTCAGCTCCCACAGGGGATGTCCCCTCAGGGTCTCCCGAAGGGGACCCTGAGGCCAAAAGCAGGTCCACCGGCAGGTGCCGGTGCCCGAATATGAAGTAGTCGAAGTGTTCCGCTTGCAACTTCTCCCGGCAGTACTGCACCAGCCATTCCTGGTCGTCGCCCAGCCATTTCCGGTCGTTTTCGTAGCTCTTCTTCCGGCTCCTGCCGCTCCAGAAATGCGCGATCCCCAGGCCGAGGTTCGGGTGCAGCCGGGCAAAGCACCATTGCATCACCGGGTTGCGGAACACCTGTTTGATGAACTTGTACCCGTGATCGCCCGGCCCAAGCCCGTCGCCGTGCCCGAGGGAAAACCGTTGTCCGTTCCAGGTGCGTTCCACCGGCGCGTGGTGCAG
>Ga0079224_100012589_pt1 | contig 11722 bp, 6 predicted proteins | sample Stecom2015_FD_80414 | JGI IMG/M metagenome (GOLD analysis project Ga0079224, IMG submission 80414) | Agricultural soil microbial communities from Utah to study Nitrogen management - Steer compost 2015 | ecosystem: Environmental > Terrestrial > Soil > Agricultural land | place: USA: Utah...
AAGGAATCTGCGGGAGATCTCATGCCGCCGACGCAAAGTGGCTGTGCCATATGAATGCAAAACTGAACCTTCCGAATATTCCTTGTCCGTGGCAGAATCGTTCTCAATTTGATCGGCTACGTCGCAAATACAGACTACGAATGGTACCGCTTCCTCGAGAGTCATCCGGAACTTGACGAAATAAATTTCTGGCTACCAAGGGATACCCGAAGCTGGCGAGCGATTCCGGCCGGTGCTCCATTCTTTTTCAAATTGAAGCGACCCCACTATGCCATCTGTGGCTTTGGCTTCTTTGCACGTCATTCCGTGCTGCCAGCATGGTGGGCTTGGAACTCTTTCGGGATTGGGAACGGGGCGGCGACATTTCAGCAGATGAGAGAAAGAATCGAGCCTCTCCGCCGCGAGCAACATTCTGATCCAGCTGGCAATTACGATATTGGCTGCTTGATCATTTCTCAGCCGACTTTCTTTGCACCACACGAATGGATCGCCCAACCATCGGACTGGCACGCCAACGTAGTTCAAGGAACAACTTACGATCTTTCAGAGGGCGAAGGGAAGAGGATCTGGAAGGAGTGCCTGATCCGCGCTTCTCATAGACCCCAATCTTTCTCTACCTCTACGAAGGATCCAGAGCTTCCGCTGATCGCTTTCCCTCCTCAGCGATACGGCCCGGAGACGATTGTTCGCCCTCGACTGGGCCAGGGCGCCTTTCGAGTCGCCGTTTTGGATGCCTACAATCGAACCTGTGCGGTGAGCGAGGACACTCGCTTCCCGCTCTGGAATCCGCACATATTAAGCCCTATGCAGAAAGTGGGACTCACCACGTTTCAAATGGTTTGCTTCTTCGAGCAGACATTCACCGTCTCTTTGATCTCGGCTATGTGACCGTAACTCCGGGTTACCGGTTCGAAGTAAGCCAGCGCTTGCGGGAGGATTATTCCAACGGCAAAAGCTACTATCCGCTCCACGGAAAAGAAATCCACAAGCCGAAATGTCCAGAACTGCTGCCTGATCCAGTGCTACTGCAGTGGCATAATGAAGAGCGATTTCTAGGATGATCTCACTGGCCCTATTCCTTGTCATTGCCGGTCCGCTGCCCCGGCTCCTCGAGTTCCTTCAACTCCAACCTGAAGGTCCTTCAACTCCAACAAGGATGACCATACTCGCCACCGACTAGTCCTTTTCATTGTTGGCTCTGTGCCGGTAAGGCAAGAGCTTCTTCGCAGACCCGAGCGCCCAACGATAAAATAATTCTCGAAAAAAGATGGACCAAAGAGCATTCACGAGCCTGATCGATTATCGCGTCACAAGCGAAGGAACCGGCTGCAGGCTGGCAGGCTTCACTTGGCACACGGTTTTCAGCGAAGGAGAGGAACAATGTGGAGAGAAATCGTTCTCTGGCTCTTCATCATTAACCTCGGAATTGCACTTGGTGCAGGTCTTTACGAGCATCGTGTTGTGATCTCGCAGTGGACGGACATCCCGCCGTCGCAATGGCCGAACACAGGCCTCATGTTCTGGGCGTACGTCACGACCGTGCCGCTGACGTTGCTGACCCTTATCAGTCTCTTTGCTGCCTGGACCGCGACGCAGCCGATGCGAACCTGGTACCTGGCGGCGGCCGCCATCATTGTCATCGAACGCCTTGTCACGTTCACCTATTTCATACCAACGATGCTCCGGCTCTCCGGCATGGAGGCCGGTCGGGAAGTTTCCGCCGGTCTGACCCAATGGCTGACGGTCAACCACGGCCGGCACCTGCTAACATTTTCGGGCTGGCTCGCGGCACTGCGGGCACTCTCATTGCTTCGGTCTTGATGGGCCGGAGTTTGAGGCGCATCTTCTCCTGAAACGTCCCGACGGACAGAGGGATGCTGCACGCGACACAGGTCTCGACAAGAGTCAACAACTCGACCCGCTTAGCGAACCAGCAAAGCGAGAGTTGCAATCAGCCGTGACTCGTGCGTGACGGCCCATCGCCCTGTCACAAGTCATACTGGGGCGACAGATTCCGTTGGGTGACTATACGTCGCATCCACGGACCCTGTGTACGAGTTGGGTTCGATGCGACGACTTGAGCTTGAATCAAAGATGGGGCCTCCTGCCGGGCCTGCCCAGTAGACCGCTTGCGAAGGGATTATTCCAACGGCAGAAGCTACCTTCCGCTCGCTCCACGGAAAAGAAATCGCAGACCCCACGGCCGGAGTTGTAGCCCGGCCCGACTACAGGGGCATCATCAAAAGTGATTGCCAGAAAGACCTCGGCTGCCTGATTCCCGATCCCTTGCATCGGGTTCCTCCAGTTCCTTCAACCTGACAGTCGATGATGACAAGACTCGCCACGACCAGTTTCCACCGCTGTTGGTCGATCCAAACGAAGACACTGCCGGGGGCGTATCGCACCAGTATTTATAAGGGAGCACGAATCAAAGAATTCTCCAGAAGTAAATTAATCGAATTTAATTGCTTTTGGGCTTCTATGTACTTACAGATTCTCATACTATCTAAAAAATGAATCGTTATTTGAGCACTCATTTCGGGAGGATTTCTCATGTTTCTAACGATAGGACGGGATCTTTGGTTGGGACTTTTCCTGATTCTTTTGGCCATGACCGGCACCACGGTCGCCCAGGTGACGGTCTCAGTCATCCATGGCAATGTCGTCGACGAATCGGGCGGTGTCATCCCCGGCGTGACGGTTGTCGCTCTCAATACCGAAACGGGTGCGACTCGTTCCGTTCTCACTAGCGACACCGGCTACTATACTTTCGAAGCCCTTCAACCCGGCACCTACGCTATTTCCGCCGAGATGCCGGGCTTTAAATCGTACCGTCAGGAAGGTGTTACCGTCTCAGTCGGCGAAAGGGTTCGAGTAGATGTGACTTTGCAAGTCGGTGAAGTCACAGAAACCGTCACTGTGACCGGCGGCACCGTAATGGTTGACACGCGTTCCGCCGAAGTGTCGGCACTGGTCGATGACCAAAGAATCACCGACCTGCCGCTGAGTGGACGGAATGTGATCAGTCTGGCCTCACTCCTACCCGGCATTTCTTCGGTAGCGGCCCCTCAAACACAGACCGGGTCGCGGGAGGGTCCGGTCATGACCGTTCACGGAGGACGAGACAACCAGAACTACTTCACTTTGGACGGCGCTTATTTCACACATCCTTCCAGAAATACCGGTATGAATCCTCCTCCTCCCGATGCGGTTCGCGAATTTCGTATCAAAACCAACAACTTCTCGGCAGCTGAGGGCAGGAACAGTGGGGCTGTCGTAAGCGTAATGACACGAAGTGGTACAAACGAGTTCCATGGCTCAGTCTGGGAGTTCCACCGGAACGACAACTTGAATGCTAGGAATTTCTTCGAACTGGATAAAGGTAACAGGATCATGAATCAGTTCGGCGTCGCTGCGGGTGGTCCTATTGTGAGGGACCGGATTCACATCTTTGGTAGCTACGAAGGATTTCGAGATCGTCCTCAGCCGGCGACTACAGGGGCCTTCCCGACTACAGCAGCGGAAAGGGCCGGTGACTTCTCGCACGTGAGCCAGCAACTGGTCAATCCCTTCACCGGAGAACCGTTTGAAAACAACCAGGTCGACCCTTCGCTGTTCGACCCCGTAAGCGTTGGCTTGCTTGATTTCATTCCTCTTCCCAACTCGCCAGACGGGCGCCTTGTCACCAATAATCCCGCTCCTATTAATAATGATTTGTTCATCTTCCGGAACGATATCCAAATCAACGACCGCCAGAGCCTGTTCTGGCACTATTACTACAACACCAATGACCAACCGGCGCGATTGACGGGAGACATTCCCGGCTGGATGAATTCCAGTGCAGGTCATACCTTCCACAACTTCAGCGCCTCGCATACCTGGACGCTGTCACCGACTCTGATCAACTCATTCATCTTCGGATACAACTACGATGACCAGTTCACCGAAAATGATCCCTATCGATCAACCGAGTCTTTAGGGCTCGATTTCCCGAACTACACCGACTATGGGTCGGTTCGGTTCCGCGTTCCGGGGCGCGTCAATCTTTCTTCTGTATCCCAGTGGAATAACGATTCAGAAGCTTACAACTTCCACGAAGCGATGAGCTGGACCAGCGGAAGCCACGTAATGAAGTTTGGCGTCGAGTACTTCCGTCTGAGTTTCTTTCAAGCTTGGCTTTCCCCGCCACTTTTCGACTTCAACGGGCAGCGTTCGGGCGACCCTATGCTTGACTTCATGATGGGTGCCTGGAGAACGCTGGATCTGGGATGGAACCGGCGCGTCAATGACAACATCATGCCCTGGTCCTGGGGTTTCTATTTCCAGGATGAGTGGCGAGCCACGGCCCGCCTGACTCTGACGCTCGGGCTTCGATACGAGCTCTCCTCCTGGTGGAATGATCGACGCGACCTGGCGCTCTCTACTTTCGTGTTGCCTCTCGATAAGACGACGTCAGCTCCCATCAACGATGCTCCTCCAGGCTATTTGTTTGCAAATTACGACCTGCCGACAGGTATTGTGGAAGTAGACAAGAACAATTTTGCTCCTCGGATTGGACTGGCCTATGACCTGAGCGGCGACGGAAGCACCAGTCTGCGAGCAGGAGGAGGTATCTTCTATGATGCTCCGACTGCTGAGACAATGGCCCAGATTAATCCGCCATTTTCCGGTTCTGAGCAGTATTTCAACGGACGCCTTGGGGCCCCCAGTGCAGGAGTCATAGATCCGTTGCCGCCTACGACTTTTCAGCCCGGAGCTGAGATCGGATTCTTCTTGCCTACCAATGCCGCATCAGTGGACATGAATCTGCGCACCCCTTATGCCTACCACTGGAATCTGGGTTTGCAACATCAATTGACTCGAGACATTGTGGTCTCAGGAGACTACATCGGCAAAATCGGGCGAAAGTGGATTTCTTCTTACTACTGGAATCCGGCTGTTTACGTCCCGGGAACAGATGGGGAAGGTAATCCACTCTCGACCTTAGACAATGTCAACGATCGTGTGCTCTACGGTAAGGGCGTTCTCGATACACGCAATCTCATGCTCTCCAGTATGTTTGACAACTGGTATCATGGTGCCGAATTCCAGGTAAACAAGCGGATGTCGAATGGTGTCAGTTTGCTGGCTAACTATACTTTCTCGAAAGCAATCACAGATAAGTCAGCTCGTTACTCTGACACCAGCGATGTTCCCAATCCTTTTCGAATCAAGGAATCGAAGCGGGGGCCGGCTGCCTTCGACCGGACTCACGTGCTGAATGTGTCGGCTCTATTGACTCCTTACGCGGGTGGTGGACCGGAGGGATTCCTGGGAACCATTGTTCGGAATTGGACCTTTGCCCCGATCTTCCAGTATAGAAGCGGTCAGCCCCTTGAATTCTTTCTGAACGAAGACCGAGCGCTGGATGGGACAGGCGGGGGATCAAAGCATCCTAACGCGCTCAGGAATCCTACCCTCGAACACGATTCGAACATCTCCAAGATTTCGCAATGGTTCGATACCAGTGCTCTTGCGATGCCGGAAATTGGAACCTACGGCAACGCTGGAGTGGGACTGGTTCGAGGTCCGTCTTATCTAAGCTGGAACCTGGGGGTGATCCGAGACTTCACATTACCCAATCTGATTTCCGAAGAGAATCGCGTCCAGTTTCGCGCCGAGTTTTTCAATCTCTTCAACAACACAAACTTCGGAAATCCCAACACCACGTTCACGAATTCTCGATTCGGGCAGATTACCAGTGCCGGCGCTCCTAGAGAAATTCAGTTCGGACTCAAATTTATCTGGTAAGGTTATTGCAAATCATGTCCTAATGGAGTGTCTCTAACCCATCCGGAGGCACTCAGCCAGAGGAGCCGAAACAATGAAAAAATCTCCGCTTCAAAAGACCGCAGCCACGGCAATCGAACCAGCACCCACCATTCGAAAAGTTGAGCCGCCTGAGCCTGAGCCAGACAGCTCCCATAACGTGCGAAGCGCCGCCGACAAGAAAACCAAAAGGCTTGTCTCCCTCGATGCCTATCGCGGCCTGATCATGATCTCGCTCATCTCGGTAGGATTTGGTTTATCCGCTTTTGAAGGACACTCTATATTCGGGTTCCTGGCGACTCAAGTGGAACATGTCCAGTGGCAGGGCGTCGTTTACTGGGACTTGATCCAGCCGGCCTTCATGTTCATGGTCGGCGTGGCGATGCCGTTCGCTTATGCAAAGAGGCGCAGTCTCGGGCACACTCACAACCAGATTTTTCTGCATGCCGCCAAACGAGCTTTCATGCTGATCGTGATCGCCAATGTAATGGGTTCAATTCATCGAGGAGAACCGACAATCGGCTTTATTAATGTCTTGAACCAGATTGCTATTGGTTACTTGCTGGCCTTCTTTGTCCTCAATAAGAGCTACCGAACCCAGGCTATGACGGCGGTCGGCATCCTCCTCTTCTACACGGTTGCATGGATGCTATATCCCGGCAACGGCCCCGGCGGTCCATGGACAATGGACTACAACAACGTGGGAGCCGATTTCGATCGCTGGCTGCTGGGGCGAACCTACAGCGGGTACTACGTGGGCCTGAACGCGATTCCTTCAACAGCAACTATCCTCTTTGGAGTCATGTGCGGCAGCCTGGTGGGCAGCCAACTGCCGCAGAAGAGGATCATGAAGATACTGGCGATTTCCGGTGTCGGAGGGATTCTCGTAGGGTTGCTGATGAGCCCGTTCGTACCGATCATAAAGCGCATCTGGACGGCTTCCTTTACCTTCTATTCTGCCGGATTCGTCATTCTCGGCCTGCTGCTCTTCTACTGGTTGGTTGAAGTCAAGGGTTACACTCGCTGGACATTTCCCCTGGTCGTAGTGGGCATGAACTCCATTTTTGCCTATATCATTTTCCAGATGGCCCGGGGGTCTGTGGAAGACGCCGTGATGGTATTCGTTCGTCCGATTGTTGAAGCCACCGGTCCTTACGGAGTCGTCATGCATTCCCTTCTTAGTCTGCTGGTTATCTGGTATGTCCTGTACTTCTTCTACAAGCGCCGGATTTTCTTCAAGGTGTAGAGCGGGTTCTTTGTAAACGGACTTCTTTCGAAGAAACAGCAATCTAATGCCGTGGCGGCGATAAGAGCCGGACTGGTCAAAGTCGTGGACTGGCCGGATCCAGCCTCTTTGCCTTGCCCTTCACCCAGGCCGCCCCCTTGCCTGTCCCTTCCACCCTTGCTAGGATTGAACCGCTTTTTCCGACCTCGTTTGAGCAGGATCATCAAATGAACAGACCAGTCATCCGATATCGGTTACTCCGTTCTTTTGTCTTGATTATTTTGACGGCAGTTGCTGGTACTGGCCTAGCACAGCCGGTCGACGTCCTTCAGTCAACCGGACGCGAAATCCTCGGCTATGCCGACCGCATGAGCGTGCCGCCCGGCGAGACCGTCCGCTTCATGATCAGTAGCCGACAGCCGCAATATCAAGCCGAACTCGTGCGCCTAATCCATGGGGATCCCGACCCACGTGGCCCCGGCTTCAAGGCCGAGCCGGTCGACGCACCTTTTGCAGGAACCTACCCGGGTCGAGTGCAAACCTGGAATCCCGGTTCGTATATCGAAGTTCCTCACGATCCAGTGTTGAGCCTGGAGAGTAGTTTGACCCTGGCGGCCTGGATCTATCCCACGACGCCGCGGAAAGGTGTACAGGGACTTATTGCGAAATGGGACGCAGAGCAAGGCGGATACGGCCTGTTCATAGATCAGGAGGGTACCGTCTCTCTCTGGTTGAGCGCCGGATCTGGCGACATCTATCGGATAAGCGCCGGGGTTCCCCTCTTTTCCACACCACCCTACCACAATAGCTTTCCCCTCCCCGGCGTCAACTGGTACTTCGTGGCAGCCGTTTTCGATGCGTCTAATCAGACGGTGCGGCTCTATCAACTTCCCTCCTCATCACTTCCGGGCGGGCACCAGCCGGCACGCGTGGAAGTGAAAACAGAAGCAACTCAGGTTGGAAGCAACGACCATCCACTGCTGATCGCTGCTTATCGCAGCGGGCCCGGCCCCCGTTCATCTCCTTCTGGTAACTTCAACGGGAAAATCGACCGCCCGGTTATCTTCAACCGAGCCTTGGGTGAGGACGAAATCTATTCTCTCCAGAACGGGTCTATTGGTTCTGACTCTTCCGAATTGGTGGCCTCCTGGGACTTTTCCATCGACATCTCGACGTCGATTGTCAGGGACGCGTCTCCCAACCGGCTTGATGGACGGGCGGTGAACATGCCGATGAGAGGGGTGACCGGTCATAACTGGACCGGAAAAGAGTTTGATTTTAAACGTGCACCTGAACAATACGGAGCCATTTACTTCCATGATGATGATCTAAGGGATGCCGGATGGACGGCCGATTTTGAATATCGAATCCCGGCGGGATTGCGAAGTGCCATCTATGCCGTCAAAGTCTGCACCAAGAAGGATGAGGATTACATCCCCTTTTTTGTGCCACCATCACCTAATGCTCGGCGATCGCCTATCGCCTATCTGGTTCCCACCTTTACTTACCTGGCCTATGCCAATATCGGAAACGGCTGCAGTGAATGCCGGCAGGCCGAATCGCTCGGACTCTACAGTCGGCACTCGGATGGAAGCGGGGTCGCCTATTCCTCTAGACTTCGCCCCATTCTGGATATGCGGCCGAAGGCAATCACAACCTGGAGCGCGGGCGGGCGCACACCCAGGCACTTCAGTGCCGATCTCTATCTTACGGACTGGCTGGAAGCGAAGGGCTTCACGTATGACGTGATTACCGATCATGATCTTCACCGAGAAGGGAAATCGCTCTTGGCCCATTACCGGGTGGTCATTACCGGATCACATCCGGAGTATGTATCAGAGGCGATGCTTGACGCACTGCAATCGTACATCGCGGACGGAGGGCGGTTGATGTATATGGCAGGCAACGGATTCTACTGGGTAACCTCCCTTTCAGAGGATGCTCCACATTTTATTGAGATCCGGCGCTGGGGAGGCACTCAGGGCTGGGAAGCTGCCCCGGGTGAATACTACCACAACACGAGTGGCGAGTTGGGAGGCCTGTGGCGGCGACGCGGACGTCCACCTCAATTACTGGTCGGCATCGGCTTTACATCGCAGGGCTTTGATCGTAATGCCCCTTTCCAACGTGAGACGGGCAGCTTCGACCCCCGCGCCTCCTTTATTTTTGAAGGGATCGATCCGTTTGAGGAAATCGGAGCATTCCCCTCGATTGGAATCGGATACGGAGCGGCCGGCGATGAGATTGACCGGATCGAACCCGGTCTGGGTACGCCCCCGGCAGCGCTGCACCTGGCACGAGCTTATGATTTCAGCGACTACTACCAACCTTCCGTCGAGGAGGTGATGGAAGTCCGCCGGGGTATAGGAGGAGGAGATGACCCGCTGGTGCGGTCCGATATCATTTATTTCAAGAATCAGCGGGAAGGAGCCGTATTTGCAGCCGGTTCCATCAGCTGGTTTGAATGCCTGTCCCATAACAATTACGACAACAATGTGTCGCGCGTGACCGAAAACGTCTTGAGGAAATTTCTTGAAGCGGACGTTCTGCCCTGACTGATCTTTGCTTTCAATCCGGGTCAGGCGAGGAATTGGATTCAGTTTCCGGCTATGAAGAAGGAGAGTCTTTCGTGAATAGAACCACTACCGCTGCTGATCTTCTCGTGGCAGAGTTGAAAGACCGGCAAGTTCCTTTCGTTGCAAGTCTGAATGGCCACGGTCTTGACCCGTTTTACTTAGCCTGTCAGCGCGCGGGGATGCGCGTAATCGACGTCCGCAATGAACAGGCGGCTGGATATATGGCTGAAGTCACCGGTCGCCTCTCTAGAAGCGTCGGCGTCTGCGCCGTCAGCGGCGGCGTCGCCCATGCCAACGCACTAACCGGCGTGCTAAACGCGTGGTTTGACGGGGCGCCCATGCTTCTGATTACCGGCATTACTCCCCTCAGCCGGATGGAGGTTGGAGATTTCCAGGACTTCAACCCGGTGCCCATGGCAGAGCCAATTTGTAAGTATGCACGGCTCATCGATTCACCGGAACGAGTTTGCCAGATAACTCACGAAGCTTTCATCGCGGCGACAACCGGGCGGCCTGGACCGGTCCATCTTGCCCTCCCGCTGGATGTCGCGGCCAGCTCTGTCGATGAATCTCATATTCTTCGATCTCGCATCAGGAAAGGCTGCGTGCAGGTGACAGGAGCGGCCACTACTCCAGAAATTGCGGCGGCCACGGAGATGCTCGAGCAGGCCGACAGACCTGTCATCGTGGCCGGAAGCGGACTTTATTATTCTCACGGCGAGCGGATCCTTTCTGAGTTTTCCCAAATGCACAAAATACCCGTGGTCATTCCAATCTGGGATCGAGGCAGTGTCCCGGATCCGATCGAGACATTCATGGGCGTCATAGGGGCCGCTTCAGGAGAAGCAGAGATCCTCGGAGACGCCGATCTCATTGTGGTACTGGGGGCGGAATTCGATTATCGAATCAGACAGATGTCTCCGCCGGGGATTGCAGCCTCAGCGAAGACAATCAGAGTCCATGCCGACTCTAGTCGCCTGGGCAGAGGTCTGGCAGCCGATCTGGATATTCTCGCTTCTCCGGCCACCTTCCTGGATCAGCTTTCTCAAAGCTTCAAAGATGCGGGTCGCGGTGCGACCTCTGACTGGCTGGATGAGGTCCGAAGACGACGAGCCGATCACCGCAACAGCTGCCTTCAGGCGGCTTCCAAACTACCAGGAATCAATGGGAAACAGGTAACAGAGACGGTTCTTGCAGAGATGGATGATGAGGGCGTGCTCCTGGTTGACGGAGGTAACATCGGTCAGTGGTTTCATCAGCTGACGGACCGGTATCCGGGGCGTTACGTAACCTGTGGTGCAAGCGGCGTGGTGGGCTTCGGACTACCCGGCGCAATGGCCGCCAGTGCCCTCTATCCGGATAAGAAGGTCCTTCTCCTTTCCGGGGACGGCTCCTTCACCTTCACCGTGGCTGAGCTGGAATGCGCTGCTCGTCAGGGGCTCCACTTTGTTGCAGTGGTCGCCGACGATGAGCAGTGGGGAATCTCAGTGACCGGCCACGTGACTTCTTATGGCCGTCCTCTCTTCAGTACTCTTGGGCCAAGCAGACTCGACATGGTAGCAGAGGGCTTCGGCTGTCGTGGCGCAAGGATCGAGGACATTGACCGATTGGGACCTGCGATCAGGGAAGCCTTCTCTGCCCCGGTTCCCACCATCATCCACGTGCCGATTGTACCGGGAAGTCCCAAGGCATCCAATTAAAGGACCGGCAACTGATCACATCCAGCGGCTCGGTTGAGATCATTGAGAAACGACTTCAGTGAGATGCCTTTAAGGGAAGCAGCCTGAGCCAAAGACACCTGGCGCGCCAGTGTCCGGCGCAGAACAGGCTGTCGGATAGCGGTGAAGCCATGCTTGAGAAAGACAGGCTCGGTCTGGGGAAACCACTCCAGAACGTCGGCCACCCTGAGATCCGGGCTAATCTGAAGTGGCTTCGCTCTCATGGTCCTGTAAGTATCGGACAGTTCTTGATTTTTACCCTGGATCATTATCCAGATCAGTCCACTTCCCCACCATGCCAGGCCGGCGACTTCGAGCAATCCGCTGAATCCGATGAAGGCAAAAAATGAGGAATTCCAGTCTGTCGCCATCTGTGTCGTTACTCTCAGAAAGCA
>Ga0079224_100012590_pt1 | contig 11720 bp, 11 predicted proteins | sample Stecom2015_FD_80414 | JGI IMG/M metagenome (GOLD analysis project Ga0079224, IMG submission 80414) | Agricultural soil microbial communities from Utah to study Nitrogen management - Steer compost 2015 | ecosystem: Environmental > Terrestrial > Soil > Agricultural land | place: USA: Utah...
ATATGAACAACATCAAAATTGTGGCATTGAACAAAAGTATTTCTTTATTTAATCTACCAGAAAACACAAAGTATGATTTAATTTCCATATCCGGAAAATCCGTTCTAAAAGGAAACACTAATGGTAATACGTATGTTATAGAGGCAAACTCAATCGCCAATGGTATTTTCGTGCTGGAGTTGAACAATGTTGAAACTAATACTGTTATAAGAAAGAAAATCGTTTTGTAAAATCACGATGCTTAAAAAACTGTTCACAGAATTTTGTGAGCAGTTTTTTATCCCTTATTCGCCAATTGCCCACAGGCAGCATCAATATCCTTACCACGAGAATGTCTCACAGTTACTGTGATATTATTCTTTTCAAGCATGGAAATGTACATATCCAAGGCTTGTGAATTAGCTTGTCGAAATTCTCCGTCATCGATTGGGTTGTATTCTATAAGATTGACCTTGCTCGGTGCGAATTTACAGAACTGTATCAATGCTTCAACGTCTTTCTTTTTATCATTGATGCCTTCCCACACGACATATTCATAGGTAATTATATTTTTGGTCTTGGCGTACCAATATTCCAAAGCTTCCCTTAAATCTGCCAATGGAAATGTGGCGTTGAAGGGCATGATGGACGTTCGAACCTCATCGATAGCGGAATGTAAGGATACTGCCAATCCAAATTTGACCTCATCGTCCGCCATTTTCTTAATCATCTTTGGAACGCCCGAGGTAGAAACCGTAATTCGTTTTGGGGACATTCCCAATCCCTCAGGTGAAGTGATTTTATCAATTGCCTTGAGAACGTTATTGTAGTTCATCAGCGGTTCGCCCATGCCCATAAAGACAATGTTGCTCAACGGACGATCATAATATAACCGGCTTTCTTTGTCGATGGCGACCACTTGGTCAAAAATTTCATCCGCATTGAGATTGCGCATCCGTTTCAATCGCGCTGTGGCGCAAAATTTACAATCCAAGCTACAACCAACTTGTGAAGAAACACATGCCGTGGTACGTTTATCTGTTGGGATGAGAACAGATTCCACAATCAAACCATCGTGAAGTCGGACTGCATTTTTGACCGTTCCATCACTACTCCGTTGCATTTGGTCAACCTGAATATGGTTGATGACAAAATGGCCCTCGAGTTTTTGACGAGTTTCTTTTGAAAGATTGGTCATGTCCTCAAAGGAATGGGCACCTTTGTTCCATAACCATTCATATACCTGATTGCCTCGAAAAGCTTGATCGCCTTCATTGAGAAAAAACTCTCGCAGTTGTTCTTTGGTTAGTGCTCGTATGTCTTTTTTTATGGTTTCCATGGTTTTGCAAAAATAAGTTGTTTTTAAATGATGCCACGAATTCACGAATTATTTTTTGGTAAAAGCCTCGTTCGCATTAGCGATTGAGCTATTGTTTGAGCTCTTTATTGTGGCAAAAAAGCCACAATAAAAGCGAGTAGCGAAAGCGCGACCTCCCGATAGTATCGGGATGGAATGCCATAAAAAAAGCCTTGTAAAAACAAGGCCTTCCATTATTTTAAGTTTGACTATAGAATCAGCATGGCGTCTCCATAAGTATAGAATCTATATTTTTCCTTGACCGCTTCTTCATAGGCCTTTTTCATAAAATCATGTCCGGCAAAAGCCGAAACCATCATCAACAATGTGGATTTTGGAGTATGGAAATTGGTAATCATGCAATTGGCGATACTGAAATCGTACGGAGGGAAAATGAACTTATTGGTCCAGCCGGAAAATTCATTGAGCATTCCGTTTGACGACACCGAACTTTCAACTGCTCTCATGGTCGTTGTACCAACAGCACACACACGTTTTTTGTTTTTCTTGGCGTAATTAACCGTGTCCACAGCTCTTTGATCCACAAACGCTTCTTCACTATCCATTTTATGTTTGGACAAATCCTCCACCTCTACAGGATTAAAGGTTCCCAATCCAACATGAAGCGTGACCTCTGCGAATTCAACACCTTTTATTTCCAATCGTTTCAGCAAATGTTTTGAGAAATGTAGGCCAGCTGTTGGTGCTGCAACCGCGCCTTCATTTTTGGCAAAAATGGTTTGGTAGCGCTCCTCATCTTCTGGTTCCACTTCACGTTTGATGTATTTTGGAAGTGGTGTTTCTCCCAATTCGGTCAATTTATTACGGAATTCCCTATAAGAACCATCATATAAAAAACGGAGCGTACGACCACGTGATGTTGTATTGTCGATAACCTCTGCTACCAACGTATCATCATCGCCAAAATAAAGTTTGTTACCGATACGGATTTTACGCGCCGGATCGACAAGGACATCCCACAGACGTTGCTCATCGTTGAGCTCTCTCAATAAAAACACTTCGATGCGAGCACCGGTTTTTTCCTTATTGCCGTATAAACGTGCTGGGAACACTTTGGTATTGTTGAGAATCATCACATCTCCTTCATCAAAATAATTGATTATATCCTTGAACAATTTGTGCTCTATGGTTTTTTCCTTTCGGTTGAGAACCATTAAGCGTGCCTCATCACGGTTTTCCGCAGGATGTTCTGCCAATAATTCTTCAGGAAGCTTGAAGTTGAAGTTTGATAATTTCATTGTATTATTTGGTTTTTAAGGCTGCAAATATACAATCTGAAAGTAGGGGTTGTCAAGTAAATGGGGGATTATTATTCGGTTATTTTGAATCCGATGGACTTTAGGTCCGCCCAAAAGGTAGGATAGGATTTGGAAACCACCATGGCGTCTTCTATGTGAATTGAGGTTTTTAAGGCCAACGTTGCAAATGCCATCGCCATTCTGTGGTCGTTGTAGGTAGATATTCGTACGCCGCTTTTTATTGCTGATGATGGTTTTAATGTTAAGGAATCTTCAGTGATGTCAATGTCTGCACCAAATTTTTCCATCTCGGCTTTTAGGGCGACCAGTCTGTCGGTTTCCTTGATTTTAAGGGTGTGAAGGCCGGTGAGATGGCACCTAATACCGAGCCCATAACATGTGACCACTATAGTTTGTGCGATGTCTGGTGAATTTTGAAGATGGAGATTTACTGTGTGAAGCTTACAATCGCGCATTTTTAAAAGAGTAATTGCGCTACCATTAAAGTTGGTTGTCACTCCAAAACGGTTGTAAATTTCTGTCAAAACCGAATCGCCTTGTAAACTATTTTTGTTGTATGAGGATAATGTGATGCTGGTGCCCAAAGGACTTAAGGCTACCATACTGTAAAAATAAGAGGCGGATGACCAATCGCTTTCAACTATCAAGGTGTGAGATGTGAGGGGTGAGGAGTGAGGTGTGATATTGATTTTATTCTCAACGAATGTGTTTTGCACTCCGATTTGATACAGTAAATCCAACGTCATATTAATATAAGGAATCGAGGTGATTTCACCTTCCAAAGTCAATTGCAAACCATTCTTGAGTTTCGGTGCAATGAGTAAAAGTGCCGAAATATACTGACTGCTTACATTTGCTTTTAAAGTAACTTTGTTCTTGGTAATTGATTTTCCTGTAATCCTTAAAGGCGGATAACCTTCTGTCTTCAAATATGAAATATCAGCTCCTAGTTCGTTTAATGCATCCACCAAAATTTTTATAGGACGTTCCTTCATTCGAGCAGAGCCCGTAAGAATGACTTCACGACCTTCCTGTATTGCAAAAAAAGCGGTCAAAAAGCGCATGGCGGTGCCAGCATGATGAATGTCGAGGATACGTTCTTCAGATTTCAAGGCTTTTTTCATCACAATTGAATCATCAGAATTTGAAAGATTCCCGATTTGGATCTGTGGAAATAAAGCCTGAAGCAACAATAATCTATTGGATTCACTTTTTGAACCGGTGATGACGATTGATGATTGGTTAAAAATTGACGATTTATGAAGCGTTAGATTCATTCGGTTTACGATTTACGAATGTATAAGAAGAGATGAAAGGTTTCCAAATGCGTAATCTTTAAACTTATCTTAGTTTCTCATTTCCATGGTGCCTATCATGGTCGCGTTCCGTTTTTTTTTCCATTTTTTTATCGAAAGCGGCCTGTAAGTCAATTCCTGTTTGGTTTGCAAGACATAACACGACAAAGACGACATCGGCCAATTCTTCACCTAAATCTTTGTCCCTGTCGCTTTCCTTTTCACTCTGTTCGCCGTAACGACGTGCAATGATACGTGCCACTTCTCCAACCTCTTCAGTAAGTTGGGCCATGTTGGTCAATTCATTGAAATAACGGACGCCGTGTTCCTGGATCCAATCGTCGACAATTTTTTGGGAGTTTTGGAGGTTCATTTTCCTTAAATTATAATATTATTCTTTCTGTTTTGTATCAATAATAATCGTTACGGGTCCATCATTTAGTAATTTCACCTTCATATTGGAGCCAAACTCGCCTGTCTGTACTTTTTTCCCCAAATCATTTTCCATCCGAGCCACAAAAGCTTCATAAAGCGGTATAGCTGCATCTGGCTTGGCAGATTTGATATAACTTGGCCGGTTACCCTTCTTTGTGCTAGCGTGTAAAGTGAATTGGCTGACTACTATCACTTCGCCATCCACATCTTTCACTGAATGGTTCATTAGGTTTTGTTCATCTCCAAAAATTCGTAAGCTCACAATTTTATTGGAAAGCCATTGTATATCTTTAGAACTATCATCATCAACAATTCCCAAAAGCACGAGAAGCCCTTTTTCGATTGAAGCGACTTCTTCACCTTCGATTGTTACACTTGCGGTGGCCACTCTTTGGATGACTGCTTTCATTCCTTCATCCAATCTTCGGTTCTGTAATGTTCGTCCTCTCCTTCCAGCATCTGGAGATAACTTCTGTAACGGGAAAATGCAATTTCATCTTTATCCAGTGCTTCTTTCACAGCACATCTGGGTTCTTCCATGTGCAAACAATTATTGAATTTGCAATCTTGTTTCAATGCAAAAAATTCGGGAAAATAATCACCTATTTCTTCCTTATCCATATCCACAATTCCAAAGCCCTTGATGCCGGGGGTATCGATGATTTTTGCCCCAAAACCCAAGTCGAACATTTCGGCAAACGTGGTGGTATGTTGCCCCTGGCCATGTTGCATGGATATTTCTTTGGTCTTTAAATCGAGAGTGGGTTCAAAGGCGTTGACCAATGTTGATTTGCCAACCCCAGAATGCCCCGCAAACATGCTCACTTTGTCTTTCATCAACGTTTTTACTTTGTCGACATTTTTTCCTGTCGTGGCAGAAATACCAATGCATTCATAACCAATCATTCGATAGATGTGTGCCAAATATTTTACCTCTCCCAGCATATCATCATCATAGGAATCCACCTTATTGAACAACAAGATAGCTTTTATGGAATAGGCCTCTGTAGTTACCAAAAACCGGTCTATAAAACTGGTCAACGTTGGAGGATTATTCAAGGTAATCAATAAAAACACTTGGTCAATATTTGAGGCAATGATATGGGTTTGTTTTGAAAGATTGACCGATTTTCTGATGATGTAATTTTTTCTTTCGTGTATGTGGTGGATAATGCCCGTGGTGACATTGTCCAAAGTCTCAATTTCAAAATCAACGATATCGCCCACCGCAATAGGATTCGTGCTTTTGATGCCTTTCATCCTGAATTTCCCTTTGATTCTGCATTCATAAACGGATCCAAGGTCGGTCTTAACGGTGTACCAACTTCCTGTCGATTTGTAAACGGTTCCTGTCATTCAATCAAATTAATGTAACAAAATAACGATTTTTAAATCAAGGCAAAGTATAATAGTAATGTAAAATTCCAAAAAAAGCCACCTCCAATTTGAGGTCTTTTATTCAATTTACCCATTGATCACTTTTTCTTGATGATTGATGGATTCCTGATGGATGGCTTTAAATACCCGAAGGATAAATTCTTCACTCAACTTCTTTTCCTTACCTTGAAGAATCATCTTATCGAGAATCTCATTCCAACGTTTGGTTTGGAGCACTGCCACATTTTTCACCTTTTTCAAAGCACCAATATCGTCTGCTATTCGCATCCGTTTGCCTAAAATTTCAATCAACTGGTAATCAATCACATCAATTTGTGTTCGCAAGGTAGCCAGTTTATTCTTGTATTCTGCTGCATTATCGGTTACTTTCCGGATTTTTAGATCTTGTGTGAACTGGACCAGCGTTTCCGGTGTAATCTGTTGTTCAGCATCACTCCATGCATTGTCTGGGTCGTGGTGGGTTTCTACCATCAACCCATCATAATTCAAATCCAAAGCCGTCTGGCACAACTCAAACAAAATATCGCGTCTGCCAGCAATATGTGATGGATCCAAAATTAAGGGCAAATCTGGAAAACGGTTTTGCAGGTCAATGGCAATCTGCCACTCGGGATTGTTTCTATAACGGGTCTTTTCATAGGTTGAAAACCCTCGGTGGATGGCTCCCAAATTTTTGACTCCGGCTGTATAAAAACGTTCGATAGCCCCTAACCACAATGATAAATCTGGATTGACAGGATTCTTAACCAGGACCGTCTTATCAGTTCCTTTTAAGGCATCGGCAATTTCCTGAACAATAAAGGGGCTTACCGTAGTTCTTGCCCCAATCCACAAAATATCGATGTCATGCTGCAAAGCCAACTCCACATGATTTGCATTGGCAACTTCCGTGGTGGTCATCATTCCTGTTTCTTTTTTCGCTTTCTGAAGCCACTTGAGCCCCAATGCCCCAACACCTTCAAAATTGCCCGGCCGGGTACGAGGTTTCCAAATGCCTGCCCTCAAAACGGTGGCATCACTATCTTTCAACTGATGTGCGATTTTCAAAACCTGTGCTTCGGTTTCGGCACTGCAAGGCCCTGCTATCACCAATGGATGGCTCAATCCGAAATTATCCAACCAGGTTCTTAATTCTTTTTTATTTTCCATAGTTTTTATAAACTCCAATTTCAAAATCACAAATTCCAAGAATTATTCCAATATTTTGGAATTTGGAATTTGGGGTTTTGGCATTTGAATTAGAATATCTTTTATATGATTGATGTTCTGCATTTCATTGAAAATGGATTCAAAGTCGTCATTTTTCATCAGCTCCTTAAAATGTGCCAAATTGATGATATACTCTTCCAACGTTTCAAGGATATTTGCTTTATTTTGCTTGAAAATTGGTGTCCACATCGCTGGGGAACTTTTTGCCAACCGTACCGTGCTTTCAAATCCGCTTCCAGCCATATCAAAAATATCACGCTCATTTTTTTCCTTTTCAATGACTGTCTTACCCAGCATAAACGCACTGATATGTGACAAATGCGAAACATAGGCAATATGCTTGTCATGGGCTTGGGGGTTCATATAGCGAATACGCAACCCAATATCTGAAAACAGTTTCAGAGCTTTCTCCTGTAACTTAAAACCTGTTTTTTCCACCTCACAAACGATGATGGTTTTCCCCATGTATAAGTTTGAAATGGCCGCCTTCGGCCCTGAAAATTCAGTTCCTGCAATTGGATGTGTTGCCAAAAAATTGCGCCGTTTTGGATGGTTTTCAATGGTTTTACAAACAGGGAATTTGGTAGATCCAACATCCATCACCAACGTATGGTCTGAAATTGTATCCAGAATTTTTGGTAGTTCTTCAACCGCCGAATCCACTGGAATTGAGAGTATGACCAAATCGGCATGGTGCAGATCTTCATAAGTGGCTTTTTGGTCAATCAAATTCAAGCGTAGTGCTTCTTCCAAATGCGCATCGTTATGGTCAACTCCAAATAATTTGGCATTCGGACACCTGTTTTTTATAGCGAGAGCAAAACTACCGCCAATCAAACCAACGCCTATGATGTATGTCGTTTTCATATAAGATGCACAAGCTGCCGGATGCTCTGCTTTATTTTTTTGGTTTTTGGGCCTTTAATTTTTTAGCCAATTTTTTTGCCCCGAAACGGGACGTATCGCATTGGGCACAATGCCCAGAACTCGTCCGTAGCGTATGTCCTTCTTTTTGGCATGGCACTACATTGTAGGCTATAAGTTTTCCTTTAGATTGCATGAGTGCCTTATATTCGGATGGGGACAGACCTTTGGCATCCAGCAACTGTTTGGTTTCAATACCATGCTTTTCCAAGAACAGGACCTGCAATTTTGTCAATCCCCTTTCATCGAGTTCCAGTCCGCCGACTCTTGCAATCGCCATCTTAAAATCTTCCGTTGGTGCACATAGTGACACCCTTATATATCCTTCGCCTTTCGAACCAAAAATTGTTCCTGGAGCCACAAAAATCGATTTTTCTTTCAGTAGTTTGTCTATGAATCGCTCTGTTTTTGTGTCTTCGGGCAATTTGGCCCACACGAACATTCCGGCTGTATCTTTATTATAGGTACATTTAAGTGCATCTGCCAATCGCCAAGCCAGTTCTCGACGTTCAGCATACAGACTGTTCATACTTATGTACCATAATTTTGAGCTTTTCAGAGCTTCAATGGCACCTTTTTGAATGCCATAAAACATTCCTGAATCCATATTGCTTTTTACTTTGAGAATGGCATCGATATACTCCACTCTTCCAACAACCATACCTATGCGCCAGCCTGCCAAATTAAAGGTTTTGCTCAATGAGTTCAATTCCAGACAGTAATCCTTGGCACCTGGGTATTTCAGAATACTCCTCGGAAAATCATTTAGAATGAAACTGTAGGGATTGTCATTGACAACCAAAATATTATTTCTTCTGGCAAATGCTATAATATCTTCAAACGCTTTGTTGGAAGCTTTGGCTCCTGTAGGCATGTGCGGATAGTTTATCCACATGAGCTTGACCTTGTCCAAGTTCAATTTCTCCAGGTGCAACAAATTTGGTTCATAGCCATTCCGCTCTATTAAATCATAATAGCGTGGTTTTGCATTCAATAATTTGGTCACTGCGGTATATGTGGGATATCCGGGATTGGGAATCAGCACCTCATCGCCTTCATTCAAAAATGCCATGGAGATGTGCATGATGCCTTCCTTGCTTCCCATCAACGGTAAAATTTCCCTTAACGGGCTCAATGCCACTCCAAATTTATCATTATAAAACCTTGCCATCCCTTCCCTTAATTCCGGCAAGCCAATATAGTTCTGGTATTTGTGTGCAGACACATCGTGCAAACTTTCTTTCAAGGCCTCTATCACGTGCTGAGACGGGAGCATATCCGGACTGCCAACTCCCAAATTGATGATGGGTTTGCCATGGGCTTTTAGCAGGTTTACTTCTTTCAGCTTTTGCGAAAAATAGTATTCCTCAACGGTATCTAATCGATTGGATGGTTGGATCATGGTTTTGCGTTTTTATATTCGCCCAGTATTTTAAACTCTTGCGCCAAAGTCATGATTGTCGTTTTGGCCTTTTGATAATTTTTATAATCTTCAAATGTAACGTCCACGAAAAAAGCATACTTCCATGGTGTCTCTACGTTTGGCAGCGACTGAATTTTTGTCAAATTCAGCTGACAGTCGCACAACACGTTTAACACAGATGCCAAACTTCCTCTTATGTGTTCCAGTTCAAATTTTAATGATGCCTTGTTGATGTCACTTTTTGCAATTTCAGAATTGGTTGTCTTTACGATCACAAAGCGTGTTTCATTATGTGGGATCGTTTGGATGCTTTTTGATAAAATTTCTAAATTAAACAATTCAGCAGCCAAATGGCTTGCGACCGCCGCCACATTTTTCATCTGAAATTTGTCAATACGTTGTGCTACTTCCGCAGTATCCTTAACTTCAATAAGTTTGATATGTGGATATTTTTTGAAAAACTCTTTGCACTGTAACAATGCCATTGGGTGCGAATGCACTTCCCGAATATCGTGGATGGATTGGTTAGGCAACGCCATTAAATGATGTTGAACATCAATATAATGTTCTCCAATAATGTGCAATTGGTTATTGTCGATCAACGCATAGTTTGGGATGATGGAGCCCACAATGGAATTTTCAATAGCCATAATCCCTGCATCCGTTTGTTTGTTAAGCAAACTGTGCACTACTTTATCAAATGTCATACATTCCACGACTTTGATAGAATCGTCAAACAATTGCTGTAAAACAATGTGATGGAACGACCCCTTGATTCCTTGTATGGATACCGATTTTATCAAAACTAAAATGTCATTGAAATTAAAAAGTCCCGATTTTCATCGAGACTTATATTAAAATTTATCATTCATAAATTATACATACAGCGTCTCGATTCTTCGTCCAAAAAAGAAATAAAAAAAACTATAATATGTATAATTGGTTGTTGTCATACTTTATTTGAAGCTAAAGTAACCAATAATTCCTTAAAACAAAATCTTTTTTTCATCTTTTGAAACTATTACGATTTTGCCGTCCGTTGTGATGGATATTATTGTTTATTTTTGAATAAATATTATTATGTATGTCCATTGAAGTTGAAAACCTATCCAAAATATATGGTGAGCAAAAAGCCTTGAACAATATTTCATTTAAAATTAATAAAGGGGAAATTGTGGGATTTTTGGGCCCGAATGGTGCAGGAAAGTCGACCATGATGAAGATTTTGACAACCTATGTCGAAGCCTCTGAAGGTGTGGCAAAAGTCAACGATTTTGATGTCAAGGATGATGCTTTGAATGTTCAGAAATTGGTGGGCTATTTGCCAGAACACAATCCGCTGTATCTGGAAATGTATGTGAGAGAATATTTGGCGTTCAATGCTGGCGTTTACAAAGTCTCCAAATCACGAATCGAGGAAGTTATCACATTGACCGGATTGACCCCTGAGGCCCATAAAAAAATCGGACAGCTTTCAAAAGGATATCGTCAGCGTGTCGGACTGGCCAATGCATTGCTTCACAATCCTGAGGTGCTCATTTTGGATGAACCTACTACAGGTTTAGATCCAAATCAGTTAGTGGACATACGGAATTTAATCAAAAGTGTTGGTGAACAAAAAACCGTCTTTCTATCCACACACATCATGCAAGAAGTTGAGGCGATGTGCGACCGGGTAATCATCATCAATAAAGGAACTATTGTCGCTGACCGCAAGTTGAAAGATTTGAAGGCCGACCAAGCCCAAATCATTGAGGTAGAATTTGATTACCGTGTGGAAGATGTGCTTCTGAATAAATTTAAACACGTCTCTTTCGTTAAAAATACCCATAATTTCACTTACGAACTTACATTTTCAACCAAAGAAGACATGAGGTCGATGGTATTTGATTTTGCGCATGACAATGGTTTGAAAATCCTTCAGCTCAATCAAAAGAACATGAATTTGGAGAGTTTGTTTCGTGAATTGACTTTATAGAAGAAAGCAGTCGGCGTGGTGATTATTGTATAATCAATTGACCTGTGTAGAATTGCTGAACATCCACAAAAGGCGGTTCATTTACCAATATGACATCTCCGGTGCTGCGAATTTCACCAGTTAATGACAATTGCGGATTGAGCATCATATCATTACTACTGCGTTGGTAGATTTGAATGTTTTGCGCCATCAAATTGGCACCTTCAAAGCGAGAATCACCCGAATAAAAACCCACAAACAGATTGGTTACATTCCCACTAATATAAGCTGTGGAAAGATTATTAAATGACAATCGCAATTCGGTGGTATTGACCTGCAGATTGAAATCGCCAATGGTTGAGTATAAGTCCTCATTGCCAAAATTCTCAGAAAGCAAATTGAGGTTTGGATAGTTCAAAACGCCATTGCTGCTTACCGTAAAATCGGAACTATTACGAATTTC
>Ga0079224_100012591_pt1 | contig 11720 bp, 10 predicted proteins | sample Stecom2015_FD_80414 | JGI IMG/M metagenome (GOLD analysis project Ga0079224, IMG submission 80414) | Agricultural soil microbial communities from Utah to study Nitrogen management - Steer compost 2015 | ecosystem: Environmental > Terrestrial > Soil > Agricultural land | place: USA: Utah...
ATAATATCATAGTCGTACAATTCTGTTTATATTTTATTTATATATTACATAAAATCCTTATGTTCAAACTATTTATTATCCCGTATTTAAATTTCTTCATATTTCTTATCAGAAAAAATTTAAATACATTTTATTACATCATTCCAATTAATATTATTCTCAACAATGGTTTTAACAAATACACGAATGTTTACCACGATTTCAGTAGTCAATTCTGAGAAGGTAGTACCGTTTGTAAGCTCAAAAGTCCATTTGCTATTAGGAAAACGTTTGTCGCTGGTTGGATCCTCAAGCAAAGAAAAAAGATGTGACAAAGTAGATTTACCGCTTCCGATTAAACCATAAAACAAGTTGTAGCGATTAAAATCACTAAAAGTTGGATTAGCCGGAACAGTTTCAAATATTCCAAAATCTTTTACATTCTTGATGTTTTTTATTGTACTCATAGCAGCCCATTATTGTTTATACCCTTGAACTCGCTATGTCGTAGAACTGCAATAAGACTTCGTCTTCCATCAATAACTTGTGGGGAATTTTATCGCCAATGGTGATGATGGTCTTAAAATCTTTGTCTTGGTACGATTGTTTAAAGCCGGCACGTAAGGCTTCTACACGTACTTCTTTAATCCTCTTTTTCTTGGTTGTCAAAGCTTCTTTTTTATAGGCTTCGTATTGCTTTAACAATCGTTTGGTGCGCAATTTTTCTAAATCGGCCTGATTTTCTGTGTCCGGAACATACCATTTGCCCTGTTCGTCTTTTAAGAAGTTTTCTTCGAGTATATTTGCCAATTCCGGGATTAAGTCTCCCTTTCTAACACCTGCCAATGCTTGCATCCACAAAGGTTGAATATCTTGGTACGCCAAGGATTTTTCGGTTAACACATTCTTTAACCACAACACACCGTCTTGCTCTGAAGATACCAAAATAGACAACTGTACAAACTCCGGGTTTTCTTTTTTCTTTTTATCGTACTCCTGTACTTGCTCGTTGGTAAAGAACATGCCGTCTCTTTCAATGAACCGTTCTCGCAAGCCTTTTTGGAAAGCTCCGGCATCAATAGGTACCGGCAGGCCTTTTTGTACATAAAAGGCAATAAGCCTATCAAATAAAATTTTTGGACTTCTTTCAATAATGCCGGTGGTAGCGTTATCCTTTACCAAGTGAATAGGCAAGTGGTTTAAATGCTCTTCTACAAAATCCCATACCGCTACATCGGTGTTTTGATGTTGTTTAAATTTTTGATCGAATTCTGACGAGGGTTTACAACAAGAAATTACTAAATCTTGTTTTACGGCAGTTGGAGACATAACTGCTTGAAAAGTACCTTGTTTTTTGTCTAATGAAGAGACATTCGCTAATATAAAACCTGAATTTTGAATAGCTGTTTGAATACCGTTCCATACTGCCGCACTTGTATTACTGAATTCAACAGTCATCCATTTTCCGGGTCTAAGTGCGTTGTTATAAGTCCGAAAGCCATTTTGCATTAACCTTTGATAGTCAATAATTGTCTTTGATTTACTTTTATCAATAATTGCCTCAGTATTTGCATTAGTTAATATCTTATGCCAACCTTCAATCAGTATATTTAGGTCGGAATAATATATATTTTCTCCGAATGGTGGGTCCGTAAATATGTAATCAATAGAATTTGGCTTAATATCCAGTTCTCCACAATCACCAATATATGTAACTTGAGACTTTTTGTTTGAAGATAAAGTCCTAAGTGCTTTCACAAGTCTTTTAAATTTTCCCACCAACAAATACATAGGGTTTATTTCTGAACTATGTGAAGCTATATAGAATACACCTGACATATACTGATTTACTTGAGAAAAACCTGTAGGTCTAAAACGATTCAAAAGAGACATTCCCCAAATCATTTGCTCTACCATAAAGTGATATAGCTTTTGATTGTTTTCATCCTTAAATAAGTGAGATTTATTCCAAAAATATTCAATGCTTAAAATGGCTCTACGTAGATAAAAATGATGGATATGGGTAATTTTCGTAGTGGTTACTCTACCAACTTTTTTCATTTGAATATCTGGCAACTCAAAACAAGGTGCGTTTTTTGGAAAAGGTAACCCTTCAATTTTGTTAATGATTTCAACGTCAAATTCGTCAGGATTTTTACTAAATCTATCGCCAGAATATTTATAATGGATTTTGTGAATTTTTCTTTTTGGTCGCTGGAGGGTCATTTTTATTGCGTCATCAAAATAGGTTTCAAATACTAAATCAGATGAATTCTTGGTTATTACTGAACTACAATTGGGACAGTTTGCTTCTTTATTTATTCTCTTGCTTTTTGAATCATAAAATAAATCAGTAAATCCATATTCATGAGCACAAAAAGAACATTGTAATATTTCATTCCATACGACAAACTCAATTTCCCCAGCTCTTCCATTGGTATGATTAGTTTTATACATCCAACCATATTCATTTTCAAACTCCTGAAAGATATTTTCTGTTGTTCTAATAAAATTTTCAAAATCGAATTTTGACGAATACACATTAGCAATAAAACTCGCAATTACGGATAAATCACCGCATATCGAATTTCTTTTCCCCCATTTAGGAGCTAAATAACCTTGATTTTTAAATTCATTTTCAATTACTAACTTTAAATCTTCTTCTGGATTTGCACATTTGTTAGAAGCAACTCCTGTCATTCCCGTTCCTGCGTATCCATCTAAAACAATATCCCCTGGTTGTGTATAGTGTAAAATATATCGCATTATAGCCGGATGTGGTACTTTGGTATGATAGGAATGAGCATTATAGATTGGGTTGTTTTTCCCTTCACTCACATCCGCAGCATAAGGCTCATAAACTTCAAAATCAGCAATACGTTTCCCTTCCTTTTCCAATTGCTTTTTATCTTTTTCCCATTCGGCGATAAAATCGTTTAACCAAGGGTTTGGGCAAGCGGTATAGTAAGGCGGGTCACTCAGGTTTATTATATCCTCATCTTCGCCAATGGGAAAGCCTTCCATCTGTTTAAGCTCGGGTAGTTTTTTACGCAGTTCTTCTCGGAAGTAGTTTCTACGTTCTTCTTCAGAGCTGAAGGTTTTTCCTAAAACGTTTATTTGGGTTGTTGTGTTGGTTTCTTCCATGTTTAATCCTTTTTGTCGGGTTTGGGTTGGGTGAGCATTTCTTGAGGTGATACCACCGGGAGGAGAATGTTGTTAATGCCGGCGTTATTGAGTTTTTCTAATATGATGCCTCTGGCTGTAGAGAAACAAATACCAATAAGCGTTGCCACCAGGTGAGTGCTAAACACCGGGTGGTTTTCTTCTTTTAGCTCGTAAAAATTAGAAAGATGGGCAATATGAAAGTGGAAATCAATTTGAAAAAACAGCAAGGGTGCTTCGCCACCATTGTTAAACGAAAAGACGAACTCTAATTTAACCCGTTCGTCTTTTAGGTTGTGCATGAGTTTGTGCCCCACATTCAGTTTGTGCTCCTTTTCTTTTTTAAAGGCTTTTACATCCAGTTGTTGCTGTACTACTTCAACCTGCAACAAATGAATGTCTTTTACTACAATGGGAGCTAATTTCTTTTCCATATGTTCTTACATTGCTAAGGAGTATTCACTCATTTCAGTGGATGTTACATAATCCGCTTTCTTTTTCTTTAAATCGCGAGTGCTATTGATCATGCCTAAAAAAACGTATTCGTATTCTTTGATAGGCTCGCAGTGAATGAGGTCTACACCTAAAGCTTGCTCCATTTTTATAATGCTCTTTAGGGTAAGGTTGTGCATGCCCGTAAGCCATTTAGAAACTTCGGAAGGCGATTTGTCCATCGCTTCCGCCAATTGTACCCGGTTCCAGTTCTTGGCTTCGAGTGCTAACCTTACTTTTTCTGTAATGGCCAGGTTTTTTTCAATAAAAGCGTCTATTTCGGGGTCGCCGTGTTCTTTTAACCAGCTTGTTATTGTGCTTTTTGATTTTTTCATGATTTCTAAGGTTGAATTTTTAGTCCCATTCGAGTTTAAAATCATCTTCTACAATGATATTTGAGAAGTCGTCTTTCCATCTAATATCTTTATTGACGAAAGCTTGATCGAGCAATTTTGAAAGTGTATTAGCCGTTTTAAAATGTTCTCTTACATTGTCGCAGTTTTGAGCGGTATCTGCTGTTTTAACATCACCATTAAACAGAAAAACAACAGATTCATTTGCCCTAAAACAATACAGTCTCAAATTATTTGGGGTGTTTTCATTTTTACCGGTTACTTCTGAAAATTCTACGTAAACAGGCTCACGATTTCTCCCTTTTGGTGGTAAGGCCCTGGCGTCTCCTGTTTCTGCCTCATTTCTAAAATACTGTTCATAAGCTCCTATTTTGTCACCTATTTTTTCTAACCATGCCAAAATATGATTTAGTTTTTCGCTGTTTTCAACAGTATGCTTGTCGATAAACTGGTCATATAGAGCACCTTCACCGTTTATGGATACAGAATAGTACGTTACTTTTCTGAATTCTTGAACCCATATTATTTCTGCAAAGTTATTCACTTTTAAGTTAATTGTCAAATTTTATTCACTTTTAAGTGAATGTGCTATTTTAAAATAATTCTGATTTTATCCCTTTCTTTCCCTTTTGAAAGGTGGTCAACATAGGCTTTAAAAGCTTCTACCGCTTCATCTGGTGTTAATGGTTTATTGAATGTGGTTTTCATACCATCCAAGCTTAATTCTATCTTTTCCAAGCCTTTGTGTAGGCTCATAATGGCATTCCGAATAGCAAGAGCATTGTCTTTTTGAAGTTTAATCTTATCACTCTCAAAATTTTTAAGCAACTTAGATTGTGCCGGATCCAACAAACTCATGTTTTTCTTTACCATGGGGTCTTCAAGGGTGTCTTTTAACGTTTGTTCCCAATGGATTAACAATTCAATCAGCTCTTGCTTACAATTTTGTACAGATACCGTATCGGTTCCATCAAAATCAACAGGATTGAAGTCTTGGTAAGGAGCTGTAAGTATTAAATCTTTATTTACACTACCATTAGCAGGTTGGAGTTTAGCCAATTTATTCAACCATTGGTGGTATTGCCCGGAAGAAAGAAAATCAGCTTCTTTTAAAATATCACAAATGGCTTTCTCTTCACTATCCAATAAAGCTTGTTTCTGCGTATAATCTGCTTCACTAATCCTGTATTTTAGATAGGTCTTAAGATACCAATCGGCATATTGCTCTTTTAATTGATGTAAGCGATCTTTGTAGCCTTGAATTGTTTTATTGTTGTTAGAAGAAAGCACACTTGCCAATTGATTTATTTCATTTGTAATTTCTTCTTTGAATTTACTATCGGTAATGTACTGTTTACATTGCTGTAAATAGGATATATCGTCATTAAAATGATTGATTTCCGAGAGTTGATTTTCAACTTTTTCAATTAATGGTTTAGCTTCCAGAATTCGGTTAATATCTTCTACAGAGAATTGGAAGTTTTTTATTCTAGCCTCGGAGGTGTAGTTAGCAAGCTTATCGCAAAATCCTGAAAAAGCTGTGAAAGACCTGCGGTATTCTTTGGCTTCATTTTCAGAAATAAGCTCAATACCTTTAAAAATCAATCCACTTTGAATCTTGTTAAGGATAGATACTGTTTTCTTAGCCCATTCATTTGCCGCACCCACCAAACTTGTATAAGTAGAGGGATCTTTTAATTGTTTAGATAAATCCCTACCCAACAAACCAATAAACATGGCTTTTAATGCAGCTTCGTTTAGTCCTTTAGGAGGTTTTACATGTGTGAAGGAGTAGAAGTCTTCTTTAACAATATCCTTTAGCTCAGGTAGATTGGTCGAGTTAATGGAATTTCCGGACGATAGGGTTATTTCTAGTTCTCCAAGAGCTGCCAAGGTGGCCAATACAATAAATTGAAGTTCTGCTTCTATTTTAAAGTCTTTGGATAACCAAAGGTTGTCGCTATTATCTACATATTCAATTATTTCCTGCCTATTAAGAACTTGGCCATCACCCTTGTCCTTTAACTGGGTTAACAAGCTTTTTGCGTAGGGCGAATGACTGTAATCTAACATACCAGGAACCCAAAGCCCAAGCCCTGACAAAATACCCTCACCATCTCTGTTTGACTGTTCAGGATTGGCAATTTTTGCTAAAGCCTGTTTCACTAATCGGTCGAAATTATCCTTTGCTACCGGAGCGTTTAATTGTGAAAATTTAGGATAGTTTGGCCTTTCTTGTTCAAACCATTCCTCAAAAACCACCGATGCCACATCGGAAAAGATTTGTTCCTTAGTGTAACCAGTTCCAGGTAGTGGATAACCACTCAATGGTAATTCTTTCCCCTGATAATCAACTTTAGTTATTTGAACATATTCACTATCAAAAAGTGCTCGGGCTTTTTTATTTAGGTCATCAATTTTTTGCCTGTAAATGGCCTTTTGGGAAGAATCTGCTCGCACCTCTAATGCCAAAGCAGCACCATAAAGTGTAACTGCTTGTTTGAATTCGTCTGAAAGTTCATCCATGATAAAGTACACTTCATCTTCTTCATGGTTTCGCTTCTTTTTAGCTTCATCAAAAATTGGCATGAAGTACATATAAAAATGCTGCCGTGGATGCGTGGTTGATTTTTCATTTGGGTTACCAAAGAAAATATAGCCATCACGGTAGGTTTTATGAGATTTCCATTCTACCGTATGCTCCCATATTTTAAAACCGGTTCTATAGGTGTCATGATCTAAGGGAAGGTTTATTTCCAGAAACTTAAAGAAGTATTCATCCTTTTGGGCTTCAGCCATTGTCGAAGCGTAGTCTTTAATCTTTTGATCAAAGTTTATACCTCCTTCAATTCGCAAATGATACTCGCCATTTTCAGCATCCTTATCAAAATACTGTCCAGAAGTAGCGGTAATAATTTGTTGAGCAGTAGAATCCATAATATCAATCAGGAAATCTCTATCGCTTGCCAAGCTGTCCGTCAAGCATAAATCATCTACTAAATGTTCAGTATTAGTACCGTTTTGCTTATTCAATTCATGTTGCAACAATTTAATGGCACAAGCATTTGTAATTCTTCTTGCTATGTTTTTTTTCTTGGCTCGAACCCCTGTGAAATACGATTCTATTTTATCATTAATCGTTTCTATAACTTCCTTAACTTTCCTAACATCCGGTATTGCCATCAGATCTTGGCTTTTTTGAATGTCTTCCCAATATTTATCGTAGGTTAATAATCCGGGATTATCAGAAGGCACTTCTTTCGCTAAGATTTCAGTAAACTGGTTGGAAAGTGTTTTTAAAATTTCCCTTTGACTTTTTCCAATTCTGATACGCTCAAAATTTTCAAAGTAGGTAGGATGTACAGGGAAAAGTTCTACATAATCCTGCGTTCGTCCATGCATATCAGTAAAAAATGACAGGAATGGATCTAAATGTTCCTTTATTTTTTGTTTTTGATGTTCATTTTTACTCAAAAGACGATTCTTTACAATGAAAGCAACATCTTCTTTGGTAATCATAATATCCTTGTATCTATCATTCACTTTCTGAAGCATATCAGCAGCAAATTGGAATTCCGATGAGTGATAAATCATTTCCTGAACACCAAAAGTGAATTTAAACTTTGATGAGTCACAAGCCTGGCCAAGGGCCTGAAGAACTTGTAAATCCTGATTTAATTTATCAGGTGTACTTCTTCCTTTTAAGTATGCAAGCATTTCATCAATTACCACTAAGAACCCTTTGTCAGGAAACTTTTCCTCAAATTCAGCCATCATCAGCTTCAATTTATCGGCATAGGTAATTGCTCCGTGACCATCAAAAGAAAATTCGATCCCCAGTTCAGTAAAATATTTTTCAATTTTGAAGGTGACAAAGTCCCATAAACTTTCCGTACCACCTAATTCAAACCTTAGTACTTTGAATTTGCCGGAAATGGCTTTTAATGATTTTTTTGGCTTCTCCTCTTTAACTAAATCAATTAGTTCTTCATGTTCCGCGATTAGAGAAACCAAAGACATTAAGTGAGATTTACCAGTACCATAATTACCAACTACCTGCAACCCGAAAGACTCCCCGGTATAAGTAAAATCAAGGTTTCTAACAATAAGTGGTATGAGGTGGTTCTTAAATGTTTCTGAAAAAACAAATGTTTTTACAAGATTTTTTTGATAATCACTTTTATGCGTTTCACTGAACTTCACTACTTCAGTAATTGGCTCAAAATGAATTAGCTCACTGTATTTCATAAGGTTATATGGCTTAGGTTCTTAATGCTTATTTTTTGCCCTTTTTCTTTTGAAAGAAAATAGAGGTTTTCGTTATCTTCTTCTCCTTCCCAATGTACAAACAGCGTGTTATTAGAGGAGTACTTATCAAGCAGATTTATAAAGTTAATTTTTAGTTCAGGTTCGAAAAGAATCCCAAGGTTTTTTATTGCTAAATATTTCCCATACAAATCACTTTCTTCAATAGAGTTTGAGAACAGCTCTTCAATGATAAAAAGAGACTTCATCCCAACTTTGGAATCAGACACCAACGATTTTATCTCTAAAGACAATTTATTCCCTACATCTAATGTTTTTATTTCAGGGATGTCGTTTTTAAAGAAAATAATTTTGTTTCTTGATTGGCTTTTTAAATATTTTAAAAGGTTTTGATTCACTGTAGTTAGCCTAGTTTAATTTTTTTTTTGTACTGTTTGTAACACACCTCTAAACTTACCAAATTCTGTATTAAGCCTTTCTAAAATATTAATGACATTCTCCATAGTAGCTGACGTTTATTGACAAAGAACTAAAAAATCATTGTCAATTAGCGTCAAATATAAACAAATCTTAGTGTCCTATTTTATTATTAGTAAATATAATCAAGTCCATCTAAATTTCGGAATGGACATAAAAAAGTACCTGATTATATTCCACTAAAGAAAATAATTAGTCATGGCATTCCCTTACGGTTTCCCTCATTTAAAAAACAGACGTTATCTACAACAACCCTTTCTTCGTTAAAAACACAAACAACTCTATAGTAGTTTTTACCTTATACCGTTTACGCAGTTTTGCCAATAGTTTTTTATCTGTTTCCTTATTAATTGTTTTTCATAGGTTAGATAGAACCTTTGATGACTAAAATAATCATTTACTTGTATGTCTAAAGATTATTTTAGTCATGTCGGTTTCGATAGTGCTTAATGAAGCCGAAGAATACCCCATTTTTATTAGCTTTTCGCTAACCACCCTTTGGGTGTAGCCCCTTGCAAGCATTGTTATTATTTTGTATTCTTTTTTGTTCATAAAAATATTGTCTTAACATTTATCAAAGAAACCAAACCATTCTCTAACTCCAATTAGGTTTTCTAGATTTTCCATATTGAAAACACCTGATTAAGTGAACACGATGTTAGCAGTTTACCTCCGTTGCTCTATTATTCATTGTTTTGGAGATAGACAAGTCATCTTCTATTTTTAACAAAGCCAAAATCAATAATTTTAAGTAGATAAAATATGCATATTCATGTTTCTTAAATTCTTCTGGATTTGCTTGTGTGCCATGTAGATAGCTGTTTCTTAAATCCAATCCATTTGTAAACTCACTTTTATTCAGGAAATAATTGAAATATGCTTGTTCCGGTTTTGTGAACAGTGAACTCTCAAAGAAAATGATATTTTCAGTTGCCATTTGTTGAGCTTCTTTTCGAAAATTATTGGGGTAACGATGGAAGGAACCAACTTCATTATCGTTCAAATCTTTTAAAATCAATACTCTTTCAAGATTTGTTATTTGGATAAATCCACTACTATCTATGTGGATAAATCCTTTATTTATAAGATGATCTATTCCCGGTTTTTGAAATTCCTCGTAATAACTAATTTTTACTTGTTCGTTTGCAAGTAAATCAAAGAAATTACGATAATGCTTTTCTTTGAATGGCTCTACATAAGTAAGAAGAGTTTGGTCTGAGAAAAATAAACTGGAACATCCAACCATTTCATCATTGTCTTCATTGAAATAAATGTACTTGTTTTGATTTAAACTAGGGATATTTTTAATAGAAGTAGGTGATGAAGATATTTGTAAAAGCTCAAAATCTATGACTCCATCTTCAACAAAGAGTTTAAATTGTTTTAATACCGATTCAAATTCAGGAGCTAATAATCTAACTTTTTCAAAATATGAACTTGTAGCAGAAGGAATCAAAAAACGAGCATTATTTACAAAATCATATTTTTCTTGAAATGAAGAAGTATAGATAGAATGCAAAATATTCTCCAAAGAATTATTTAACTCACTAATAATTTTGTTGTAGCCAAATATCTGACCTTGAGATGTCATTTCGGATAAAGAAAATGCTGTTCCGCTTCTATATTCGTTTTTTGATTGGATTCCCATAATTCTTTCAAATAAGCCCATTTGGCTTTTCTTGCTCACAAGATTGATTCTATTTTGATTGTCAAGATACTCGAATAAAGTTCTGAAATTCTGAAATAAGGAATAAGGGTCACTATTTTGTTTGATGAAGTCTAAACTGTACGAATAATGCACAATACGATTGTCGTCTATAAAACCATCTTTTACTTTAGTGGCATTTTCCGGAAAACTAATATTAACCCCATATTTCATACCTCCATTTTCTTCAAAAAATTTTTCTATTTCACTTTTATGTAGACGTTTTGCCTTTAATCGTATTTTGTCGGAAATTTTAAAATCGTTTCTATTTCTGGCGTTTTGTATTAGTTCAACATAATTTAAATTCACATCATTGGAGTCTAAATAATCTGACACAATATTTTCCTTGTCCACAATAGTTAAACTCTTAGGAACGTACTTCTTATTTTTGTTAAAACTATCCTCCGCTTCGTAGATTGAAAGCAATATTTCAGCAGATTTCAAATATGTTATAAGGAAATTTTTGATTTCAGAATCATAATAATCAACCAAACTCTTATGAGTTAAAATGAGGTGTATTATCTGAGGTTCATTCGATAAGATGTTTCTAAAATTGGCTTTTGATATTCGCTTGAATACCTTTTGATTACTAACCAATTCCCAAAATGATTTAATGTAACCTTGCAAAGTTTTTTCATATAGTTCTATAATGTTATTGTCATTGATATTTGACATAAATTGCCCTATAGCTTTGCCGTACTCCATTGCTTTTTCTTTGAAATTCACAATGTCATTTTCCGTCCAATTTTTTAAATACAATTCATTGTCAATGTATTTTTTTATGCTGTAAAGCTCAAATATTTCGTTTATGTCAGTATAGTTAGATTTTGTTTCAGCTCTTAAAATATGTTCCCCTTTTTTGAGTTGGTGACTACCCGCCATATCCTCTTTTGAAAAAAATTCTACTCTGTTTAAATCAACTTCGTGCATATTTGTTATGGTTATCTTGGATGACCGCAAACAGATAATATAAAATATAATGCCTTTTATCCTGTATATCCCAGCTTTACAGTCAACCCCTGTTAAATATAAAAGAAAATATTCTTTTACTGATTAAGGATATTTCCCTTCTCCCTCAAAGAAACCAAAAAAACACCAAATCACATTACGGAAAACCACAACTCCTAAATAAAAAGACCAGGCACATCTTAGCGAAGAGGGGGTTCCCGAGGGCAATGCAGACTTGTTGTTCGTCCTGCGGGTGTAACGAAGCCTTAACTATTAGCAGTTGTCGTTGTTTTAAAAACTTTTATGTCTTCATTTAATTTAACCCCTTTTCGGTATTG
>Ga0079224_100012594_pt1 | contig 11719 bp, 13 predicted proteins | sample Stecom2015_FD_80414 | JGI IMG/M metagenome (GOLD analysis project Ga0079224, IMG submission 80414) | Agricultural soil microbial communities from Utah to study Nitrogen management - Steer compost 2015 | ecosystem: Environmental > Terrestrial > Soil > Agricultural land | place: USA: Utah...
CCGCGGGGTGATGGAGAAGTGCACGTACTGCGTGCAGCGCATCAACCAGGCCAAGATCGCGGCCAAGGTCTCCGGCAAGGACCGCTTGCCCGACGGAGCGATCGTCACCGCCTGTCAGCAGGTCTGCCCGACCGAGACGATCGTGTTCGGCAACGTCGCCGACCCGAACAGCAAGGTCAGCATCGCGAAGCGCTCGACGCGGGACTACGCCGTCCTCGCCGACCTCAACACCCATCCGCGCACGAGTTATCTGGCGCGGATCCGCAACTCCAACCCGGCCCTTCCGCGCCCGATCCCCGAGCCTCCGCTGGTCAAGCACCATGCGGGCGAGGAAGCCCACGGGGGTGAAGCCCACGGGGCGGCCCACCACGGCGACGAGCACGGCGTCCACTGAGAGGACTAGCGCAAGTGAGCCACTACATTCCTCCTACGCACGAACACGACCTCGATCCGCTCGAAGGTCGTACCGCCCTGGTCCAGGGGCAGCCCAGCTTCGGTGAGGTCACCGAAGCCGTCGTTCGGCCGATCGAGAAGCCGAACAACAAGATTTGGTGGTTGTTCTTCCTTCCGTCGTTCGGATTGCTCGGCCTGTTCGGCCTGAGCGTCGCCTGGGTCGTCTGGGAGGGCATCGGGGCGTGGGGCAACAACGTCCCGGTGGGATGGGGTTGGCCCATCATCAACTTCGTGTTCTGGGTCGGTATCGGCCACGCCGGGACGCTCATCTCCGCCGTGTTGTTCCTGTTCCGCCAGAAATGGCGCACCTCGATCAACCGCGCTTCGGAGGCGATGACGATCTTCGCCGTCATCTGTGCCCTCCAGTTCCCGGTGATCCACGTCGGCCGCGTGTGGATGATCTATTACGCGCTGCCGATCCCGAACCAGATGTCGGTGTGGCCGAACTTCCGCAGCCCGCTCGTCTGGGACGTGTTCGCGGTCGCCACGTACTTCACCGTCTCGTTGATGTTCTGGTACGTCGGCCTCATCCCCGACCTCGCCACGATGCGCGACCGCGCGAAGGGCAAGATCGGCCAGATCGTCTACGGGCTGTTCTCGCTCGGCTGGCGCGGCTCCGCGCGCCACTGGGTGAACTACGAAGCGGCGTACCTGCTGCTCGCGGCCATGGCGACCCCGCTCGTGCTCTCGGTGCACTCGATCGTGTCGTTCGACTTCGCGGTCTCGCAGCTGCCGGGTTGGCACACGACGATCTTCCCGCCGTACTTCGTCGCCGGTGCGATTTTCTCCGGCTTCGGCATGGTGCTCACCCTGATGGTGCCGCTGCGGGCCTGGTTCGGCCTCAAGCACATCATCACGATCAAGCACCTCGAGAACATGGCGAAGATCATCCTGCTCACGGGGACCCTCGTCGGGTACGCGTACGGGATGGAGCTCTTCATCGCCTGGTACAGCGGCAACCCGTACGAGAGCTTCGTGTTCGCCAACCGCCTGTTCGGCGACTACTGGTGGGCCTACTGGATCATGACGAGCTGCAACGTGATCACGCCGCAGTTCATCTGGTTCAAGAAGATCCGACGCAGCCCGATCGCGCTGTTCATCCTGTCGATCTTCGTCAACATCGGCATGTGGTTCGAGCGCTTCGTCATCGTGGTGAGCTCGCAGCACCACGACTTCCTGCCCTCGAGCTGGGACTACTTCTCGCCGACGATCTGGGACTTCACGACGTTCGCCGGAACCTTCGGGTTGTTCTTCACCCTGTTCCTGCTGTTCGTCCGCTACGTCCCCGTCATCGCGCTCGCCGAAGTCAAGAGCGTGATGCCGCAGGCGAACCCGCACTACGTCGACCCGAAGCGGGCGGCGCACGGCGAGCGGCGGCGCGAGCCCGCGAAGGCGGTCTCGGGCGTGGTCGAGACGCCGGATGTCACCGTGACCGGTCCCACGGACGCCCCGAAGCCGGCGTCGGTGGTGCCCCCCAAGGACGAGAGCTTCACCTTCGCGCCCCCGCCGAGCGCACCCTCGAGCGACGACGAATCGGAGGACAACCATGGCTAAGCCGCCGAAAATCTACGGGCTCTTGGCGGAGTACGAAACGCCGGCCGACCTCTACCATGCCTGCGAAAAGGTCCGAGACGCGGGATACGGCGCTTGGGATGCCTACAGCCCGTTCCCGGTGCACGGGCTCGAGAAGGCGATGGGCGTCCAGCCGTCGGTCGTGCCCTGGATCGTCTGCGCTCTGGGGTTCATCGGGGCCGCGTAAGGGTTTGGTGTCCAGTATTGGATGAACGCGGTCGACTACCCGCTCATCATCTCGGCCAAGCCCTACAACAGCTATCCTGCGTTCGTTCCGATCACGTTCGAGTGCGGAATCCTGCTCGGCTCCTTCGGCGCCGTGCTCGGGATGCTCGGGCTCAATCGGCTGCCGCAGCTCTATCACTCTCTGTTCAACGCCAAGCGGTTCTCTCGAGTCACGGACGACCGATTCTTCATCGCGATCGAAGCTCGCGACCCTCGGTTCGATCGCGAGAAGACCCGCGCGCTGCTCGAGTCCACGGGCGCGCTGGAGGTCGAGGAGGTCGAACGCTGACATGACCCGTCGAAGCTTGACCATGGTGCTGGGCATGACCTTGCTCGGCACCGGATGCTGGGGCACCCACAGCGAGGAGCCCCCGATTCACATCGTCCACAACATGGACCAGCAGGAGCGTGGCGATCCGCAGGACCGCAACGACTTCTTCGCCGACCACCGCTTCATGCGGAAGCCACCCGAGGGCACGGTCGCCGTGGGGCTGCTCAAGGACGACGACCATCTCCATCGCGGCATCGGCCCCGACGGGAAGATCAGCGACGAGCTCCCGGCCTCGCTGGAGCTGAACGAGGCGCTGCTCGACCGTGGTCGCGAGCGCTATGGGATCTACTGCGCCCCGTGTCACGGTGACGCGGGGTACGGCGACGGTCTCGCGACGCGTCGCGGCGGCGGCATGGCGGTCGCCCCGGCGAACCTGCACATGCCGGGCCTGCAGCCCGCACCGCTCGGTTACTTCTACCGCGTGATCACGCTGGGTAAGGGGCAGATGCGGCCGTACGCCGCCCAGGTCCCCGTCGACGATCGCTGGGCGATCGCGGCGTGGGTTCGAGTTCTGCAAGTCAGTCATCGCGCCTCCGCGGGAGACATTCCCTCCGACGCGCAGGCCAACAGTGGACGGAGGGCTCCGTGAGCGCGCACCACGAAGAGGGACCCGTGGTCCCCAAGCAAGAAGTTCAGATCGCCGCGAACTCCGGCTGGCGGCGCGCGCCCATCATCTCGGGCGTGATCGGCATCGCTGCCCTCGGTGCAGCCTTCGCGCTCAAGGGCGAGGGCGAGGCGTCGCAGCAGTTCTACATGGCCTACCTCACGGCGCTGATGACCTTCTTGGCCATCGGGCTCGGCGGGTTCTTCTTCACGCTCATCCAGCATGCGACCCGCGCTGGTTGGTCGATCGTCGTCCGCCGCATCGCCGAGCACCTCGGCATGACGCTGCCGCTGCTCGGCCTGCTCGCGCTGCCGGTCGTGTTCATCGGTACGCACGACCTGTTCCACTGGTCGCACCCCGGCGTGACCGACCACGACCCGGTCCTGGCGGCCAAGGCGGCCTACCTCAACGAGGGGTCGTTCCGCCTGCGGGCGATCATCTACCTCGTCGTCTGGGTGGTCGTGCCGGGCCTGCTGTGGCTGTGGTCGACGAAGCAGGACCACGCCAAGGATCCCCGGCCGTACTCGGCGCGCTCGCGCTTCTGGTCGCCGCTCGGCCTGCTGTTGTTCGGTCTGAGCCTCACCTTCGCGGCGTTCGACTGGCTGATGAGCCTCGACCCGCACTGGTTCTCGACGATCTTCGGCGTCTACTACTTCGCCGGTACGGCGCTCAGCTCGCTGGCGTTCATCGTGCTCGTCGTGCTGCTGCTGCATCGCTCCGGCTACCTGCGCGGCGTCGTGACGATGGAGCACTTCCACGACCTCGGGAAGCTGATGTTCGGCTTCACCGTGTTCTGGGCCTACATGGCCTTCTCGCAGTACATGCTGATTTGGTACGCGAGCATCCCCGAAGAGACCGGTTGGTACATGTACCGCGGCCAAGGGAGCTGGCTGGCGCTCAGCATCGTCCTCGTGTTCGTCCGCTTCGCCATCCCGTTCCTCGGGTTGCTGTCGCGCACGATCAAGCGGCGCCCGGCGGTGATGATGGCTGCCGCGATCTGGCTGTTGGCTGCGCAGTACCTCGACCTGTTCTGGCCGATCCACCCGCCCATCGCGCACGCGAATGGTTGGTTGGACCTCCGCATCAACGTGCAGGACGTGCTCACGCTCGTCGGCATCGGTGGCATCTGGTACGCCGCCTTCGCCTGGCTGCTCGTCCGTCACCCGCTCGTCCCGCTGCAGGATCCGCGTCTGCAGGAGTCGGTCCACTTCGAGAACTTCTGACCCGTCCGGAGAACCCATGAGCGACGCACATCACGACGAACACGTCGGAGGACACGAGATCGACCAGATGCCCAACGGGCGTCTGTTCAATCTGATGATCGGCTTGTCGATCTTGACGCTCGGAGCCTGCATCGGGGTCGTGCGGCTGTTCGACAAGCAGGTGGAGTCGATCCAAGCGGATCGCGCCAAGGCCGGGGCCTACTCGCGCAACGTCTATCGCCAGGAGATGGCGAAGATCGTCGGCGGCTACGGCGCGACGCCGCTCCGCGACGGCGACAAAGAGCTGACCCTCTATCACATCCCCGTCGCCAAGGCCGCGGAGGAGGTGCTGAAGGACAAAGCCCGCTTCAAGCGTGGCCGCGTCTATCCGGGCTGGGCCCAGACCTCGTCCGCGGCGGCGATCTCCGAGGTGGAGCGGCAGTTCGTGCGTCCGGAGGCCGATGCCGGGGCTCCGACGGGGGTGCCCGTGGCGCCCGCCCAACCCGGAACCGCGCCGGACCAAGCCGATCCTCCGATCGAACCTGCCGGAGGCTCCGCGCCTGCGCCGGAAGTGGGCGACGCTGCGGCACCGTCCGGCCCCGCGCCGACCGAAGGAGGCGCCGCGCCCGACGCTGGTGCGGACGCGCCCAAACCCGCCGGAGGAGCAGAGTAAACTCCCCCGCGCCCGAGTCGTCCCATGCTCTCCGTCGTTCTCCATAACCGCGTCTGGTTGGCCTGCTGGGCGTTCGTGCTCGTCTGCATCGGTGCTGTTGCGCCGAGCCATGCGGCGGAGCTCGAGCAGCCCCTCTCGCCGGAGATGCGAGCGATCGACGTGGACGAGGTCCGTGGTCGCCAAGTCGACCCGAACCTGCAGTTCCGCGATCACCTGGGGCGCACGGTGAAGCTCGGCGACTTCCTCGACGGCGAGCAGCCGGTCCTCCTCACGCTCAACTATTATCGCTGTCGCGTCGTTTGCAGCGTGCAGTTGAACTCGCTCGGGAAGACCCTCACGGAGCTCGATTGGACCGCGGGCGACGGGAACTTCCGCATGCTCACCGTCTCGATCGACCCGCGCGAGACGCCGGAGGATGCCGCCAAGAAGCGTGACACCCTCGTCGGTGGCCTCGGGCGTGGCGATGACGTCGACTGGCAGTTCCTCACAGGCGAGGCGCTCGCGATCAAGACCCTCGCCGCCCAGCTCGGGATCGGCTACGCGTACGATGCCGAGCAGGACCAATATGCCCATCCGGCGGTCGCCGTCTTCTTGTCGCCCGACGGCCGGATCATGCAGTACCTCTACGGCCTCACGTTCGCCGCGCGCGATGTCAAGCTCGCGTTGCTCGAAGCGGGTGAGGGAAAAGTCGGCACGCCGATGGAGAAGCTCTATCAGAGCTGCTTCATGTACGACGCGACGATCGGTCGCTACGGACCGTTCGCGTTCGGCATCATGCGCATTGGCGCAGTCCTGTCGCTCTTGATGGTGACGCTCGTGATCGTCACGCTGTGGCGCTTCGATCGTCGCAAGACCCGGGCCGAGAAAGGCCCATCGCCGGACAGCAAGTCCGCGGAGGCAGTATCGTGATGCTCAGCATGTTCTTTGCACCCGAGGCCGCGGAAGAGGCCAAGCAGGCCATCGACACCGCCGCCCAGGCGGCGCCCAGCGTCGCGAACGCGCCCCGGTTGCCGCCGCTCGAGACCGCTCACGCGTGGGCGATGCCGACCCAAGCGTCGACGTTCGCGGAACACACCGACAACCTCTACTTCTTCATCCTCGCGCTGGACCTCTTCTTCTTCGTCCTCGTGATGGGCGCGATGGTGTACTTCATGTGGAAGTACCGCCGGCGCAGCAAGGATCAGAAGACGAGCTCGCTCACGCACAGCGGCGTGCTCGAGTTCTGGTGGAGCTTCATCCCCGCGGTTCTTCTCATCGTCATCTTCATCTGGGCCGAGGTCGACTTCCTGCGCCAGGCCGTGCCCCCGCAGGACGCCCTCAGCGTCCGCGTCACCGGGCGCAAGTGGTTCTGGACGGTCGAGTATCCCGACTATCCGGGCGCGAAGCTGACCTCCAGCCAGAACGAACCGACCTTGACGATGCTCGTACCCAAGGGACGTCCGGTCGAGCTGACGATGACGTCGCAGGACGTCATCCACTCGTTCTACGTTCCGGCGTTCCGCGTGAAGCGCGACGTGGTCCCCGGTCGCTACACGAACATGTGGTTCGAGGCGACCCGCGTCGGCGAGTTCAACATCTTCTGTGCCGAGTACTGCGGTGATTGGCACTCGCAGATGACGGGCGTCATCAAGGTGCTCGAGCCCGATCAGTTCGAGTCGGCCCTCGCCGAAGCGGCGAAGCTCGAGCAGGAAAGCGGAGAGACGCTCGAGGCGTTCGGTGCCCGCGTCGCGATGCGCAACGGCTGCACCGGTTGCCACTCCGCGGACGGAGCCCCCGGCACGGGTCCCACCTGGAAGGGCGTGTGGGGCCGCGCGGAGACGCTGGCGAGCGGAGACACGGTCACCGTCGACGGCGAGGAGGGGTTGAACTACCTGCGCGAGTCGATCCTCGAGCCGAACGCGAAGATCGTCGCGGGATTCGTCGGCATCGGGATGCCGAGTTACAAGGGGCAGCTGACCGACGCGCAGATCGATGCGTTGATTGCCTACATCAAATCGCTCGGCGGGAACGCGGGCAACTGAGGCGAGGAAACCAATCATGGCGAGCCAAACGCACTCCGAAGAGCCGAACTATCTGACCGCGAAGCGCGGTTTGATGTCGTGGCTTTACACCGTCGACCACAAGCGCATCGGCTTGATGTACCTGGCGGCGGTCTTGCTGTTCTTCCTGGCGGGAGGTCTGTTCGCGATCACCTTGCGAACGGAGCTGCTCACTCCCGAAGGGGACATGATCAGCGCGACCACCTACAACAAGATGTTCACGCTCCACGGGGCGGTGATGGTGTTCCTCGTCATCATCCCCTCGGTGCCGGCGGCGCTCGGGAACTTCTTCGTTCCCCTGATGCTCGGGGCCAAGGACGTCGCGTTCCCGAAGCTGAACCTGCTGTCGTTCTACATCTATACGGTCGGTTCGATCTTCTTCCTCGTGACGTTGGTGACGGGGCAGCTCGACACGGGGTGGACGTTCTACACGCCGTACTCCACGACCCACTCGGGGACGGCGGTGGTGTCGGCGACGTTCGGCGCCTTCATCCTCGGATTCTCGTCGATCCTCACCGGCCTCAACTTCATCGTCACCATCCACAAGATGCGCGCGCCCGGCATGACGTGGAACCGCATGCCGCTGTTCCTGTGGTCGATCTACGCGACCTCGGTCATCCAGGTGCTCGCTACGCCGGTCCTCGCGATCACGCTGCTGCTGCTCATCATCGAGCGCACGCTCAACATCGGCATCTTCGACCCGGCGATGGGCGGTGACCCGGTGCTGTACCAGCACTTCTTCTGGTTCTACAGCCACCCGGCCGTCTACATCATGATCCTTCCGGGCTTCGGGATCATCAGCGAGCTCGTCGCGGTCCACAGCCGCAAGCACATCTTCGGCTACAAGGCGATCGCGCTCTCCTCCGTCGCCATCGCGATCATCTCGTTCCTGGTGTGGGGCCACCACATGTTCGTCTCGGGCCAGTCCGAGCTCGCGGGCGTGGTGTTCTCGTTCCTGACCTTCGCGGTCGCGGTGCCCACGGCGATCAAGGTGTTCTCGTGGGTGGCCACCCTCTACAAGGGCAGCATCGAGTTCAACACGCCGATGCTGTACGCCCTGTGCTTCCTGTTCACGTTCACGATCGGCGGCCTCACGGGCATCTTCCTCGGCGCGCTGTCGGTCGACGTGCACTTGCACGACACCTACTTCGTCGTCGCGCACTTCCACTACGTGATGATGGGCGGAACGATCATCGCGTTCGTCGGCGGTCTCCACCACTGGTGGCCGAAGATGTTCGGCCGCATGTACAGCGAGCGCCAAGGTCGTTGGGGTGCCCTGCTCATCTTCGTGGGCTTCAACATGACCTTCTTCAACCAGTTCGTCCTGGGCCACCAGGGCATGCCGCGCCGCTACTACACGTACCTGCCGCAGTACCAGCAGCAGCACATCCTCTCGACGGTCGGAGCGTACATCCTCCTCGTCGGCTTCCTCTGGATCGCCTACTACCTGCTGGTGTCGCTGTTCAAGGGCCCGAAGGCGGAGGCCAACCCCTGGAACGCGGTCTCGCTCGAGTGGCACACGGCGACGCCGCCGATCGAGCACAACTTCCACGGCCAACCACGCGTAGAGACGGATCCCTATGCGTTCCCCGAGATCGATCGAACCGGGGCGATCGACCACCACTAAGGACCTCGCGCAAGCAAACGAGGGAGCCCAATGACCGATCACGCCATGGCTCATGGACCTTCAGGTGCGGACGACGCTCCGCACCCGTTCCAGCAACACCACTTCAACACCGCGGGGCAGCAAGCCGGTGCGGCGAAGCTCGGGATGTGGATCTTCTTGGCGACGGAGATCCTCATGTTCAGCGGCTTGTTCCTCGCCTACTTCATCACCCGGATGCTCTATCCGGAGATGGTGTTGAGCTCCCACGAGTTGCTCGACAAGATGTGGGGCGGCGTCAACACCGTCGTGCTGCTCAGCTCGAGCTTCACGATGGCGATGGCGGTCCGCTCCGCGCAGGTGGGCGATCAGACCTGGCTCAAGCGCAACTTGATCCTGACCCTCGCGTTCGCGGGGATGTTCATGGTCGTCAAGACGATCGAGTACTCGGGCAAGTTCTCGCACGGGATCTTCCCCGGCTCGTACTTCGACTACAACGCCGCGGCCGAGTACGCCGCGTCGCACGGCCACGAGCTGCAGGGGCTGCCGCACATCTTCTTCGGGCTCTACTTCGTGATGACCGGTCTGCACGGGGTCCACGTGCTCGTCGGGATCGGCGTCATCACCTGGGTGCTCATCCGCGCGAACAAGGGGCACTTCGGCGCGCGCTACTACGCACCGGTCGAGAACGTCGGCTTGTACTGGCACCTGGTCGACTTGGTGTGGATCTTCCTCTTCCCGCTCCTCTACCTGGTGAAGTGACGGAGACGAACGATGTCTGAATCCAAGCTGTTCCTGCAGGGCAAGCCGGTCCCGGCGTTCGTCGAGAATCACGAGCACGTCTCACCCGTGCGGAGCTACGTGATGGTGCTCGGGGCGCTGTTCTTCCTGACGGCGCTCACGTACGCGGTGTCGTACGCGGATCTCGGCCCGGCGAGCCTGGGGGTCGCCATGTTCGTCGCCGTCATCAAGGCCACGCTCGTGTGCATGTACTTCATGCACCTGCGCTACGACGACCCGTATCACGTGTTCGTGTTCGTGAGCACGTTGCTGTTCGTGGCGATCTTCTTCGCGTTCACGCTCTTCGACCTGCAGAGTCGCGATCGTCTGCACGAGGAGCAGGGCACGTTCGTGCGCCGCCAAGACGGCGGCTACAACGACCGCGAATGGTCGAAGCATCCCCCTGCGCCCCCTCCTGCGGCGCCGGCGGCTGCGGAAGGCGCAGCTCCTGCGCCCGCGCACTGACCGAGCTCCACTTTTCGCGTGACGGTTGGACGCGCGCCCCGGGCTTCCCGGGAGCGCGCGTTTGCATTTTGACGAGAGACGCGCCTGGGTTACGCATTGGGCATCGGCGCGGGCCGAGAGCACCGTTTCCGCCTGCCCGCGCCGCTGCAGGGGTTGCTGCGGTGTGGCAAGCTTGCTCGCAGCCTTCGTGACGTTGGTGCAGCTCAGACGACCGCCGCTCCGCCGCACGGGAGAGGCCGCAGTGGACCCGTTGATCGACAGGCGAGCACGCCGGGTCGAGTACATGCGGGTCTCGCTCACCGATCGCTGCAACATGCGCTGCACCTACTGCATGCCGGAGGAGGGCATCGCGTACGGCCCTCGGACGGAGCTGCTGTCGCTCGAGGAGATCGTCGCGGTTTGCGCTGCCTTCGCGCGCTGGGGGGTCCGCCGCGTGCGTCTGACGGGGGGCGAACCCACGCTGCGTCGCGGCCTCGTCGAGCTCGTCGCCGCGCTTTCCAGTGTCCGGCTGCCCACGGGCGAGGCACTCGAGGTCGTGATGACGACCAACGGGGAGCGCCTGCCCGAGCTCGCGCTGCCGCTGCGCGAGGCGGGGCTCACGGGGCTCACGGTCAGCCTCGACAGCCTCGATGCCGCGCGGTTCCGCCGGATCACCCGACGCGGGTCGCTCGAGCGCGTGCTCGCGGGGCTCGACGCCGCCGCCCGGGCGGGGTTCCGCGGCATCAAGCTCAACACGGTGGCGGTGCGCGGTTTCAACGACGACGAGTTCGCCGCCATCGCAAGGTTTGCCTGGGCGCAGGGATTCGTGCCCCGGTACATCGAGATGATGCCGATGGCTTCGGGGGACCTCTTTGTGCCTGGACAGCTGATGCCCGCCGCCGAACTACGCCATCATGTCGCCGAGGCGCTCGGGGCCACGCTCGTGCCCGATGACGGTGTGGGTGTGAGGGGGGCAGGTCCGGCGCAGTACTACCGCGTCACTGCAGGCCCGTACGCGGGCCGACGTCTCGGCACCATCGCCGCGATGACCGAGAACTTTTGCGCCAGCTGCAATCGCTTGCGGCTTTCGGCGAACGGGCAGCTCCACGGATGTCTGGCGCGCGACGACACCGGGGACCTCCGCAGCGCTCTGCGCTCGGGTTCACCGGAGCGTCTCGAAGCGGTCGTCCGCGAAGTTCTCGGGAACAAACGCGATCAACATGGGTTTAGCATCGACGGAAGCGGCGGACCCGCCAAGGCGATGGTCAGCATCGGGGGATGAGGGGGACGGAAGATGGCACTGGACACGAAAACGAAAGTCGCTCTTGGGGTGGTCTTGGCCGGCGCGGTCAGCTTCTTGGTGTTCTCCGACACTGGCGAGGGCGTGCTCGAGTACGTCTACGTCGACAAGGTGGCGAGCGACGTCGAGTACTACAGCGGTCGCACGATCAAGGTGCACGGCACCGTGGTCGAGGGCAGCGTGCGCAAGAAGAAGGGGGAGACGGGGGACTACCACTTCGTCATCCACCACGGCGGCAAGCAACTGCCGGTGCACTTCACCAACATCCCGCCGGACACCTTCCAAGAAGGCGGCGAGGTGATCTTGACCGGTCGCATCGGCTCCGACGGCCGCACGTTCGAGTCGGACGAGATGTCGGCGAAATGTCCGTCCAAATACGAAGAAGAACAGATGGTCCGCCAGCGTAGCGACCAGAAAGAAGGCTAGTCGATGACCATCTCGACCCTCGGCTCGGCGGCAATCCTCGTCCTCTTCCTCTTCACCGTCGCCACCG
>Ga0079224_100012595_pt1 | contig 11719 bp, 11 predicted proteins | sample Stecom2015_FD_80414 | JGI IMG/M metagenome (GOLD analysis project Ga0079224, IMG submission 80414) | Agricultural soil microbial communities from Utah to study Nitrogen management - Steer compost 2015 | ecosystem: Environmental > Terrestrial > Soil > Agricultural land | place: USA: Utah...
CGGCAAGGCGCGGATAAAGTCGGGTCTTCATCTACGGTAGGGACCTTGGCGTCGAAAGCGGCTGGCGAAAGCATGGTTGTTTCTCCGTTGATCTGTAGGAGGTAGCAAGATAGCTGAGCTATCAGGCCGGCGCAAGCGGAGGATATATGCGCGCCGTAGGGTGATAGGCGGCCTATTCGTTCCCATAAACGTGTTTTCTGAACCTGATAGCTGAGGAATAGTTAGGTTTTCGGGCGGCGTAGTAAACGGAGCGACGGACTTTACTAGGCTGCAGCCCGCGTGGCTGCTGGGCCGTAGTAAAATAGCAAGAAAAGCAAAGCGTTTTCGGGTGACCTTTATACAGCGGGGGCGGAATAGCTGAGCTATTAGGCTAGTGCGGGACTAAGGGCTGCGGGCCGCCAGCTAGCTGGCCTATTCCAGCTCGCGCGTGAAGGTCTTATTAAATTATTCTTTGCTTTTCTTACTTTTCTTACTACGACCCAGCAGCCACGCGGCCTAGCGGGTAGCAAAGTCTTCTGGAAACTTTACTACGCCCCCCCATTTCTTACTACAATTAGATACTTTGTACAGAAATAGCTCAGCTATCGGCCCAATAAGCGCCAGCTTGGCGTAATAGCTCAGCTATCTACTCCCTAAACTAGGGAATAGCTGAGCTATTTAGTCCCTAGCAGACGAAAAAGCCCGCTAACCTAAGCTAGCGGGCTCGGATAGCTGAGCTATCTGGTATTAAGCGGCTTGCAGCTCCTCCTCGCCTGCAAGCGCCTGGGCCAGGTCACCGGCCAGATCGACTAGCTCGGCTATCAGCTCCAGTGCTACGTCGTTATCCGAAGCTTGGCCGCGAAGCGCTTCCAGCGCGGCACTCAGCAGCGCAAGCGGTTGGACGTCTTTAGCGTCGACCTTCGCCTCTGGCGTGGCCTTCGGCTGGCGTGGCGAAGACTTGCGCCCGCTAGGGTTCGCTTTGCGGCACGCAGCAGCCGCTTGTTGGATGTTGCCTGGCAGCGAGTCCGGCAGCTTCTCCGCCTTCAGCACGGCGAGCCCATCACCCACGCGGTTCATCACAGACTTCGACTTACACGCCTCCTCAAACGTAACGCCATAGGTGGACGCGTATGCCTGGCCGAAGGCGTGCTGCAGCTTCTCCTTCGCCGTGTCTAGCTCGATCTTTCCGCGCGCTTCGAGCATGAGGTCCAGCATGGCTTTGCCAGCGGAAACGAAGCCCATAGCAGCGGCGTCCACACGGGTTGCCCAGGCGGCGACGTTGAATTGAGCGAGGGCCTTGTTGGCGGCGCGGGTGGCTTGCTTAGTCATGTTTGTCTCTCCTGAAAAGTTTCGGTTTGCCGAAGTGGCGATGCCATTGTGCACGAACCGGCCAGGGCTTGCAGGGCGCACTCCCTACTCTAGGGAACCGAAGAAGAGAAAGAATTCTTTTTCTCCGGGACGTCGGGGCCATGGGGGGACGGGGCGCGGGCGGGTAGCCTATTACCCACGCCCCGTACCTGCTACACCCTAATTTACCGAGATACAAAGTATACAAACCCACAAAATTTTTGGCGCCAAAATTTCTCGGCCTGGACAAATCCCCAACCCGCGTGCTAAGTCCAGCAGCACAAGCTATCCTGAACCCTCCGCTGCGCAGCGGGTCCATAGCAACGCCACACTCCCCGGGAGAAACATCATGGCTACCGACAAAGACGAGAAGAACACGCAGACTACCGAGAAGGAGACTGCGACCCAGGCGAAGACCGAACCAGCTTCGGCGCCGAAGCCTGCCGACCAACAGCCGGGCGAAGCGCCTGAAACCCCCGCTACTCCGGCGCCGAAGCCTGCCGACCAAGCGGCAAATAAAACCGCAACCAAGCCTCGCGGCCGTAAGGCGAAAGCCAATACCGCGACCAAGCAGGAAGAAGACTCGGAGGCGAAGCAGGCGATCGCCCCGGCCATCGAAGGTGTGGAAGAAAACCCCGAGGTCAAGGCGCGGGTTCGCCAAACCCTGGCTCACGCTGGCGACACGCCGACCCCGACGATGGTCAACGGTAAATCGGTCGCCGGTAAGGTCTACGACGAGAAGGCCGACAAGTGGGTCGACGACCCGGACGCTGCCGCGCCGGCGGTTCGTGCGGCGGACATCTTCGACCGGATTGGCGAGGCGTTCCCCCACGAGACCCAGCGCCTGGTGATCGAGGAGATCGCGCGTTTCGCCGGAATGGGCGAAGACGAGACCGACCTGCCGGAGGGCATGCCGGCCCTCAAGTCCACCGCCTCGTTGCGCACCGATGTCTCCGGGCATGGACGCTTCACCGGTGGCGGCCCCGGCGTCAAGCCTGTACCGGTTGGAACCGACGGGAAAGCCCAGGTCGAGTAACGCTGGACACAAGGGCAAGGATGCCCTACCCTGCTGGTCATTCAGGCGCAACGCCTCGTCGGCCAGGAGAAGACGCAATGCCCATCCGCTTCCGCACTCAAGACACCCGCGCCAGCACCCGACGCAAGCTGAACGAATTGTTCGAGCTGGACGGCGAGGAGCGGTTCTTCGCACCGACGCCGACCCTCGACTCCTGGTTCATCAAGCTCAACGGGATCGTTCGCCAAATGCTGGCGGACGGCTACGAGTTTGACGAAGAGCCGCCGGTGTTCGGCACGAGCGATACCCGGCAGATGACCTGCCGCAAGCTCAACCGCGTAGCCGCGGCGTTCGAGGCAGGGCCGGTCGAGCCTACCGAGGAAGCGCCGGCGAACACAGTTGCCCCGGCGATCACCGGCGATGCGACAGTGGGCGAGGTCCTGACCCGCACCCTGGGAACTTGGACCGGAACTCCATCGCCGACGTACGCAACTGCATGGAAGCGTGATGGCGAGGCTATCGCCGGCGCCACGGCCGAGACCTACACCCTGGTGGAAGACGACCTCGGCGCTGAGATCACCGTGACCGTAACGGCTACGAACAGCGCCGGTAACGCCTCGGCTACCTCTGCGCCGGTAGGCCCGGTCGGACCAGGAGCGTAACCCATGCTGGGCGATATCACGCCCGTAGGGATCAAGCTCACTACCCTCGGCGCGGTGTACACGGGGCACGACAACGTCTTCGGCCTGCACCTGCAGAAGCTGGTAGGTCGTCGCTACGTGACCCTGGACGTCCGTAACCTACAACGTGTTGTGCTTATCGTTCCTCGGGCGACTGAGCAACCGGCGGTGTTCGACTCAGACCTGCTGGACTCGGTGTTCGACTGGGAGCGGGAAGCTGGCACGATATTTGTAGACCTCAGCACGTTCGACCTCGTGCCGGGGTCGTACAGTGCCCAGCTCGTAGCATACGACGCAGAGCATCCGCGTGGTCAGGTACTGTGTGACGGGTACGTGAACCCGTTCGAGTTCATGACTCGGTACATCGACCCGCAGGGTGCGGTGCCCCCACCGGTACAGATTCCGCTTACCGACGCGCCGCTCGACGGAAAAACGTACGCGCGGCGTGACGGAGCCTGGGTGGAGGTGTCGATCGACGGGCTAGACGAGCTGATCGCCGCCGTCGCCGCGCTGCAAGAAAACAACGCAATCCTCAACGACCAGGTGCTGGACCTGCAGGAGCGTGTCACTGCGCTCGAGCAGGGGCAGCCTGTCGTGCCTCCGAATGCGCTGTCGGACGCAAGCGGGCAGATACTGGTCGACTCGTCGGGCGAGACCCTGTTGCTGGGCGACGTGCTAACCTCAAACGTATTGGTGGACGCGGCGTCCACACCGCTGGTCGACAGCGAGACCAACGAACTCACAGCGGGAGAATAGACATGGCTGTACAACACACCGCCCAAGGCAACGGGGCGCCGGCTTCGACGCCGCCGAGCCGCAACGCTCACTACCTGGACGAGGCTACTGGCGACGCCTACATCGCCGTTGGCACCAGCGGACCCGAAGATTGGAAGAAGATGCTGGGCGCCGAAGAGGCGGACGCGAAGTATCAACAGCAGGGGGATTACGTTTCCCCGGGAGCACTCAACACGGCGCTGGAGGAGAAGGTTGATACCGTGCCCGGCAAAGGCCTGTCGACCGAGGATTACACCACAGCGGAGAAGCAGAAGCTGGCAGGCCTGGAAGGGTCGCACTTCCGCGGTACGTTCCTCTCGCTCTCCGCGCTGCAGGCCGGAGCTACCGGGCCGGTGCCTGGTGACTACGCCGATGTCGATGCCGGCGTAGGCGAAAGCGTTGCCCGGTACGTCTGGGACGACAGCGACAGCGAGTGGGTCGCTCAGGGAGGTTCGGCCGACCCGCTGACAGCAGCACAGGTCAAGACCCTGTACGAGTCGAACCCGGACACGAACGCGTTCACCGACGCCGAGAAGCAGAAGCTCAGCGATCTCCCACCTGGCGGAGGCGGTAGCGACGACACGATCATAGAGGACTTCCGAAGCGCTTCGTTCGAAGCGCTGTTCTCACGCCCCGCGACCCCGCCAGCTCGACTCGGGCAGAAGTGCATACAGCTGGATAACAACGGTACTACCTGCGAATGGGTGGCGTTCCTGGACTACGACGACACAACCCTCTCGTGGGCGAGAATGGTTCTGCCGATTCGCCCATGGGGCAATGGTACACCTCTGGTGTATACAGTCATCCTTACGGCCGATATGCGTGCGTACGCGCTACACGCAGATGAGTCCACGGAGGAGGGGAAACAGACTACGATAAGGTTGCCTGCGCTAGTCCCCGACACGGGAGGGGTGTGGGGGGATGAGGTACTACCCCACGATGGAATGCCTATATCGCTTTTCAACGGTAGCGAATACCCTTGGGTCGTTATACTCGACCCGTCGCTGTCCTGGCAGTCTGGCTACACCCCGCAGGTGCAGGCGTATGGGTTCGATAAGCTAGACGCTACCTTGGCCCAGCAAGGGCCGAACGACAGCGAAGTGGCGATCACCATTCCGCCCAGAACTTCTCTGTGGATCGACCTAAGCGTCTGGCGAGACGGAACGGACTTCGGGTACTACCTGAGCGCGAACCGGTTCTTCTTGCCGTACACCTGGTAATCTTGCTTTACACCTCACGAGAAGCTACCCTCCGCGACAAAGGAGGGTAGCTTTATGCCCATGGATTTAACTCTGGTATCACCCACCGGCCCAGAGCTTCGCCCCGAGTGGTCGATGCACTTGGTGATGGACGTGGCCCTCGGCACGAGCACCGAGTCGATCCTCGACGCGCACAACCTACAGCACCACCAGTTCGAAGCGATCTGCAAGAACTCGCAGTTCGCGCTGCAGGTTCAGTCCCTACGCAAAGAGCTGGAGAAGGAAGGCGCAACCTTCCGCCTCAAGGCCCAGCTGCAGGCCGACTTCTACCTGACCAAAGTTCACGAGATGATCATGTCTCCCGACACGGATGAGAAGGTCGTGACCAGGCTCATCGAGGACACTGTACGTTGGGGAGGCCTGGACCAGCCGGCGCAGTTGAACCAGGGGAACATCGCCGGGTTCAGCATCAGCATCAACTTCGGCCAGAACGACAAACGCGGCATCACAATCAATGGGGATGACGATTGAGCATCGACTACACGCCGGAGCCAATAGCCGAACAGTTCATCCTGGACGATAGGTTCTTCTCGTTCATCGTAGGGCCGGTTGGCTCCGCGAAGACCACGGCCATCCTGTTCAAGATCGTCCACCGCGCACAGCTGCAGAGACCATCGCCGGTGGACGGAGTACGCCGAACCCGCTGGGTGATCGTCCGCAACACCCTGCCGCAGCTGATGGACACCACGCTGAAGTCGTGGTTCACCTGGTTCCCCGACGGGGTGGCGGGCAAGTACGTCTCCCACAACAAGACGTTCTGGCTGCGGTTCGGGGACGTCGAAGCTGAGATCATGTTCCGTCCGCTCGACACCCCCGAGGACGTCCGGCGAGTACTGTCGCTGGAAGTGACTGGGGCGGTTCTCGATGAGTTCGTCGAGATACCACAAGCGATTGTGGAAGCGCTGTCCGGTCGGTGCGGGCGTTACCCGTCAGCGAAGGATGGCGGCGCATCCTGGTGGGGAATGTGGGGCGCGACGAACCCCGGCAACGAAGACAGCTGGTGGCACTCGTGGTTGTACGAGCCGTGGGAGAATGACTTCGACGGGGTCGCGAAGGAGAAGAAGCTGGGGTACTACCAGCAGCCGAGCGGCTTCAGCCCACACGCCGAGAACGTCGGCAACCTCCCCGGCGGCCACGGGTACTATCAGGAGCTGGCCGACGGCAAGTCCGAGGAGTGGATCAAGCAGTTCATCGAGGTGCAGTGGGGGTACAGTCTCAAGGGCAAGCCGGTATACCGGGCGTTCAACCCCGAGATACACGTGGCCAAGCGACCGATCATGTACAACCCCCACTTGCCCCTGGTCATGGGGTTCGACGCCGGACTGACACCGGCCGCCTTGTTTGGGCAGCAGGACCCGAACGGAAGGCTGCTGGTGCTGGGAGAGCTGACAAGCGAGAACATGGGCGCCCGCCGGTTCGCGAGGGAGAAGGTTATCCCTATGCTGAACATGCGATTCCCTCGCTCGAGCCTGCTGATTGCTGCGGACCCCGCCACAACTCAGCGAGCTCAGACAGACGAGGTGTCGGTCCGGCAGATACTCGAGGCAGAGCTGGGCGTGCGCGTGCGCCCGGCGAGCAGCAACGCCCTGGCGGCTCGGCTTGACGCGGTGAACGATTACCTGTGCCGGCTGACCGACGTAGGTCCTGCCATGCTGATCGACCCCAGCTGCACTCAGTTGATCCGCGGGTTCAAGTCTGGGTATCGGTACGCGGTGAGTAACAAGGGGCAGACGGCAGACGCCCCCGAGAAGAACCAGTTCAGCCACGTACACGACGCCTGCCAGTACCTGTGCATGGAGTTCCGCAGCGGGCAGGCGCGCGACGCTAGACGACGCAAGGCCTCGGCTGTAGGCTTTGGTATGCTTCAGGGCAATTCCTATATTTGGTGAGACCATGGCCGACAACGAGTACGAGCAGCCCGAGACGGTAGAGGCAGTCCCAGACGCGAGCGAGGGGTTGGTCAAGCTGGGTTCGATCCTGATGGGCCGGTTCAGCGTGTACAAGAAGGACCGAGCGCCGGCCGAAGAGCAGTGGCTGAAGAACCTCCGCCAGTACTTGGGACAGTACGACCCTGACTACGAATCTTCTTTGGCGCCAGAGACGAGCCGAGCGTACCCGAAGCGCACCCGCGTGAAGTGTGTCAGCATGGTTTCTCGCCTGATGTCGTTGTTGTTCCCTGCTGGGGAGCGCAACTGGTCGTTGACTGCGTCTGCTGTCCCCAGCGTGCCCGCCGAGACGCTGATCGAAGCCCTCAATGAGTGGCGTCGGCAGAACCCTGAGGTAGCGCCGACCCAGAGTATCCTCGACCAGCTCGTACTCGACGTGGCTAAGGCCTCCGCCGAGGCACAGCAGAAGGCTATCGAGGACCAGCTGAAGGACGTCAACCCGTACGACAGCTGCGACTACGAGACCCTAGTCCGCCGCGTCGTGCACTCGGCGGTGCTGTATGGGCCGGGCGTCGTCAAAGGCCCGATGGTAATCTCTGACCGGATGTCCCGCTTCAAGCTGGACGAGCAGGGCGTGGTGCAGGTAGTCGAGGTCGACGCGTTGCGACCGTACTTCGAATTCGTCCCGTGCTGGAACTACTACCCTGACATGAGCGCCAGCTCGTTCGAGCAGATGGAGGGCGAGTTCCAGCGGCACGTGTACTCCCGAGCCCAGCTGTTGCAGCTGGCTGAGCGGGAGGACTTCGATGGGGACCTGATCCGGGTGCTGGTCGACAACAACCCGGAAGGGAACTACGAGCGGTACAACTACGAGAACCTGCTGCAGACCCTGGGCGGCCAGGCGGCTACTGCCGTGAAGGAGACCAGCAAATTCGAGCTGATCGAGTACTGGGGTTCGGCGCCAGCCAAGCTCCTCCGAAAAGCGGGGCTCGACATAGCGGAGGATGTTCGCGGCGAGGTGCGCTACAACGCTTGGTTGTTGTGTGGTCGGATCGTCAAGCTGGGAGAGAACCCATTCCCGTTCGGCACGAAGGTCTACCACCAGTTCGTGTTCGAGGAAGATGAAGTCAACCTCATGGGCTCCGGCCTTCCACCGATCATGCGCGACAGCCAGCTGGCGGTGTCGTCGTTCGCCCGAATGCTGGTCGACAACGCGTCCACCGTGTGCGGCCCGAACGTCGAGGTGGACCTCGACCTGCTCTCCCCCAGCCAGACCAATCACCAGATCAAGCCGTTCAAGGTGTGGCTGCGCGAGGGCGGGCAAACGAACCAGCGTGCCGTGTCGTCGATCAGTTTCAACTCCCACATTCCCGAGCTGCTGTCGGCTATCCAGCGGTTCGATCAGTTCGCAGATAGTGAGACGTTCGTGAGCCCCGTCACCGGCGGAGACGTCGAGGGCGTGCCGGGCGAGGCATTGCGCACCACCGGCGGCGCGTCGATGATCTACGGCAACGCGGCGCTGCCCTTCAAGGACATCGTTCGCAACTTCGACCGGTTCACTGTCAGCGTGATCAACGCGCTGGTCCATTGGAACCGTGAGTTCCACGTCGACAGCGACAAGATGCAAGGCGATGTGAGGCCGGTGGCACGTGGCGCGACTACGCTGATGGCCAAGGAAGTTCGGGCGTTCGCCCTAGATCAGTTGGCGACTACGATTCGCGAAGACGAGCGCATCTATCTTCGCCCGCAGAACCTTCTCCGTGAACGCCTCAAGGTCCGCGACCTACCTCTGGACGAGCTGTTGGCCTCCGAGGAAGAAGTCGTGGCTCAGCAGCAGGCTCAGCAGCAGGCTCAGCAGCAGGCTCAGGAGCAGCAGGCTCAGATGATCGCCGCGCAGCTGAAGGAGATGAACGCCGACACCATGAAGGCGCTGAGTCAGGCCCAGAAGAACCTGGACAACGGCGACGTGGCCGTGATGAAAACCCTACTGGAGGCGCTGCAAAATGGAACCAGCCCAGAACAACTCCTCGCCATCGCGCAGCGAACTGCAGAAGGCCGCCAAGGCGCAGGCGGGCAGCCCCCTGCACCTCAGCTTGCTCAAGTACCTGGGTGAAGAACAGGCTAAGGTGGTAACAGACTTGGTACGCTCGAGCGACCCGGTGGAGCTATACCGAGCGCAGGGCGAGTATGCTCGACTGACCAAGCTGATAGGATTGGTTAAGGCCCAGCGATAGGGCCAAAACTTGACAGAGACTCAAACGCGGAGTAGATAGCGGCTATGGACCAGAACGACGAAACAACCAACGAACAAGGCCTCGACACCGGCGTAGACGATTTCGACGCTGCGTTCGACATCGCCGCCGGCGAAGAACCGGCTGCTCCTGTTACCACGCAGCAGCCGGCAGACGACGGTCAGAAGAGCGCCGGTGGCGACGCGGCCGAGCCCGACGATAAGGCGGGAGCTGGCGAAGGTGAGCAGAAGCCAGACGAAGGACAGCAGCCGGACCCTGCTGAGGAGCCCGGCGAAGAGGGCGGGAACGCCCCTACTGCAGACGCCACGAGCGAAGAGCAGAAGAAGGACAAGTCGACAGCGACCGACCCTTCTCAGCCAGCGGCTCCGTCCCAGCTCGACCCCAAGTTCCTGGCTCAGGCCATTGCTGAGGCCCAGGCTCAGACGGAAGCGCGGAAGGCGGAAGAGCAAGCGCCTGCGGAGCAGCCCAAACCACTTACCGCCGACTCGCTGATGAGCGAGGAAGACAGGGCGTTGGTGGGCAAGTTCAAGACCGAGTGGCCCGAGGAACACGCCGCCGTGCAGCGCATGATGGACGCCAACATCAAAGCGGCTGTGGGAAACGCGCTGACGTTGTATACTCAGCAGATCAATCAAGTTCTGGCGCCAGTGCTTGCCTCTGTGCAGGCGGTGGAGGTGAACAGCCACGAGAGCACTATCCTGGCCGCGCATCCTGATGCTAAGGAAATCGTACCTGGTGTGCTGGAGTGGATCGAGACGCAGCCGACTGTGATGCGCGCGCCGCTGGCGAAGGCGATTGAGTCCGGTACGGCTCAGGAAATCGTGGAGGTCCTGAACCTCTACAAGGTAGCGAAAGGTCAGACGGGTGCAGCGCCAGCCACACCAGCCTCGTCAGCCGCGCAAGAACCGCAGAAGCCGGCGAAGGTCCCAGACCGTAAGGCGGTGACTGCACTGGCAGCAGTACCGGCAGCACAGCGGCCGCGGCAGCAAGGCGCCGACAAGAACGACTTCGACGCCGCTTTCGCAGAAGCTACAGAGCTGGCCATTTCTTGACCGACTGAACGATAAGGAGCGCCATTATGGCCTACACCGGAACTACCTACGGCGACATCACGCCTCGCCAGGCCGCCTACTCTGTGGCTGGCTTCCTGGCCCGCGCCATCCCGAACATGACCATCGAGCGTTTTGGTCAGTCCTTCGTGGTGCCGACCAACAATACCCAGACCGCCAAGTTCCGTCGCTACTTCCTGGACGGCGGCACCGGCTCCTACTCTGGCGAGTCGGGCGACTACAGCATGCCGATGGCGCTGACTCCGCTGACCGAGGGTGTGACGCCCGTTGGCAAGAAGCTGGCGAGTAAGGACTACACCGTCCAGATGCAGCAGTACGGCGATTTCGTCGGTTTCACCGACGTCATCCAGGACACCCACGAAGATTATCCGGCGATGCTCAAGGAGCTGATGAACATCCTGGGTGACGAAGCGGCGCTGACCGTCGAGACCCTGCGTTTCAACGTGCTCAAGTCGGGCACCAACGTGTTCTACGCGAACGGCGCCAGCCGGGCTGCGGTGAACACTCCGGTGACTCTGGAACTGCAGCGTCGCATCACCCGTTCGCTGAAGCGCCAGAACGCGCCGATGATCACTTCGGCGCTGAAGTCGAGTCCTGCGTACAACACGCAGCCGATCGAAGCGTCGTTCATCGCGCTGGTCCACCCCGACGTCGAGAATGACATTCGCGACATGGACGGATTCATCTCCACCAAGCACTACGCGTCGGTGACCCCGTTCCCCGGCGAGCTGGGCTCGGTAGAAGATGTGCGCTACATCCGCTCCACTGTCTTCGAGTCGTGGCCTGACGCTGGTGGCGCCGCCGGTGATATGATCAGCACCACCGGCACCAGCGCCGACGTGTATCCGATCATCTACCTGGCCCGCGACGCGTTCGGTTCGGTGGTTCTGCGCGGCAAGAGCGTGGCGACCATCATGGTGGTGCAGCCCAAGCCTTCCTCCGACGATCCGCTGGCTCAGCGGGGCACCGCAGGTTGGAAACTCTGGAACGCCACTGTGATCTTGCAGGACGCGTTCCTGGTCCGCGCCGAAGTCGCCGCCTCGAATTGACACGCGAGCAGCGTTGACTGATAGTAAACCCCGTCTAGTGCGGGGTTTACTTTATGGACGATATACCAGCGAGCGTACATATGGACTACATGCGAATCAGTGTGGCTGACAACGGGTTGATCCTGAGCTACGACGACCCCCAGATCAAAGCACAAAACCGCAAGTCGGACTCGTCCTGGCAAGACCCCGAGAGACAGCGCGTTTACGCTACACCAGAAGCGTTGCTCGCCGACCTGACTGAACTCCTCCCTCAGTTGAGGAAGAAGTCTGATGATGGCGATGACTTCGACGAAGCCCTGACAGAAGCATTCACCAAAGGTACTGACTGATGGAAAACCTCGGAACACAAGTGCCCGGCGCCAGCGCCGAGGCCGCGATCAAGGCACCCGACGTCAAGAAGGAAGCCAA
>Ga0079224_100012596_pt1 | contig 11719 bp, 7 predicted proteins | sample Stecom2015_FD_80414 | JGI IMG/M metagenome (GOLD analysis project Ga0079224, IMG submission 80414) | Agricultural soil microbial communities from Utah to study Nitrogen management - Steer compost 2015 | ecosystem: Environmental > Terrestrial > Soil > Agricultural land | place: USA: Utah...
GCCTGGATTTAACGGCTCCACCGCGGAGGTCGTCGGAGCCTTCGCTCCTTCCTCCCCTCCGCGGCTACGCCTGGATTTAACGGCTCCACCGCGGAGGTCGTCGGAGCCTTCGCTCCTTCCTCCTCGTCGGAGCCTTCGCTCCTTCCTCCCCTAATTCATTCGCTCAGTCGTCGGTGCCTTCGCCGCCGCCGGGAATGCACACCCGGCCGGCGCCCGGCACCTCGAGCTGGTATTGCTCGCCGGCGAATTCGAGCGTGTAGCTGCCGGGCTCGACCTCGATCTCGCAGGTGGTCTCGAGCGGCTCGGCGCAGGCGTCGTTGGGGTCCTTGCCGTCCTGGAACACGGTCTCGATGTGCGCGACGAGGCCGTCGGTGCTGATCGAGCACTCGAATGAGGCGCCTTCGTGGTCGGAGGCGCAGTCGGAGCTGTTGGCGTCCACGACCAGGCGGTGCTGATCGCCGGATTGTTCAGCGGTCACGCAGACGACGCCGTAGTCGGCGATCTCCGGGTATTGCTGACAGCCGACGACGAATGGGAGGAGGGTAAGCAAGCAAAGGCGCTTCATCGGCTCGAATGTACCATCTCGCGGGCCACCCGCCGGTCTGGGTGAGATCACGAGCCAACCGGAAAATGGGGTATGCAGACACTGGCCATGATCGGGCGGGACGACGTGATCGGGCGCCTCGGGGCGCTGATCGAGCGGCATAGCCCGCGGCGCGTGCTGGTGATCGTTCGCCACGCCGTCAGCGCCCGCTGGCTGGCGAGCCTGCTGGCGGAGCGCGGTGTCACGGTTGGCGCGCGGATCGTGGATTTGGAGGGCCTGCTGCGTGGTGCCGCGGTCGAGCTGGCGGGCGAGCCCTTGCCGCCGCTGCAGATGCTGGCGCTGGTGCGTCAGGCGCTGGTCGGCGACCCGTACGGTCGCTACGCGGCGATCGCCGAGCAGCCCAGCTACCAGCGCGAGGTGCTGCGCTGCTTCGTCGAGCTCGAGCGCGGCATCGAGGGCGACCCGGTCGCGCTCGATTCACTGCTGGCGAGCGCCGAGGCGGGCAGCCGCGACGCCGCGATGATCGAGGCCTTCATTCGTTTTCGAGGCTCGATCGGCGTCGAGGACTGGTGGCCGGGACAGAGCCTGGCGCTGGTGCTGGCGGGCCATCGACGAGTGTCGTTTCTGCGGCGGCGCGCAGCGGTGGTGGCGCTCGGCTTCCCGGAGCCGACGCTCGCCCGCTGGGAGCGACGGCTGCTCGAGGCGCTGGAGGCCGAGCGCTGGGACGAGTCGGTCGCAGTCGGCTCGGAGCGCCAGCCGTTGGATCTGCGGCTCTCGTGCGCGGGCCCGGAGGCCGAGATCGCAGCGGTCGCCCGGCTCTTGCGAGCGGAGCCGGAGATGGCCTCGGTGGTGCTCGCGCCCGCAGAGGCCATCCCACGTTGGGCGGCGCGGCTGCGGCATCGCGACGTGCCGGTCCGCGCGTGGGTCGATCGACGAGCGACGGACACGGCGACGGCGAGGACGGTGCGAGCGCTGCTGCGGATCATCGTCGCGCCCGAGCAGGTCCGGCGCGACGATCTCGAGGCCACCCTGTTCGGCCCAGCGCTGCGAGCCTGGGCCGCGACTGCGGAGCAGCTCGAGCTCGACTACCCCCGCGATCCGAGCCCGGGCGATCTGCGAGATGCGTGGGACCAGCAGCGCGCGTCGTCGTTTGCGCTGGCGGCTCTGGCCGAGCGGGTTCGCAAGACCGCGCAGCGTAGGGTCGAGGCCGTCGAGGAGCGAGCGCGACGGCTTGCTTGGGCCGACGAGCTGCTCGATCGCCGCCGTATCCGGGTCGAGCGGGCCCACGCGCTGCTCGGGGCGACGATCGACAAGCTTGCGGCGCTGGCACGCGCCTGGGAGCCGGCCTCGCTGCGAACCTTGCTCGACGACTGGGATTTGCTCGGTCGCGCGGCGGTGCACGGGGTCGAGTCGGCGCCGATGAGCGCGGCGCGGGTCATCATCGAGTTGCTCGGCAAGAGCGGTTCGACGGTGATGCCCGAGGAGCTGGCCGCCGACCTCGACCACGCACTCGCGACCGCCGGCGTGGGCAGCTGGGAGCAGACGCGATCGATCGGCGGCGGGTCCCCGGTCTGGCTGCTGCCGTACGCCAGCGCGGCGGAGCTGGGGCGCTTGCCGGCCCGGGTGATCCTGACCGGGCTCGATCGCCACCCGTCGCCGCCGGTCCATCACGGGCCGGTCTCGGAGTCGCTGCGGGCCAGCCTCGGGCTGGTCCCCGACGCGGCGCGGTTCACCTTCGAGCTGCGTGAGCTCGACGCGGTGACGGCCCGCTCGGGTTCGGTGGTCGGCAGCTGGCGACACCGCGACGGGGCCGGCAACCGCCGCCCGCCGGGGCCGTGGATCGCCGGACGTCAGGACGACGGTCCGGAGCAGCTGGTCGGCGTCGACGTGATCGCCCTGCCGCCGAGCGAAGCCGTCGGCGTGCGGCCGACCTCGCCGCTCGAGCTCGCGCTGCTCGACTGGCGCTCGGACCCGCCGTTGCGGCGCCGGATCGAGGCGATCTGCTCCCATGACGCGCCCGAGGTCGGCGCTCACACGGGCGAGCTCGGTGTGGCGGTGCTGGCCGATCGGCCCTACTCGGCCAGTGCGCTGCAGAGCTACGCGGCGTTGCCCTACCGCTACTTCGTCGAGCGGGTGATCGGCCTGCGCGAGCGCGAGCGTGCGGCCGAGTCGGCGTCGGGGTTGCTGGCCACCGAGCAGGGATCAGTGGTCCACCGCGCGTTCGAGACCGCGCTCAGCAACCGACTCGCGCAGGTCGAGGGGCCGCTCGAGCTGGCGACCATCGCCGAGCCGCTGCTGGCCGAGCTGCTCGACGCGCTCGCGGCCGGCTACCGCAGCCGGGCCGAGCACGGCCAGGCCGAGGCGATCTGGGCCAACGAGCGCGATCGCTGGGCGACCGAGCTGCGCGCGTGGTGGCAGCACTGGCGGACTCGGCTGGTCGAGGCCTGGGGTCCCAACCCGAGCCGTCGCAAGCCCGAGCCCGAGGTGCTGATCCCCTCGCCGTTTCTGCTGGCGGCCGAGTGGTCGCCCGCGGGCGAGCAGCCGCTCGAGCTCGACCTCGGCGTGCGTACGATCCCGTTCGTCGCGGCGGTCGATCGCATCGAGATCGATCCGCTGCGCCAGCGACTCAACGTGTGCGACTACAAGACCGGGCGCCCGAGCTGGCCGTCGGCGATCGCCGCCCAGCTGCGCGCGGGCGTGCACCTGCAGCTGCCGCTCTACGCCCTCGCGGTCCAGCAGGTCGTCAACGCGGCGCCCGAGCGCCTGCGGCTGAGCGGCCCGCTGCCGGTCGGCTCGCTCCGGCTCGAGTATCTGCAGCGCCCGCTGCCGAGCGGATCGGGGCGACCGTCGACGCCGCAGACCCGCGGGTTCGCGCCCGACAGCCCGCTCGGGGTCGATGCCAGCGGACAGATCTGGACGGTCGGCCAGACGGCGGCCGGGTTCACGCTGGCGTTCGTGACCGCGATCGAGGCCGGACGCTTTCCGGTGGTCGCCCGCACGCCGCAGTCGCGCGGACGCGGTCGCAGCGATCGTCTGCACGAGCTCTTGCGGGTGGTGCCGGACGCCGACGAGCGGAACACCGAGCTGCCGGCTGCGCTGCGTCCGTTGCCCGATCCGCGCGCCGCTCGGGAGGTCGTGCAGTGATCCGCGACGACGTCGCCAGTCGCTTCGGACCGATCTTTGATCCGACCCGCTCGGTGGTGCTGGTCGCGAGCGCCGGGACCGGCAAGACCTGGCGCCTGGTTCGTCGCTATCTGCGGATCATCGCAACCCTCGATCCACACACTCGAGAGCCCTGGGCCCGGCCCGAGCAGGTGGTCGCGGTCACCTTCACCCGGGCCGCGGCGGCGCAGATGCGGGCGCGGGTGTTCGCGGCCCTGACCGCCAGGCCCGAGGACATCGGCAGCGATGATCCGGTGCTCGCCGAGGTCGTGGCCGTCGACGCCGAGGCCGGCCCGGCCGCGCGGCTCGAGCTGGCCGAGCACGTCGCGGCGGCGCCGATCGGCACGCTGCACTCGCTGTGCGCCCGGATGCTCGGCGAGTTTCCGGAGCTGTCCGGGGTCCCGCCCGACGCCCGCCCGCTCGAGCCGGCCGAGCAGCTGCTCGAGCTCGACGCGTTCGTGTCGAGCTGGCTCGACCGGGTGATCGACGATCCTCGCCACCGGGCCCACGCTGGCTGCGTCGAGCTGCTCGGCGCTCACCCGCTGGGGTTCGTGCGCCGCGAGCTGCGGGCGATGGTCGACGATCGCGAGGGCGTGCGCGAGCGCTGGCTCGACGCCGAGGCGATCGCGGCGACTCGCGAGCAATTCGTCCGCAGTCAGTGGCGCGACTACGTCGAGCAGATGCAGATGCCGCTGTCGCTGCTGGCCCAGGCCTGCGCCCACGAGCTCCGCCGCGGTCGGAGCTCGGCCAAGCTGGTCGAGCTCGGCGAGCGGATCGCCCGGCTCCAGCGTCGCCACAGCCCCGAGCCCGATCTGACCTGCGTGCTGGCGGACGTGCAGGAGCTGGTCTCACAGCGGCCGAGCAACGAGCTGGGCCCGGTCGCGGCGATGCTCGTGCAGCTTCGCAACCATCACAAGGTGATCGCGACCCGGCGCGAGCGCCCGGTGCTGCCCGATCCTCGCGCGTGCTTGCAGACCGGCCAGGCCCAGCACCTGGCCCGCTGGATCGCGCTCGCGACCGCGGCGCGCGAGGACTGGGCGGCCAGCCTGCAGCACCGAGCGGTGCTGCGCTACGACGATCTCGAGCTGCTCGCCCGCCGCTTGCTCGATGATCCGCGGGCACAGGCGCACCTGCGTGGCCGCTACCGTCACGTGCTGGTCGACGAGTATCAGGACATCAACCCAATCCAGGCCGAGATCATCGAGCGGCTGGTCGCGCTGTGCGGGCCCGAGGAGGACGGCGCCAAGCTGTTCTTCGTCGGCGATCCCAAGCAGTCGATCTACCGGTTTCGCGGGGCCGACCCCGAGGTGTTCCAAAACGCGGTGGTCGAGCACGGCGGCGATATCGAGATGCTGGCCGAGAACCGCCGCAGCTCACCGACGCTGGCCCGGTTCTTCATGCAGCTGTTCCCGCCGCTGTTCGCGGGCGTGCTGCCGTGGGCCAACATCACCGATCTCGGCCGGCCGTTCGAGCTGGCGCGGCTGCGGGACATCCAGGATCACGCGGTGGTGCCGTGGGACGGACCGATCGTGCCGATTCGCGAGCACGATCGGTTGCCGGGGCTCGCCGTCGATCTGCTGCTGCGGGATCGCAACTCGCCAGTCGAGCCCGACGGCCCAGACGAGTCGCTGCGCGATGAGGCCGATCGCGTCGCGGTGCACCTGCGAGGGTTGCTCGATGGTGCCGGGCTCGAGGTCCCGGGGCAGGCTCCGATTGGGCTGCGGGCGCGGGAGATCGCGATCCTGGTCCCGCGCTGGAATTTGGCCGAGGGCTACCGCGCGGCGCTCGAGGCCCGGGGAATCGCGGCCGATCTGGCCGGCGGGCGCGGGCTGCTGTTGCTCCCCGAGGTTCGCGACCTGATCAACCTCGTGCGCCTGTGGGCCGACGAGCACGACGAGCTGGCCGCGCTCGCGGTCTTGCGTGGGCCTTGCTTCGCGATCTCGGATCTCGGCGCCTACGTGCTCGCGCGCTGGCCGGGGGTCGATCGCCGGGTCCGCGAGGCCGATCCGGATCTGCCGGAGTTTGCCGATCTCGACGAGGTCTGGGAGCCGTGGGATGACGAGGATGACGAAGAGGTCTGGCCGCGAGCCGCTCCTCGACGGATGCGAGAGGTGCTTCGTCACGGGCGGCTGGATCCCGAGCGGGCGATCGCGGCGCTCGAGCGGGGGGGCCGGATCCTGGTCCTCGATAACGAGACTGCGGACCAAGCAAGGCAGCGGTTGCTCGATCGGCTGCGTGCCGATGCGGAGGCGCTGGAGGTCGGTCGCGAGCGCTGCCTGGTTCGAATGCGCGAGGCTGGCGGCCGCCCGACCGCCGACTTGCTCGCCGACGTGATCACCGACTTTCGCCTCGAGGCCCACTGGCTGCTTGGCCCACGCCGCCGCAGGGCCAGCGCCAACGCCTGGCGCTTCGTCGAGCACGTGCGCACGCTCGAGCCCGAAGGTCCGGACCTGCAGCGGCTCGGCAGCTGGCTCGACGCCGGGGTCGAGCCGGCCCCCGAGGGCTTGATCTCGCCCGACGCCGACGCGGTCACGATCACCACCTGGCACGGCGCCAAGGGCAAGGAGTGGCCGATCGTGGTGGTCGCAGGGCTCGGGGAATTTCGCGAGCAGGGCGCCCGGACCAGCTGGAGCGGCGCTGCCATTCCCACGCTCGGCTCGACGCTGCGCGGCGATCGAGATCAGCGGATCGCGGTGCCGCGGATCAGCGGGCCGCACCAGGGCTTCGTCGCCGAGGCCGATCCGCTCCACGAGCCGTGCACCAACATGCTCGCGCCGCTCGAGGCCGCCGAGGCCAAGCGGCTGTTGTACGTGGCGATGACCCGCGCCCGCGATCGGCTGGTGCTGTCGGGCGAAGCCGACGCGCGCGCACACGTGAGCTACGACGACAAGCCGTGGCTCGGGCTCGACTGGGGCTTCGACATGAAGCCGCTGATCGGCGAGCCCAAGCCAGCGTACCTGTGCAAGCGGCCGATCGAGCTGTTGGTGGCCGCGCTCGATCTGCCGGCGGCGCGACCGGGCACCGCGGTGATCCGGCCGCGGGCGGCGACCTGGAGCCTCGCGCACCTGCGGGTGATCGACGACGCGATGCTGCGAGCCGGGCTCGAGCGCGGGAGCCAGGTGATCGCGCCGAAGCCCGAGCTGGTGCTCGCGCCTGCGCCGAAGCCTGCGCCCGCGACCAGGCCCGCGTCCGCGGCCAGGCCCGGACGCAAGCGAGCCAAACCGGCCGCGAACCAGCTGAGCTTCGGGGCGCTGTTCGGCGAGCCCGAATTGCCGTCGCCATCGCCCGGGCCCGAGCCCGAGCCGCAGGCCGATCCGCTGCTGCGCTGGCGAGCCGGCCCGGCGCTGCGTCGCTGGAACCCGAGCGCCGGTCGATCGCCGTGGCCGATCAGCAACCTGCGCTGGGAGATGCCGCTGCCCGCTCGCCGCCCGGCGCTGCTCGACGACGAGGATCCGCGGCGGCTCGGCGAGCTGTTTCACCTGGCGATGGAGCGCTGGAATTTCGAGGGCGATCCGCCGCGGACCCGCGAGCTCGAGCCGCTGGTCGCGATCGGGTTTCGCGAGCGCGACGCCGCTGATCGCCGGCGGATCACCACGTGGTTGCTGCGCTGCCTCGAGCTGGTCGCCGACGAGCACGAGCTGCTCGCCGAGCTCCGTGACGCACGCGAGCGCGACGAGCTGTTCCACGAGGTCGACGTCGAGGCGCTGATACCCGACGAGTCGCGCGATCACTGGATCGGCGGTCGCATCGATCTGCTGTGGCGCAGCGCCGACGGGCGCTGGAACGTGCTCGACTACAAGGTCACGGCCAAGGTCCGCTCGCGCGCGCAGATGCAGGAGCTCGAGTGGGAGTACGGCCCGCAGCTGCTGCTCTACCAAAAGGCGCTGGCCGGCTGGCGGCCGCAGGGCCAACCGGCGCAGCTCGGCCGCTTCGGGCTGTGGCTGGCCCCGGCCGGCAAGCCGATGTGGATGGTTGGAGCCTCAACTGCCGCGGAGGATCCCGAGTAGCTCGGGGTGCGAGGCCATCGAGTCGGCGTCGTAGGTGATCGAGTCGCCCGGCACCATCAGGCAGTAGCTGCCGTGCCCGTCGTTGCGGATCCAGCGATCCCAAAAGCCCGGCGCCTGCGACTCGAGATCCTTGCGCAGCCGGTTGAGCGCCTGGCGGGTGCCGCTTTGGATCTCGGGCACGTCGAGCAGCGACAGGTGTTGGCCGGGCGAGCGCTTGGCGTGGACGGCCAGCCGCGCGAACAGGCGAAAGCGCTGCTCCGACAGCTGCAGCTCCTTGCCGTTGATCTCGAGCGTGCACTTGCGGCGATCGTAGGTGCCGAGCAGGTGGATCGCGGGCGGCCCCGACTCGCCGGTCGTCGGCGCGGCGTCGCGGCGACCGTCGCCGGCGGCGAGGTTGGGATTGTCGCTCACGGCCTCGTAGCGAGCCTCCTGGCGCTTGGCCAGCAGCTCCTTGATGGCCAGCTCGGGCGACTCCTTGCTGTTGAACGGCTTCTTGATGAAGTCGTCGGCACCGGCCAGCAGCGCCCGACGGCAGTACTCGTGATCGTCACCGTGGGCGGTCATCACGATCACGCCGGGCCGCCGCGCGCCGGGCAGCGAGACGATCCGCTCGAGCAGGTTGAAGCCGATCTCGAGCCGCGGCAGTCGACCCTCGCGCAGCGGGATCTTCAGATCCAGCAGCACGTAGTCGAACATCGTGTCCTCGAGCATCCCGAGCGCGTCCTCTTGCGAGTTGGCCGTGCGGACGTCGTGGCCGAGCGACTCGACGGTCTCGGTGACCAGGTCGAGCAAGGTGGGATCGTCCTCGACGATCAACGCGACCTGCTTGGACCTCGATGGCGACAGCGTGACCATGCGTGCCGATCATGTCGGCTCGGGCTGGTCTCGTCCAACCATCGGCGTGCACATGATCCAGGTCCGATCCCGGGTCCGTGCCAGGGATCAGGTCGACGCGACACGCGCATTCCCGCGCCGAGGCAAGGCCCGGCCGGCCTGGCGAGACGCAGGCGTAGACTGGATTTGAGAGGCCAATTCAGCGCTTGCTCACGGTCGGATCTCCGCGTAGATCACTGATCGGCATTGAAAACGATTATCAATGCCCTCATCATCCAAGTCCGGGGCCAGCGACCATGCTCGTCTGCATCTGCAAGGGAGTCTCCGACCGGCGCATCACCGACGAGATCCGTCGTGGGGCCTGCAGCTTGCGGCAGATCCAGGAGGGCTGTCAGGCGGGCACCGATTGCAAGAGCTGCGTTCGGCAGATCCGTCAGATGCTCGCCGCCTCGGCGCACTCGCGGCAGGACGTGGGCGAGACCGGCTGATGAAAGCGGCTTTCATGATCGCGGTCGCGCTCGGCGAGCGGACCGGATCTTGAAAACGTCGCTCAGCTTCACCGAGCTCGCGCCGGTCGGCTCGAACGCCTGCGTTTGCGACGATCGATCGGCTTGGTACGGTGCCGCCCGATGAAGGGCAAGCCTGAGATCATCGATCTGCTCAACGAGGTGCTCACCGCCGAGCTCACCGCCATCAACCAGTACTTCATCCACGCGAAGATGCTGAAGAACTGGGGGCTGAACAAGCTCGGCGACCACGTCTACAAGGAGTCGATCGACGAGATGAAGCACGCCGACGAGCTGATCGATCGGATCTTGTTCCTCGACGGGCTCCCCAACCTTCAGCGCTACAACAAGATCAACGTTGGCGAGACGCCCCGCGAGCAGCTCGAGCTCGATCTGCAGCTGGAGTACGACGCGGTCGCGCGCTTCAACCGGGGCATCGCGCTGTGTCGCGATCTCGGCGACAACGGTAGCCGCGAGCTGCTCGAGAAGATGCTCGTGTCGGAGGAGGGCCACGTCGACTGGCTCGAGACCCAGCTCGGGTTGATCGAGCGACTCGGCGAGGTGGCGTACCTCGCCGAGCAGATGTGAGGGGGGACGCGATCTCCCGGGGGCCGAGGTCCCCGCCCTGTAGCCGAAGCTGCCGAGCGTTTTGACCCGTGGTCCGATCGTATGCGCGCCCCCGACAAAACCGGCGGGCGCGCACATGACACCCAACATTACCTACGTTCGGCGCTCGAAAACGCGACCAACATGGGTCATGCCTCCGAGTGTCGGTGGGCCTGACGACATGCGGGCGGCTCGTTCGGATAGTATTTTGCCGCCGTGAGCGAAGCCGCGAAGAAAGCCGAGGAGCTCGACTCGCTCGTCGGCACGACGATTGCCGGTCGCTATCGGATCGATGCGCTGCTCGGGCGCGGTGGGATGGGGGCGGTGTTTCGAGCTCACCACCTGCTGCTCAAGCGAGACGTCGCGGTCAAGGTCCTGCACCCCGAGTTGCTCGGCAACGAGGACATCTCCAAGCGCTTCGATCGCGAGGCCCAGAGCGCGGCGCGGCTCGACCATCCCAACGTCATCCCGGTCACCGAGTTCGGCTCGACCGAGGCCGGGATGAAGTACATGGTCATGCAGCTGCTGTCCGGGCAGGAGCTGTCGGATCTGTTGGTCGGGCCGATCGATCCGCTGCGGGCGATCGAGCTGGAGATTCAGATCTTGCGTGGGCTCGAGCACGCTCACGGCAAGGGCGTGGTCCACCGCGACCTCAAGCCCGAGAACGTGTTCGTGACCCAGGACCACGAGGGCAAGGAAGTGCTCAAGCTGGTCGACTTCGGGATCGCCAAGATCGTCGACGAGCCCGAGGACGGTGACACGGGCAAGCCGCTGACGCGCCTGGGCCTGGTGTTCGGGACGCCCCACTACATGAGCCCGGAGCAGGCGACCGGCTCGCCGGTCGACCATCGCACCGACATCTACTCGGCCGGGGTCCTGCTCTACCAGATGCTGGCCGGGCGCTTGCCGTTCGAGCACGACGATCCGGTCTCGCTGATCCGCATGCAGGTGACGGTCGATCCGCCGCCGCTGCCCGATTTCATCCCGCAGCGGCTGGTTCGCGTGGTCTCGCTGATGATGGCCAAGAGCCGGGATCAGCGGTACCCGGACGCTCGCTCGGCTCGCAAGGCGCTGCAGGCCGTGCAGGCGCTGATGGCCGAGGAGGCCGGCGTGCCGATCCCGACCATCTCGGAGGACACCGGCGTCGTCAATCCTGCCGACATCTATCCGCCGGGCTTCGACCGCAGCGCTCCGGTGACGCCGGCCGAGCAGAGCGGACCGATCACCGCCAGCGATTCGCACAGGTCGGGGCCGAATCCGACGATGGTGACGCTGGCCGACACGCTCACCCAGCCGCAACAGCCGCTCGGATTTGCGTTGCTGGCCGCGGTCCCGCGCAGGGTCTGGCAGGTGACCGGCGGCGTGCTCGGGCTGCTCTTGTTGATCGCCCTGTGGCCGCAGTGTGACGGCGAGACGGCCGCGCCGGACGACGGGGGAGACGTGCAGATCACTGATCTGGGCGGTTCGGAAGCCTTCAAAGGCGGGGTCCAGTCCCCGCAGGGGCATCGGGACGCGCCGGACATCGAGCCACGCGCGGTGAATCGGCCCGCTGTGCAGGCCTGTGAGGCCGAACCGGGAGAGCGTGTGCCAGACTCGCTGTCTGGCCTGGTACTGGCGCGCCCAGTGGGGGGCGTTCACGAACTGGTGCAGGGTCTGCGACAAGTGGCGAAACGGCACGCGGCGATCTTAGCGATGCGGCCCCGGACGAGAACCGGTCTTATCGACAGTGCTGGATGTGCCGGTGCGGGCGCCGTGGTGGCCCGACCGGCGCGGGCGGCTATCCTTTGCTCCCCGTGAACGATCCGGCAGCAGCAACCACGATGTCCCGACCCGCGCGCAACCCGGCCGGGCCGCTCGAGACCGGCCCCGCCGCGTCGCATCCCTACTCGCGCCCCGACGGAGAGCGGCAGCACGTCTCCCGGCTCAGCATCGTCATTCCCGTCTACAACGAGGAACGGACGGTGCAGCGCCTGGTGGGCCTCGTCGTGAATGCCGCCATCCCTGCGGGTGTCGAGCGGGAGATCATCTGCGTCAACGACGCCAGCACCGACGGGACCGCC
>Ga0079224_100012597_pt1 | contig 11718 bp, 11 predicted proteins | sample Stecom2015_FD_80414 | JGI IMG/M metagenome (GOLD analysis project Ga0079224, IMG submission 80414) | Agricultural soil microbial communities from Utah to study Nitrogen management - Steer compost 2015 | ecosystem: Environmental > Terrestrial > Soil > Agricultural land | place: USA: Utah...
TCAATCCACCCAAATTGTTCTTTAGGATTTACTGTATTTTCAAGAAACATTTCGTAATTTTAACACTAAAACGGAGCCAATCTACGTTTTTATAAAGGTGGCGTAAATTTATTAAAAATCAAAAGCATAAATCAGAATTAAAGTTAAAAAAATTATGAAGAAGAAGTTAGAATCGGCGTTGATGAGCATTGCGCATAGGATCTTAAAATTGAAAGGGAAAGAGGACGGTTTAAAAATGCACACTGAAGTGGTGCGTCTCTATGAAAAATGGTCGGCATTGAAGTTTGCAAACGAAAATTTTGAACAGGGAAAGCCCACAATCGGGAGTGATTCATCCTTTTTTTCAATGTTGGATGAAGCGTTCAACAATAAGATCAGCGACAATATTGAACGGGAGGACAAGCTTTATATTAACCTAGATGAGATTGAGGATGATGGCATCATGGAACCGGTCATCGAAAAAATTAAGGATATGGTGGCACAAATGCCAGAAGAGGCACAAGAAATGGATTCTTTTTTTGGACACTCCCTGCCAAAACATGAATCAACGAAGCATGATTTGGATGAATTGACTGCAGATTTCAAGGACTTGCCAGTTTTTGATCCAGTTAATACTGCACAGCATGCAACACGTGAGAACATTAAACGAACATTAAATGATAAGCTCAAAATAAGGGGGGTCAATATTGGTTTGAATGATAAGATCGTATTTATTAAGCATCTGTTTGATGGAAGCCGTGAAGATTATGACCGAGTACTTTCTCAAATCAACACATCAGATTCCTTTAAGGAAGCGAAAAATCTGATTCAAAATATTGTGAAACCAGATTACAATCATTGGAAAGGCAAGGAAGAATTTGAGGAACGATTTATGGAAATTGTGGAAGGTAAGTTTGATTAATAATTTAAATAAATCCAACCAATCCTATTATTAGATAACTCTTGAGTTTCAAGAATGTAAAAATAAGTTCCAACTGGTAGTTTTTTGGACATTCCTGGGAATCCCATATTTGGAACACCATCCCATTCGTTTGAGTATCCGGCTTTTTCATAAACCTGAACTCCTAGCCTATTGAATATTTTCAATGTATTGTTCGGATAGTTTTCAACACATGGAATTATCAATACATCATTGAAACCATCCATGTTTGGTGAAAATCCTTCTGGGATTATTAAACAGTTGGTAAGGCTGACTCCTGCAGAATCTTCATTGTTATTGTTATTTCCATCGGTTTCCGCGACACTCTGCAAGGAGGCCACATTCAATAGGTTTGTTGGAGAAATCACCTGTGCATCTATATTCAATGAAGCACTCTCATTAGGATTCAATTCATCAATAGTCCAAACTAGCGTAGTAATGTCATAGATACCATCAGTCGCTGTGGATGTCATAAATTGATAACCATTTGGTAAATTTTCATAAATTTCAATCATATGAGCCGTTGTGGTGCCCAAATTTGTAACGGTTATAGTGAACTGCACGTTCTCGCCTAAGAATGCTTCTGTTGGCGATACCATTTTGATTACCTCAATATCCACATCAGAATTATCGTCCAAAACTGTCAATATAGCATTGGCTTGGGATGTATCAATATTGTTATGGTTGCTGAAATTCTCATGATTGTTTAGATATATTCCAGCAACACTCGATGTCACTTCCACTGAAAATGTGCAAGTTGAAATACCCGAAGGAAAGGTCAAGTCCGTCACACCCACAAAATTGTCCCCGATGTTCCCGACAAAGGTAGCTGTACAGCCATTGTCATTTATCCAAAGAGGACTTCCCGACAGAACCACACCTGTAGGCAGATTATCGGTAAAATTGATATTGTTCTGCAATGGGCTAGAATTAATATTTGTTAATGTGAATGTGAGTGCGCTTTCTTCGCCAACCAATATTTGATCTGGAATAAAGTTTTTCATTAGTGTTGGTGCAATAACTTGTATATTACTGATGGAAACGTTGGTGTCTGGTGTAAGTTCTTCATTGTTTGCGGCACTTGGAATGGCCTCCGCTCTGTTGCTAAAAGCGCCCCCATACGGTGGAGCGGCTACAGGGATGTGAATTCTTACCGTAGACCCTGCTTCCATGTTTGGAATAATTCCGGTAATGGTGTTTGAATTAACATTAAAGATTGGGATACAAGTTGCGATGTCAGATGTTATTTGACAAGATGGTGTACCCGTAATTGTAAATTCAGGACCTATAATGTCTTCAAAAAAGATATCAATTGCATTCGAACTTGTCGTGCTATTTGTGATGTCAACAATCCAATCAAAATACTGATTGACACTAACTTGTGTTAATTGAGGAAATGTTTGAACAACCAAATCCACACAAGGTGCAAAATAGGTGTTCACTTGTGCCGAATTGTTATTGTTGTTATTGTCAATGACTGACCCACTATGGCTCACCGAAACCTTATTCGTGGCAATAATATTTTGTGTTGTACATTCAGGATTCCAATTCACAACTATTTGAAAGGTCACCGAGCTTTGGGCGGGCAAAGACCAATTATCCTCTGGCAATATTTCCCAAAACACGTCCACCTCCCCATCTTGAGGTTCTCCATCTAAATTGACCCCGATATTTGTGTGTTGAATGGTTTGACAGGATGCGGTTCCCGTTGTCCCGATGCATTCAACCGATACCAAAGAAGCCGAAACATATTGATTAGAATTTTGTGGCATAAAGTCAGAAAGCGCAATAAATGTATCACTATCACTTGAATTGGTCACTGTAACTTCATAGGTAACATTTCCCCAATTGGCCGTACTCGAAGATGAACTGCCAAGTGGCAATACTGGATCAACTTGAATCTTGGAAATATTCAGATCAGATGAGGCACATATTGAAGACGGAGGTAAGGTCACAAAATCACTTTCAGCATTGTTGGTAATATTTGGGTCAATGAGCTGTGAAGACAAAAGGTTGATACCGCTTCTTATATGGGCAATGGTATTATTGCTAGTTGTTGAGCATTCTGGTTCATAAAAAACTACAATTGTTTCAATAGTGATTGTCCCATTTACCGGCATAATGAATTCATTGCTGGTCCAAAGAATCGGTTGTGGTGTAAGTGTAAAATCGGAACACGTGATTGCACCAGTGGTTGCGGTACAAATTAATGAAACAATTTCCCATCCAACATTCACGGAAAGATTCTGTAAAAAGAAACGAATAGGAGCGGGTAAAGGGCCATTGTTGCACACCGTTGTTATAAAAGTTACTTCTTCTCCCCATTGCACCAGCACGGGAGGCGCGGGATTGGTTTGTACGGTTTCTATACAAATATCTGTCAGCTCGCAGAGTTCTGCCGTCAATAAATTTAAATTAATTTCATTTGAATTGTTTGGAGAAGCATTCGGATGGTTCAAATTCAAAGTCATGTAGCTAGTCACTGCAATTGGTTGTTGCTCAATAGCGCAAAGAGGTTGTAAAAATTTGTAAACCAAACGAAAATTTAATGAACCGCCAGGAGTGAATTCAATTGGTGTTCCAAAAGTAAAAACAGGCTGCATAGAACTTACGATTACGGCAGAAGAATTTACCGAAGACATATCTGGGCAATCCATACCATTAGTACCGTCCAAACATTCTATACTCATCAATTGAATAATCGGGCGACCATAATTCAAAGAAGTATTGAGTTCAAAAATCCCCGAAAAATCAGCCAAAGGATAAGCGATGGAACTATTATTGGTTATCGTAAAGTCATATGTAACCGTGTCATTCCAAGAAGATATTCCTGTGCCTTCTAGCGGACTTATTTGTGATTGAGCCACTGTAAAATCAATGACAACGTCAACGACATCAATGGATATGATGGATTGATTGTTTGATGTATTGGTATCTTGCGTTCCTGGCGGTGGAGAAACCGTCGCCGTGGTCGCTATGCCGCCTAATGTTGTAGGCGCTGTGACCGATACTTTAATTTGCACACTGGAGTTATTCGGGAGATTAGCTACATTTCCTGAAAGGATATTGTTATTGAAATTTAGATTTGTCACCGGAGTTGCTCCTCCACTATTATTTTGCGACACAAAAGAGGTTAACAATACATTTTGGTTTATGGTTTGAGAAAAGGAGGAATTAGCGACCGTATTTCCCGAATTGATAATGGTGATAATATATTGAAACTCTTGAAAGATGTGGACTTGTGAAACCGCAACCCCACCCGTATTCTGAGCTTCAGCAACAACAGACAAATCTGTGGTTTGGGAATTAACCATAAAAAACTTGAAACAGAAAAATAATGATAGAAGTAATCTTTTAATCACGAATCGGTTTTTATTGAAGATGGACAATAGTTTAAATGGTTGCATCAATATAATATAAAGATTGTAAATTTGAGAATAAATATGCATTAATGAAACTTTATATCGTTCCGACACCCATAGGCAATCTCAAGGATATGACATTTCGGGCTGTCGAGGTTTTGAAAACAGTCGATTTAATTTTGGCAGAAGACACGCGCACTTCTGGAAAACTATTAAAGCATTTCGAGATTCTCACGCCATTGCAATCCCATCACATGCACAATGAGCACAAAACGGTTGCAAATTTGGTGCAGAAAATCAAATCAGGAACCAAAGTTGCGCTAATCAGTGATGCCGGAACACCCGCCATTTCAGACCCAGGATTTTTACTCACAAGAGCGTGTATCGAAAATAATATTGAAGTGGATTGTTTGCCTGGTGCCACAGCATTTGTCCCAGCACTAGTGAACAGTGGCTTGCCAAATGATAAATTTGTTTTCGAAGGATTTCTGCCAGTAAAGAAAGGGCGTCAAACACGATTATCGTTGTTAACTGAAGAGAACAGGACCATGATTTTTTATGAATCGCCACATAAATTGATTAAAACATTGACTAATTTTTGCGAGTATTTCGGTGAAGACAGGCCTGTTTCTGTTTCTCGAGAATTGACAAAGCTTTACGAAGAAACGATAAGAGGCACTACAAAAGAAGTTTTGGAACATTATACCAACAAACCCCCTAAAGGTGAAATTGTAATTTGTTTGGGTGGAAAGAAATGATTTCATTTCCCTAAAAACCAACGAGATTTTTTAATATATTAAACACTTATAACTTAAAACTAACAGGATGAACCACAAAGTCACTACACATTGGAGAGGAAACCTTCAATTTGAATCCGACAATCCAACTGGAAAAACAGTTTTAATGGACACCACCCCCGAGAATGGAGGGCATAGTTCAGGGTTGTCGCCAAAAGGAATGATGTTGGCAGCCTTGGCGGGCTGTTCGGGTTTGGACGTTATCATGATTTTGGATAAAATGAAAGTGACTCTGGCCGATTTTAGAATCGATACTTACGGAGAATTGACCGAGGAGCATCCAAAATATTACCATACCGTATTAGTAGAATACCATTTTTATGGAGAAGATTTACCAAAGGACAAAATCAAGAAAGCAGTTGTTTTATCCATCGAAAAATATTGTGGGGTCATGGAAATGTTTCGCAGATTTGCAACGGTAAACACCTCGATCCACTATCATAATCAAGAATATGCGCTGGACACTTAAACCAAAACCAGATGCTCGTAAAATGAGGCAATTGTCTAAATCGCTTCAAGTGGAAGAGTCGATTGCTTCGTTGTTGATGCAACGTGGTATCGAAACTTTTGAGGATGCCAAACAATTTTTCAGACCAAGGTTAGAAGATTTGCACGACCCATATTTGATGAAGGATATGGACAAAGCAGTTGAGCGCATTGAAAAAGCGATTTCTAAAGGAGAAAATATTTTGGTTTTCGGAGATTATGACGTGGACGGAACGACATCGGTGGCCTTGATGTCATCCTATTTGAAAACCAGGACCGAAGCGGTTGCGACTTATATTCCTGATAGGTACGAAGAGGGATATGGTGTGTCATATCAAGGAATTGATTTTGCTGAAGATAATGGTTTTACATTGATTATCGCTCTGGACTGCGGTGTAAAAGCCATAGAAAAGGTTGCTTATGCCAAAGAAAAAGATATTGATTTTATCATCTGCGACCACCACAGACCGGGGAATGAATTGCCAAATGCCATCGCAGTTTTAGACCCCAAACGCGTTGATTGTCATTATCCTTATGATGAATTATGCGGTTGTGGAATTGGATTTAAATTGATTCAAGCATTGGCCACTAAAGAAGGGAAATCCGTTGAGCAATTGATGGAGTATCTTGATTTGGTAGCGACAGCCATTGGTGCAGACATTGTCCCCATTACGGGAGAAAACAGAACCCTTGCATATTTTGGAATGCAGGTCATCAATCAAAATCCGAGACCGGGTATCGCAGCCCTAATCGCACAAATAAAAAAGAAAGCACTGACCATCACTGATGTTGTGTTCATTATTGCGCCACGAATAAATGCAGCGGGACGGATGAAACATGGCAATCATGCGGTGACGCTTTTGACAGAGACCGATTTTAATTTGGCTATCAAATATGCTCAGGAAATCGAACAGTTCAATTCTGATAGAAAGGAGACCGACAAACAAATCACACACGAAGCCTTGCTGCAAATTGAATCCCAGAATGAAAAGGAACGCTTCACTTCTGTGGTTTATCATGAAACTTGGCATAAAGGTGTCATTGGGATTGTAGCTTCTCGGCTGATTGAAACTTATTATCGGCCGACCTTGGTTTTTACTAAAAGCGGAGATAAATTGGCGGCTTCCGCACGCTCTGTGTCCGGTTTTGATGTTTACAATGCCTTGGAAGCCTGTGCCATACATATCGAGCAGTTCGGAGGCCACAAATATGCGGCAGGATTGACCTTAAAGGTTGAAAATTATGACCTCTTTAAACAAGCTTTTGAAGATGAAGTTTCCAAAACCATTGATAAATCGCTTTTAATACCAGAAATTAGAATTGATGCGCAAATCGATTTAAAAGACATCACTCCAAAATTTTATCGCATCTTAAAACAATTTGCTCCGTTTGGCCCGGGAAACATGATTCCGGTTTTCATGACAGAAAATTTAACAGATACAGGTTATGGCAAATGTGTGGGCGAAGAGGACAAGCATTTAAGATTGACGGTAACACAACCCAAGACGAATAACATCGTTGGCATCGGGTTCAACCTGGGTCACAAATGTGATTTGACCACGGACAAAAAACCTTTCAAAGCCGTGTATTCCATTGACGAGAATGAATGGAAAGATGTTACGACGTTACAGTTAAGGTTCCGCGATATAAAATGAAACGAATAAGCATAATTCCGAAAATGTTTAAATCTATTATCGTATTACTTGTTTTTAACCTTTTTCATATTGGGTAAAAAGTAGGCAATAATACCTATTAAAGGTAAATAGGAACAGATATGATAAATAAAATTAATGGATGTAAGGTCTGCCCACCATCCAAGAACAGCAGAGCCCAAACCGCCCATCCCAAAGGCAAATCCGTAAAACAATCCTGATACCATACCTATTTTTTTAGGAAGAAGTTCTTGGGCATAAACCAATATAGCTGGAAAGGCAGAAGACATGATTAACCCAACTATCACGACGAGTATTGCCGTCATGGTCAAATCGGCATAGGGCAGCATTAAGGTAAAAGGGGTGGCGCCTAATACCGAAAACCAAATCACATACTTTCTTCCAAATCTATCACCGAAAAAACCCCCCAAAAGAGTTCCGAGAGCAACGGCGATCAAGAAATAAAATAAATATACCTGTGCCTGCACTTCACTAAGTCCAAACTTATCAATGGTATAAAATTGAAAATAACTCGTAATGCTGGCAACATAAAAATATTTTGAGAAAATGAGCAAAAGCAGAATTCCGATGGAAACAGCAATTTTTCGTGTTGTCAAATCTGGTAATTCCAGTTTCTTTTTGGGCTTGGTTTTGTTGATTTCCAATCCTTTTTTATACCATCTGCCCACATATAAAAGTGTCAATTTTGCAACAATCGCAAATACTAAAAACCAGAGAATATATATTTGTGCACGGGGCAATACAATGAACGCAATCAATAAGGGCGCCATTGCTGTACCGATGTTCCCACCAATCTGGAAAATGGACTGAGCCAAGCTTCGTTTCCCTCCAGAGGCCAAAAAAGCCACACGTGAAGATTCCGGATGAAAGATAGAGGAGCCTATCCCAACCAATACCACCGCTACTACACACCATGCATAACTTGATGCATGTGCCAGGAATACAATTCCAAGGGATGAAAAAACCATCCCGAATACCTGCGAAAAAGGTTTGGGGTATTTATCCGTAAAAGCACCAACAATAGGCTGTAAAATGGAAGCTGATAATTGAAACCCCAATGTTAAAAGCCCAATCTGCCCCATGGACAGTTCAAATTTCTGCTCTAAACTCGGATACATAGCCGGAATAATGCCTTGTATCAAATCGTTAAGAAGGTGAGCAAAACTTACGGCAAACAATACGGAATAAGCAGTTTTGGTTTGCGGAGTTTCTACTTTTATTTGGGCGGTGTTCATTTACTGTGTCCTTCTGCTGGAAATTTAAAGGTTTTCAATTCAAATGTATTCCCATCAAAAACACCATAGGTATAATATTGTATCCAATCACCCAGATTAAAATAGGTCGAAGTCTCGTCCAACTGAATCTGTAGTGGTAAATGCCGATGTCCGAACACAAAATAATCGCGGTGTTGTTTTTCGAGCTTCTTTTTTGAATAGTGTACAAGCCATTCACCGTCATCACCTAAAAATTCGGCATCCTCATCACCCGAAATCAATTTGTTTTTTACTGACATATATTGCGCCAATTTCACGCCTAGATCTGGATGTAGCCATCTGAAAAACCATCGCGAAAATGGATTGGTAAACACTTTTTTCATCCGTTTATACCCTTTGTCGCCTGGGCCTAAACCATCGCCATGACCAATAAAGAATGTTTTGTCATTGAAGGTAAATTCTTTGGGTCCGTGATAAACGGGAATATTGAGTTCTTCCTCAAAATAACCGTGCATCCATAAATCGTGGTTTCCCACAAAGTAATGAATTGGAATTCCAGAATCGCTGATTTCGGCCAATTTCCCCAACGTTCTGGTAAAACCTTTTGGAACCACCGTTCTATATTCAAACCAAAAATCAAACAAATCACCTAACAGGAAAATTGCGGCAGCATCTTGTTTTATCTCGTCCAGCCAGGCCACAAATTTTTGTTCTCGAGGACGCGAAGATTCTGAAGTTGGCGCTCCCAGATGATTATCTGAGGCGAAATAGATTTTTTTTCCTTCAGGGATGTTCATGTCGTAAAGATAAAGATTTTAACTGCGAATTAATGAATGTTTTTGAGAGTATCGTTACAATCCACCACAAATACAATTTACTAATTATCAGAAGCATACCATTCTGCAAACGAAGTTTCTGTTTCCTGTAGTTTTAAGGAATATAATTGAATGTTTTCTGGTAAATATCTTTTGATTTTTTCAGCAAAATCAATGACCATCATTTCGCTAGTTGGTTGATAATCCACCAGTAGCACATTGTGGCCTCGGTCCTTTAGCTCTTTAGCCAATTCCACATGAGGTGTGTTTTGATTGAAAACTGTGGCATGGTCAAAGACGTCCACGATTTCGTCCTTAACAATTCTTTTCAAATCGCCAAAATCGATGACCATACCATATTTTGCATTTGAGCTATCCTGAATCGGATTTCCTATCACGGTAACCGAAAGCTTGTAACTATGTCCATGCACATTTTTACACTTGCCATCATAGCCATACAGTGCATGTCCAGTTTCAAAAGTAAATTGTTTTGTGATCCGAATCGTGTTCATTCTACATTCATTTTCAATGCAAAGATACTCGTTTTGTAAAACCAAGCAGTTTTTAAACTACATTTGCGCACTTTTATCCCGAGATTATTATGAATCAGCTTTTTGAAGAGATTGCGTTTGTTGAAAATCCTTTATACGAAAGCATCATTGCAAACCTCATCTCACAAAAATATGCCATTGTTGAAAATTTCTTTTCGGCTGCAGATGTGGTTCTATTGCGAGATTCATTATTACAAAAACATGAAGAAGATGCGTTCAAAAAAGCGGCCATTGGCAACCATGTGAATGAAATCATAATAAAATCCATCAGGGGTGATGTCATTTTGTGGATGGACGAATCAACTGCCAATGAAGCTGAAATCTTATTTTTTGCCAATATCGATAGGCTGGTAACCTATCTAAATGGAACCTGCTTTTTGGGGATTTTGCATAAGGAATTCCATTATGCTGTTTATCCTACGGGCACTTTTTACAAACGTCACGTTGATACTTTCCAAAATGATGACAGGCGTAAATTATCTTTTGTGGTCTATTTAAATGAAGATGGTTGGTTACCAGAAAATGGAGGCGAACTAGTGTTATATCTCAATGAAAGTGGACAAGAAACCGAAAAAATCATTTTTCCGTTTCCTGGTCGCGTGGTGATTTTTGAAAGCCAAATTATTGAGCATGAGGTGAAGCCTGTAAATACACAACGTCTAAGCATTACGGGTTGGCTAAAGACAAGATAATTATTTATTTTTTCGTCGATTATAAAAATAGATACCAATGAGCACGATTGCCAATAAAAAAAACAGGCCGGTTCCACTTAAAAATTCCAAAATCTTCATGAAACAATTTTTATTCGGGGCAAATGTAGATGATTTTGGCAGGATAGGATCATAAAAGTAAAAGAGAAATTCACTTTGATTTGAAAAACGGATATCCACCATTCAAAAATAGGTGTTTGGTGCACAATTTTGTCGAGTCCATAATGGGAACAATATTTTTTTCGTGGTTTTCCTATTCCTGTTTAATACTTATTTTTGCATTAACTTTGTATGAATTCAGCTTTAATCTTTAAGATGAAAAATATTTTAGTTCCGGTCGGCTCGTCCAAAAATGCGGTTAGCCATTTGCAATATGCCGTAGATTTCGCCAAAGAGTTTGGGGCAAAATTGTATGTAGTGCAAGTATATAATGTTTATACAAAAGCGGGGACCATGATAAAAGTGGATCACATTCTAGAATCTGAAAGTCTTGAATTTTTAAGATCACATGTCGCCAAGGTGGACACAAAAAATGTTGAAGTCATCGTCAAAGCATTGAAAGGAAAATTTATCGACACTATTGAATTGATATGTCAAATGGCCGAAATTGATTTGATCTTGCTTGAACCGAGGACAAATTCCATTAAAGATGAAGTTTATTTGGGCAAAACCTCTGGAAAGGTTATCAAGCAGACCAACATAGCTTCGTTGATTGTTCCAGAAGGATATCAATTTCAGGCCATACCCAATATTTTAATGGCGATGAAGTCTGCAAAAATTAAAAAAGAAGGGGTATTAAGACCACTAAAAGATATTCAAAATACCTTTAAAGCAAAAATAGATTTATTGCTGGTGAAGACCCCTTTTCACAATAGCGATGATTTTGAGGTGAATGAAGAATTGGGAAAAATGGTTTCCAACACGACACAAACCGATAATGCGACCACCTATCAGGGAGTTCTGGAACATTATAAATCTCACAATCCCAATATGATATGTGTTGTGAGAAGGAATCGAGGGTTTTTTACTAAACTTTGGGAAAATAATACCATTTTGAAAAAAGATTTTTACATAACTTTGCCCGATCTTGTATTAAGCGGAATAAAATAAAAATTGGGGATGTAGCTCAGTTGGCTAGAGCGTTTGGCTGGCAGCCAAAAGGTCGTGGGTTCGAGCCCCATCTTCTCCACA
>Ga0079224_100012598_pt1 | contig 11718 bp, 11 predicted proteins | sample Stecom2015_FD_80414 | JGI IMG/M metagenome (GOLD analysis project Ga0079224, IMG submission 80414) | Agricultural soil microbial communities from Utah to study Nitrogen management - Steer compost 2015 | ecosystem: Environmental > Terrestrial > Soil > Agricultural land | place: USA: Utah...
CAACAACGATGCGCATTTCCATTTGCTCCGTGCTCATGGCGCTCGCTTCCCCGATCGTCTGTGCCCAAACCATGCAGGATGTGCTCGAAGCATCCAAGCCCTCCGATTGGCGCGAGCTCCAACCCGAGAATGCGCTCTACCTCGAGCTCGAAAGCGGGCGAGTCATCATCGAGCTCGCGCCCGAGTTCGCCCCGCGGCACGTCGAGAACATTCGCACGCTCGTGCGCGAGCGCTACTTCGACGGCCTCGCGATCATTCGCGTGCAAGACAACTTCGTCGCCCAATGGGGCGATGCGGAGGGGCATAAGCCGCTCGGGACGGCAAAGAAGGCGCTGACCGCGGAGTTCACGAGATCTGCGAAGGGACTTGCCTTCACGAAGCTGCCGGATCCGGATACCTACGCGCCCGAGATCGGTTTCGTTTCCGGATTCCCGGCAGCGCGCGATCGAGCGGACGGCACCGCCTGGCTCACGCATTGCTACGGCATGGTCGGCGTCGGGCGCGACACGGACGCCGACAGCGCCGGGGGGACCGAGCTCTGCGTCGTCATCGGGCACGCGCCTCGGCAGCTCGATCGAAACATTACGGTCGTCGGTCGGGTCGTGCACGGGATGGAGCATTTGTCTTCGCTGCCTCGCGGGACCGGGGCGCTGGGGTTCTACGAGAAAGCGGAGCAGCACGTTCCGATTAGACAAATCCGCCTCGCCTCGGAGGTGCCCGCATCCGAACGCACACCGCTCGAGTTGTTGCGAACGGACACGCCGACGTTCGAAGCGCTCGTCGAGTCTCGCCGCAATCGACGTGACGAGTGGTACAAGGTACCTGCCGGGCGTATCGACGTGTGCAGCGTACCGCTGCCGGTCCGCGCGAGGGATTGAAGGAGCGCCGGCGTGGAACCGAATAGGCACGCGGGCCGCGACGCGATCCTGCCCGGACGCGATACGCTGCGTGCGCACGCCGTCAGCAAAGTCTATCGGACCGGCGAGGTCGAAGTGCATGCGCTGCGCCGCGTCGATCTCACCTTGTATGCGGGCGAGCTCGTCGTGCTGCTCGGCGCATCGGGTAGCGGCAAGTCGACGCTCCTCAACATCCTCGGCGGGCTCGACACGCCGACGAGCGGCAAGGTCGAGTTCCTCGGCCGCGACATCACGGCGCTCGACGATGCGGGGCTGACGCAGTATCGCCGCGAGCACGTCGGCTTCGTCTTTCAGTTCTACAACTTGATTCCGAGCTTGACGGCGCTCGAGAACGTCGCGCTCGTGACGGAGATCGCCTCCGATCCCATGTCGCCCGAACAAGCGCTGCGCCTCGTCGGGCTCGGCGAGCGCCTGCAGCACTTTCCGGCGCAGTTATCCGGCGGCGAACAGCAGCGCGTCGCGATCGCGCGCGCAATCGCGAAACGTCCAAGTCTTCTGCTGTGCGACGAGCTGACCGGGGCGCTCGACAGCCCGACCGGCGTGCTCGTGCTCGAGGCGATCGAGCGCATTCATGCGGAGCTCGGCACGACGACGGCGCTCATCACGCACAACTCGGTGATCTCGAGCATGGCCGATCGCGTGCTCTCGATGCGCGATGGGCAGATCCACGAAGAAATCCGCAACCCGGAGCGCCGCAGAGCGCGCGAGCTGTCGTGGTAGCGAGCGCGCTCGACAAGAAGCTCATTCGCGATCTCTGGCGCATGCGCGGTCAGGTGCTGGCGATCGGTCTCATCATGGCGTCGGGGATCGGCATCCTCATCATGGGCTTGGCGACCGTCGAGTCGCTCGATGAAACCGCGCGCGCTTACTACGAGCGTTATCGCTTCGGTCACGTCTTCGCGCGCGTCAAGCGCGCGCCGGAACGTTTGGCTGCGCAGATCGGCGCGCTGCCCGGCGTGCAAACGGTCGAGACGCGTGTCGTCGCGAATGCGGTGCTCGATATTGCAGGCTTCGAAGAGCCGGTCGTCGCAGAGCTGGTCTCGCTTCCCACGCACCGCGAGGCGAAGCTCAATCTCGTGGCGGTGCGCAGCGGTCGCATGCCTCGGCCGCGCTCGACCGACGAAGCGCTCGTCTCGGAGCCCTTTGCCGAGGCGCACGGTCTGCAGGTCGGCGATCGCATTCGGGCGATCCTGAACGGCAGTTGGCGCGAGCTGCGGATCGTCGGCGTCGCATTGTCGCCGGAATACGTCTATGCGATCGGTCCTGGCGCGCTCATGCCGGACGACGCGCGCTTCGGCGTGTTGTGGCTCGACGAAGCGTTGTTGCAGGCCGCATTCGACCTCGACGGCGCCTTCAATGCGGTCAGCCTCTACCTGTTGCGAGGAACGAATCCGGATATCGTCATCGACGAGCTCGATCGGCTCCTCGATCGCTACGGCAGCGTCGGTGCGTATGCGCGCGACGACCAGACGTCGAATTGGTTCCTCATGAACGAGATCGAGCAGCTCCGCACGCTCTCGTACTTCTTGCCCGCGATCTTCCTCGCCGTCGCGGCTTTTCTGACGAACATGGTCTTGATGCGTCTCATCGCGATGGAACGCAGCGAGATCGGTCTGTTGAAGGCGTTCGGCTACAGCAATCGCGAGATCGGCATTCACTATTTCAAGTTCGTGCTCGCGATCGGAGTCATCGGCGTCCTGCTCGGCGCGGCGGCGGGCTATTGGTTCGGATGGTATTCGACGCGCCTCTACGCGGAGTTCTTTCGTTTCCCGTTCTTGCTTTTCAGACCCGGTCCCACCGCGTTCGTCATCGGTGCGCTCGTCGGGATCGTCTCGGCGCTGGGTGGCGCGTACCGGGCGGTGCGCAGCGCGGTCGCGTTGCCGCCCGCCGAGGCGATGCGACCGCCGTCGCCGCCGCTGTTCAGGCGCACCTTCGCGCAGGTCGCCGTCGTTCAACGCGTCGAGCAGCTCACGCGAATCATCCTGCGCCAGATCGTACGCTACCCGATGCGCTCGTTCACGACGTGCTTCGGGATTTCGATGTCCGTCGCCGTGCTCGTCCTTTCGATGCAATGGCTCGACGCCGTCGATCACATCGTCGACGTGTACTTTCGACAGGCGCAATCGCAGGACGTGACCGTGAGCTTCACGGAGCCGCGCACGTTCGAGGCGGCGCGCGCGCTCGGCCGACTTCCCGGTGTGCTCGCCGTCGAACCGATGCGCGTCGTGCCCGCGAAGCTGCGCGTCGGTCTGCGCGAGCAGCGCGAAGCGCTCCAAGGCTTGCCCGCCGAGCAGACGCTGTATCGGGTCTACGATGCGAGTGGACGAGCACTCGCGCTGCCCGATGAGGGACTGATGATCTCATCCATGCTCGCCAAGATGCGCGGTGTGGGCCGCGGCGACCTCATCACCGTCGAAACGCTCGAAGGTCGGCGCGAGGTGGCGCAGTTGCGGGTCGCGGGCATCTTCGAAACCTACATGGGCTCGCCTGCCTACATCGAGATCGGCGCGCTCGCTCGGCTGATGAAGGAGCGCCCGACGCTCACGAGTGTGCACCTGCGCGTGGATGCGACTCGACAGAGTGCTCTCGTGCGCGAGTTGAAGACGCTTCCCGGCATCACCGCGATCACGCTCAAGGCGGCGGCGATCCAGATGTTCGACGAGACGATGGCGCAATCCATGCTCATCTTCGTGACGTTGTTCATCTTCTTCTCTTGCGCGCTCGCTTTCGGCGTGACTTACAACGCGGCCCGGATCGCACTCTCCGAGCGCGGCCGCGAGCTCGCGACGCTGCGCGTGCTGGGGTTTACGCGCGCCGAGATTTCCTATCTCTTGCTCGGAGAAGTCGCGCTGCTCGGCCTGCTGGCCTTACCGCTCGGATCCTTCATCGGCTGGCTGCTCGGACGTGCGACCGTGCGCGGCTTCGAGACCGAGCTCTTCCGCGTGCCGTTCGTGCTCGAGCCTTCGACGTTCGGCATCGCCATCTCCGTCGCGAGCGTCGCGACGCTGTTTTCGGCATTATTCGTGCGGCGGCGCATCGACCGACTCGACCTGATCGCCGTCCTCAAAACACGCGAGTGAAACCTATGCGAGCAGCGGGTCAGCGACGGGCTTTGTTTTGGGCGCCAGCCGTGGCCGCGCTCCTGCTGGTTTTGCTGCTCCTGTTCAGACCGCAGCCGGTGCCCGTCGATCTCGGCGTCGTCGAGCGCGGTCTCATTCAGGTCACTGTCAGTGACGAGGGCGAGACGCGCGTGCGCGATGTCTTCGTCATCTCCGCCTCGGTCACGGGACTGATGCGTAGAGTCGAGCTCGAGGCGGGGGATCGTGTCGTCGCGAACGAAACCATCATTGCGCGACTCGAGCCTTCCGTACCGATGTTCTTGGACGACCGCGCCGCGGCCGAAGCGAGCGCCACCGTCGATGCCGCGGATGCGGCGCGAAGCTTCGCGGTCGCACAGCTTCGCAGAGCGGAGGCGGAGCGCGACTTCGCGGACTCGGAGCTCAAACGACTGCAGGCGCTGGCAAGTCACCAGAGCATCTCGCGCAACGATCTCGATGCCGCCGAGCGGCGCGCGCGGACCGCGCATGCGGCCGTCGCGGAAGCGCGAGCGGCGCTCAAGATGCGCGAATCGGAGCTCGAGCAGGCGCGTGCACGGCTTCTCAATCCCGCCCAAGCGAAGCGCGCCGCGAGAGATTGCGAGTGCGTGCTCGTGCGCTCGCCGATCTCCGGTTCCGTGCTCCGCGTGCTGCAGGAGAGCGAGGCGATCGTGAACGCCGGCACGCCCATCTTGGAGATCGGCGACCCGAGCAATCTAGAAATCAAAGTCGAGCTCTTGTCCGAGGATGCCGTGCGCGTGAAGCCGGGCCAGCGAGTCTTGATCGACGGGTGGGGCGGAGATCGTTCTTTGGAGGGCGTGGTGGAGCGAGTGGAACCGTTTGGCTTCACGAAGGTGTCCGCGCTCGGCATCGAGGAACAACGCGTCAACGCGATCATCGATATCACGAGCCCGCATGAGCAATGGCAGTCGCTCGGTCACGGATATCGCGTCGAGCCGCGAATCGTCGTGTGGGAGTCCGAAGACGAGCTGCGCGTGCCGCTCTCGGCGTTGTTCAGAGAGGGCAATCGATGGGCCGTCTTCGTGGACGACGACGGCAGAGCCGAGCTGCGTTTCGTCGAGATCGGCCGCGAGGACGGACGATATGCTCAGATTCTGGACGGGCTCGCGGAGGGAGAGCGTATCGTGCTGCATCCGAATGACAGGATCGCCGATGGCACGCGCATCGAGGCGAGGGAGGGTTGACAGTTGACGGCCAGAGAAAGAGGGCGGTGACAATCATCTAAAGCGTCGCGTCGACGTTAGACGAATAGAAAGGTCGCACAGGCGCGCGAGCGCCTCTGCTTCTCGCCGTCAACGGTCAACTGTCAACCGTCAACCGGCCTAAAGAATCGGCTTGCCGCCCGTTACCGCGACGGTTGCGCCGGAGACGTAACTCGACTCCGCGCTCGCGAGCATCACGTACACCGGTGCGAGCTCGCATGGTTGTGCCGGCCGTTTCATCGGGACCTGCTCGCCGAAGTGCTGCACCTTTTCCGACGGGAGCGAGGCTGGAATCAAAGGAGTCCATACGGGACCCGGCGCAACGGTGTTCGCGCGGATGCCTTTTTCCGCGAGCATCTGCGCGAGACCGGCCGTGAAATTCTGAATGGCGCCCTTGGTCGTCGCGTAGGCGAGCAGTTGCGGATTCGGCGTGTCGGAATTGATCGAGACCGTATTGATGATGCTGCTGCCTTCGGGCATGTGCGGCACGGCGGCTTTCGTCAGATAGAACATCGCGGAGATGTTCGTCGCGAACGTCTTGTCCCATTCATCGTCGGAGATGTCCTCGATCGAATCGAATGCGAGCTGATGCGCGGCATTGTTCACGAGGATGTCGATGCGCGAGAACGTCTCGGCCGCCTTTCTCACGATCTCCCGGCAATGTGCGGGATCCGAGATATCGCCAGGTACCAGGATGCATTGGCGCCCGGCCGCTTCGACGAGACGCTTCGTCTCTTGCGCATCTTCGTGCTCGTCCAAATAGCTGACGAGCACGTCGGCGCCTTCGCGCGCGAACGCGAGCGCGACGGCTCGGCCGATGCCGGAGTCCGCCCCGGTGATGATCGCCTTCTTGTCGAGCAAGCGGCCCGAACCTTCGTAGGTTTCCTCGCCGTAGTCCGGCGTCGGCTCCATTCGCGCGCTCGAGCCAGGAAGGGATTGCGGCTGATGAGGAAAGGGCGGCTTGGGATACTGCTGTTCGTGGAGCATGACGAGAACCTGATTGGGGGCTCCTAATCGAAGGAGTCCGAGGCCCCAGAAGTTCCACGTCGGAAGGGACGGGTGACGGGGAGGGTGACGCCTTACCCGTTAGCCGCTACTCGTCACGCTTCTCCGTCAAGGCTCTATAACACTCGATGAATTTTTCCGCCGCGCGATGCAGGTTCGCCTGCCAGTCGTCGCCCGCCGCGTGATCCGCGCCGTCGGTCACGTACTTCACGCAGGCGAACGTTGCGCCCTCGAGCGTGCAGACCTTCGCCAAGGCGTACGCCTCCATGTCGACGACTTCGCAGCCCACGGCCGGCTCGCCCGTGACGAACGCATCGCCGCTGCCGCACACCGCATGTCGTAAATCGGGAAAGACGACCGGGAACTCGAGCCGCGCGGGCAACTCATCGAAAGGCGTCGTACCGCGAGCGAAGCCCAAACCCGAGACGTCCATGTCGTGCTGAACGAAGGTGTTGCACGCAACGAGGGTGTGCGTCGGCAGGCAACGGCTCCCTGTCGTGCCGAAGTTGAGCACGAGCGGCAGCGATTGCTTCGCATGGCGATACTCGGACAGCTTGCGCGTCAGCGTCCATGCGGCGTTGATCTTTCCCACGCCCGTGTAGAGCACGGGGATGCAAGCGCGCTCGAACACGTCTTGGCTCTCGATCGTTAGAGCGATGACGACGAGCGGGTCGGGAAGCGTCATGGGACGAATGCAAACGAAATCCAGTCTGGGAGGCACTCATGCTACCAGGCAACGCTTGTGCGAGCTTGATGCGTTGCGCCACGCGTTGCCTACGGTTCAGCTTGGGAGGAACAGAATGCGAACGCTTTTCTCACGTTGCTTCTGAAGGGAGACGGAACATGCGTACGCAAGCATTAGGCTCGATCGCGTTGCTGGCTCTACTGGCTGGGTGTGCGAGTCACACGGGCACGATGTATTCGCGCGCCGATGCGGGCCGCCCGTGGATCATCCAGGAAGCGACCGTCGTCGAAGTGAGGGAAGCCACGATCGAGGGGCGCGAGTCGGCGCTCGGCACGGTCGGCGGCGGGCTCATCGGCTACTCCTTGGGGCATGCCGTGGGCGGCGGCAGCGGATCGAATATCGCAGGTGCGGTTGCCGGTGTCGCAGGCGCGGTCGTCGGCCAGAAGGTCGAACGAACCGCGACGCAGAAGAAGGCGTACGAAATCCTCGTCGATATCGAAGGCGGCGTCGAGCAGCTCGCGATCGTGCAGCCCGCGGATCAAACGTTCGTTGCCGGGGAGAAAGTCCGCGTCTACACGCGGTCGGACGGCTCGGCGCGAGTCGCCAAGCTCTAAGCGAGTGAGAAGGTGCTCGCGGGTTCGTCGACCGAAAACGTCGCGCCAAAGAACACCGAGCCCCCGCGAGAATCCTCCGCCACGCACCTCGAGCGCGGCCATCCGGGGGGAGCGGCGCTCGTCGGAACTTCCGAGGCTGTTGGGCATTCACGCGCTGACCGTCATTCGGAGGTGCAGCCATGAACATCATCCCTAGAGAGCCATTCAGTGTGTCGCGCTGGGAGCCGTTCCGCGAAATGGAAGAAGCGATGCGTCAGTTCGCGCCGTTCTTCGCCCGCGGGCTGCTCGAGCCGACGGAAGGCGAGCGAACTTGGCGGCCTGTCGCAAACATCAGCGAGACGGAACAGGAGTATCTGATCAAGGCCGAGTTGCCCGAAGTCAAGAAAGAGGACATCGAGGTCACGGTCGAGGATGGAATCCTCACGTTGCGCGGGGACGGAAGTACGAGAAGGAAGCGGGCGAAGCGAACGATCTGCGCATCGAGAGCTTCTACGGCACGTTTGCGCGCAGCTTCGCATTGCCGGAGAACGTAGACACCGACAAGATCTCGGCCGAATGCAAAGACGGCGTGCTGAAGGTGCGCATACCGAAAACCGAAGACAGCAAGAGCAAGCCGATCCAAATACAGATTCGCTGAAGCTCGGGTTCGCGTTGTGGAAAGTACGGGCGCGATGCGGGGCAATCCGCTGCCGCTCATCGCGCTCTCGTCGGTACCCTTGTAGCCCGTGTATCGCTAGGAGTGACACCAATGCAGAGCGGCATCCGTAACGTCGGCGGCGTCGACCCGACGCGTAAGACCTCGCCCATCGCGGAGGAGATGCACGAGGACTCCGATACCGTTCGCCTCGAAGTTCCCGGCGGTGCCGTGTGCTACTTCAACGACGAGGCATTTGCCGCGGGCACGGTCGTGCGCAGCGGCACGGCGCTGCTCGAGTGTCGGGATGGAATATGGGTCGAGGCCGGACCCGCGGATCCGAAGAACCCGTAAGCGAGCCTGAGTCGCGGCGAACCGCGACTCAGGTGCGATGAGACGTGCGTCTCGAGCGTGGGGTACGCACTATCATGCGTGCCCGCTATGTCTCATCGCGACACTTCGTATCGGGCATGCGCCGCACCGTCGAGCGCGTTTGCATGGGCCCCGACGCTCGTGCGCGAAGAGATGAAGTACTGGCTGCTGAGACCGCATGTCGGTCTGCAAGCACTGGTGCGCGCTTACTTCATCGTCGAGGCCGGCAGGCGAGCCGCCCAGAAGCGAGAGCTGCATCTACCTGACGGGTATTCGGAGCTCGTCTTCTCGTTCGGCGCGGGGTTCGAACGCGCGCCGCTCGCAGATGTGCGCGCTGTCTCGCGTATGGCGCGCAGCTACGTGATCGCGGCTCGCAGCCACTCCGTCGTGACGACGGACAGGGGCGACGTGCGGGTGATCGGTGTCAAACTCGAGCCGCGCATGCTGCAGACGATGCTTGGCCTGCCGTTCACCGAGTTGCGCGATTCGACTGTAGAGCTGCGCGACCTGAACCTGCCCGCGCTATGCGACCTCGAAGATGCTCTGGCCGCGTGCTTGAGTGCGCGCGAGACCGTCGCAACGCTCGATCGTTTTTTCTTGGCGCTGCGAGCAGAGGCGATCGTGAAGGATTGCGTGGATCGTTTCGTCGATCGCATTCGCGCAGAGCGCGGCGCGCTGAAAATCTCCGATTGCGTACGCGGCAGCGGCATGGACGAGCGCACGTTCGAGAGGAGCTTCTTGTCGCGCATGGGCATGACGCCGAAGCGGTATGCCCGGATCGTGCGGTTCAAGCATGCCTATCGTGCGCTGCTCGCGCGCAGCGAGCAGAGCGATCGTACACAGGCGAATCCAGCAAGCTATCTGGACGGCTACTACGACCAATCGCACTTCTACAAGGATTTCCGCTTCTTCACCGGGACATCGCCGGCGAGCGTGCTTACGTCGAGGGCGCCGACGTCGATGGCGGTGACGACTCATCTGTTGCAGGGAGAGTTGTCCCTCGCGTGATCTTGAGAATTTGGCCGGAGCGTTCGGCTTCGTCGACATTCTCGACGACCGCATAGATCGCGCCGTCCGCGCCAATCACGACTTGACGGAAGCGCGCGTTGCGATCTTGGAGCAGCCGTTCTTGGCGAACGACGCGCCCGTTCTCGAGGTCGACTCTCCGCAGGTGCTTGTGGCCCAGCACGGCGACGATGAGATCGCCTTCCCATTCCGGGAACATGGCGCCTCGGTAGAGCGCGAGACCGCCCGGGCCGATGGACGGCGTCCAGAACAATAAAGGCTCGCGCATCCCATCGTAGGTTTCGAACGGGGAGATGCGTGCACCCGAGTAGTCGATGCCGTGCGTTGCGATCGGCCAACCGTAGTTCACGCCGCGCTCGATGACGTTGATCTCATCGCCGCCCATGGGACCGTGCTCGGCCGAGTACACCGTACCAGTCTGCGTGTCCACATAGAGTCCTTGCGGATTGCGATGTCCGTACGACCAGATGGCGGGATGCGCGCCCGGCGTATTCACGAACGGATTGTCAGCCGGGATCGAGCCATCGTCGTTGATGCGGACGATCTTGCCGAGCACGACGTCGAGTCGCTGCGCTTGCTCGCGATAGTCCGCGCCTTCTCCGGTCGTCACGAGCAGCGTGCCGTCCGGTAGGAAGGCGAGCCGTGCGCCGTAGTGAACCGCGGTGCCTTTAGGCGTGTTGTCGAAGATCACCTGCACATCGCGCAGCGTATCGCCGTCGAGCGCGGCTCTCACGACGCGCGTCGTGTTGTGCTTCTGACGCCCGTGCGCGAGCGAGAGGTAGAGAATCGAGTTGCTCTCGAACTTCAGGTGCAGCACGACATCGAGCAGCCCGCCTTGCAGCTTCACGAACGCTTCCGGGACATTCTTGATCGTCGCGATGCGCGCGCCTTGCGCATCCAGGAGAAGGAGCGCGCCCGTACGTTCGGTGACGAGCATCCGCCCGTCGGGCAACAGCGCCAAGCCCCATGGGGTGTCGAGTCCGTTCGCGAGCACCTCGACTTGCAGCGACGCTTCGGCCGCTCGATCGATGCTTGCGGCGTGAGCGCCGAGCGATAGTGCGAGCGCGGCGAGAAGAAGTGTCGTCGTACGTGCACGAGCGGGAGACATCAGGCGCGTACCTCCTGTGCGTTGGCGCGACCGATCGCGAGTTGAAACAGATAGCCGCCGGCGGCACCGGCCGCGCATTGCGCGAGCCAGCCGACCGTACCGCGCGCACCTGCGATCAAGAACACTTCGTATTCCGAATAGCTGCGGATCAGAATGACGGTGATCGCCGCCGCGCCCGCCAACGGGTACAAGTACGGTGCGAGGCGCCGTGCGGAATGCGAGCGCGCGGCAAGTGAGCGCAGCCCGGCGGCCACGGGAAACGCGATCGCGAAGCCGATGGCGATGAGCGTCCCGTACTGCGTCCATACGAGCGACGGCGCCATCCCGCGCAGATCGAACCAGTAGGTTCGAAGCGCATCGGACAGCGAGATGTCCGCGCCGACGGCGGCGAGGCGAATCAGATTGGCCGAAGTGAAGAAGAGCGCCGCGAGCACATAGGCGATTCCGACTGCGATCGCGAAGCCGAGCAGAATCCGCACGAAGTTGACGCCGTTTCGATGCATGGTTCGATCCGCTTCCCAGAGCGAGGGAAAGGATCGCTCAGCCTGTGTGCGCTCGTATTGTAAATTTCCGGCAAGCGGACCATCTCGCGCTCACCCTCGAGAACTTTCGGGTCGTGCATCGCGCTCGCAACCGATTCCCATATACACTGCGCGCCTAGAACGCGAACCAACGACTCTCATGCAGCCGGTGCGAGCATCGTTCTCGAGCGCTCGCCTCGTTGCCATGTCACTGCGACCGTAGGGAGCGCCCCGTGGCCGAAATCGTCGATTTCCTCAACAGCCTGATCTGGAGCAAAGCCCTCATCGCGCTCTGTCTGGGAGCTGGGTTGTATTTCTCGATCCGCACGCGCTTCATGCAGATTCGCGGATTCAGAGAAATGCTGCGCCTGATGTACAAGGGCCAGAAGTCCGACGCAGGTGTGTCTTCCTTTCAAGCACTCGCCATGTCGCTCTCCGGGCGTATCGGTATCGGCAATATCGCGGGCGTTGCCACGGCGATCGCATTCGGCGGTCCGGGCGCGGTGTTTTGGATGTGG